>Ga0070699_100001385_pt1 | contig 22280 bp, 20 predicted proteins | sample KBSK1503metaG_FD_65473 | JGI IMG/M metagenome (GOLD analysis project Ga0070699, IMG submission 65473) | Corn, switchgrass and miscanthus rhizosphere microbial communities from Kellogg Biological Station, Michigan, USA - KBS K1-50-3 metaG | ecosystem: Host-associated > Plants > Roots >...
CTGCCGTCGGAGACAACCGAATCTGATTTGCGAGTCCGAGGGAATCCCCTGTGACCGATCCGATTCACATCAAACGGAAACCGCTCTAGCGGAGGATTCCGGCGAAATCAAAGCGCGAATGGGGAAAGGTGCAGGCGGACGGTGTCAGACCCGGAGGGGTCTGACACCGGTGGGGCCTAGTTCGCTGTGGCGCCGGCCGCCTTGAGGATGGGGGTCCAGCGGGCGACCTCGCTCTCGACCAGCTTCTGCAGGGCCTCGGGCGACCTGCCCTCGCGGTCGGGAATGACGCTGCCCAGCTCCAGCAGGCGCTTGCGCGTGGACTCGTCGTCCAGCGCTGCAACCAAGGCGCCGTTGAGCTTTGCCACTACCTCAGGCGGGGTGCCCTTGGGGGCGAAGATTGCGTTCCACGCGGACACTTGGAACTCCGGCAGGCCGGCCTCCTTGGTGGTGGGGATGTCCTTGAGGACCTCGGCGCGCTCGGGCGTGGCGATGGCGTAAGCCTTGATGCTGCCGGCCTGGATCTGAGACACCACGTTGACGATCTGGTCACAGCCGAAGTCCACCTGACCGGCAACCAGGTCGTTCAGTGACGGAGCCGTGCCACGATAGGCAACGCGGGCGGTCTTGGTGCCCATCATCGCTTGCAGCATGGTGCAGGTGGTGAAGGAGACAGAGCCGACGCCCGCGTGCGCCTCGTTGACCTTGTCCTGGTTCTTCCTCACGTAGTCGATGAACTCCCGCAGATTGGCGGCAGGAAACGTCTTCTTGGCGAGAATGAGGATCGGCGTGCCGGCTGCGAGCCCGATCGGCGCGAAATCCTTGGCCGGGTCGTACTTGAGGTTGGGATAGAGCGCGGGCGCGGCACCATGCGTGCCCATGTGGCCCATCATGATGACGTACCCGTCGGGCTTGGACTGGGCGCCGCGGGTGATGCCGGTGGTGCCGCCGGCGCCGGCGACGTTCTCCACGACCACGGGCTGGCCGAGCGTCTTCTGCATGTGCTCGCCAACAATACGGGCAACGATGTCGGTGGGACCGCCGGCCGCAAACGGCACGATCATGGAGATCGCCCTGTCTGGATACTGGGCGGCGGCCGGGGCGGCGCAGCCGACGACGGCCGCGAGGGCGAGAGCGATAAGGCGTGGCATGAGGGCGTAGGCTCCTTCTGGCGGGCATTCGGGCAGTTGCGCGCCCTGCCGAAGGCGCACATCCGTCCGCGCTGACTAGCACCAACGTGTTGCGTCGGTGTCGCGACAGAGGGTCTTACCCCAAAGTCGCACCGAACCGTGCGGCGCCGAATGAGCGACAGGAGCAGTACACCTTTTCATTATGCGAAAGTCTGGGGCCTAAGAGCGAGTCCAGCAGCAAAGCCTCTGTTGCCGCCGTTTGCGGTTAAGCTACGGGGGGTCAGGCTCACGGGAACCGGTATTTCCGCGAGCAGAACTCGCAGGTCACGGCAAGGCTGCCGTCGGGCTCGCGCAGGTCGGCGAGTTCCTCGGGGCCGAAGCGCTGCAGATAGAGATCGATGCGCTCGCGCGAGCAGCGGCAGGCCTCCGCGAGAGCGGTGGCCGGCACCACCCGCACCCCCTCCTCGTGGAACAGGCGGTAGAGCAGGCGCTCCGGCGCCAGCGTCGGATCGATCAGCTCGTGGTCCTCGACAGTGGCGGCGAGATGGCGGGCGCGGTTCCAGTTCTCGCCGTCCTCGCCTTCCAGACCGAGGTCGTGCGCCTCGCCCTCGAGGCCGCTCCGGGTGCCGCCCTCGCGCGGGAGCTGCTGGATCATCAGGCCGCCGGCGCGCCAGTGCCAGACGCGGGGGCCGCCGGCCGCACCGCCCTGGGCCGGCCCGTAGTGGCGCGCCACCGCCAGCCGGATGAAGGTGGGGAGCTGCTCGGACTGGCGGAAATATTCGTGCGCCGCCTTGAGCAGGGGCTCGCGCGCGATGCCGACAATGCCCTGGTAGCGGTCCCGGCCGCCGCCGGGGTCGATGGTCATGGCCAGATGGCCGGTGCCCAGCATGGCGCCCTGGTCGCCGGGCCCCTTGGTGGCGGCGAGCGCGGCGTCGGACTTGTCGAAGCTGGCGTAGCCGCGCACGTGACCAAGCATGGGCCCCGGCTGCTCGAAGTGGACGACCAGGAAATCGAGCGGCCCGTCGGTCTTGGTCTGCAGGATCAGCTTGGCCCCGGTCTTGAGCGCGCTGCCGAGCATGGCGGTGAGCGCCAGGGCCTCGCCCAGCGCGTGGCTCACGGGCTGCGGGTAGGCGTGGCGCGAGAGAATTGCATCCACCACCGGCCCCAAGCGCACCACGCGGCCGATCACGTCGGATTTGACCGTGCGGAACGGCAGCACCAGGTCGTCGCCCGGGACCGTGCGGGCCTCGCCGTGGTCGGCGTTGCCGTTATCGGCATTCGGCATCAATCCACCCCGAGACACCACGCCAGAATGGCCTTCTGGGCGTGGAGCCGGTTCTCCGCCTCGTCCCACACGGCCGACTGCGGGCCGTCGATCACCTCGGCGGCCACCTCGCTGCCGCGGTAGGCCGGCAGGCAATGCAGGAATATGGCATCGGGCGCCGCCTTGCGCATCAGGTCGGCATCAACCGCGTAGGGGCCCAGCAGCTGCTTGCGGCGCCGCTCGTCGTCCTGCTGGCCCATGGACACCCAGGTGTCGGTCACCACGCAGTCGGCTCCCGCCACCGCTACGCCGGCATCGTCGGTCAACTCGATGTCGGCGCCCTCGGCCTTGGCCCAGTCGAGGATGGCGCGCTCCGGGTTGAGCTGCGGTGGGCAGGCCAGCGTCAGCTTGAAGTTGAGGCGGGCGGCGGCCTGGATCCAGGACGCGGCCACGTTGTTGCCGTCGCCGCTCCAGGCGATCCTGCGGCCGCCGATGGCGCCCAGGCGCTCCTCGACCGTCATGATGTCGGCGACGATCTGGCAGGGATGGGTGCGGTCGGTGAGGCCGTTGATGACGGGCACGGTGGCGTGTGCGGCCAGCTCGCCCAGCGTCTCGTGCTTGTTGGCGCGGATCATGATCGCATCGACGTAGCGCGAGAGCACCTTGGCCGTGTCGGAGATCGGCTCGCCGCGCCCGACCTGCATGTCGGTGTGGTTGAGCGCCAGCGTCTGGCCGCCGAGCTGGCGCATGGCCACGTCGAAGGAGACGCGGGTGCGGGTGGAGGGCTTCTCGAAGATGAGCATCAGCACGGCATCGGCGATGCCGGCCGGCCTCAGCTCGTCCGGCACGCGCTTGCCCGCCCGCTTCATGGCGTGGCCCATATCGACGATGCGGCGGAGCGTGGCGGCATCGATGCCGTCCAGATCCAGGAAATGCCGGGGCGCCCGGGTCGTCATGCCAACCTCACGGACCGATTATCGGGCCGCTTGGGGCAGACGGGCAAGCGCCCGTCCGAGCCGGGTCACGGCCTCGCTCAGCGCGTCCTCCGTGACGTTGAGCGGGGGCAGGAGGCGCACCACGTTGTCGCCGGCGCCGACGGTAAGCAGCTTCTCCGCCATGCAGGCGTCGACGACCTCGCCCAGGGGCGGCTTGAGCTTGAGGCCGGTGAGCAGCCCGCTGCCCCGTACCTCCTCGATGACGTGGGGATAGGCGTCCTGGAGGGACGCGAGCTGCTGCTTGAAGCGCAGCGCCATGGCCTGCACGTGCTCCAGGAAGCCGGGCTCCAGGACGGCATCGAGCACCGCGCCGCCCACCGCCACCGCCAGCGGGTTGCCGCCGAAGGTGGAGCCGTGGGTGCCCGCCACCATCCCTTCCGCGGCCGCGCTGGTGGCCAGCACCGCACCGATGGGGAAGCCACCGCCCAGCCCCTTGGCCACCGCCATGACATCCGGCGTGATGCCGGCCCACTCGTGGGCGAACAGCTTGCCGGTACGGCCCATGCCGGTCTGCACCTCGTCGAGCACCAGCAGGAGCCCGTGCTCATCGCACAGCTCGCGCAGCGCCCTGAGCCAGGCGACGGGCGCCACGTTGATGCCGCCCTCCCCCTGCACCGGCTCCACCATGATGGCGGCGGTCTCGGGCCCGATGGCCGCGGCCGTCGACTCCAGGTCTGCGTATGGCACGTGGTCGAAGCCGTCCGCGGGCTTGCCGAAGCCCTCCAGGTGCTTGGCGTTGCCGGCGGCGGCGATGGTGGCGAGCGTGCGGCCGTGGAAGGCGCCTTTGAAGGTGACGATGCGCCACCGCTCGGAGTGCCCGTTGGCGTGATGGTAGCGCCGGGCGAGCTTGATGGCGCCCTCGCAGGCCTCGGCGCCCGAGTTGCAGAAGAACACCTGGTCGGCGAACGTCACCTGGCATAGCCGCTCGGCGAGGCGCTCCTGGCCGGCGACCCGGTAGAGGTTGGAGCTGTGCCAGAGCTTGCCGGCCTGCTCGGTGAGCGCTGCGATGAGCCGGGGGTGGGCGTGCCCCAGGGCGTTGACGGCGACGCCGCTGGCGAAATCCAGGTAGCGCTCGCCCTCGGTGGAGATGAGCCAGGCGCCCTCGCCGCGCTCGAACACGACGTTCGCCCGTGCGTAGGTGGGCATGATGGCGGCGGACGGATGGGACGCCGGAGCTACGGGCTGTACGGCCTTCGCCGGAGAGGCGGACATCGGAGCGGACATGGGACCTATCTCGGGACCTATCTCGCTGTCAGAAAAATGACAAAGCCGCGCTCTGGCGCGGCACGGCATGGCAGACGCTGGGATCGTCTGTCATCGCCGCCGGTCGATACCGGCGCGTCGCTCGCTTCTGGTCCGATGGCTCATGACCGCTTTATGAGGCTGCCGCCCGAGCGTGTCAATGGCGGCCATGCAACCAGGGGCTCGCTTCCTAGCTGCGCGGACACCGGCGCCGATGGCGGAGCGCGATGGCGGCCGGCGGTCCTGGCGACCCTCCCAATCCGAGCCGCTTGAGCTCGGCGACGGCCTGATCGAGCCGCTCGCCGCTGAGCCTGGACTGGCTCAATGCGGCACCAAGGTAGCTCCAGTAGAGGAGCTGCGCGCGCGTCGCCGCCTGCACCTGCGCGATGCCGGCTTCTACGAGCATCCGCTCGATGTACTCCTGCCGCCGGCGATCTATGTCGCTCACGGCGCGGGCCGCCTCCGCGTTCGCGTCCGCCCAGGCGCGCATGCGGACCTCCAGCACGGCGGTGCGCGCGAACGCGCGGCGCAAGAGTGCATCGAGGCGCTCCTCGCGCGACTCGTGCCGCTCGATGTCGGCGATGATCGCCTCGGTTGTCACCGCTCTCCAGTGCTCGATCGTCCTGGCATGAAAGGCGCCGAGGTCGGAGAAGTGCCAATAGAAGCTGCCACGCGAGACGCCGAGCTTGCGGGCCAGCACGTCCGCCTTGAGTGCATCCGCGCCCTCGTGCGCGAGCGTGGTCAGTGCGAAATCGATCCAGTCCTGCGCCGTCAGCCGTCTGCTCATACGGCCGCACCATACACTGCCGTATTGACACCCACAATGCGCCGGCATTCGCCGTCGCGCAGCACGGGCGAGCGCGGGGGGGGCGAGCGCGGGGGGGCGAGCGCGGGCTTTGCCGCGGGCGTCGGATGCAATAGGCTGAGCCCAACAAGCGAAGGACATCGGGGGAGTGAAACATGGACTTTTGCCGTGCGCGCCTTGCGCTCGTAGGCGTTGTGGCATTGGCTTTCGCCCTGGTGCCGGCCGCCGCCCACGCCCAGGCCTTCAGCAAGCCGGTCAGGATCATCGTACCGTTCGCGCCGGGCGGGACGAGCGACATCCTGGCCCGTCTGATCGGTCCGAAGCTGCAGGAGGCCATCGGCCAGCCGGTGGTGGTCGAGAACAAGACGGGCGCCGGCGGCAACATCGGCGCCGATCTCGTCGCCAAGGCTGACAAGGACGGCCACACACTGCTGCTGCTCGACGTGAGCACGCTGGCCATCTCGCCCAGCCTGCTCGCCAGCATGACGTACAGCCCGACCAACGACCTGGCGCCGGTCGGCCTGATCTCGTTCGCGCCCTACGTGCTTGCCGTGCACCCGAGCGTACCGGTGAAGACCGTGGCGGAGCTGGTGGCGCTTGCCAAGGCCAACCCGGGCAAGACGCCCTGGGGCAATGCCGGCATCGGCGTCGCCAACCATATTTCCGCGGTGCAGCTGGAGAGAGGGTGGGGCGTGACCTTCAAGCATGTGCCCTACCGGGGCGGCGCCGATGCCATCAAGGGCACCGTCTCGGGCGAGAGCCAGGTCATCCTCAACGGCGCGACGGCCACCGCCTCGTTCGTTGCGCAGGGCCAGCTCAAGGGACTGGCTGTCTCCGGCGACAGGCGCGTCGAAAGCATCAAGGATCTGCCGACCTTCAAGGAGCTCAATGTCACCCCGGTCGAAGTGGGCTCCTGGCAGGGGCTGCTGACCACCGCAGGCACGCCGGCGGCCGTGGTCGACCGCCTCAACGCCGAGCTCAACAAGATCCTGGCCATGCCGGATGTCGCCAAGCGCATCGAGGACCTCGGCGGCGAGCTGAAGGCCGGGCCGCCAGCGGCGCTCGGCAAGTGGATCGCGAGCAGTACCGACGCCTACGCGGCGATCATCAAGGAAGCCGGCATCAAGACGCAGTAGGAAGCGAGGCTCGCTGTGTCGCGCCGGATCGACGTCAAGGAGCTGGCGCTCGGGGTGTTCCTGATCGCCCTCGCGGTGGTGGCCTTCGTGGCCACCCGCAGTCTGAATATCGGCACCGCCGCCGACATGGGCCCGGGTTTCGTGCCGCGCGCTCTGGCGTGGACGATCCTCGGGTTCGGCGCGACGTTCTGCGTCACGGCCCTCTTCAAGCCTGCCGAGTCGCTGCCGGAGCCGGCGTGGCGGCCGCTGGCGGCGATCCTTGCCGGAATCGCGGTGTTTGCGGTGCTGTTTGCAACCCTCGGCCTGGTTGCCGCCTGCATCGGCTGCGTGCTGGCGGCCGGGACGGCGACGGGACCGGTGCAGTGGGGGCGGCTCATCCTGTTCGGCCCGCTGCTCGCCGCGTTCTCGTCGCTTCTCTTCGTCAGGGGGCTCGGCCTGCCATTCCAGCTCTGGCCGTCGTTCCTGGTCCAATTCTGGGCGCAGCACTTGTCCCAGCTCGGCGCCTGGTGAGGGATACCCGGTGGAACTGCTCGACAACCTGGCGCTGGGCCTTGCGACGGCGGCGACCTGGCAGAACCTGCTGTTCTGCCTTGCCGGCGTGACGATCGGCACGCTGGTGGGCGTGCTGCCCGGCATCTCGCCGCTCACCACGGTAGCGATGCTGCTGCCCTTTACGTTCGGTCTGCCGCCGGCATCGGCGATGATCATGCTCGCGGGCATCTTCTACGGCGCCCAGTACGGCAGCTCGACGGCCGCCATTCTCGTCAACGTGCCCGGCGAGACGTCGTCCATCGTCACCTGCATCGACGGCTATCAGATGGCGCGGCAGGGTCGCGCCGGGTCGGCGCTGGCGATTGCCGCCATTGCCTCGTTCCTCGCCGGCACGGTGGCAACGCTGGCGATCGCGCTCATGAGCCTGCCCCTCGCCGCCCTCGCGCTGAAGTTCACCGCGGTGGAGACCGTGAGCCTCGTCATCCTGGGGCTGCTCGGCGCCGTCGTGCTGGCGCACGGGTCGCCGGCCAAGGCCATCGCCATGATCGTCGTCGGCGTGCTGGTCGGGCTGGTCGGGGTCGACGTCAACTCCGGCGCGCCGCGCATGACGTTTGGCATCCCCGACATTACCGACGGCATCAGCTTCGTACCGATTGCCATCGGCCTGTTCGGCATCGCCGAGATGATCCGCAACCTCGAGCAGCCGCAGGACCGCGACCTCCCCCGCATGCGCATCGCCAATCTGTTGCCGACGCGCGCCGATCTGGTCGCCGCGTTCCCGGCGATGCTGCGCGGAACCGCGGTCGGGTGCGTGCTGGGCGTGCTGCCCGGCGGCGGCGCGGCCCTGCCGCCGTTCTCGGCCTACGCGCTGGAGAAGAAGATCGCCGCCGATCCGTCGCGCTTCGGCAAGGGCGCCATCGAGGGCGTCGCCGCGCCGGAGGCCGCCAACAATGCCGGCGCGCAGACGAGCTTCGTACCCATGCTGACGCTGGGCCTGCCCACCAATCCGCTGATGGCCCTGATGATCGGCGCGCTCATGATCCAGGGCATCCAGCCGGGCCCGCAGGTGATGACCAAGCAGCCCGACCTGTTCTGGGGGGTGATCGCCTCCATGTGGATCGGCAACCTGATGCTGCTTGTGATCAACCTGCCGCTGATCGGCATCTGGGTGTCGCTGCTGCGCGTGCCCTACAATCTCCTGTTCCCGGCGATCGTGGTGTTCTGCGCCATCGGAGCGTACAGCATCAACAACAGCTTCTTCGACGTGTGGCTGATGCTGGGCTTCGGTCTCGTGGGCTACTTCTTCCTCAAGGTCGGCGTCGAGCCGGCGCCGTTCGTGCTCGGCTTCGTGCTGGGACCGATGCTGGAGGAGAATTTCCGGCGCGCCATGCTGATCAGCGGCGGCGAGCTCACGGTCTTCATCGAGCGCCCCATCAGTGCCGTGCTGCTCGCATGCGCCGCGCTGCTGCTCGTGTCCCTGCTTGTCCCCGACCTCCGCCGCAGGCGCGAGGCGCTTCGGGACTGACTGACCGGCCCCAGCCACGCAAAAAGGACCGGGAGCAACACCCCGCTGTTGCTCCCGGCCTTCCCCCGGTATCGGTGGCGCCGGCACCCCGCGGGCGGCGCCTTTGCGGTCAGACCGCGGCCTTCTCGTCCGACGGCTGCGGCAAGTCCGGCTCCGACATGTCCACCTCCGACATGGGCGACACCCTCGGCAGGGCGACCATGGGCACGAAATCGCGCTCGCGGCGGCGCGCCTGGGGCGGCTGGAAGGCGCGGCGGGCGTGCACCTCGCAGTAGGGCAGGCCGGGGATCTTCTTCTTGCCGCAGAAGTGGAAATCGGGCTGCTGCGGGTCGCCGATGGGCCAGCGGCAGCAGCTCTCGGTGAGGGTCTGGATGTATCTGCGCTCGTTGAGCGGGATCACAAGCTCCTCGGCCGGCGGCACGTAGGGCTCGATGTCGGCAAGGTAGAGGCTCTTGAGCGGCGAATTGGCGATGCCGGCGGGACGGCTGCGCATCAGGCCTCGCTTGACCGCCTGGACCGTGCGGACGCGGGGCCGGTGCGACTTCATGCGCGAGGTGGTGGCGCGGCCAGCAAGCCCCAGGCGATGCACCTTGCCGATCACCGCGTTGCGCGTCACGCCCCCCAGCCGCCCGGCGATCTGGCTTGCGCTCAGACCGTCCGCCCACAGCTTCTTCAAAGCATCGACGCGCTCGTCGTTCCAGGTCATGCCCTGGTTCTCCCACAATTGACTAGCGGCGGAGGCCCGCGACGGAACGCATGCGGAACCCGCCCACAAGCCGGACACCAGAGGCACGCTCGGCGTGCAGAGAGGGCACGGAGCACGCGCGCCGGACCGGCCGACGATCAACACAACTGGTACTGGGGACTGGACAGACGCGAACGCTGACAGGGCGCGCTACGGCGCGCCGGTTACGCTCTAGGAACTGCTGGGGAAACTCCCGTGCTCGACAGGCACCTGGGAGGCACCTGGGAGCCAGCTGACAGGGAGAAAGTTACTATGAGGTTAGCGCCCCTCTCAAGCGCGACGGGCCTCCAGCGTGACGATTGGGTAGCCCCTTGTGACGAGAACGCCACAGCTCGCGATTCATTTTGTGGATGAATTAGAGAGCCTATTGCGCGATTTCGAATCTTAGAGGTCGTCGCCGCCGAAGGCGTAGCCCATGCCCCGCACAGTGCGGATCGGGTCGGGGTCCGAGCCGCGGATCAGGGCTTTGCGCAGGCGCCCGACGTGGACATCCACGGTACGGCCGTCGATGAAGGCATCGCGGCCCCAGACGCCGTCCAGGAGCTGCTGGCGGGTCAGCACGCGGCCGGGGTTCTCCATGAAGAACACCAGCAGCTTGAACTCGGTCGGCCCCAGCCGCACCTCGCGGGCGCGGCGCGTGACCCGGTGGGCGGCGCGGTCGAGTACGATGTCGCCCCGCTGCAGGGTGTCGGCGACGCGCTGGGGTACGGCGCGACGCAGCAGGGCCTTCACGCGGGCCAGGATTTCCGGGACGGAGAACGGCTTCACCACGTAGTCGTCGGCGCCGGTGGAGAGGCCGCGCACCCGGTCGGCCTCCTCGCCGCGGGCGGTGAGCATGATGACGGGGAGCGCCCGGGTGGCGTCGCGCTTTCTCAGGCGCCGGCACAGCTCCAGGCCCGACAGCCCGGGCAGCATCCAGTCCAGGACGACGAGGTCGAAGGCCTCCTCGTCCACCAGCATCTCGGCCTCCTCGCCGCTGGCGGCGATGGTCACGCGCAGGCCCTGGGCGGCCAGGTTGTAGCGGATCAGCTCCGCCAGGGCCGCCTCGTCCTCGACCACCAGAATATGCGCCGACTGCTCGGTCACCGGAGGGTCCATCGTGCTTGCGGAGGTCATTCCTTGCGAACGAGCGTGGAGGCCGTATCGTCGCCCTTGGGACGGTCGTCGGCAAGCGGGACGCCGTGCACGAGGTAGTACACGTCCTCGGCAATGTTGGTGGTGTGGTCGCCGACGCGCTCGATGTTCTTGGCCGCGAACAGCAGGTGCGTGCACAGGCCGATGTTGCGCGGATCCTCCATCATGTAGGTGAGCAGCTCGCGGAACAGCGAATTGTACATGGCGTCGATACGCTCGTCGCGACGCCACACGGCAACGGCCTTCTCCCCGTCGCGCTCGGCGTATGCATCGAGCACGTCCTTGAGCTGGCTCAGCGCCAGCTCGACCATGTGCTTGAGACCCGTCATGAGCGGCTTGGGATGGTTCTCGCCGGACACGGCCAGGGCCCGCTTGGCGATATTCTTGGCGAGGTCGCCCGTGCGCTCCAGGTCGCCGGCGATCTTGAGCACCGTCATGATGTGGCGCAGGTCGATGGCCATGGGCTGGCGCCGGGCGATCATCTGGATGGTGAGGTCCTGGATCTCGCCCTCCAGGGCATCGACCTTGCGGTCCTCGGCGACGATGCCCTCGGCGAGTTGCGGGTCACGGCGCTCGAGGGCGTCGAAGCCCCGCGCCAACAGCTGCTCCACCTGCCCGCCCATCTGGGCGATCTTCTTGTCGAGCAGCTCCAGCTCCTGGTCGAACGACCTGACGATATGCTCATGCATGTGGCAGCTCCTCCAGGGCAGCGGGTTGCGGTGATGGAACGCTGCAGTCGGCCCGGACCTTGGTGCCGGCATTCGGCGTGCCCGGCGGCGTGCGTCGCCTCTACCGCAACCAAATGGCCGCCGTATGACACTATAACGCGCTGATTTAGCTACAGCTAATCGCTGCCGGCGGATAGGCCCCTCTCGACCGGGGTCTGACCCCTACGTCACGCCCGGCAGGACCACCGAGAACGTGGAGCCCTGGCCGAGCTGCGAGTGGATCGCCAGCTCGCCGCGGTGGCGGTTGAGGATGTGCTTGACGATGGCGAGGCCGAGGCCGGTGCCGCCCTTCTCACGGCTGGCTGCCACACTGACCCGGTAGAAGCGCTCGGTGAGCCGCGGCAGGTGCTGCGGGGCGATGCCGGGGCCGTCGTCGGTCACGTCCACCCGGTAGCGGACAGCCCGGCCACCCGGCTCCTGCGACAGGCGCACCTCGACCTTGCCGCCCTGGCGGCCGTACTTGATGGCGTTCTGGATGAGGTTCTGGAACACCTGGGCCAACTCGTCATGGTCGCCCCGCACGAGGGCCGCATGGTCCTCTCCGGACAGCGACAGGGTGACGCCGGCCTGTTGCGCCATGGGCTCCAAAGTCTGCGCCGCGTCGGCAAGGACGGCCCTCAGGTCAACCTCGCCGGAGGGCGGCAGGTACTCGCGCATCTCCACGCGGGAGAGGGACAGCAGGTCGTCCACCAGGCGCGACATGCGCTCCGCCTGCTCGCCCATGGTCTTGAGAAAGGTCTCGCGGGCGGCCGGGTCGTCCTTTGCAGGCCCCTGCAGGGTCTCCACCGAGCCCTTGAGGTAGGCCAGCGGGGTGCGCAGCTCGTGGCTGGCGTTGGCGACGAAATCCGCCCGCATGCGGGCCAGCCGGTCCTGCTCGGAGAGGTCGCGGAAAGCGATCAGCAGGACGGGGATGTCGCGCGCGGTGGATGAGGACGCAGCCCGGTCGAGGGGGACGATGGACGCGAGCAGGCGCCGTTCGACGGGCACCCGGCCGTGCAGCTCGACCGTCCGGGGCTGGCGGGTGGCGAGCGCCTCCTCGACAGCCGACAGGAGGCCGGGGTCGCGGCTCATGGAGGCGATATGGCCGCCGCGGCGACCGGCGCCGAACTGCTCCTCGGCCAGGCGGTTGGCGTGCACGATGCGCGCCGCCGCGTTGAGGGCCACGGCCGGCTCCGGCACCGCATCGACCACCAGCCGCCAGAGCTGGCCGTCCACGCCGGCCTGGGCGGAAGCGCGCTGCGCGGCGTCGGCGAGGGTGTCGTCACCGGGCCAGAGCGCAGCCATTGCCAGGGCTGCGGCGAGGCCGAGCAGCGCGACCTTCGGGGACAGTCCGCCGGCGATCACGAACAGCGCGACGAGGGCCGCCGCAAGGGCCAGCTCGGCGCGGCGAAGGACAAGGCGGGCCGCGGCAAGCTCCGCAAGGTCGCCCAGGCGCTGCCCAAGGCTCCCCAGCCGCGACCAAAGCCGATGCGCGCGAGACTGCAACGCGCCGCTCTCCACCCAGACTGTACGGGCGAGTTGTAGCACACCCCGGCTCGACGGGCGGAAGCGCAAAACGGGCGGCGTGGGGCCACGCGACGGCCGGTCGCGCCGCGCCCACGCGCCTACCCCAACCTGCCTTCCACGATCCTCGCCAGCTCGTCGAGGCGCACTTTGCCCATGGCATTCCTGGGCAGCTCGTCCAGAAACACCACGTCGCGGGGGTGCTTGAAGCGTGCCAGCCTGCCGTCGAAGTGGGCCAGGACGGCCTCGCGCGAGAGGCCGGCGTCGGCGACCACGGCCGCCACCGGCACCATGCCCCAGCGCGCGTCCGGGCGCCCGATCACCTGGCATTCGCGGATGCCGGGCATCTCGTGCAGCACACGCTCCACCTCGGCGGGATAGACGTTCTCGCCGCCGGAGACGATCACGTTCTTGATGCGGTCCTTGAACCAGAAGCGGCCCTCGGCGTCGTACTCGGCGATGTCGCCGGAGCGGAACCAGCCGTCGGCGAAGGCCTTGGCCGTGCTTGCCGGGTCGTTCCAGTAGCCGGCGGCCACATGCTCGCCGCGCGCCAGCACCTCGCCCGCCACGCTGGGGCCGACATCGGCGCCCCCGGCATCGACCACGCGCACCTCGGTATGCAGGCCCACGCGGCCCATGCAGCCGACGCTGTCGAAGGCCTCGGGGATGCGCTGGTAGACGGCGACGGGGGCGGTCTCGGTGGAGCCGTAGATCTGGATCACCGGCACGCCGCGGGCGTGGAACGCCTCGATCAGAGCGATGGGCACCGCCATCGAGCCGGTCGTGACGGCGCGCAGGGAGGACAGGTCGGTCTCGGGCCATCGAGGGTGGGCGAGGACGGCCGAGATGGTGGCGGGCACCAGCACCGTGAGGGTCGGCTGGTCGGCGCGGACGGCGGCCAGGAAGGCGCCGGGATCGAAGCGGTCGTGCAGGGTGACGGTGGCGCCCACCTTCAGGGCCGGCGTGGTCTGGATGTTGAGGCCGCCGACATGGAACAGGGGCAGCACGGTGAGGATATGGTCGCGCACCGTCATGTCGTGCATGTGGACCGCGTTGGCGGCGTTGGCCTCCAGCGCCCTCTGGGTCAGCACCGCGCCCTTGGGGCGGCCGGTGGTCCCGGAGGTGTAGACGATGAGGAGCGGGTCGTTGGGGCCGCCGCCGTGTCCCGGCGGCTCTCCCGCCGCGGCGATGAGATCGTAGAGATTGGGCGTCTGGCCGTCCGCGGCGTCGGCCAGCACCAGCCGGCAGTCCTCGGGCAGGGTCTCGGGCCCGAGGCCGGCGGCAAGGTCGCGCTGGGCGAACAGCACCTTGGCGCCGGCGTCGCGCAGGATGAAGCCGATCTCCGGCGGGGCGAGGCGCCAGTTGATGGGCACCAGGATCAGGCCGCAGCGGGCCGCAGCGAACAGCAAGCCCAGCATGTCGGGGTGGTTGAGCCCGAGCCAAGCGATGCGGTCGCCTCGGCGCAAGCCGAGCTCGCCGCGGAGCATGGCGGCGGCGCGCTCGATGCCGTGGGCGAGATCGGCGTAGGAGAGCGCCTGGCCTTGGAAGCGAATCGCGGTCCTGCCGGGGTGGAAGCCGGCGTGCCGCTCGATCCAGAGGGAGATGTCGGTCATAGGTCAGATCGTGCGGTCGCGAAGCCAGGCGGGAATGGGGAGTGGGGAGTGGGGAATCGTCCGGTTCATACCAGCTACTCCCCACTCCCCATTCCCGCTTTGTCAATCGTCCGTCTCGCCGGGCTCGTACAAAGCCTCGCGGCCGATGCGGTCGAGGCAGATCTCGGCGGTCCACGGCAGCATCAGCGAGCCGCAACGACTATCCCGATAGAGCCGCTCCAGCGGCAATGCCTTGAGCATGGACTGGCCGCCGCAGGTGCGGATCGCGAGGCGGCAGAGCTCGTTGGAATTCTCCATCACGGTGTACTGGGCGGCGTAGGCGCGAAGCGCCTGCTCCTTTGCCGGGTCGGCGCGCGCCTCGGTGATGGCCTGGAACCACAGGGCCTTGGTCTGCTGCAGGGTGACGAACATCTGCGCAATGGCCACCTGCTTGGTGGCGAACTTGCGGCGCTTCTCCGGGCCGGTGCCGGGGATCTCGCCGCGCAGGTACTGCACGGTGAAGTCGAACGCCGCCTGGGCGATCCCCATGTAGCTCGGCGTCAGGGTCATGAACATGTGCGGCCAGCGTCCTGCCGCCTGGTAGTAGACGCCGCGCGGCATCAGCGTCTCGTCGTCGCCGACGAATACGTCCTTGAGCAGGAGCGTGCGCGAGACGGTGCCGCGCATGCCGAGCGGGTCCCAGTCGCCCACCACCTGCACGCCCTCGGCGTTGGCCGGGACGGCGATGTACATGGTGTCGCGCCGCGAGGGCGGCTGGCCGGGCTTCGTCTCGCCGCACAGGATGCCGTAGTAGTCGGCGGAGCCCGACAGGGAGGCGAAGATCTTCTTGCCGTCGATGCGCCAGCCGCCCTCCACGCGCCTGGCCGAGGTGGAGAACGGCGCCGCGCCGGCGGCTGCCGCCCCGCCCTCCGAGAAGGGCTGGGCGTAGATGGCGCCGTCCTTGACGATGCGGGCGTAGTGGATGGCGCGGCGGCGCCGGTGCTCGGCGCGATCCGCCTCACTCATGTCGAGGTCGTCGGAGAGCGGCCCGGTCCACAGGCACGAGCAGACGTGCATGTTGTAGGTGAGCGCCGTGGCGCCGCAGTAGCGCCCGATCTCGGCGGCCGTCGTCATGTAGGCGCGGTAGCCGGCGCCGAGGCCTCCCTCCTCCTTGGAGACGCACAGGCGGAGCAGGCCGGCATCGCGCATGTCGCGGTAGTTCTCGGCGGGGAAGCGGGCGTCGCGGTCGTACTCGGCGGCGCGGGGGGCGAAGCGGGCCTTGCCGAGGCGGCGCGCCAGGGTGTTGAGGCTTGCCTCCTCCTCGCCGATCCCGAACGCGGCGGGATCGAACATCGGCGCGTCGAGGTCGATGCTGTCGAGGTCCACGATGCTCATGCTCGGTCTTCTTGCGGCAGCTCGGCCAGAAAGCGCCGCACGATGTCGGCGTAGCGGTCGGGGCATTCGAGCGGAGCGAGGTGGCCAATGCCGCCCAGCACCTCGAGGCGGGCACCGCGGACGACCTCCGCCATGCGCGTCATGGCCTTGAGCGGCGCGTTGGTGTCCTCCTCGCCGGCGATCAGGAGGGTGGGCGCGGCGATGCGCTCCAGCTCGGTGCGGCGGTTGAAGGTGACGAGGCATTGGACGGCGGCGCGGAAGGTCGCCTCCGGCACCTCGGACATGAGCTTGACCAGGGCCGCGGCGGCGTCCGGCGCTGCTGCGGAGCCGAGGAGGCGCGGGGAGACCTCCGCCCCCATCTGCGCCATGGTCTGGCCGGCATCGAGGGGGCCGAGCCTCGCCTGAAGGAACTCGCGCTGGAACGAGCCGTCGCGGCTGCCGAAGACGGCGGTCGTCGCCGACAGGATCAGGGCGCGCACGCGCTGCGGGAAGGTCGCGGCCAGTTCCTGCACCACCATGCCGCCGATGGAATGGCCGAGCAGGACCGCGCGATCGATACCCAGGGCCTCGAGATCGGCTGCCAGCGCCGCTGCCAGGCCAGGGAACGTCAGGGGGCCGACGAGCGGCTTACCGCCGTAGCCGGGCAGGTTCCAGACGACGATGTGGGCGGCGTCCGCGAGCCGCTCGACGACGGGCTCGAACATGCGGCCGTCGGCGCCGATGCCATGAATGAGGACTAGCGGCGTCATCTCGTTGCCGCCTCGCCCGGCACCCTCGCTTCAAGCCCGGCTGCCGATGAACCCTCAGACCCCGCCACAACCGCGACGGGATTCCCCTCCCCCTTGTGGGGAGGGGCTAGGGGTGGGGGGAACCCCAAGCTTCGGGGTTGGTGATTCCCCCCCACCCTGTCCCTCCCCCACAAGGGGGGAGGGAACGTTGTGGCCCTCTCCTTGCTCAATTCGGACGTAGGTCGCCTAGTCACGCCGGCAGCTCCACGAGGCGGCCTTCCTCGACCACCGGCTCGCCGTCCAGCGTGATGGTGCAGTTGCGCACGGGCAGGTCAAAGTGGCCCTTGGTATAACGCTTGGCGAACTCGTTGGCGCCGGTGGAGAACAGGAAGTTGCCGGCGAAGGCGCGGATCTCCGTGCCGTTGGTGTCGCGCCGGTCGTACATGGCGAGCGCCTCGTAGCGGGCGGCCTCGTTCATGCCCCAGCCGACGTGGCTGGTGGCATAGGCCTCGCGGTCGCCCCAGGCGGCGAAGTAGCGGCGCATCAGCTCCGCGTCGGTGCCGGCCCCGTCGATGCTGGTCACGTAGTCCTGCTCGATGGTGAGCCGGACGGGGCTCTCCAGGTAGCGCTTGAAGGTGAGGTTCACGTCGCCGGCGTCGAGCACCAGCGTGCCGTTGACCGAGCCCGCCCTGGGGAAGCTCACGACCAGCCCGCCCGGCCAGTGGGCCACGGTGCGCGGCCGGTCGCACCAGCCCCACACGCCCGCCGTGGAGGCCTCCCGCAGATCCACCGTCAGGTCGGTGCCGGCCGCGGAGACAACCCGCATCGTCTTCGCGATGCGCGCCCGCTTGATGGCGGCCTTGACACGGAGCTCCATGGCCGGCTCGGGCACCAGCCGCTCCAGCGCTTCGGGGTGCTCGTTGGAGATCATCATGAGCCGCGCGCCGCCCGAGAGCACCTCCGGCAGCTCGCGGGCGTGCAGAAGGCCCTCGACGGTCAGATCGACGACCAAGCCCGCCGCCTTCAGGCCCTCGATGGCGGCGTGCTGGCCGGCGAGCGCATTGGAGGCGCCGGTTGAGCGCACAGGCACCGGGGCGTCCTGCGGCTTCGACGGCACCACCACGTGGAACGCCGTGGCGCCGAGGCGCGCCAGCGCCAATTCGGCGAGATGCACGTTGAGGCGGCGCGACTGGGTCTCGGAGAGGATGGCGCAGGCTTCGCCAGGCTGCACCTTGCACAGCGCGAAGACCCGCACGAAGGCGTCGATCCACTTCGCCTCGATCCGGTCCCTCAGCATCGAGTCTCCACCGTCGCCCAGGACGCCCCGGGACGCCCCGGGACGCCCGGATGCCTCGCCCTATCCCATTGGAACGATTAGCACCCGGCTTTTGGGCTGAAAAGCAACTTCATACTTGAAATAAATCCGCCGATCCGTTGCCGGGGTCAGACCCCTTTCGTCTGACGTAGAACGCAACGTTGGGGGAAAGGGGTCTGACCCCGATCCCTGCCGACGCCCGACTGCCGAATCTCTCCAGATCGCCGATGTGCCCGGCAGGCAGGACAGACCGGCGCAAGCACGTGTTGTCGGACGGAAACGTTGCTTCTGGCCCATCGCCTGCCTGTTCGTTGCGCGATTGAATCCGGGGCGCGGAGTGTGCAAGCATCCGCCGCGTCCATTCGGCCACGCGGCGCAATCGCTGAACGGGTCCACGCGACACGGGTCGGCGAGGTCGGGCCATTCCTGCAAGGGCAATCAGGGCAATCCTGCCCGCTTGGAGCAAGACGCGCATGTCAGCCCCCGCACCCGCCGCCTCCGAAACCGACCCACAGGCGCTCCGGCCCTATATCTCGCGCGCGCTCGATTCCGCCCTGACCCAGGCGGAGGCCGAGGAGGCGTTCGACATCATCATGTCCGGGCGCGCCACACCCTCGCAGATCGGCGGCTTCCTGATGATCCTGCGGCTGCGCGGCGAGTCGATCGAGGAGATCGTCGGCGCGGCCACCATCATGCGCGCCAAGGTCACGAAGGTGCGCGCTCCGGCCGGCGCCATCGACATCGTCGGCACCGGCGGCGACGGCAAGGGCACGCTCAACATCTCCACGGCGGCCGCACTCGTGACAGCGAGCCTGGGCGTGCCCATCGCCAAGCACGGCAACAAGGCGCAGTCGTCCAAGACCGGCACGGCCGACGTGCTGGCGCTGCTGGGCGTCAACATCAACGCCGGCGTGGCCGCCATCGAGCGCTCGCTGGCCCAGTGCGGCATGGGCTACATGAACGCGCCCAACCATCACGCCGCCATGCGCCACGTGATGCCGGCCCGCATCGAGCTCGGGGTGCGGACGATCTTCAATATCCTCGGACCGCTGACCAACCCGGCCGGGGTCAAGCGGCAGCTGACGGGGGCCTTCACCCAGCACCTCCTGCGGCCGATGGCGGAGACCTTGCGGGCGCTGGGGTCGGAGAAGGCGTGGCTGGTGCACGGCATGGACGGCACCGACGAGATCTCCATCGCGGCGCCGACCTACGTGGCCGCCCTGGAGGACGGCAAGGTCACGCAGATGCAGGTCCGGCCGGAGGACGCCGGCCTGCGCCAGCACCCGTTCGGCGAGATCCTGGGCGGCACCCCGGCGGAGAACGCGGACAAGATGCGGGCGCTGCTGGCGGGCCAGCAGTCGCCCAACCTGGTCGCCTTCCGCCACGCCGTGCTGCTGAACGCCGCCGCCGCGCTGCTGGTGGCGGGCCGCACCGGGACGCTGGCCGAGGGCGTGCCGCTGGCCGCCGCCGCGCTGGACGACGGGAGGGCGCGGGCCACGCTGGAGAGCCTCGTCAAGGTGTCGAACGAGGCGTGAGGTAGCGATTGACCGCGCGCGGCGCCGCTCATCGGATGGCGTGCGCGGCGTTGGCGAGGGCCAGGGCGCCTAACCGACCGCGCCGGGGGCGATGGCCTCGATGTCGGTGGCCACGTCGATGACCACGGGGCGGTTGGCGGCGAGCGCGCGGTTGAGGGCCGGGGCGAAGTCGGCGGGCCGCTCCACGCGGAGCCCCAAGGCACCCAGGCTCTCGGCGACGCTGGCGAAGTTCACCTGCCTGTAGGTCCACAGCTCGCGTGCCTGCTCGGTCTGGGTGCCGCCGTAGGCGCGGTCGAAACCGCGCTTGGACTGGTTGCCGCCGCCGTTGTTGTTGACCACCGTGACCGTGTTGAGACCCCAGCGCGTCGCGGTCTCCACCTCGGCCAGGTGATAGTAGAAGCCGGCGTCGCCGGTGAAGACGACGACGGGCCGCTCGGGGCACGCGGCCTTGGCGCCGAGGCCGGCAGGGAACGCCCAGCCGAGGTGCCCGGCGCTGCGCATGTAGCTCTGGCGCGGGCTCGTCAGGTCGAACATGCCGCCCATCCACATGCCGGCGTGGCCGGTGTCGACCACGACGATGGCGTCCTCGGGCGTGTACCGCGTCAGCTCGGCGCAGAGACGCTCCGGCCGCACCGGCACGGCGTCGGAGGCGAGCGCCGCGGCGTACTTCTCGCGCCAGTCGCGACAGAGGCCCTGGACCTGCTGCAGCCAGGCGTTGCGGCGGCCGGAGGTGTCGGCGTTGACGTGCGCCAGCATGCGCGCCAGCGTCACCTTGGCGTCGCCCAGGACGGCGGCCTTGAGCGGGTAGTTACGCCCCAGCGACTGCGGCTCGATGTCGATCTGCACCGCCGTGACGCCGATCTTAGGCACCGCCCAGAAGTGCGTGGTCATGCCGCCGGTCTCGGTGCCGACGAAGCACACGGTGTCGGCCTCAGCGACCACGCGGTTGGCGCTCTCGCGCGAGTAGGTGCCCACCACGCCGACGGCGAGCGGATGGTTGCCGGGAACCGAATCCTTGCCGTTGAGCGAGGTGGCGACGGGGATGCCGAGCCGCTCGGCCAGCGCGATCAGCTCAGGCCCCGCGCCCGAGGCCCGCACGCCGCCGCCGGCGACGATCACGGGCCGGGCGGCCTCCTGCAGCACCTTCAGCGCGACGATCACGCTGGCCGCATCGGGCTCCGGCCGGAACGGCGGCACTGACGCGAACAGCGGCTCGACCAGGGGCTCCAGGTCGGCCTCCTCCAGGTCGATCTGGCCCTCGTTGCCCCGGAACTGCAGGTGCACCGGGCCGGGCGTGCCGGAGGTGGCGACGCGGAAGGCCTGGCGCACCATGTCGGGAATGCGGGAGACCTCGTCGATGGTGGCGTTGAACTTGGTCACCGGCTCGAACGCCGGCACGTCGTCCACCTCCTGGTAGACCTTGCGGAACTTGGTCTTGGGGTCGCGCCCGCCGGTCATGGCGATGACGGGGGAATGGGCGAGGTGGGCATCGCGCAGGCCGGCGGCGAGGTTGAGCGCGCCGATCACCTGGGCCATGCAGATGCCGGGCCGGCCGGAGGCGCGCGCGTAGCCGTCGGCCATGTAGGCGGCGGACTTCTCGCCGTGGACGTGGATGCGCTTGATCGAGGTGCGCCGCTCCATCTCGGCGAAGGTGCGGCGCAGGACGGCGGGCACCATGAAGACGTGCGTGACGCCGTATCCAGCCAGCATGTCGGCCAGGCACTCGGCACCGGTCATTCTCGGCATGATCGGTCTTTCTTGGGGATTATCCGGTTGACAAACCCAGACTCGACAGGTACACTGCGATCAGTGTACGAGGTTGATTAGTCGAAGCACGTCTTCGACCGATGGGTTGTCGGGGTCTACGCGCACGCAGAATGGGCATGGCTGGATAACCTGGCCTTCACATTTCGGCGCACCTCGGCAGACTACCACCTCCGCGTCCCCAGTGCGTACGGCAGGCAGCATCTCTGGCGGCAGAGTGATGTCTCGCATGACGATCTCCGCTAGCGATAACAGGAGGCGCCAATGGCGCGAGCGCAGTACGTCGTGGTTCTCCATGAGAACCAGTGGAAGATTAAGTTTGATGGAAAGCACTACGGGCCATACGGCACCCAACGCGATGCCATCCGAGCGGCCGTCGATGCGGCTCACACGTCCGGCAAAGGCGGGCACGACGCTCAAGTATTGGTGCAGGGTCAGAACAATCAGTTCCGCACGGAATGGACCTACGGGAACGATCCTTATCCGCCGCCGGGATAGGGGTTAGACCCCAAGCGCGTATTGCTGGGCACCACTCCTGCCCATGTGCGACGGCCGGTTGCGAGTACGTACCGGCCCCGCATCGAACAGGCCGGCTTGATCGCCCCAACGATCCCAGCCAGGACGCGATTGCCGCGCGAACATCTCAAGATACGGACCGCGCGCCAACCGTTCGACGCGGCCGTATATCTCTTCCGGCTTCCTGCTGTGCTCGCGGCGGGGCGACACCACAAGCCGCCTCACATCCTTTGCCATACGCGGCGGCGATCCGCGCGTCGCCAGCAAGCACTGCTCTACGTTGGCGCGTGACCAGTAGCCGAGCCCAGTGAAAAAGTCGTCCGGTGACAGCGCCTCAAGGTTCGCCCGCTTATTCGTCTTGGCCCAATAGAAGCCGACCGTCTTGTACGTGAAGCCCCACGCCTTGATCAGTTCCAAGGCTTTCGGAAGAAGTGGGTCTGTCGCCCACAAGAAGAGCACGCAATCCTTCGCGGCCCACCGCTGCGGCTCAAGCGCGGCGATCTGGGCGAAGTCCATGCAGTCGTAGTGCGCAACCGCGTTGCGCCCCGTGCCCTTCTCGCTGAAGTTTTTGAAGTTCCAAGGCGGGTCGGCGTAGATGACGCCATACCGCTTAGTTGGCTTCAAGGAGGTCATGCAGGCGATCCCGGAAGTACGTGTTTACTTGCTCGACGGCCTCAACGACCGGGTACTCGAAATGCACGTCCAGTTCCTCGCGCACGAGAGAGAGCGGCGCGGGGAT
>Ga0070699_100001388_pt1 | contig 22270 bp, 21 predicted proteins | sample KBSK1503metaG_FD_65473 | JGI IMG/M metagenome (GOLD analysis project Ga0070699, IMG submission 65473) | Corn, switchgrass and miscanthus rhizosphere microbial communities from Kellogg Biological Station, Michigan, USA - KBS K1-50-3 metaG | ecosystem: Host-associated > Plants > Roots >...
ACACAATGCCCATCCCACCGCGCCCAAGTTCGGCTTCAATTTTGTAGCGATTGGCAAGTGTACTTCCAAGCATCGATAGGTTCCTTAATACATTATATGGATAATTTCAACTTGCATCAACAGAAATCTTATTTTCACATGCATTGGAAGCAATTGCATCAAGCTAAGCATTCACGCTGGATGCGCCTGTCATGGGTGGTCTCTCGGCGGGGATTATAACTCTCTCACCCGATTGTGACGATTTTTTTGGTGGGGGCGAATCCCTTCTCCTGCGGGAGAGGGCATAAGGATAGTTTCTATTTTGCTCTGTGACAATGGAAATTTGAGAAGTGAATATAGAGATTGATATGTTGGATTTGCCGCTTCGTTCCACTTCGGGGATGCTTCGCGAGGGGAGAACGCCGACTTAGAGCATTTTAGGTTGCTTTACTTCGTTCTGATTTCGTTGGATCCCCTCAAATACCCACTTTCCGTTTTCCAAATAGCATTGACTGATCACAAACGAGTTCGCCCAGCGGCTCTTTTTCATGCGTGCGTAGCCTTCATGATATTTGTCCACAAGATTCTTGATAGGCCTTGCCAGGTCCGTGTGGATGGTTCGGGTTTTATATCCCAGCGAAGTTCTGAAACAACCAATTAAAATGTCCGTTAACTGAAGGAATTGACAATCTTCATATTCCTGGCTGTCATGCTTCTTGTGATCGCTATGGCGGTCATCGATCAGGTCATGGCGCTTGGAGATCGTGCAATATTTTCGCAAGCTGCCAAGCCTTTCGATGATTCCGTTCTGGTCAATGTGGCGTCGAAGATGTTGATGTCCATCAAAATGGATTCGCGTGATATGGATTGGGTTTTCGTCGGAGCCGAGAAAGTGAAGTCCGCCCTTGATGCCGAAGCGAAATGTAGTCTCTACTTTGCTGGCATGGTCGCTAAAGCCAGTGAGATGTTTATGAGCGTCCCGTTCGCGGAACAGGATGAATTTCATTCCATACGAACGGAGTGGCTCATATTGCAATTTGCCTTTTTCCTGCAGACCCAGGAATACTGGTTCCGCTTTCCCTTTGGCTGAGGAACGCAAACACGCCGCGCCGATTTGAGTCCATGCTGAGGCACAGTTATAGATCGGTCCCTTGCTGTCCACTTTTTTGATGCCGATTTTGTCAAGGTAGCGGGTGTTATTCCTGGCTCTTGCCAGCAAATCTAGAAATTCGCTTTTGTTCCATGCCGGAACTAATAACATACCATGCCAGTATCCGCCTTCCAGCGATTCATCGTGATAGAGTTCGTAATCCATTGAGTGGACTCTTTTCAAAGCACCGATATCAACGATGCTTTGTGACTCCCATTTGCTGACACATATCCAGCACGGGGCAGGTTGAGCATTTGGGGAGTGTTCCAGTACAAATCTGTTTACCAAACGGCACCAGCAGGCGATTGATGTCAATCCAATGCTCGCGCGGCAGTTTTGCTTCGAGAGCTATCATTGTTTTTTCGGGTTGAGAGGCTTTGACATAGCCCCAGCGATTCGTAACACGATGAACGTGAATGTCCACGCTAATGAAGGGCTGTTCGCAAGCAATTCCCAGGACCAGATTGGCACACTTAGGGCCAACGCCGGAAAAAGAGAGCAATGCCTCTCTATCGCATGGCAGCTCTCCATCATATTCATCCACGACTCGTTTGGCGAGTGCGTGAATCTGTTCTGCTTTGCGCTCGTGGAATGTGGAGGTGTGGATCAAGTCATCGATCTGTGCAGGAGTCAATCTACTCATTTGCGCTGGTGTTCGAGCAAGAGTAAGTAGCTTACGGGCAGTGGGCAGCGAAACCTCATCATACGTGCGGATCGAAATCATGCACGCGACCAATTGCTCGAATGGTGAGTTGAATCCGTCTTCAGCTAATTCGAACATCGCGGCTTTGGGGAATGGTTCAACTGCATCGCTGATAAGTTTTAATGAACGATCAATATCAAAAGATTTTTTCATTTTCTCGACGCTTTCTCTACCAAATATACAATCGAAGTGTAATCCTTTCCAGTTGCCTCAGACATACCGATTTCACAGGGAATATTGGAGGAATAATACCCACCATACTCCCGGGCATTGACTTCAGCGGATTCTTTTTCAGTAGCAGATTGGGTCAATTCAGGATAGAGTAGTCCACGGTCGCCTGCGAAAGCACAACAACCGAGATTAAGGGGAACCGTCGCGGATTTGGCACAGCGTTGGGCGATGGCTAATATCTTGGTGTCTACTCCAAGCTTTCTCGCCGAGCAATTCGGATGCAAAATGACATCTTCGTCAACGGGATGGATTTCAAGTTTGGGTAACACGATATCGTACAAGAATTCCAGACTATCGAGAATGGTTAGTTTTTTCCATAATTCCTGGTCCTCTTTGCTGAGATCATCCTTACAGGTGCGCAGGGTATGGGTGCAAGAGGTCGTATCAATGACAATAGGGTACGTTCCATGTTCTGACCATTTCCACATTTGGACAAGCGTGTTGTGTAGGGCGGCTTGATAAGCTTGTTTGTATCCTTTGGATACAAACGGCATGCCACAGCAATGACCAGTCACATTATCTGGTATGGATAAATTGATTTTTGCACGGATTGCAAGAGTGAGAAGTGCATCACTAAGTGGCGCTTTCGCCAATCCTGGAACCTGATACCTGACACTTGGAACTCCTAGTTGCCGCGAGATACAAGAGGGAAAATAAACAAAATCTTTTTCACCCTCGGGTGCACCAAGTTTATTTGTGGGGTAAGGAATAGATTGATTCCATTTAGGCAAAGTCATATTGGATATTTTTTCAGACGTATGAATGATGGAGTTGACACCGTTCATACCAATCACTTTCTCAGCGAAATGTCCTAGCCTCACCGCTATACCGATCGTTTTTTCGGCAACGGCGAAGTGGTTGGCAATCCATAATGCAGAAGATTCATCGGTCACAGATTGAGTTCGCAGATTCTTGATGAAGTCACCGGTATTGATGTTCACGGGGCAGGCGGTTGCGCAGAGTCCGTCCGCAGCGCAGGTATCGATGCCAGCGTAAGAAAAATCATTTGAAACAGAATCAATTTCGAGTGAGAAAGAGGTGGCAGTGCCGCTAGGTGGCATCTTCGACATGCGTGCGATTTCTCTTTGCACGACGATGCGTTGTCTGGGCGTAAAAGTCAATCGTCGGCTGGGGCACTTCGACTCGCAAAATCCACATTCGATGCATTTATCCACTTCAGGTGAGACGAGCGACATCGTTTTGAGATGTGTCACATGCGTTCGTGGATTCGAGTTAATCATCACGCCGGGGTTGAGCATATGGTCGGGGTCGAAAAGCGATTTGAGGTCGCGCATGATGGCATAAGCCTCCGCACCCCATTCGGTTTCAACAAAAGACGCCATGTTGCGCCCCGTGCCATGTTCCGCTTTAAGCGCGCCATCATATTTGCCGCTGACAAGTTTGACCATCGCCCGCACGAAGCCATCGAAATGTTGCGTATCTGAATCGGTGTTGAATGCCTGATTGATCAGGAAATGCAAATTGCCATCTTTGGCGTGTCCAAACACAGCGCCATCGGGATAACCAAAATCTGTGAAGAGATGTTGCAGGTCTGTTACCGCATCGGCGAGTCGATCAATTGGGAAGACAACATCCTCATTGATGCAAATGGTTCCCGGCGTGCGCATTCCGCCAATGGATGGGATGATGCCTTTGCGCGTTTTCCATAATGAGGCTTGCGCGATGGGATCATCTGTAAATTCTGGATCGTGAAGGAGATTTATTTTCTTGACAACCTGCTTCGCTTCTTTTTTAAAGCTGGTAATTGATTCTGTATCTTGAGCCTGATATTCAACGAGAATTGCAGTCGCGCCATCAGGGAGTTGCCGCAAAATGGATGGAACACCAGGATTATTTTCGACGGAATGGAGTGCAGCTCGATCCATGATTTCTGCAGCGCGTGCTCCCGAATCTCTGATCGGTATGATGGCGGACGCAGCATCTTGTAAATTCTTGAAATAAAGTTGACCTGTGTAACGGCGGGGATAATCGGGCAAGGTGTGCAGCACGCCTTCGGCGATAAAACCAAGTGTGCCTTCTGAGCCGATCATGATATGAGTGAAGATATCCAGTGGCTTTTCAAAATCAAGGAAGGCATTGAGCAGATAGCCGTTTGTGTTCTTCATCTGATAACGTGCAGCGATACGCGTTGCCAGTTGTGAATCACCTTTGATTCGCTGCGCGAGTTCAAGCAAACCTTTTGCAATGTGCGGCTGTTCATTCTCGAAGATTTGATGAGCATTCGGTGAGGTGGTATCAAGCACAAATCCATTTGGAAGGACGACTGTCATGGATTGAATCGTATGATAGGAATTTTCCGTCACACCACAACACATTCCGCTGGAATTATTGGCAAGGATGCCGCCCATCATGCAAGCATCAATTGAGGCAGGGTCCGGCCCGATGCGGCGATTATAAGGTTTGAGCACGTTGTTAATGAAGCCACCAACGATGCCAGGTTGAAAGCGGATTAACTTTCCATCCTCTTCCACTTTGTAGCTTCCCCAATGCTTGGAGATATCCACGAGAATCCCATCGGTCACAGCCTGACCGGACAGACTCGTCCCTGCCGCGCGGAAGGTCATGGGAATTTTATTTTGTTGTGTGAATTTGAATAGAGATTGGATTTCGCTGATGGAATTGGGTTGAACTACGGCTTGTGGAACCAAACGAAAATATGAAGCATCATTGGCATACGCGATGCGGTCAATTAGGCGCGTATGGACGCGGGCTGGGGCAATAATTTGAGAGAGCTGAGATTGGAGGTCCATGCATTTATCTCCATGCTCATTTTACATTCTTTCCACATTGGGAACAAAGATGATTGATGTCTTGCTTTAGCCACGAACAAAAATCCCTGCCAAGTGGCAGGGGTTGCAAGTGGTTCATCTAGCGAAATCAGATCTTATTTACGACCTTGTTCACCTTCCTCTTCGGAGATAAGGGCTTTGAATCTGACGAATATGATGAGTGACTTCTTCGATAAAGCTTTCTGGTTCGGGAATTTCGAGTAATAGCCTGGCGATGCGATAAACTCGTTCGGTTGGGATCTTAAATGCACGAGCGATGGATTCAAGCGTTCTGGGATGAGGCACAGATTGGCTATTCAAAAGTTTATTAATTACCGCCCGGCCAGCAAAACAAACTCCATTTGGTGGAGACGATTTTGGGATATAAGAAAGGTGATTGGAGTGTGCCTTGGTGGTTTCACCCTTTTCTTCCTGCCTGCATTATACAACTTCGGCTTAAAAATAAATAGTCCCGTCCGGCCTGAGGGGGGCAGGCAAGACAGGACCACGCATATTTTAGCTGACATGTTGATTTTAAGCAACGCTTTGTTTACTGATCTTTACACTGTTTTTAGAAAATTCCTCCATTAAAATAGAAATGATGGATAAGAACTACTTTGTGCCACTTGCTGAAATTCGCCACGAGCATGTGATTGTGAATTCTCGTTTCATTGCCACACTTACACCAGTGTTTCGTGTGGAGGAAGCTCGGGCATTTATCGCACGCATCAAGGATGAATTTGCGGATGCAAGCCATAACGTCCCGGCATATATTCTTGGTGGTGGGAATACAATCACCGAGTTTTGTTCTGATGACGGCGAACCAGCTGGGACCGCTGGCAAGCCAGCCTTGGCCGTCCTGCGCGGCAGTGGACTTGGTGATGTGGCCGTTGTGATCACACGTTATTTTGGTGGGACTTTGCTAGGAACAGGCGGGTTGGTAAAGGCCTATACAGAATCGGCGCAACTGGCGGTGAATGCCGTGAAGCGTGGACAAAGAGTGATGGTCAGTGTATCTATGCTTGCCATTCCTTATAACTTGCTGGAACGTGTTCGCTTGATGACAAATCGAAATAAAGGGGAAGTATTGAGTGAAGATTTTGCCGGGGATGTCACACTGACTTTGCAATTCCCGGTCGTGGCCTTTGATGGATTTCAAAATGAACTACGCGAATTATCCGCGGGACAGTTGAGGGCAGAAGTGATCGAGACGAAGGAAAAGATTGTGGCATTGTAGGGACGAGTAGTTGGTCACATTTACCAATTAATATTTCCGATTCCCAAATGACTCATTCAAATTCGTGTGTAGAGTTTCTGCAGCGTATGCACGGTCAGTAACAGGATTTAGTCGTTTCGCCATGATTTTTGTGATTAGAGGAATTGACGTTCGCCCGTAAAAATATTTGTGATAAATGGCGTTCGCCCCAGCTTCATCCCACGCCCAGTTAAAACTGGTATAGCGTGAAGCATCAAAGATACGCGTATAACCAGTCAGACACTTTTGCTTGTGAATGCTGACATAATGCTCGAAATACGTCATCACTAATTCACGCAGATTTTTGTAAACTGGTTCACGAAATCCCAGATTGATATAGTTGCTTTTTGCCAATGCGCCCCAGCGCCCATCAATTTGATATAGCGCGAGCACATGATCGTCGTCCACACCGGGATCAGGCGTAATGTCGATGAGAAGCGGTTTGAATCCAATTTGCCACAGACAAAGTGCAGCTAAGAATCCACCATCAAGGCAGTGACCTTGTCCATCCAGCATCACGTTGAGCGGTGAGCGGTCGCGTTCCTCACCGATATACGTCAGGCTGTCGAGATATTCCTGAATTACAAAAGGGGAATTGAGCTGATTGAATTTCTTGAGCAGATTTTTGGGGAGATGGGTTTTGAATTCGTTGATGAAGTCCATGAGATTTCAAATCGGTTTTAGGCGAAGTGCCAGCTCACGCAATTGCGTCGGGCTGACTGGTTTAAGTAAAACAATGTCCGCTACATCTGTCAAAGTTTCTGCCTGACGTTCATCAGCAGTAGTGAGAATGACTTTGGTGGTTTGAAAACGTTCATCACCGCGAACCTTTTTGAGTATCTCCCGGCCAGGCATGCCGGGCAGGTTAAGATCCAGAACAATAATGTGAGGTGTGACCTCACTTAATCGATGCCAGCCACTGGTTCCGTCAGCGCAGGAGTTAATTTCAAAATCGGCTTCAAGCGTCAGGGTCATAATTTCATTCAGATGTGGGTCATCTTCGATAATGATGGCAAGTGGTCTTGTCATAACTTACCTCCTGCATCTCGGTTAATGGGTAATAAGATCGTAAACGTACTTCCTTTGTTAGGCTTACTCTCGAGATTAATTTTGCCGCCCATCAGATCAACCAATTGTTTCGTGATCGAAAGTCCCAAACCAATGCCGCGATTGTCGCGCGTAATTGCACTATTCACCTGCCGAAACGGCTCGAAGATATATTCCTGCGCTTCCCTCGGAATGCCTGCTCCGGTATCCGTCACCTGAATGGACCAATATTCATTCGTAGCATGAGATAGCCGGATGCTTACGCTTCCTTCCTGAGTGAATTTGATTGCGTTACCCACCAAATTGATCATAATCTGACGCAATCTCCGCTCATCGCCAATCAACTCTTGAGGCAGGTTTTCGTCGATCCCTGTTGTGAATTTCAAACCTTTTTTGCCCGCCAGCACTTCCATGCCTGAAGAGGCTTGTTGCAGTAGTATCGTAGGAGAAAATGGACCTTCCTGCAAGGTCGCTGTATTCGCGCTGAGTTGCGCCTCATCAAGCAGTTCATTGACCATATTCGTAAGGTAATTCGCGCTTTCGATCACCGAAAGTGTAGCTTTACGCTGACCCGCATTCAGCTCGCCAAAGGTATGATCACGCAACAATTCAGCAAAACCAAGAATGCCACCAAGCGGTGTGCGCAACTCATGACTCACTTTAGATATCAACTGACTTTTTGTGCGGCTGGCTTCCAGTGCCTGATCACGTGCCAGGCGTAGGGAGTCCTGGGCTTGTTTGATGGCGGTGATGTCGCGTGCCAATGCCTGAAAGCCAACTACTTGGTCACCTTCGTAAATCAATTGCACATTCTGTCCAAACCAAATTTCACGTCCGTCTGTGGCAATTGCAGGAAATTCCTGATACGTAGTGGGTGTCTTGCTGACGAGTTGATGTTCATAGGTTCGTTTGATTTTGTGGCGTAGCTCTGGTGCCGCTAGAGCAAGATAATGCCTTCCAAGCACATCCTTTTCTTCGTATCCTAAAACTCGCAAAACGGATGGGTTGGCGTATGATATCTTTCCTTCCATATCCACACGATATATGAGGTCGTTGGCATTTTCCACGATCTGGCGAAAGCGGGCTTCGTTTTCCTGCAAGAGGATCTCGGCACGTTTCCTCTGAGTGATGTCACGGATTGTCACGACCTGCCCAATGATCAGTTTATGTTCATCCCGCAGAGAAGTAAGGTTTAATTCATACCAGCGTTGTGCTTCCCCTTCTCCCAGAGTGATCTCGTCATTAGCTTCCTCAACGTTGCGATATCTGGCAATGAACTTGGGCTGTGTACGGATCACCTCCGCCATGGATTTGCCAATAGGCTGGTCTTCTTTAGAAAGTCCCAAAATGGTTTGGGCTGCCAGGTTGATATCCACGATGCGGCGATTGGCATTCAATACGATCATGCCATCCTTCATGCCGTCAATGACAATGTCACGTGCAAGTGGCGCAATATCCAGCAGCCGATGTCGGAATAGCGCGAATGCCATTCCAACGCCTGTAACTGTAAAAGCGTATGGTGTCAGATCGATGAGAATCGGTAGCAGTCTGAAAATCGTAATGGCATTGGCGATCAAGGGTGTCAGTGTGGCAAGCAGGATCCAGATCATTTGCCCGCGATATTGGGCGGGCCAATGGAGCAAAGCCCACACAATCAATACCAAACCAGTCATGATCAAAATGTAGGTATATCCCGCGTGAACCCAGAACCAGGGACCGTTCTCAGTTTGCAACAATAAAAATCCTCCCCCAGCTGCTAACCTCTGAGACGACCAAAACAGGCTATGAAGATCGTTCGTCAGGATAATGCCAATCGTAATCAGAGGCAAAATGGAGAGGAGAATGAGGCGTTGCGTATTAATCCATGCTCGACGGCCCGTATATTCCAACGCGAAGATCAGCCAGGCTACTGGTGTGGCAACCACCCCAATAAACTTTACGATATTCCAAAACAGCTTCGTTTCGAAGTTTGTTCCCGCCAGCTCCAATATGTAGCTTAGGCCCCACTCAAATAAAATGAACATCATGATAGAAAAAGCTGTTGCCCCGACAGTCTTGCGGTTTCTCCACGTATATAATGCAAGCATACCCGCCAGCGCAGCGGCGACAAAAAGCGGCAATAAGTTGGGGGTGAAGTGATACGCCATTACAAGCCCTTGAAAATAATGTACAGATTATATCTTGTGGTGAAATTATCTCATTGAAAATTCAACTCGGCCCTTACAACTTTGACGTTTATCGGCATGACAAGAAGAACAGCATCCGATGGGAAGGTTTAGCAGCCAGCAAAACAAGAAGGAATACAAACTAAATTTTGACCACGAAAGAACTCCGGGCTCGCCAAGCACAAAGGCTGTGTATGCAATCGTCTCAATATTGCTGGGTAAGTGAATAACAGTGCCTCTATCTTCTTCCAGCTACGACCAAAAATACACCAACCAGTAGAATAAGATAAGGATCTGCCATGAGCGAATTCTATCAGTTAACGCCTGCGTTAAAACACTCTGCCAACTCGCATCCTAGAACAAACATTCGGGTTATAAACTATGAAGAATGAAGGATATCAACCCAACTTGCCAAAGGAGGCTCGAATGGATTTTAGTTCAATCAATTGGCTGGCTGTCTTTGCCTGCGTCGTCGCAAGTATGATCATCGGATCTTTCTGGTTTAACCCCAAGACATTTTATCCCGCCTGGTGGAAGGCAATCGGAAGATCAGAGAGCAGCGCACCTGGTATGCAAAACATGGGAATGGTCTGGGGTTTCACAGTGTTTGCATCTCTTGTGCAGGCTGTGTTTATGGCTCTTATGGTGAATGCCATGGGGAGCATGACACCCGGAGGCCCTACGCTCGTTTCGGGTGCCACCGCTGGTTTTATGCTCTGGTTGGGGTTTGTCGCTCCATCCAGCCTGACCAACAAATTATTTGCCAATCAACTGAAGGCCTGGGTCATTGAAGTGGGTAACCACCTCGTCACTTTCGTTGTAATGGGTGCGATTCTGGGTGCCTGGCATTAGCAGGAGAGATAAGCGTGTGGGCAATCTTCGGGTTGCCCACATTTGCCATCTGGGGTTATACAAGACGGTGTTTCACATTTAAGTAATTCGAAAAAATAAATTCCATGGCAAATTTAACAAAAACCTTGACGGGTATCCGGGACTGATTAAAATAGAACAAGTGTTCTAAAAGGAGATTCGCATGACTACAACCCGTCAATTCTCTCTGGCATTGAACGCATTGGTGGAGTTAAAAGCGGACAACGCCACACCTGCGCTTCAGCCTCAGCCGGTACCTGCCGTGCCCACCTTGAGTGGAGTCTTGTCTGAAATTGGATCGATGCCGCGCGAAGGTTTGTTCCTTGGCATTGCGTCTGATGGCTTGCCGGTATTGTTGAATTTGCACGATTCCGCTCCCGGCCCGATCATGATCACCGGGGATACGGATACAGGCAAAACTGCATTCCTGCGTATGATTGCCTATGGGGTTCAACAAACTCATCACTCTGCGAATGTTCAATTTGGGGTGATCACCAGCCGCCCCGAGGAGTGGGAGGCAGTTCCAGCAACTGACCATTTTGTGGGAGTCTTTCCTGTTTACCAAAACAGCGCGCAGGATTTTCTGCTTTCGCTTGCCAGTTGGGCCCATAGCAATAAATCCAGGCAGTCTGTTTTGCTTTTCATAGATGACTTGGAATCTGTAGCCAAATTGGATGCAGATGCGCTTCAGAATTTACGTTGGCTCCTCCTGCGCGGACCAGCCCGCCGGGTGTGGCCCATCGTCACTGTAAATGCAGAACGCTATGGTCAGATTCTTTCGTGGATTCCGATCTTTCGCACCAGGATTTTTGGCCGAATCGAAAAGGCAGATATCGCTTTTGCGTTGGGCGGTGATGAAGCCTCCGCGTTGGATCGGCTGGGGGCGGGTATCCAGTTTGCCCTGCGTGAGAACGGGAACTGGCTTCGGTTTTGGTTGCCGAGTTGTTAGTTCTTTTTTACCAGACTAATTCCTGTCAAATTGCTAGTCGCATTATCCCTCTTGTGCTAAAATCCAAACTGTAGGTTGCATGAAGTTTGGCGGTCCGACAATCAGAGGGATAGTTTTCTTCCTGGCGCCTGGGTGCCGAGATCCCCGTAATCATGCACAGTTGATCCGTTCTGCCGTGGAGGAGAATACTACACGGCGCCACTCAGGAGATTAGAAATTCATGGAAGCGAAACTGTATGTTGGAAACCTGCCGTACACAACTGCTGATGCCGATCTTGAAAGCTTGTTTTCACAGGCTGGCTCGGTGAAGTCTGCGCAGGTCATTCGAGACCGCGAAAGTGGACGCTCAAAAGGCTTTGGCTTTGTTGAGATGTCCTCGTCTGATGAAGCCAATGCCGCAATCAATATGTTCCACGGTAAGGACTTTAACGGACGCCCGCTTACGGTAAATCTTGCCCGACCACGTGAAGAACGCTCCGGTGGTGGTGGCGGTTTCCGCGGCGGTGACCGCAGACCTGGCGGCGGTGGTCGTGATCGCAGACGCAGCTTTTAATCAGCCTTTTTGTTAAACTTTTGAGCCAAATGGGCGGCGCCAACCATTTGGCTCAATTTATTTTTGAAAGCGAGTAGTTTTCCAATGTCAATTGAGTTTGTCATCCGTGAATATCGCCCGGATGATTTTGATCCTGTAACAATTCTGTGGCGGATTTCAAGAGAAAAGTCTTTGCCTGAATTTCAAATGATGAAGGGGCACTTTTTCTATGAAGACCAGAATTATTTTCAAAATCATATTTTGAAGGAAAACAGAGTTTGGGTGGTAGATATGGATGCACGCCCAGTCGCGTTCATGGCCATGAATAAGGATTTTATTGACCAGCTCTATATTCATCCTGATTATTGGCGGCAGGGAATCGGCGATGCCTTGCTTAAATTTGCCCGGATGCAATCGCCTGTGCATTTATGGCTTTACACCTTGCAGGTCAATGTGAATGCCCGCGCGTTCTATGAAAAAAACGGGTTTATTGCAGAGAAGTTTGGCATCAGCCCGGCGCCCGAATCTGAACCCGATGTGGAATATCATTGGCGTAATCATCACTCTGTATCGTAAATCATCGAACTATGCGTCCCACTTATCTTGAAGTAGACCTCTCGCAATTAAAAAAAAATATCGAAACTATTCGTGAGTATGTTGCTCCGGCAAAGGTGATGCCAATGGTCAAGGCTAATGCCTATGGTCATGGGTTGGAGGGTGTGGCGCCGTTTCTTGAACCGTATGTGGATTATTTCGGTGTGGCGATTTTGGAAGAGGGAATTTACCTGCGAAGCTTGGGAATTAGAAAACCGATTCTCGTGGCTGGAGGGACTTTACCTGAACAGCTGCCTCAATTTGCAGAATATGATTTGACTCTCACAGGCTCTTCCATTGAGTTGTTAAACGCAGCTGAAGAGATCTCTCGATCTACTGGAAAGCCAATTAAGACTCACCTGAAAATTGATACAGGCATGGAGCGTGTGGGAGTCCGTGAATATGAGGCCGAACCGTTCATTGAGTGTTCATTGGGGCTGAAGTATTTGATTATTGAAGGAATTTACACCCATCTCGCAAATTCAGAAGAGCCAGATTTGGTTCACGCCCGCCTGCAATTGGAACGTTTCCAAGAGGTTTTGGCAATTTATGAAAAACGGAGCGAGCCGCATCCACCATTGCGACATATGGCTAACTCTGCTGCGATCCTCCAATTTCCTGATAGTTATTTTGATTTGGTGCGTCCAGGGTTGATGACCTATGGCGTGTATCCAAAAGATGTTGCCCAAACGGTTGAAATTGCTCCTGCATTAACCTGGCGTTCACACGTGGCATATTCCAAGCTGACTAGGCCCGGAAGGCCAGTCAGCTATGGGTCGTTGTGGCAGGCTGAGGCTGAGACGCGAATCGTCACTGTCCCATGCGGTTATGGAGATGGCTACTTCCGGCGTATGACGAATCGAGCAGAGGTATTGGTCAAAGGCAGGCGTTATCCACAGGTGGGACGTATCTGCATGGATCAATTTATGGTCAATGTGGGAGAGGCTGATGTGCAAGTGGGGGATGAGGTTGTGTTACTGGGCAAAGGAATTTCAGCGCATGACCTGGCTGAGTGGATGGGCACCAATGAATATGAAGTGTTGACGAGTATCAGCGCGCGAGTGCCGCGTGTTTTCAAAACGGGCTAATGGTAGAATCGGGCGATTTTATTTTTGAGGTGAAATGTGAAAAGTGTTGTAGAAAAATATAGCTATTTGGTTTTGATTGCCGGGGTCATTATTGGCCTGGATCAATGGACAAAGAATTTGGTGCGCACGCATCTTGTGTTGGGAGAAACGTGGTTGCCTGATTGGCTGGCGTGGCTCAGCCCTTACGCGCGGATTGTAAATTGGTATAACACGGGCGCGGCATTTGGCATGTTTCAGAATGGCAGCATGGTTTTCAGGGTATTGGCGATTATTGTAATTTGTGCAATCATTTATTACTTTCCGCGTGTGGACCAATCCGATTGGACGCTTCGTCTTGCGATGAGCATGCAACTGGCGGGTGCGTTTGGGAATTTGATTGACCGTCTTACACAGGATGGCAAGGTAACCGATTTTATTTCGGTGGGTACGTTTCCGGTATTTAATGTAGCCGATGCCAGCATCAGCGTTGGCACAGTAATTTTGCTTCTGGGTGTATATTTGCAGGAACAAGCTGCGCGAAAAGTCAAAGCAATGGAGATTACACAATCTGGTGAAGCAACAGGTGAATGACCGCGTCGTTGAAGTCCACTTTGAGAAGCCGTTTGCAGAACGGTTGGATAAATTTCTGACAGAGAGTCTGCCGGAGTTTTCACGCTCCCGGATTCAAGGCTTGATCGCTGATGGATTCGTGGATGTAAACGGTCGCGCGGCTAAAAAGGCTGGCCAGTCCCTTGAGGCCGGATCCAATGTGACCGTTCGGATTCCGCCACCTGCACCGACGAATCTGATCGCTGAAGAAATTCCGCTGGATATCCTCTTTGAAAACGACGATTTACTGGTTGTGAATAAACCAGCTGGCATGATCGTACATCCGGCGGCGGGGCATGCCAGTGGGACATTAGTCAATGCAGTGTTGGGATATGACCCTGACATCGAAGGTATCGGGGGCGAGGAAAGGCCCGGTGTCGTGCATCGCCTCGATAAAGCGACCTCAGGTTTAATTCTGCTTGCGAAGAATGAACGTGCGCATCGCTGGCTGCAAGATCAATTTCGCCTGCGAAAAGTGGAAAAGACTTATCTTGCGCTTGTCGATGGCAGGCCACCCACACCCTCGGGTCGCGTGGAAGCGTACATTGGGCGTGACTTGAAACACCGCAAGAAAATGGCCATTGTCTCTGAAAGCAAAGGCCGGGAAGCGATTTCAGAATACAAAACTCTGAAGAGTTTCAAAAATCACACCTTGCTGGAATTCCATCCGTTAACTGGCCGTACTCATCAAATCCGGCTACATTGTGCTTTCTTGAAATGCCCGATAGTAGGAGATGAGGTGTATGGAAGGAAAACGCCGTCCGTTGCAATTGGGCGGCACTTTCTGCATGCTTATAAGTTGAAAATAATTCTCCCCCATGAGAAAGAACCCAGAGTTTTCGAAGCGCCATTGCCTGAAGAGTTGGACCAGATCTTAAGTCATTTGTCTTCATGAAACCCTTGATACTGGTCAAACATTCACTCCCTGAAATTGTTGAACATATTCCAGCTCGTGAATGGGTGCTTTCAGAAATGGGGCGTGAGCGCGCCAAGAGTCTGGCTGAGATATTAACCCAGTACCACGCAGAAGTTATACTATCCAGCATTGAACCCAAAGCACATGAAACTGCCAGTATTTTGGCTGAAAATCTTGAATTAAGTTTTGAAATCTTTGATGGCTTGCATGAGCATGATCGAAGTAACTCACCCCATTACTCGAAGGACGAGTTTCAAGCTTTGGTTCAGGAATTTTTCAATAAACCGGATGTCCTTATCTTTGGAAAAGAAACGGCTGGTCAGGCACTTGGACGCTTTCGAGAAGCTGTAGATTCTGTACTGAGACTCTACGAAGACCAGGTAATCCTCATCGTATCGCACGGTACAGTCATATCTTTGTACACTTCGTGGCTGACCGGCTGCGATGGCTACTTACTTTGGCGCGACCTGGGTTTACCATCTTTTGTTGTGCTTGATTTACAATCCCAATCATCGCTCGAAACTGTAAACATATCCTGAGGAGCCCTTATGGACTATATTGATTTGCGATCAGATACTGTCACAAAACCTACACCCGAAATGCGTGAAGCGATGGCGGAGGCTGAAGTGGGCGATGATGTCTATCGTGATGATCCCACTGTCAATCGCCTGGAAGAGCTTGCTGCAAAGATGCTGGACAAGGAAGCCGCGATTTTTGTCCCTTCTGGAACGATGGGCAATTTGCTTGCCTTGCTGGTTCACTGTCAACGCGGCGATGAAGCCTTGGTGGGAGACAAGTCGCATATCTATATAAACGAAGCAGGAGGCATGGCTGCACTGGGTGGGATTCAACCTTGCCCTGTTCGAAATCAGAAAGATGGCACTCTGGCGCTGGATGACATTCGCGCATCGATCCGTACCGAGGATGTGCATCACCCCATCACTCGTTTGATTTGCCTTGAAAACACCCAGAATGCATGTGGTGGTATTCCATTAACCGCGGAATATACATACCAGGTGGGGGAGTTGGCACGGCAGCATAACCTGTCCCTGCACATTGATGGTGCCCGTATTTTCAACGCGGCCGCGGCCCAAAATGTGGATGTAAAAGATTTAGTTGGCCCAGCTGATTCAGTGATGTTTTGTTTGAGCAAGGGCTTGTCTTCTCCAATCGGTTCCATGCTGGTTGGAACAAAAAAATTCATTGCGCGGGCACGCCATCTGCGCAAGATGCTGGGAGGAGGAATGAGACAGGTGGGGGTTGTCGCAGCCGCAGGGATTATCTCCCTGGAAAGAATGACAAAGCGATTAGCTGATGACCATATTCGAGCCAAACAGCTTGCTGATGGCTTGAGAAAGGTGAGAGGAATTGTACTTGATGACGGCACACCCTATACCAATATGGTTTACTTCAATCTGGCCGATCATGTGCCGTTTGACGAGAAGGCCGTTTGTGAAAAGATGTCAACTCATGGTTTGCTGGTTGATTGGGCGGACAAACGTCGCTTTCGGCTTGTGACACATTATTGGGTGGATGATCACGCCGTTGAAAAAACGATCCAGGCATTTAAAGAGGTTTTGGGGTAGTAAAAATGAGCAGGTTTTCCTGCTCATTTTTAGTCTGAGAGAATTTTTGTTTTGTGGCTTAAACCTGGCTCGATCTGATTACGTCCACGTTCCTTGGCTTTATACAGGCGTTTATCTGCCAGATCGATAAGGCGATAAATTTCGTTGGCTTCGGTGGGATAAACCGCGATCCCCTGGCTTGCTGTCGGAATGGGGACAGTCTTTTGTGTACGGTCCTCCACTTTTAGAATCGCCATGGTTTGACAAATCCTCTTCGCCACTTGTAGTGCCTGTTCACGGGTCGCATTCGGCAGTGAAATGATAAATTCCTCGCCACCCCATCGTCCAACCGCGTCTCCATGTTTGATATTTTTTTTGATTGCAGTACAGAATGAAGTTAGTATTCTATCTCCGACGAGATGTCCGTAAGTGTCATTGTATTGTTTGAAATAATCAATATCAAGCATGATCAAACTAAGTGGGGTATTGTTTGCCAATGCATTTTCCGCCTGCTCGGCGAGTTTCTTTAAGAAGTAACCGTGATTGTAGACACCTGTAAGACTATCCAACCGCGCCTGTTCTTCCACTTGTGCGTGACGGACGGAATTATCTAGAGCGAGTGTCACATGTTGGGCAAGATTTGAAAGAAGTTCAAGATCACCAAGGTCAAAAGCATTGGGCCTATAAGATGCCATTGCCATGATGCCTGTAATATTTGCGGCCTTGAGCGGAACGCCGATCCAGGAAAGGCTGGCTTTTTCCTTGCCGATGACTCGCACCTCCACACCTTCCAATTGCACCTCTTCACGTAGATCTGGCAAGAACAATGCCTTTTGATTCTTAATGACCCAGCCTGAAAGTGTCCCTTCGAGTGGAAGCTCAGTACCGTTAAAAAATTCCCCTTCATCGTACATAAGATCAAGGCAGATATTGTTGCCTTTGAGGGTCCCCAGGAAATACGAGTCAGCTTCCAGGGTGTCTAAAATTGTTTCATTTAATAACGAGAGCACCTGCGTTGTGTCCAACGATTGCATCAACTGACGACTGACTTTGTTAATAGTTTCAAGCCGATGGATGTGTTGTTGGGTGGTGCGTTTGATGCGTGCGTACGTTTCCATGGCAATAAGGGAAACGATAAATGGTCCAAAATAATCTAACATGTGTTCTAAAGTTGTGAATTCCTGGATATTTTTCGGCAGGCCAATGAGGATCGTCGTAATTAATGTGATTACGGCGTAAAACCGCCCGGAAATGATTGTTACTGCTATGATGCCAAGAGCAACCATAATGTGGAACAATTCCGTTATGCTTGTTGGAAGTATGGAAGGAAGGAGCCCTAATGCGATTCCAGTGATAATGGAATAGTACCAGCCATAATTTTCCTGAAAAAAGGCTGATTTTTTCACCAGAGCGCTAAATATGGCAATGTATAGGATTCCACTCAGCCCATACAACACCATCCATATATCTGGGTGCGATTCTATCAACAGCCCATCCATTAAGATTACCAACATGAAAAGTGTCATAACTAAAGTCACAGGGGCCATGAACCGCATCAGTTCATGAGGCGAAAAAGCAGTGATTGGTTTTCGGCTTTTCATGAAGGCGCTTTTTCCACTTCGGTAAACTCGAGATAGGGAAGTTGAGCTAAAGTCTCTACTACTTCTGCATCGAACTGAATGTTGGATTGCTCACGCAAATAAGCAACGGCCTCATCGGGAGTCGAACTTTTTCTATAGCTGCGCTTGCTCGTCAGGGCGTCGAATACATCTGCAACTGCAAAGATCCGCGCAAAGATGGGGATATCCTGCCCTTTCAACCCCAGTGGATAGCCTGATCCATTCCAGCGTTCATGATGATATCGAACCACAGGCATACACTCTTGCAGGAAGGGGATACGCTCAACAATGCGCGCGCCAATATCCGGATGTGTGCGCATAATCTTCCATTCATCTTCGGTCAATTTACCAGGCTTATGTAGGATGGAATCGCTGATACCGATTTTGCCGATATCATGTAGAAGGGCGCCTCTTTCCAAAGCCTTGAGCTGATCACTGGGCAACCCGATTTTTTCTCCCATCAAGCAGGCCAAACGGCTTACCCGCATACTGTGCCCCTCGGTCTCCCGGTCACGGGCATCCAGGGCAGACATAAGAGCAAGAAGAGTTTGATCGTACGTAGCCTGTAATTCCTGGTAGGCAGCTTCAATTTGTTTGGCTTGCCGACGAGATTCTGCCAGCAGATTGGATCGCTCCAGAGTCATGGCGGCCTGATTCGCCATGGTCTGAACATAGGCAAAGTTTTGGCCATGACTTTCAGGGATATCCATCCATAACGCTCCAATAATACGTGCCCGGGTTTGGAGAGGATAACAAGCCAGTGTGTTGTTTTCTTGAGAGGCAAACATGGGGTGACCAGTTTGGACGGCTTGCTGGATGGTTTCCATAGGATGTTTGCGTCGAGAGTGAAATCCGCTCTCGTCCAGCTCTACTTCCACCTGAATATCGCCATCAGTTGATAAAAGCACCATGCCTGCTTCTTTTGCGTTGGTTGCTTTACGCGCGGCTGTCACTATTAATTCGGCGGCTTTACTCAAGTCCTCCGTTTGGATGACACCCAGGCTGAGTTGGTATAGCAGTGACGTATTATTGAGCGTCGTCCGCATTTCCTGAAAGAGCCAGGCTCCTTCCGCTGAAGCCGCGGCTTGGGAGGCGAGTAATCCAGCAAGAGACTCGTCATTTTCAGAGAAGAATACGCCCTCTTGTTTACCAAAGGCCAGCATGGTACCAATCGTAACGCGGTGCAAACGAATGGACGTAACCAGCGCGCTTCTTAATCCGCCATGATCAATTTCGACATTTTTAGCACTGGCATATTTCCTTACATCACGAATCCGGAAAGGTTTTGTGGAACTTAAAGCTGCCTGGATTAATACTTCCTGCGCCGGATTAGCACTTAATGAATTAAATAATTTTGGCGCATCGCCAGCAGAGGCGGTGCGTGAAAAAGTGCCTTTTTGGTCTAGCAGGGTTATAAAAACGAATCTGGCTTCGAGCGTTTTTCGCGCAAGCAACGCAACTTCCTCTAGTACAGTTTGAGGATCAAGTTGAGTTGAGAGGGAAATACCAGCCTGAATTAATTCTTTTAATCGCTGGTTGTAACTGGAACGTTCCCAAGCCCGGGTCAATTCCAAGGCAACACCCTCCACCAGGCTTACATCCAAGTTGCCAAATCCGTAGGGTTTTTCTGAGCATACTTCTATGATGCTCTTAATCTGACCATTATGCATAATGGGAACTGCAATTTCTGAAGCAGTGTTTTCAGCTCTGATTTGAATAAAATCCGGGTCAACACTGACATCATTGACCAGTTGAGTCTTTTTCAAACGGGCCACGCGACCCAGCAGACCTTTTTCAGAATTTTGCCTATATCCTGGTGGAATTGCACTGGCTTTTTTCCCGGAGGTGGCGAGGGCCACAAATTCACGATTCTCCTGCTCATGCATCATGAGTGACACCAGGGAACATTCCAGTGCACGGTCAAGCATATTCACTGCAAGTTGCGCAGCGACTGGAGGATCCAACTCGCTTTCGAGTTGCTGACTAAGCTCATTCAAAAGAATAAGTTGTGTGTTGCGACGTTTTTCTGTGTTAAGTTTCCGTGCAATTGACTCAACCTGCTCGCGCAAAGCACGACTGTTCGATTCAATGTAAGGTTGTGGAGTTGATGAATTTTCCGCTTTCACTTCTTCGATTTGTTCGGATATGGAAATTTCGGTTGTGGTCAACGGCTGATTGCCTAGAACCCCAAAAACTGTCAACGCGGTGATGGCGGCAGTAAACAGGAAACTAGCCTCGGGGAGATGTGAAGGGGACCCAGTCTGTAGAAAAAAGAAGCTGGCGACGGTCAGAATCTGGGTGGTGAGCAAAATCCAGCTGGTGCGTGATCCAAGTTGCATAAAGCGAAGGGCAAATACAAAGATTAGAGCAGATGCGATAAAGAGAATAGCCCCAGAGGTAAGATTGCCCCACGCTGGGAGGTTTTGAAGAATAAATTCGAACTTTGACGGTGCAAATGCAATGCCTTGGGCTATCAATGAAAGCGCAGTGGCAGGGATGAGCAAGGTCATTTTAGGGGCTGATAGGCGCATAGTTTGCTATTTTATCCTGCATGACAGTTTGTTTGCCGATGTGTTACTTACAGGCTTGAAAGTAATCTCTGATATAATTTTTGCCTGCCGGGTGAACAAGGGACATATGTCTCTTATATCTTATTTTGAAAAGAAGAAACCCATTATGACCATCTACGTTACTCTTGAACAAATTGATCAGGCGGCGGAGGCTGTTCGAGCGCGCACTTCTCATCGGCCGCGCGTTGGGCTTATTCTTGGTTCGGGGCTGAATGACTTGGCAAACTCGGTAGAGAAGGCCGATACAATCCCATTTGGTGATTTGCCGCATTGGCCCCGTTCCACGGTGCATGGACATGCTGGCAAGCTCGTACTTGGTAAGTTAGAAGGGCAATCGGTGATGGTGATGCAAGGACGTGTGCATTTTTATGAGGGGTATAGTATGTCACAGATTACCTTACCTGTGCGTGTAATGCTGCGGTTGGGTCTCGAGATGTTATTCGTAACCAACGCAGCTGGTGGTGTGAACCCTGAATTTGTGCCGGGTGATGTGATGTTGATCACAGACAATTTAAACCTGGTGGGTATGGCTGGTGCAAACCCGTTAATGGGACCGAATATTGACGAACTCGGTCCGCGCTTTCCAGATATGAGCCGTTCTTATGATACCGAATTAATGGCGTTGGCACGTAAGGCAGCGCAGGAAAATAATATCACGTTGCGGGAAGGTGTGTATTGCGGCTTGAGTGGACCATCGTTTGAAAGCCCAGCAGACTTGCGCTTCCTACAAATGGCAGGCACTGATTCAGTGGGCATGTCCACGGTGCCGGAGGTAATTGTAGCGCGACATGGTGGAATGCGCGTGCTCGGTTTATCAGGCATTAGCAACAAAGCCAATCTGGACGGCTCGACAGTCACCACACATGAAGAGGTTATCGAAGCTGGGAAAGTAATTACACCTAAAATTGAAAAAATTATGCGTGGGGTGTTGCGCAATTTGTAGCGGTTGGCATGGGTTTTGTTTATCGTTCGCTTGGCACATATGAATCTCTGATCTATATCAGCCTTGCAATTTTAGGATTGTTTGTTTTCCGGCGTATGTGGAGTGCGTGGCGTGAGTGGCGGGACTCTGTTTATACACTCGAACGTGAATTTGCGCTATGGAGACTGGTACGTGTTACCGCTCTGGCTTTTTTAGTGGTGGCGCTCTTCTTTGTGGAATTTTATATTGCCACGTTCATCGCGCCGTCCCTGCCTGCTTCTGATCTAATGGTTACACCTACACTGGATCTTTTGATTTCCCCTCAACCCACCCTGGCTGACGTGAATTCAACTCAAAACGCGCCCACGCAACCTGTCCAAACTGGGATGAGCGGCTGTGTCAAGGATCAGGTCATGATCACCTCTCCCAAGCCAGGCGATGTAGTAAATGCAGTTGTGGATTTAATTGGCACAGCCAGTGTGCCCAACTTTGGGTTTTATAAATATGAAATATCACCGGTTGGGACGCAGAACTGGGCCACCGTGGCCGCTGAACGCGATCCGAAGAAGGATGAATTGCTCGGCAAGTGGAATACTTTGTCGCTCAGTAATGGTGATTATTTTTTGCGGCTGGTGATTACAGATAATGTTGGTAATTCTCTCGAACCGTGTGTGATTGCTGTGAGAGTCTTAAATCAATGATTCAATATATGCTTATAAGGTTCAACTTTCATAAATA
>Ga0070699_100001390_pt1 | contig 22267 bp, 15 predicted proteins | sample KBSK1503metaG_FD_65473 | JGI IMG/M metagenome (GOLD analysis project Ga0070699, IMG submission 65473) | Corn, switchgrass and miscanthus rhizosphere microbial communities from Kellogg Biological Station, Michigan, USA - KBS K1-50-3 metaG | ecosystem: Host-associated > Plants > Roots >...
GGCTCGCGCTTGTTGTCGAGTGTGGTAGCGATTGGTCCCTGAAAAAGACGATAGAGTGTCAGCAGGTTCTGCGTAGCCGGGGTTGAGCCGGTGCGTTTGTCGAGTTGCACGAGTGCGCGATACGACGTGAGCGCTTCCGGATGTCGCTGTTCTTCGTAGAGCTTTTGAAAGATCTGCCCGGCCTCGATCAACTTAGCCACAGCTTTACGCTCGCCGTCGGTGAGTTTCGAGAGATCGCCCGACAACGTGATCGTTTGGGTCTTGTCGATGAGGGGCTGGCTCTTTTCCAGGGGCCAGTAACCAGCGGGAAGTGTTTGCGTCAGTAACAAGGCGGTCATCAGCAGTTTCGTCATGCGCCGATTTTGCCACAGATTAAGCTGCTAAGCATGCGCGTCGATCGTCGAGGTTTGGACCTATTAAGGATATCGCAATTAAGCGCGTTTTCTTGTTATTATTTGAGCCAACCTTCGCCTTGGCGGCGTACCTAACGTTCTCATAATTACTCTTTGCGTCTTTACTCTTGCGTCGCCCAGAACTCGGACTTGCCCGGTAACGGCTCAGAAGCTGTTGCGAAGCAAAGGCTGAATTGGATCAGCAGCATTTCAACACCTTACTAAAGTTCCTTTCTCCGGACGATCCTGAGGAAGCAGGTCGCCGCTACCTTCTTCTGCACCAGAAACTCGTGGGCTATTTTCGAGTGCGCGGCGTCGCCGATCCGAACGCAGCCGCCGATGAGACTCTGGACCGTGCCGGCCGAAGAATAGCGGAAGGCACTGACGTGCCTGATATCAATAGATTTTGTCTGGGTATTGCCCGGTTTATTATCAAGGAAGGCTGGCGGATCAATACTCGTGAGAGCGCGGCATATCTCGAGTTTCTCGAGCGGCATGCTCATGTTAGTGAAGACGAATTAGATCGTTTGAGTCTCATGCGATCCTGTTTTGACCGTCTGCCCCAGTATGACAGGGAGCTGCTGAATTCGTACTGCGCCGCACCACCGGGACGGGCACGGGCGGAACACCGGCGGGAATTGGCTGATCGCAGGCAGTGCACCATTTCAGCCTTGCGTATTCGCATAACGCGTTTGCGCCGGGACCTGGACGACTGTGTAAAGGAATTGAGACGAAGCCAGTGATAAAATCCCATGTCACAAATTGGGAAATCGGCTCATTTAAAGTAGCAAGGATTTTGGCAAGTTGCTTGGCATATTGCCCCATTTGCTGAAATCTCTCGCTCATACTTATGACTGACGAACACATCATTGCCTATCTTCTCCAGGAATTGAGCGAAGACGAGGCTGAGCGCTTCGAGGAGCAATGCTTTGCCCAGAAGGAATGGCCGGCCGATATCGATTCCGCCGAACAAGAGCTAATTGACGCCTATTTACGTAATGAACTTACTAAAGATCGACATCGACGTTTTGAAGAAAAATACCTCATCACAGACGCACGCAAAGCCCGCGTCTTAACTGCCCAATCATTTCTGGAGGTGCTTTGCCCTCCGCAAAAAACGACCTTAAAGGAAAAGCTCAAGGCTCTTTGGCAACGGCCTTTGGTGCCCCAATTTGCGATTGGAGTCGGAGGGCCTCAAGTTGCGATTGGGGTGCCTCAAATTGCGGTCGCGGTTCTGATTCTTGCAGTTCTTGCACCTCTCCTGATCTTTTACTTCATGTCACCAAAAACTTTTACGCCCCTCAATTTAGCTATGACCTCAACTGAAAGAGGTGGCGGCTCTACCATAGAGCGAGTGACATTACCGCTCAGCACTGATGCATTAAAAATCTATTTAAAGTTACCTGAGCCATTACCGCCGGACACCGCGACCTACCGTGTTGAATGGGGAAACGTCAACGTCAACCTTGGTGAGTTGAAGATCGTCTCTCAAGACAGCCAGTCAATAGTTGTAATCATTCCCGCCAGGCAATTAAGTCCCGGCAAGTATGCTCTAAAGCTGTTCAAAACTAATCGTGGAGAGACGGAACAGCAGGTACCCGGTAGTTACCTTTTCATAGCCGAAGAAACTGCCCCGACGCGATAGCGATAATAGACGGCAGCGCTCACTAATAAGGCCATCAATATTCCAATCACTATTAACGTCGAGTGCCTTCTCCAACCACGCTCGGAATTAACTACATATCGATACTCACCCTGTAAGGTAAATCCAGCCCAGTAATGCGGCGCACTCCAACCTGGTTTTTGGCGAATGCTGTTCTGGGCAATCCGCAAAGCCTCGTCAGGAGTCTTCTGGTTTTCCAGCATCTCCACGTAGAAGCGCTTCATTAACTCCGAGGTGGCTTCATCATCGACCTTCCATAAGCTGGCGACTACCGTAGTCGCGCCGGCATACATGAAACCACGCGTCAGTCCTACCAGTCCTTCGCCGCGAACATCCTGGCCCAATGCGGTCTGGCAAGCGCTCATCACCACCAGGTCAACTGGAGCTCGTAATGAGTAGACGTCCTGCAATTCAATAAAACCTTTCAGATCCTTACCTTGTTCATCGAGTGTGGACAACAGCAGTCCTGAATGTTCGGGATGCTTGAGATCGAAAAATCCATGGGTGGCAAAATGCAGAATGGCATACTGGCTGAGGTCGATGCTGAATAACTGATTGCGGCTGGCGGCGTATCCGGTTGCGGCATACGTTTTCGCAGGAGAAGCGATGTCACGCAAATTATTGATCTCACGTTCTGCATAAAAAAGATCGCTGACAACTGCCGGGTCGAACCTTTCGCCGTTGAGCTCAATATCTCGCAGTGCGTTTCGTAGATGTTCGGATGACGGCGTTTCTGCAAAAGCAACCTGCTCGTTCGGTTTATTATCATTACGCTGACTGCGATCGATAACCGGGTTGCCAAAAGCGGCGAGCAACTTTGAGCGGGCTCCGCGGCCCGCGGCCTTCTCGCGCAGCTCACCCAAAATCGACGCTGAGGGGGCATTGATAATCTGGTGTTGAGCTACGAGGGGCTCATTATCGGACGGCGCTGATAAGATCTGAAAAGGAATGTAATTGAGATTCCCGTCGGCTACGACAATAATACGCCGCCGATTCAATTGGTCCGCGATCGGAGCGAGGATCATTTGCGCCAAAGCCTGAGTTGCCTGGGTGAGCTCACTTTCATTAACGGCTTTCGATTGTTCCTTTAACAGTTTGTAAACGGCGTCTGCTGCTTTACTGATTTCTCCGGAAATTTCATGGCTAGTGAAGCTGTTGCGCGTTACAGTCCAAACGTAACTCTTGTCGACACCGATAATGTATTCCACCAAGACCGTATCGTCGTCGCTGATAACTTGTTCCTGTATTCTCGCAAGGCTCCAACTGCGTGGTTGAGTAATCTGATCGTAAGCCGGATAACGCCGGCTAATCTCCGCGGACACCGATTTGTACTCGTTGTCGAGTTGGGCCAGTGCAGCATTCAGGCTCTCGAGCTCGGCTTTTTTATCTTCCTCCGTAAGTATGGCCATTCGCGCGTCTTCTTTGGCTCGCAATAGTTGACGCAGCGATTTCTCCCGCGTCGCGAGTTCAGGATCCAAATTGGCCAGGAGATTTGTTTCTGTGCCGCGCAGAAACTCCGCCAGTGAACGGGCCCGCGCTGATTCGCTGATCTCAAACGCCTGCACAGCGGCTTCCTTCTGATTGCGGTGCATCAGGCACTGTATGTACTGCTCATACCGATCGTGAACTGTTTCGGAGAAGGCCGCGGTAAGATCCCGACTCGTAGACAGGCGACGTATGTCCTCTGTTACTTCAATTGACTGCTTGAAGTAGCTTTCAGCAGAATCATAGTTATTCCTCTGTATTTCCAGTTTACCCAGGCGATAAAGAGTCAGCGATCGGTTAACACTATCGTTCAGAGCGTCGAACCTTTTCCGAGCCTCCTGGTAGAGTTCATGTGCTTTAGCAAGGTTTCCCTGAGCCTGATAGACCTGCCCCATGAAAGCGCGAATCCGGGCTTCCTCCATTGGGTTACCCTTCAAATACCAGTTGAGAGCTTTCTCAAAGTGCTCCAGGGCTGGCTCGTGGTGATTCATGAGCTCATGAGTTCGGCCCAGGTATTCATGGATTTGCGCGACCCAGTGAGGGAGGTCATTTCGTTCGGCGTCCGCAAGCGCTTGTTCGAGTGTAATCAACGCTTGAGGATATTGCTCGAGGATATATTGGGCCTTGCCAATTCCCCATAACGAGCCAACCAGCCCAGCCTGAGCGTCCGCTTTACTGTAAGGTTCAAGTGCCTGATCGTCCGCCTGGCGGTAGTATTCAAGTGCCTGCTCAAATTTCTGCAAGCCGACGTCCGCCAAACCAGCTTCGACAAAGGCGTCCGCCATCCCACCGGTGATCTGGCCCATCACAAAGGGTTCTGCTTTGCCATCAATCAGCTTCGTGGCCTTGAGGAAAAAGTCAACCGCCTCTTGCCAGGCACCCTTGCGGAACTCAACATATCCCAGGTAAACCAGAGACTCAGCTTGTAACTTTCCGTCAGCGAGCGTATCAGCGTTGTCTAAAGCCGTCTGAAAGCTTTGCGTAGCTTCAACCAAATTCGTTTGCGCCATTTGGTATTGGCCAATCTGTAGGTGAGACCGAACGATACCACGAACGTTATTAACACTTTGCCACAATCCAAGTGCTTTAGTGGCAGTGGTGACAGCCAACGCATGGTTCTTCTTCGTGTTCTGCTCCTTACTCAGTAGCAGCAGAGCTTCGGCTTCGCCTGCCGGATCAATATTTTGGTCGCTGGTTGTTTGTACTTCTTCAAACCTAACGTGCGCATCGTGTGCCTTGTCCCTGGTCTCCCGGGGCGGAACGGAAATGTGGTCCGAAATTTCCGGAGCACGCACCGGGAGACTGAGACAAAACACGACGATTAGCAATCGAACAGTGATACTCATTACAGCCAGGGGGGAAGCAAGCCATTTTTTGCCGCAGCGAGGAAACTCATGATGGTCCATTTGGTTCTTTTCTTCCTCCCTCTTTCCGGCAAAAACACCTTCAGGGCCCGTTCGGAGATTGAAAAGTCTCGAGAGTAGTTTTTGACACTCGAGGGAATCCAATAACCGCTCGCGTCTGACGGATTCACCTTGCCAGTCAACATCGAACTGGCGTATTCAGGCGAGCGAGTCTGAAATCCGATTCGCCTGAAACTGGAACTGGCAAGCTTCAGAGCCTCCTGACGATCGTAATCAGGATTAAGCACCGGTTCGTTCTTGCGAGCACTCCTTAAGGTCTTTTTGAAGTACGCCTTGAGAAACCCGAGCCACGAGTTGCCATGCAAATCGTTCACGAAAGCATAGGTCTTGTAGTTCTTGATCACATTTTCACTCGCGTCCTCAATCGGCCTGAACCAGGGGAAATAGATCGAGAGCCCATAGGAGTACTGGGAATCCGGTCCAAAGTAATCGACCTCTATTATTGGACCTTTCGACGTTTCGCCTGGGGATAATGCCTCGATAACGGACCCACAAGCGCGCTTCATCGCCTGCTGGGCTACGTTACTGTCGGCGTTGCTGCAACTTTCACGTAAACACCGGCAAAAGTCGAAGAGGTCCGTGTAAGCCTCCTGAAAATAGCTTTGCGATTTCCAGTGAGCCAACAGGATGAGCTCTTTGCCACGATCGTCTTCTAATGCCGACCGCAATGTCTTTGCCAGCTCCTCAATTGGCGCAGTCAGAGCTTCAACTCGCTCCGGATCCAGACTGCACAAACAGAGATCAGATGAATACCCGGCAAAGATGAAGTCTGCACTGTTGTGAACACAAAGCTCATGAAGACCCTTCACCAAATTGGCAAGGCCGACTTTTGCTTGCCCTGCGTGATCGATAGCGCAAAAGATCTTCTGTAGCATTTGCCGGTAGGGCCAGGCTCCAACGAAAGATAGACCCTCTGAAGCCATCATGTATTTCGCCTTGCCCTTGAGCTGGTATGCCACTTCAACCGCACTCATCGAACAACTGTGCAGGCCAATCAGCTCGAGCTCTCCGCCCTTCGCGCGAATCGTTTTCTGGAAAGTACCCAGTATCGTGCCGAGTTCGACCAGGCTAATACCTGAATTGGGATTGTCATCGGGCAGAAATGCATCGCGCCCAACCACCAGCCCATGCCCAATCAGGAAGAGCATGTATTGCTCAGCCGGATATTTTTCCGCACAGAGATCAAGAAAGTCCGTGAGCGCCTCGTTGGCCGTCTGGTTATCGTAATACCTCGACGATCTCGATTTCCTGAACCCGGGATCTTCCTGAGTAATCTCCGGTTCAACTTGATCGCCAGCCAGATTGCGAATTATCGGATCTCTGTCGTCGCCAATTCTGGAACTGTATTGCCCCTTTTTCTCGGTCCTGTTGATCTCGAAGATCCTCGAAGGTACGCCTCTCTCGTAAGGATCGAAATGCACAACCACGTTGGTATCCAGTTGAAACCCTGCCGACTTGATCGATTTGAGTTGATACAACATGCTGGGAGAGAGATTGTTGTCACTGGCAAAGAAGAACATCAATGTCCACTTCTTTAGCTTCTTTGCATAATTTTCTTGCTTCGCTTCCATTTCAGCCGTCTCCTTTGTTTGGGAATCACATACGTTTCTGGGCGAACGGATGAATCACGCGGCCAAACAAATCCACCTCCGGTCCACTGGATCGAACAGCATCTTTGTATTGATTTTCCCTCTTACGTGCCGGCAGTAATCATCGACTACCGCCCGCAGTAATCGCGGGTAGGTAAAACCGCATGACCTCGTTTGAATAAGTCACACTTGAAATGTTGCTAAATAGCTGTTCGTTTCAAACCCCGCCAAATATTCCCTGGAGTTGTTGTCAGTTAGAATTTGCGCCGGCTTGATCTGAGGTATATGTGCGCGTTTTCCGTTGTGGGCCGGAGGCGAGACGGCTCGGCGGTACTATATATCACCATTCAGCTATTCTTCATAGTCTTTAACTGGTCGAACTCTCGCACTCAGATGTCCGCAATTCTTTGCGACGTATATTTGTTTCAGTTGCACATGAGGCGCTGTTTTGCAGACATTTTTTCGTCTCGAGGCTTTCGGCAGACGAGGCATCGTGGTTGCACTCTGCACCAGCGATGATTACTTTAAGCACCTCCATCATACGTCGCATCAAACGCATGAGACGACGCCGCAAGGTCGGTCGCGCTTACGATATGGCGCTCGAAGTCGCGAAGGTGCTGCCGCCGCGCGCCGACGTGCTCGACGTCGGGTGTGGCAACGGCTTCATCGCGCATCACCTGCAAGGCATCCTTGGCACGCCTGTGGTGGGTTTGGACGTAGGTCGCAACACTGCAGCTCGCATTAACTACCTGCCTTACGATGGCCGGCATTTTCCGGTCAGGGATCAAAGCTTTGATGCGGTGCTGCTCTGTTATGTGTTGCATCACGCGCAGGATCCGCGCCTCGTGTTGAATGAAGTGAGCCGCGTGCTACGCGAGGGAGGAGTCGCAATCATTTACGAAGACATGCCGACACGCTGGTGGGACCGCGTGGTGTGCTGGACACACGATCGACAGTGGCGTGGCCGCACTGGTCCATGTACGTTCCATGCGGAACATGACTGGCGCCGGATTTTTAATTTGTCAGGATTTGAAGTAGTGAAGGAGCGACCGCTATCTCGCTGGCGTAACCTCGCGCATCCGGTTGCGCGCAGGTTCTTTGTGATTAAGACGGTATCTTACACGAAGATATTTCCACCGCAGATGAACGCAGATGAACGCCGATTAGCGTTATCCGCGTTAATCTGCGGTTAAACTGTGATCACGCCGCGCTCGATCAGTTTCTTGATCATGCGCAGGCAGTCAGCTTCGCGAAATGGACAGATTGAGAGGATTGATTGAATGTCCCACGAACCATTGATCCGCGAAAGCACAAAGCCTTCCTGCGGATCAAACTGCTCGTTGGTCAGATCAGACGTCGAGACGCGCAACTCCGGCACCGAACGCGGTGAGATGCCGCCGCTCTCATACACATGCTTGATAAACTTCTGCTCGGCGGTGGGCAACAAAGCCTGCGCCTCAGCATTATTTGGTTGCTGCTCTAATGCGTTCTGAATGATCTGGAGTGCCGCCTCGGGATCGGTATCCATTTTCCGTTCGGCAGACCAAACCATTTCCGTCACGCTCTCCGGCAAATCCTCGACTTCAGTCACCGGTGCCCGTGCGTCTTCCGGCAACTCACCGGACACCCGCGCGATGCCTTCGCTGATCAACGTGTAGAGCTGGCCGTAAACGTGAAACGACGACGCGTGCATGTGATAGCAGACCTCTGCAACCGACATGCGTTTCTCGACGAAGTAAAGAATCTGGCGAAACTCCTTGCCGAGTTTCAGTGAAGAGGTCCAGCCGGCATTGAGTTCGAGAATGCTTCGATCGGACGGAACGAGCGTGCGATAACGCGCAAACTCGTCGATCCGGTAAATGCCTTCCATGATGACGTTGGTTGGCTCGACTTCGATGAGCAGCAGGTCGTCGGGCAGAGGATCGTCATCGTAAAACTCAAAGTCACCATCGGTCCAGACAAACAGATCGTAAATAGCGTCGAGCGTGCGGGTCTTCAGGATTCCGAGTACTTCTTCCTCCGTCAGGAATCCCTGTTCGACCAGCACTTCACCCAGCTTGCCGCCGGACGTTCTTTGCAATTCGCGCGCAATCTTGAGTTGGAGATCGTCGACCTTACCGTAATGAAGCAGTACCTGGCCCAGGTACTCGCGCGGATCGTTAGACTTCGAGCCGACGATCATTCCGTTTTTAAAGTAGATCTGTTTGGTGACTTTGCCTTGATCGAATTTGAGAGTCCCTGACTTTCTTCCCGCAGCCAGAAACTGGAGCAGGTCGACCAGACTCATTGTTTGCAAAGTGCCTTTAATCGCCATTAGCTGTCGGTGGTATGCCTCGCTGGTGGGTCTATCGTGAGGAATCTCTGGGGGGAGCTCCCATGCGTGGACCACAGAAAGTCAAACTTGAGCAGAGTATTAGTCCTCAACCAGATCTGCGGAAATCGCCGGCGCTTCTGGTCCAGCCTCGTGCGCGATTTGCAGCAGCCGCAACAGTTTCTCCGTCTGTTCTTCGTTTAGATCAACAAAGCGAACGCCGAAGCCCATTCCGTGGTGATGATGCCGGACTTCACCCTCGAGGTAAAGCCAGTCGTCGTCAGGAAGGAGCACTCGAAATGCAACGATTTCGCCGACCATCACCTCGCCCACGGTATCAAGGTAACAGCCGCCTTCGGAAAGATCTGTGATGCGCGCGGAATGTCTTTCCTCGCCGCCATGCCACACCGCATCCAGATGAACGCTCAGTCGGGGTCTAGATCTTCTGTCATCCATGAGCTATTGCATCATAAAAGGTTTAGCGAGAGAGGCAAAGAGAATAATTTTCACAGCACAAAGGCGACCTCGAATGAAGCCGCCTTCGTGCCGGGTGTTGCCGGATTGTGTTACCTATTTATTGGGCTTTTCCGGCTCCTTACGCTTCGGTCTGTCAGTCTCCTTCTTCTTGATCTCCTCGAGCTGCTCCGGTTTGAGAAACATGTTCTCGTCGTTGCCTTCCATTCTTGGCTTGCGTTTAACCGGTGTAGTCTCGGCAGCCTCGATCATCTTGACCTCCGCACGGCGCGCAGTAGCGAACGTGCCGAGCAGGCGTCCGAACTCCGGCAAGTGACTGACTGTTTGCACTCCGGCAGTTGCAGCCGGTCTGCCTTCAGTAGTCGCGAGTTCCTGCCGGCAATGTCTTTCGATACATTTTCGGAAGCCATCGAGATCAAACTCATACCGTTTGAAGTGTTCCCGCAGCACTGGTGATCTCATCACATACTCCAGCAGGCACAAAAGTGTCTTGCAGTTACCGCCATCCCTGCCAGGTGTAACTTCGTTCTTGCCACCGAATGGTGGGTCAAACGGATTCTCGCCACCACGCCAGACACCCGCAGTCAATTGCTTGGCTCTCACGAACCTTGCGTTTCCGCTTGTTCTTCCTTCGGCGCGAATGCCGAACTGGTAGACGCCAGGCACGGTGGTGGGCCAGGTCGCTTTGTAAGTTCCCGAAGTCGTTCTGGTGAACATGAGCGTCGCACGGTTTCCGTTAGGCTCGAGTACATCTGCCCACACTGTGGCATCAGACAGCAGCGGCGACTGATATTCCCAGAGACTGGCCGTCAAATGGATCGTATCGCCCGGCGCAAAACCTGTCTGTGTCAGTGTCGCCTCGAGCCTCAGATTCGAATAACTGTGAACCGTGAGATTGAACGGCGTCGCCCTTTGCGTAAACTCATTCAGCCTGCGAAGGATCTCGGCAAACTCCCCTCGGTTCTCGCGCACATTTCTGAGCAGCTTGATGATCTCATCAGGGCTTCGCAATCCGAGCACGGCTTTCCACATACCACGATGCGAACTATCCGGTCTGCTCGGCAACGCGGGTAGCATGACCCGGTAGTAAGCCACGTCAGTGCCAACGCGATAGCTCACGTTCGGCTCGGCCATCGTCGAGGTAATGACGTCACCGCCCGGCGTGATCAACTGGAAATCCAGCGCGACCGGTATGGGACAAAGCACCACTACATCGATGGATACGTCTGAGTCGGAGACAGGAAAATCAATCTCCTGCGGCTTGCCGCCCCAGAGTAGCTGACCTTCCGGATCCATGATCGTCTGGTTGAGCGTGGCATCCTTTAGCACCTGGATGAAAAACTTCGCGAGATGGAAGCGCTCATCGTCGTTGGTCATGTTGCCGGTGATGAGCAGATAACCACCTGTATTAGCTGAGATCTGGCTCAGCGTGGCGTCATTCACCTGACCCGGCTGGCCGAAACCAAGCGCGAACGTCGTCTGGTTGATCGTTCCTGGAGGCAGCGTCGCGATCGTATTCGGGACGGGATAGTCGTTACCGTCAGTCAGCACGATCATGGCTTTGTTCGGTTGGGTTGCTCCTGGTCCATTGATCAGTCCGCTACCAGTGAGAATACCTCCGGCGATATTGGTTGCACCGCGCGGATCGAGTCCCGTACCGGTGAGAGTGGTTCCGAGCCCCGCTGACTTTAGTGTCATCGGCAGCAACACGTCTGACTCGTGATCGAAGCGCGAGATACCGATCTGATCCGTGTCCTTCATCAGTTCGTGAACAACGCCGACCGCACTCTTGAGTAATTGACTCTTGGTGAAGCCGCTGTTGGCTACGTCGGCCATACTGCCTGAGCGATCGAGCACCAGCACGATCGAGCTGTCGCTCGTGATGATGTTGTTCGCGACGAGTTCGATGTGGAAGTTCTGCACCACGAAAGCGTCGTTGGGATTGGCCGCGTAGTAACCTTCTTCATCAACGATATGAGCCTGAATATCAACTGCGCTTACCTGAACATTTGGTCCCTGGCCCACGAACCGCACTTCGATTTCGAGGATCTCGAAGTCGTTGGCTTCCACCGGGTTCACTGGGAAGTCAGGTCCGCCTACGATCGAAAAGTTTCCGGTTGGATTGCCGGTGATGCTGAAGAACACCGAACGACACGACTTCACCCGAAAGCGAATCCGCTTTGAGGCTGTCAGTCCGGCCGGCGTGTTGTTGAATGCGATCGCCGGACCTGACTCGAGCGTGATTTCCGGTAGATCTGTGTCGTACCAGGTGATGGCCTTGTGGTCCAGCAAATCGATGGGCCGATCGATTGTGCCGGCGCCGAAGTACTCGCCCAGTCCCTCCATGTGATCGCTAAGCCGCTTCAGATGCGTGTGACCGGCCGGCAGCGTAAAGCTGTCGTTGGGAAGATAGTGCGGCACGGCGGGATGCTTCTGCATCCACACGGCCCACAGTTCATCTTCCTTCGCGTGATTGAGAAAAAACACCGGATCGTTTGGCGAGGTAGAGGGCAGCATCGAGCCGCCGACCCACACGTGAACGCGATTGTGAACGTTGACGTCAGACTCTGGTCCAACCCAGCCCTCGACCAGGTTTCTGAAACTGTCCGCGCCCGGTACGCTCCAGTTGAAGTCGGGAGAGTCAAAAGTTGTTTCAGCCAGCGCTCCGGTGATCGAGCTGTGGAGCGGCAATGTAGGCGCAATACCGCCGGTTGAGGTTGCAAACTCTCGCAGCAGCGCAGTGCTTGACCCAAGGTTCAAATTCCATCCGTTGACCTGCGCGAATACGCCGGTCTGGACAACATGACCGGCGCCCACGCCGTTGCCCCCGAGAAATTCGTCGATGAAGGGATAACCGGGATCCGCCGGGGCCTGATCGTGTGAAAAGTCCCAGTAAGGCAGACAGATCGAGGCATCGCCTGAGACGGCGCGCAGGTCGTTTTCGAAACGACGTAAAAACTCACGATGCCACGGAAAGAACATGGGGCCTTTGTGACCCGGATGAGGTCCCGGATCTGAGTTTGAATGGCCCGCCATCGACTGCTGATGGATATAGACGTAGTCGTCGTAACGGTTGTTCTGCGTGTGAGGCGACGGCAGTTGGCTGGGAGCGGCCTTTAGCGCTACGACTGCGTTGCGAAACTTGATGAGGGGCGTATTGGGTTTATCGGCGGCGGATGCGGCGTTGTATTGCTGAATCAATTTACGGACGTTTTTCCTGCACTTCATGCGAGATACTCCTTGCTGACGAATCGAAGTGGGTACCAGCGACAAATTGCCAGACCTCTAGTGTCTATGAGGTTTAGGTCTGAAAACGTCAGGCAGTTTTTTTAGCTGGCACCTACTCGCACTCGCAGTGCTTCAGGAATGATTTGGAAGGTGGCGGGCAGTCGTCCGGGAAGTTCGCCATCGATTTCCAGCGCGATTTCGCTGCCGTGATCGGCTGGACGGACGTTAACTTTATACGCGAGGGCGTGGCTGACTTCCGGCATCGAGAGATGTGAACCAAGATAAATTCGCGGCGCACTCGTAAAGATTTTCAAAGCGCTGAGATCGCCGACGCCGACAATGTCGAACTTGCCGTCGCTGAGTTTTGCGTCCGGTGCGATCTTCATGCCGCCGCCAAAGTAACGCGCATTCGCAACGCACAAATTCGAGACGGTGAGCTGTCGATCGTGCGCGTCGTCGAGTTGAACGACGAGTCGCACAGGTGCGTTCTGCATAGCGGTCTTGAGCATAGCGTTCGCAAAGGAAACTTTGTCCTCTTTTACACGCTCGATAACTTTGGTGCTCATGCCGCAGGAGGCGACTCCCACGAAATACCGGGTAGCGTCGTTTCCGTTTTGATCGATGTATGACACTCGCCCAACGTCGATCCTGACAGTGCGGCCGCTTCGAAGAATCCGGGCAGCATCACGACTGCGCGCCGGAATCTCGAGTGTCCTGCGGAAGTCGCCGCCGGTCCCGCTCGGCAGAATGCCAAGCTCCGCGTCTTTGCCCGACGCCAGGATGCCATTAGCAACTTCCGACACGGTCCCATCACCGCCGCAGGCTATAATCAGCTTCGCACCCTTTCGCGCCGCATCGCCGGCGAGCGTCGCAGCATCACCACGACGTTGCGTAAACACCACGCGAAACGCGCCAAACTGCGAACGCAAATCACTCGCAATCTGCGGCCACGCCTCGCCCGTGCTGCCACTCGCCGATGCTGGATTAACGATCACTACCGACATGTTCAATCTGCCTGTATCCGTCTAATCCGCGGTTAAGTTTTAGCGCGCGATCCTGTTCACCGAGCTCCACGATCTTCCCCATCACCGCATCAGCAATCTCTTTGTGCGTCCGCAACCGATCCGGTTTCTCGAAATGCTCCGAGAGATCGAGTACTGGGCCGAAGTGAATCCGGATCACATCCTCACGATTCCAATTGCGCGCCACCTGTCGTGGCAGGCTGTTGCACAACCCGGCGATAAAAACCGGGATCACCTGCGGCCGCGCATCTATGATCAACTTTCCCACTCCGGGCTGCGCGCGCAAGTACGAATAAGGATCGTCACTCTTGTTACGCGTTCCTTCCGGATGAAAGCCGATAATGTTGCCTGGACCGGACTCGGCGAGCTCAGTCAGTACCTGAAACGAGAACTTATCAAACGCACGCTTCTCCGGAAGCGGATGATCGCCCGTCGCAAAGAAGGGCGGATACATGGACCACCAGCCCATGATCAGATTCACGAACAACCCCAGCGGCGATTGATAGAAGAACCGGCCCCGCACCGGAAAAAACAGTTTCTTGGACCAACTCGTGTTGCGAAACAACACCGTTGAGACGGCATACATATCGAAGAACGAACGATGATTCGCCACCAGCAACAGCGGCCGCTCGCGGGAGGCGGCCTCGACGTGCTCGAGGCCGTAAACGTTCATGATGTTGTAAGTGGAAAGATGGATCCAGCCGGCGCCGAGCCTGCACTGACACCACGTCCAGAAGCGCTTCCAGGCGCCTTGATTCATGCGCCGCACGAAGCGAAACGCGAAACGTTCGAACGGTGATAGAACTTCGAGATCACTCACTATTTTCTTTTGCCACAAAAGGCACAAAAAGCACAAAGGAAAAGTCAGTAAACATTTTGTGCCTTATGTGCCTTTTTGTGGCTAAAACTCTTGTGCCTCTTCGTGGCTTCACTCAATCGAGAAGTATTTGGCCTCCGGATGGTGGACAATAATAGCCGAAGTCGATTGCTCCGGCTCTAATTGAAACTCCTCACTAAGTTCGACGTCGATACGTGACGGATTGAGCAGTGTGAAAAGTTTTTCCTGATCTTCGAGCCGCGGACACGCCGGATAACCAAAACTATAACGCGCACCCTGGTAATCCTGCCGAAACAAACGCGACAAGTCGGGTGAATCCGCGCCGGCGATGCCGAGCTCGTCACGAATGCGTTTGTGCCATAACTCCGCCAATGCTTCCGCACTCTCAACGCTCAAACCGTGGAAGTAAAGATAGTCGGAATAGTTGTCTGACTTGAACAACTCGTGCGAGTACACGCTAGCGCGACGACCCACAGTCACGAGATGAAAGGCGACGGTGTCCATCCGGCCCGACTCGCGCGCGGCAAAGAAGTCGGCGAGACACAAGTGCTTTCCGGCCGGCTGTCGCGGAAACGTGAAGCGCACGTCGCGGTCCTGATCGTAGACGATTAGATCGTTTCCTTCCGACTGGCATCGGTAGTAACCATAGACCACTTTCGGATCGAGCAGCTTCTCTTGTGCAGAACGTTTCTTTAACTCCTGGTAAATCGGACGCACCTTCTCGCGCACGAACGCCTGGTATTCTTCGAGCGGCATGCGCCCCTGTTTGAACTGCCACTGGCCTTTGAATAGCGCTGTCTCGTTGATAAAAGAGAACAGATCAGCGAGCGAGATGTTTTCAACCACACGCGAGCCGTAGAACGGCGCTTGCGGAATCGGAACTTCGGGACTCACAGCGGAGCGCGTGGTGTGCGTTGTATCACCGCCACCCCTTCGCGGTCGCGCTATTTTCTTAATTCCGAGCTTCGCCTCTTCACCGATCAAATCTTCGGGATCGTCCGCGGCATCAGTGATTGAACCTGCTGCCGGTTCCTGCGGCTTTCCGGCGTCGTCAGTGTGTCCGGCTAGACGGTCCATCGTGTGCAGACCCGCGAACGCATCGCGCGCGTAAAACAGTTGCCCGTGATAAAGCGGCTTCAGATCCTCTTCGACGTAACGCCGTGTCAACGCCGCACCGCCGAGCACAACCGGAACCTTCACGCCTCGCTCGTTCATCAATTCGAGATTCTCTTTCATGATCAGCGTCGACTTCACGAGCAGGCCGCTCATGCCGATCGCGTCAGCGCCGTGTTCCTCGTACGCCTGTAGAATCGCGTCGATCGACTGCTTGATGCCGAGATTGAGAACCCTGTAACCGTTGTTGGTGAGAATGATGTCCACGAGGTTCTTGCCGATGTCGTGAACGTCGCCCTTTACGGTGGCGAGCACCATAGTTCCCTTGGCAGTGGCGCCGCCCTTCTTTTCCATGAACGGTTCGAGAAAGCGCACCGCGGCTTTCATGGCTTCGGCAGACTGCAACACGAAAGGCAGTTGCATCTGTCCGCTGCCGAAGAGATCCCCGACGACCTTCATGCCTTCGAGCAGGATGTTGTTGATGATGTCGAGCGCGGGGTGTTTCTCGAGACCAAGCCGGAGTTCATCTTCGAGTCCGATCTTCTCACCGTCGATGATGTGGGTCTTGAGTCGCTCTTCGACTGTCTCGCCTTTCGACGCCTTCTGCGTCGCTTTCGACTTCACTCCTTCGAAGAGTTTTGTGAACTCCGTCAAAGGATCGTAGACGCAGACATCGCCTTCGAACCGGCGCTGGTCGTAGATCAGCTCGCGCGCGACCTTCAGTTCCTGTTCGCCGATACGATTCAGCGGCTCAATCTTACTGGCGTTGACGATTGCCGCATCGAGTCCAGCCTCAACCGCATCGTGCAGAAACACCGAGTTCAACACCACGCGCGACGCCGGATTTAGACCAAACGAGATGTTTGACACGCCGAGAATCGTGAGTGCGCCCGGCAGTTCGGCTTTGATTCGTTTGATTGCCTCGATGGTTTGGAGCGCGTTGCGGCGATCTTCTTCGATACCGGTCGAGATTGGCAGTGCCAGTGGATCGAAGAAGATGTCTGACGGCGCCAGACCGAGTTCCTTAGTCGCCTGTTCGTACGCGCGCGTTGCAATCTTGAGTTTGCCTTCGGCCGTGCGCGCCATTCCGTCTTCGTCAATTGTGCCGATGACGACGCTGGCGCCGTACGTCTTCGCGAGGTCGATCACCTTCATAAAGCGCGGCACGCCGTCTTCGTAGTTAGTCGAGTTGAGAATGCATTTGCCGCCGGCATGTTGCAGGCCGGCTTCCATCTTCTGCCACTCGGTCGAGTCGAACATCAGCGGAATCTTGACGTTCGTAACCAGACGCGAGGCCAGCTCGTGCATGTCGGTCTCGCCGTTGCGGCCGACGAAATCGACGTTCACGTCGAGGATGTGCGCGCCTTCGCGTTCCTGCTCCTTGCCGAGCAGAACCAGGCCGTCCCAGTCTTCCGCATTCAGCAGGTCTCGCATTTTTTTCGAGCCGCTCGCGTTCACGCGTTCGCCGACGATCAGGAATGAAGCGTCCTGGACGTAGGGCTGTTGAATGTAGATCGACGACGCGGCCGGGAGCGTTTTCGCGTGACGTGCCTTTGGCGGAATGCGCTGCATCGCTTCGACGACGAGACGCAAGTGCGCCGGGGTCGTACCGCAACAGCCGCCGACGAAGTTCGCGCCGAAGTCGTTCGCGAAGTGGACCACCTGGGCCGTAAAACTTTCCGGCGTTTCGTCGTAGTGCATCTTGCCTTCGAGGACGGAAGGCAAGCCGGCGTTGGGCAGAACGGAAACGGGCAACGGCGAGTTGTCGCAGAGATAGCGAACGGTCTCCGTCATGTGTTTTGGACCAGTGCCGCAGTTCGTGCCGATCACGTCGACGGGAAACGGCGACAGAGCAGTCAGAGCCGCGGAGATCTCAGTACCGTTCAACATCGTTCCGAAGACTTCGATCGTGACCTGCGCGAAGACGGGCACGCGGCGTTTTGTTTCAGCGAAGTGCGCAAAGATCGCGGAGAGTGCGGCTTTAGTTTGCAGCAGGTCCTGGCAAGTCTCGACGATTAGCAGGTCAGCGCCGCCGTCGAGTAGTCCGCGTACCTGGACCGCGTAGGCATCACGCAGCTCAGCGAATGAGATATGGCCCAGAGTCGGCAGTTTACGACCAGGGCCCATTGAGCCGGCCACCCATCTTGGCTTCTCTTTGGTGGAGAAATCGGAGGCGATGCGTTTGGCGAGTCGCGCCGCGAGTACGTTCATGTCGTACGCCTTGTCGGCAATGTCGTACTCAGCGAAGTCAACCGGAGTTCCGTTGAATGAGTTGGTTTCGATAACGTCGCAGCCGACTTCGAGGAATGCGGCGTGTACTTTCTCGACCGCGTCGGGCCTCGTCACCAGCAGGTTCTCATTGCAACCTTCGAAGCGCGGTCCTCCGAAGTCGTCGAGCGACAGGTTTTGGACCTGAAGGTTGGTCCCCATTGCGCCGTCGAAGACGACGATCCGTTCTTTGGCTGTTTCGAGCAGGTTCGACATAGGCAATAACAAAGGCCCCGCGCTTAACAACGCGGAGCCTGAAAACTTTCACCGAGCTGTTTAGCGGATTATTTTATGTGGCCGCAAGTCGCTTTAACTCACCACGCTAAATTGTCAAAGCGTATTGAACCACATCTTGCAAATCCTGTAAATCTGTCACCACAGCTCGGTGACGTTGAGCGTGAAGCCCGGCAATAATGGGTCACCAGACACCGTCACGGGATTCTCAAGCACAACCACTTCTTCATTAGGCCGGTAGATATAAACTCGCCGTGTGCCAGGATCGATCAACCAGCCGAGTGAGGTGCCATTAGCTATGTACTCCTCCATCTTGCTGAGCAGGGACGGTAACCTGTCAGTGCGGGATCGAAGTTCGATTAGGAAATCAGGACCGAACGGACAGAAACGTTGCTTTTGCTGTTCACTGAGACCATCCCACTTTTCGCGCCTTATCCAGGACGCATCAGGTGAACGTATCGCGTTGTTTGGCAAAATAAATCCAGCGGTGCTACCGAGGCAAACACCCGTCCGATCCTGTCTTGCCCAAACTTCTAGCTGATATGTGAGGTTAGAGTTGCGCTTGCCTGTGAGTGAGCCGGTAGGCGGCATTACTATTAATTCTCCGGATGAGGTGAGTTCGAGCCGCAGTTTTCTGTATTGATGACAGACTTGTTCGAACTGTTCTGGTGTCATCTGGGTAACACCAATCAGATCTGGCGGAATGTAAACATCGTCAGCTTGTGTGAGGTTGTGAGCTATTGGGAAACTCTTAATCATCGTCATGATCCTAGCAGTCGTCTGATGCCACCGCAAGAAGCAAATCCGGCTATTATTTGTCGAATCCGGCTATTAATTCGCTTGCTGGGCTATTTACCATTTCGCGATTAACCTCTAACATTCAATTGCATGCGACGCGCCATCTACCCCGGTTCGTTCGACCCGGTCACCAACGGTCACCTGGACATCATCGAGCGTGGTTGCAAACTCTTCGACGAAATCATCATCAGCATTCTGGTAAATCCTGATAAGAAACCGTTCTTCACCGTCGAGGAACGGCAGCAGATGCTCGACGAAGTCGTCACGAGTATCAGTAAAGGACGCTGCGCGGTCCGCGTCGATTCATTCACCGGACTGCTCGTGAACTACGCAGTGGCCCAGCAAGCCAGTGTGATCGTGCGCGGCATACGCGCCATCTCCGACTACGAGTATGAGTTTCAAATGGCGTTGATGAACCGCCGTCTCGAGCCGGGGATCGAAACTGTCTTCATGATGCCGGCGGAGACGTACTCATACGTTAGCTCGCGGCTTGTGAAAGAAGTGTTCCAACTCGGCGGCGCAATTTCGGGCCTGGTCCCACCACTTATCGAAAAACGAATGAAAGAAAAGTTGAATCAAGGATGAAAACGTGGCCTGTTATGTCACCCTTCCCCGTTTCTGAAAACGTCGCTCGCATGCAGTCGTCCGCCACAATGGCCGCGATGCAGGCGGCGGAAAACCTCCGCGCCACAGGCGCAAACGTGTGCGACTTCGGCGCCGGCGAACCCGACTTCGATACACCCGACAACATCAAGCAAGCCGCAGACAAAGCGATGCGCGCCGGTCGCACCAAGTACACGGCGAACGCCGGCATTCGCGAGCTTCACAGCGGGATCATCGACTTCTATCGCCGCGAGTTTGGCACCGAGTATCGACCAGGCGAAGTGATGGCGACCGCCGGAGGCAAACAGGCGATCTTCAACGCCGTCGTGACCTTGTTGAATCCCGGCGACGAGGCGTTAATAGCGAAACCTTACTGGGTTACGTTTCCGGAAATCGTAGTCTTCGCCGGTGCAAAACCTGTCTTCATCGAAACTGAAGAAACTGGCTTCGTACTCTCGGCTGAACAAGTTGAACGCGCGATCACGCCACGCACGAAGCTCCTGATTGTCAATTCGCCGTGCAATCCTTCGGGCCGCGTATTACCGCCCGCAGAGTTTCGCCGGATCATGGAGCTCACCAGCGAGCGCGGGATTTACGTCGTTTCGGACGAGTGTTACTTGCGTTTCGTTTATCCGCCGGGCGAAGTTTTTAGTGCGGCGAGCTTACCGGCTGAGCTGAGGTCGCGGTTGTGTATCGCGGGATCGTTTTCGAAGACTTATGCGATGACTGGTTGGCGCGTGGGCTATGCGCTTGCCCCGGCCGATTGGACCAAAGCGATGCTGAAGGTTCAGGGCCACTCGACCTCAAATGCAAACTCGATTGCGCAGTGGGCCGCGGTGGAAGCGTTGACTGGTCCACAGGACTCAGTCGGTGTAATGCTGGCTGAGTACACGCGGCGGCGCGCGTGGTTATTGAACGCGCTGCGAGAGATTCCGGGAATTAAGTGCAGCGAGCCGGAAGGCGCGTTTTATGCGTTCCCGGACGTGCGTGGATGTTTGCAGAAAGACTTGAAGACTTCCGGCGACTTCGCACAGAAACTGCTCGAAGAAGAGCACACGGTTGTGACTGATGGTGCGGGATTCGGGGCTGAAGGGTTTCTGAGGATTTCTTATGCGACGTCGATGGAACAAATTCAGGAAGGCGTCGCACGCATCAAGCGCTTTGTCGAGAAACACATTTAAGCCGCAGATTTACACGAATAAACGCGGATAGGGCGCTTTAGGTTAAACCACAGCGCCCTATCCGCGTTTATTCGTGTAAATCTGCGGCTAATACAGGTTGAAGTTGTACTCCAACTGCATCCACATTGAAACCTGATGTCCGTCCTTTGTAGCCGGTACAAACTTGATCTGACGCGCTGCAGCAATCGCTCGCTCAGTTAGTCCATTCGGCAGACCCGACACGGTTCTAATGTTCGTCACCTGTCCCGAAGAAGCAAACACCACTTTCAGCACCACAGTTCCGGTAACCTGATTCTTGCGCGCATCTTCAGTGTACTGCGGCTCCGGCTTCGAAATCAGACGTGCTTTGGTCGTGACGTCCTTGCCGGTAAAGATCTTGCTGTAGTCACCACCACCGCCGCCGCCTGCGCCACCGCCACCGGCGTTGAAATCGCCGCCGCCGACGTTACCACCGCGGCCTGGTCCAAAACCGTTACCTTCACCTGAACCAATACCAGTACCAGTTCCACTTCCGATACCGTTTCCGCTACCTGTACCTGACGAGGGGTCGGTGCTCTTTGACTTCGGATCACCGTACGGCAACACTCTCGCATCGGGTGGGATCAGTAAAGGATCCGCATTGAGTGTGGCCGGCACCGGCAACGCGGGATTCTTAATCTGAGGTGGCTTCGGATCCGGCGGTATAATCTGCGGCACATCTAAAGACGCCTGTGGAGTCTTACCAAACGAAGCGGGCTTGGCTTCTTCACGGCCGCCACCACCACCGCCGCCTGGTCTTTCCTGTTTTGGCTTGCTACCACCGCCACTGCCCTTGTTCAGTCCTGCCGGGCCCGGATCAGGAGTCGGCTGCTCGTCAGGAATATCGATGAGCTGCTCAACTTGAAGTTCATTGTTATCCTGGGCCAACAACTGCTGCTGCTTGTTGCGATGCTCCAGCCAAACGATCACGCCGAGGATGGCGAAAAGAAAAGCGAACGAGGTCACCATTCCGGCGACTACGCTGCGCGAGTCGGAAGCCTCAGCACCCATCACGGCCGCACCGCGCTCACGTCCCAACATGGTCGAGAACAGAGCGACCAGCAAACCACCCGCAATTATTGCGAAAATTACGAGACCAGTGCGCGAAGACTGACCCACCCCCGTGCGATCCATGAACATTACGACGCCAACGAGGGCGAGAATCGCGAGCACTGCGGTGCCCATGGCGAGCATCACATTCGGCTTGCCCAGGAACTTGCGCAACATCTGTCCGTACCCGACAAACGTTCGCTTGGTAAAACCAAATGGATCGCGTTTGAATTCGGGCCAGGTCAACTGATACGCGCGGGCCGTGTCCCTCATTTCATGAGAGAGACGAGCCACCAGACCAGCATCATCCATGATCGTCAGGTGATACTCATCGCGCAGGACCATCGCCGAGGAGGTATTAGAAGCCGCCGTCCAGACCGGCTCATTGACAACCGGTTCCTCGTGACTGTAAGCCGCCGCTGACTCAGCTATTGTGTCGCGGCTGACTGTTGCACTCGGATCCCGGCTGACAGTAACATTGCCGGTCACGCTTGGATCTTCGATTGCTGGTGGCGTAACCACGGTCAATGGCGTTCCATCGACAGGACAAAAGCTGAACTTGTCAGCAAATTCTTC
>Ga0070699_100001391_pt1 | contig 22232 bp, 20 predicted proteins | sample KBSK1503metaG_FD_65473 | JGI IMG/M metagenome (GOLD analysis project Ga0070699, IMG submission 65473) | Corn, switchgrass and miscanthus rhizosphere microbial communities from Kellogg Biological Station, Michigan, USA - KBS K1-50-3 metaG | ecosystem: Host-associated > Plants > Roots >...
TCAAGACGCTTGTCGAGATCGTAGAACCCCAGCTGACCCACGGCATCCCCCGTCAATCATCTGGGAACACTCGAATCTGATTTGCGCGGCCCGCACCAGTGCTATTTTTCGAGGTGCCCCAAGAAATGTTCGCGAACGATCAAGTCGGCGCGCCCGGCGTGTGATCCGCCGATGTTGTCGAATATCCTCTGGAACATCTCCAAGAGGAACGTGCCGGTGCCGCAGGCAAAATCGAGAACAGTCACTCGCTGATGGTCTGCCAGTCCGTCGCGAATGCCGAAGGTCTCCTTCAGGATGTCGTCTACCGCACGTACGATGAAGTTCACTATTGGAGGCGGCGTATAGTAGACACCCCGGCTCTTGCGCATCGCCGGATCGTACGCCTTCAAGTAATCTTCGTAGAAGTAGATGAAGGGGTCCCGTTCGAACAGTCGATGCTCCTCCTCGTCCGCAGCGCGGACCTTGCGGCTGATTGACTTTCGCTGCCGGAACGAGAGGTCCTCCTGAATGGCGCGCAGGTCCAGTCCATTCACTATGGAAAGCACCTCCTCAACCACCCAGCGCACCTCGCGATATTCGTCCTTCTCAAGCTCCGTCAGGAAATCTACCAGCTCACGGATGAGTCGGAACGACCCCGGTATGTATTCCCGTGCATTGTGCAGCGTGACGACCTTCGACTCCGAGTTGAGGCGCGCAAGGAATAAGCCGTACGCCAGCATCTGAGCGAATGCATCGGCAAATTCTTGCAGTGTCAGTCCCTGAAAGACCTGCTTCTTGAAGACATCGAAGAGTCCGTACAGCCGTGCCTCCGTGTGCTCTCGCTGCTGTCGCACCAGCTCCTCCCCCAGGTAGTCGCGCAACAGCTTGCTGCGTTTGGCCAGAGCCAGCGCAAGCTCCTGCGACTTGTCGATTCCTTCGGGTGCCGTCGAGAAGAAAGCTTCCAGCAGCTTGATGACTGCCGCGACGCTGTCCTCACGCAGCCGGAAGCGGGGAGCTTCGAGGTCGGTTTGATGACAGAGCGTTTCGCGCCGGATGCCATGCTTGCCGATCCAGACGAAGTGCAGGTAGTCGGTGAGAACGATGTTGTCGGAGAGCTCCTTGTAACGCTTGATCTGGTCGGACTTTAGGACCTTGTCGAGGTTCTCGCCGATCGCCTTGTTCTCGACATAACCGAGGATGAGGCCCTTCCTGGCAATCTTGAAGTCAGGGGCTCCCTTCGCGGCGACGCGCTTGGGCTCATGGTGCACGCTAACGCCCTTCGCAACGTCATCGGCAATCGCCTCCAACAGGGATTGAAGCGCGCCACGATCCGTGTGCTCCGTCTTCTCGTCCAGGGGAGTCCGTCGGAGAGACTGGAGATAGCGATCGAAGCTATTGTTGATTGTCATTCAAGCGATCTCGGACGATGCTGGAACTGCACAGCCCGCGCGCTCGCGCAGCCCCGTGTCGCTCCACTTGGAAATGAACTCCCCCGGCGTCATGGGCCGCAGTTAAGCCGCATTCACCGTAGGGTGCAATAAGCGGCAGCGCATTGCACCGATTGACCTCGCCGCAACACGCAACGGTCGAGCAGGCGGATGGCGGTATCGGTGCAATGCGGCTTCGCCTTATTGCACCCTACGCTCGGCGCCGCCGCTCCGGCACCCTACACCCCCAAATTCACCGTCACATTCTTCCGCTGCGTGAAGCTGTCGAGCATGCCTTCCAGCGAGAACTCGCGGCCGATGCCGGATTGCTTGACGCCGCCGTAGGAGTGGCCGGGGCTTTGGCCCAGGCCCTGGTTCACCTGCACCCAGCCGGCCTCGATGGCGTGCGCCGCACGCAAGGCGCGGCCGATGTCGTGGGTCCACACGTAGGCGGCGAGGCCGTAGTGGGAGTCGTTGGCCATGGCGAGAGCCTCCGCCTCGTCGGTCCAGCGGATCGCCACCAGCACCGGGCCGAAGATCTCCTCGCGGGCGAGGCGCCAGTCGTTGGCGGCGTCGGCGAACACCGTGGGGATGGCGTAGTAGCCCTGCGACAGCGGCCCGGCCTTGGGCGGCAGACCGCCGAACAGCATCCTGGCGCCCGGCTGCTTCATCCCCTCCTCGACGTAGGCGCACACCTTGTTGAACTGCTTGGCGTTGATGATGGCGCCGATGTCGGAGGATTCCTCGGTCGGGTCGCCGATCCTCAGCTTCTGCACCTTGTCGGCGAGCTTGCCCAGGAAGTCGTCGAAGATGTCGGCGTGCAGGAACAGGCGCGAGCCGGCGGTGCACGACTGGCTCTGGCGCGTGAAGCGCATGGCGGCGATGATGCCGTCCACCGCCCAATCCTCGTTGGCGTCGGGGTAGACGATCGACGGGCTCTTGCCGCCCAATTCCAGCGACACTGGCACGATGCGGTCGGCGGCGGCGCGCATGATGAGCTTGCCGACCTCGGTGGAGCCGGTGAAAGAGAGCTTGGCGACACCCGGGTGCACCGAGAGGGCGGCGCCCGCCTCCTCGCCGTAGCCGGTGACGACGTTGAGCACGCCCTTGGGCAGGAGCTCGTTGGCGATAGCTGCCACCCACAGCACGCCCAGCGGCGCGTCCTCGGCGGCCTTCAGCACCAGCGTGTTGCCAGCGCACAGCGCGGGCGCGATCTTGAGGCAGCCGAGCAGCACCGGCGCATTCCACGGGATGATGGCGCCGACCACGCCGATCGGCTCGCGGCGGGTATAGGAGAGCACGTGCTCGCCGAGGGGGATGGTCTCGCCCTTGAGCTCGCTCCCCAGTCCGCCGAAGTAGCGCAGGATGTCGGCGGAGTTCCTGGCTTCGGGCCGCGCCTGGGTGCGGATGGCGTTGCCGGTCTCCTCGGCGATGATGCGGGCGAGTTCCTCGACGCGGGCCTCCAGCGCGTCGGCGATCCTCTGCAGGATGCGCCCGCGCTCGCGGGGCGGCAGCTTGCTCCACGCCGGGAAAGCGGCGGTGGCGGCCTTGACGGCGCGGTCGATGTCTCGGGCGTCGCCGCGGGGGACGCTCGCTATCGTGCGCCGCGTGCCGGGCGCCTCGACGGCAATGGTCCCGCCAGAGGCGGCATCCACCCAGGCCCCGTCGATCAGCATCTGCGTGCGCTTGATGCTGCCTTGGTCTGCGTCGGCCACATCCGCACCGCTCACTGCCACTGCCATGACCCTTCCTCCGATTCTCGCAGGACTCCGCCCGTCCGCCCGCGCTGTTGCGGCGGAGCGTACCGCACGCGTGCCCGACGAGCCAGGGCTCCAGGCGGGACTCCAGGGTGGTTCCTGGGACGGCAGGCTCCAGGGCGGTAGCGCTAAGCCACGGATCGGAGACGGCAGCTGCAATTTCACCTTGACTATGTTTGCTCCGTTATATAACAAGAAACTTATATAAAGGAAATGTTGTCGATGACGAACCTGGATGCTGCCTTTGCCGCACTGGCCGATCCGACTCGGAGAGCCATCCTTGCCCGGCTCGCATCGGGCGAGGCGACAGTGATGGAGCTCGCCGCTCCCTTCGAGATGACGCAGCCGGCAGTCTCCCGCCACCTCAAGGTTCTCGAAGGTGCAGGCCTCATCGTGCGTCGGTCCGAAGGGACCAAGCGGCCGTGCCGGCTGGCTACCGCGGGCATCGACGAGATCGACCAGTGGCTCGGCACGCTGCGGCAAGCGTTGGCGACGAACTACGAGCGCCTCGACGGCGTTCTGGCCGCAATGCAGGACGGAAAACGGAAGGGAAAACGATGAGCAAGATGACACTGAGCACGGAAGGCGACCGCCACGTCGTGGTCACCCGGCGCTTCGCGGCGCCGCCTGAAGCCGTCTTCCGCGCGCATACCGAGCCGGAGCTGGTGCAGAGGTGGCTGCTCGGTCCCGCCGGGTGGACGATGCCGGTTTGCGTCTGCGACGCGCGTCCCGGCGGCCGGATCCGCTACGAATGGTCGGACGGCAAGGGCAACGGGTTCTATCTGACGGGCGAGTTCGTCGAGCTGGTGCCCTTCAGCAGGATCGTGCACGTCGAGCGCATGCATATGCCCGACCCGACGCCCGACAATCGCGTCGAGACGCGCTTCGAGGTCGATGGGAAGGGTACGCTGATGACGATGCGCATGACGCTTCCCGATGCGCAGACGCGCGCCGCCATGCTGGCAACCGGCATGGAGCATGGCATGGAGGCGAGCTACGTCAGGCTCGAGACGCAGATTGCGGGAGAAGGCGCGCAGATACCCGGTGCAGGAGAGCGCCCATGAGCGGATACAGCATCGTCACCGTTGAGCGGCAGCATACGGCTGTCGTCAGGGCCACCGTGGCATTCGCCGACCTGCAGACTGCAGAACGCGTTGCGCGTACCAAGCTTGCGCATGCGCTCCCGACGCTGAGGACCGAGCAGGCCGGCGACAGCTTTACGCTGTGCCGCGCGCCGAAGGACGGCAAGATGGCCATCGAGCCGGGTGTGATTGTCGCGCGCGCCTTCGACTCCGATGGCGATGTCGTTTGCTCGCAATTGCCGGCCGGGAGGGTGGTCAAACGGGTGCTCGTAGGCCCGTTCGATCAGCTGCCGCAGGCGTGGCCCGCTCTCTTCGCCTGGTGCGCCAGCGAAAGGCTCAAGCGCGAAGGCACCTTCTGGCAGGTTTACGGCCCGACCGCTGCCGATCCGGCCAGGCAGGAGACGACGTTGTACGCCTTGCTCGCGTGAGAGGTGCCTGGAATTCGCCGCCGGCACCACGACCTCGTCGCAGGAACAGGAAAGCGGCACGTCCCGGGTAGCCTCGCCCCTGTGGGAGCTCGGCTTCCGGGATGTCGTGGTGGGCTTGGAGGCTGCGCTAGTGCCCGGAACGGACGGGCCTGCGCAGAAACGCGGGCACGTGGTCGCCCAGGCCGACCGGGGTCGGCACCCGGTCGTCGCGGTCGCGCGGGCGGGGCTCACGCGGCTCCCAGGGCTGGCGCGGCGGTTTGCGCTCCCGCCGCTGGCGCTGAGGCTTGGCAGCCGCAGGCTCGCGGGCCGGTGAGGCGGGCTGCCGCGGCGGCCGCTCCGCGCGGACGGGTGACGCGGGCTGCCGCTCCGCGCGGACCGGTGACGCGGGCTGCCGCTCCTCGTTGTGCGGGTGCACGCCGTTGGCGGCGGGCTCATGGGCGCCATTGCCGTTGGGTTGAGGCGCCCGCTCCGGCCGGCGGCTGCGGCCGCGCGCGGACCGGGGCGCGCCGGCATCCTGGCCGCGCTCCCGCCTGCCCTCGCGTCCCGACGCGGAGCGGCGGCTATCTCCGGCCCGCTTGGCGCCGCCGCGGCCGCGCCGCTTGCGGCTGCCTTCGGCGATGTCCTCCTCGGTGGGCGGGTCGCCGATCCAGGTCACGGGCGCGCCCAGCATCTTCTCGATGTCCTTGAGCTGCTTGATGTCCTCGACCGTGACGATAGTAAGCGAGCGGCCCTCCTTGCCGGCCCGGCCGGTGCGGCCGATGCGGTGGACGTAGTCGTCGGCCTGCCAGGGGACGTCGAAGTTGAAGATGTGGCTCACGTCCGGGATGTCGAGCCCGCGGGCGGCCACGTCGCTGGCCGCCAGCAGCGTAATGCGGCCCTCGCGGAACGCATCGAGCGTGGCCGTGCGGCTCATCTGGTCCATGTCGCCGTGCAGCGCGCCCGCATTGAACCCGTGCTTCAGCAGCGACTTCAGGAGAATCGCCACGTCGCGCTTGCGGTTGCAGAAGATGATGGCGTTCTTGACCTGCTCGGCGCGGATCAAATCGCGCAAGGCCTCGCGCTTCTCCCAGTCCTCGGTGGCCGGGCAGTAGCGGAACAGCTGAGTGATGGTGTTGGCGGCGGTGGCGGGCGGCGCTACCTCGATGCGCACTGGATCTTTCAGGAAGGTGTCCACCAAGCGCTGGATCTCGGGCGGCATGGTGGCCGAGAAGAACAGGGTCTGGCGTTGCGCCGGCAGCAGCTTGCAGATCTTCTCGATGTCGGGGATGAAGCCCATGTCGAGCATGCGGTCGGCCTCGTCGATCACCAGGATCTCGACGCCGGTCAGCAGCAGCTTGCTACCTATCTTTGGATCGAGCAGCCGCCCCGGCGTGGCGATCAGCACGTCCGCGCCGCGGTCGAGCTTCTTGAGCTGGTCGTCGAACGACACGCCGCCCATCACAAGCGCCACCGTGAGCCGGTGGTTGACGCCGTACTTCTCGAAACTCTGGGCCACCTGGGCGGCCAGCTCGCGCGTGGGGGCCAGGATCAGCGACCGCGGCATGCGTGCCCTCGCGCGGCCCGACTCCAGCCGCGCCAGCATGGGCAGCACGAAGCCCGCCGTCTTGCCGGTGCCGGTCTGGGCGATGCCCAGCACGTCGCGCCCCGTTACAGCAACGGGGATGGCCTGGGATTGAATGGGGGTAGGAGTAGTGTAGCCGGCAGCCTGGATGGCCGCCTGCACTTTCGCACTGAGTCCGAGCTCAGCGAAGGTTGAAGTCTGCAAAAGGAGGACGCTCCGTCTCTCGTCAGGATCGCCGACAATCCACGACGCATCGCACCGCAGTGGTGCGCGTCAAGTCGGCTCGGGAGAGCGCAGGGGGAACTTGGCAAAGGGCCTAACGGGAAAGCCTGATGGTACTGGGAAACTCGATATGGAAGCTGGTCCCCTGCGCCCGTTACACCCGCTACATGGCACCGTTCGACGGGAAAAGCAAGGAAGCCCGAGGACAAGCGTGCAAAATGTCGCGAGACCGTGACCTGGCGTAACCTGAGCTGACCGTTGAGCGGGCCAGCAGGGCCTTGGCAGGCCTGCGGGGCCCAGACTGGGGATTCGTAAGGGCTCGGCGGGGCGGCCAAGTCTGCCGTAGGATGCCTTGGCCGTCGGCATTCGCGGCCGTGGGAGGGAGATACAATATGTCGGCCAGGTCGAAGCTCGTGCTGGTTCCGGGCCTCCTGTGCACGCGGGCATTGTGGGAGCCGCAGATCGCCGCCCTCTCCGACATCGCCGACTGCATGGTTGCCGATCACACCCGCCACACGACGATGGCGGGCATCGCTCGCTCGATTCTCAAGGCGGCGCCCGACCGCTTCGCCCTCGCCGGCCTCTCCATGGGCGGCTACATCGCCTACGAGATCGTGCGCCAGGCGCCGGAGCGGGTGGAACGGCTCGCCCTGCTCGATACGGGCTCGCACGCCGATACCCCCGAGCGCACGGCGGGGCGGCGGAACCTCGTCGCCACCGCCCGGCGCGAGGGTGTGCGCCGCGCCCAGGATCTGCTGATGCCGTCGCTGATCCACCCGTCGCGGCACAGCGACAAGCCGCTGGTGGAGACCATCCTGCAGATGGCGGTCGATACCGGCCTCGCGGCTTTCAAGCGCCAGGAGGAGGCCATCATCGGCCGGCCGGACAACCGGCCGTTCCTGCCCAGCATCCGTTGCCCCACGCTGGTGATCGTGGGCCGGCAGGACGCACTGACGCCGCCGGATCTGGCCCGCGAGATCGCCGACGGCATCCCCGGCGCGAAGCTCAAGATCATCGCCGACTGCGGGCACTTGTCCACCCTGGAGCGGCCCGAGGCGGTGAACCTCGCCCTGCGGGCGTGGCTGACGGGCGCTTCCAGACGTCGACCGTTGCGGGCGCCGTCGGCCCGGCCGAAGCGGCGAAACAGCACGACGCGTCAGCCCTCCGCCGTCACACGACGTTGACTTTGCGGGGGGGCTTGATAATAGTGCGCCGCAATCTCGGCAGACCGGCGGCTGGCGCGCCTTTGCTGCAGGTCGGGTGAAGCCTGAACGGCCGCAACCCGACAGGTGGGGGGCCAGGGCCCCGCACGAGCGCCGGGGCTGGGGCTGAAGTGTCGGAAGCCAGGGGTCTGACCCCTTTTTCGCGTGTTGGGCTACGCGCTTCAGCGCTGACCCAACCTACGGATTCGTAGGAAAGTCAACAATGTACGCTGTCATCAAGACCGGCGGTAAGCAGTACCGCGTCGCCGCGGACGAGAAGCTGGCAATCGAGAAGATCGCCGGCGAGGCCGGGGCCGAGGTGGTGTTCACCGACGTGCTGATGGTCGGGAGCGAGGGTGCCGAGGCCAAGATCGGCACGCCCGCCGTGGCCGGAGCCAAGGTGGTGGCCGAGGTGGTCGAGCAGGGACGGGCCGCCAAGGTCATCGCCTTCAAGAAGCGCCGACGCAAGAACTCGCGCCGCAAGCGCGGGCACCGCCAGCACCAGACGGTGGTGCGGATCAAGGAGATCGTCGGCGCCTGACGGCCGCCGCAGAGAGGCTAGAGCGATGGCACACAAAAAGGCAGGCGGCTCCTCGCGCAACGGCCGCGACACCGCGGGGCGCCGTCTGGGCGTGAAGCGCTACGGCGGCCAGCAGGTGCTGGCGGGCAACATCCTGGTGCGCCAGCGCGGCACCAAGATGCATCCCGGCGACAACGTCGGCATGGGCACCGACCACACGCTGTTCGCCCTCACCGAGGGCAGCGTGGAGTTCGCCACCAAGCGTGGCGGGCGCATCTACGTCTCAGTCAAGCCCACGCCCAAGGCCACGGCGCAGTAACGCCACCTGCCGGGGGGCGCTTGCGCGACGATCAAGGTCTGCGAGATGATATGGGGCTTGCGCCGTCGCGCCGACGGCCGCCCGTCACTCCAGGATCGACAAACCTCGCCCGCCGCTACATGGTCACCCTGACAACCGAGCGCCTGGTGCTGCGCCCGTTTCGTCGCAGCGACGTCAAGGAGTTCACGCGTCTCGCCGGTGACTGGGACGTCGCCTCCATGACGAGCGACATCCCGCACCCCCTGTCTGAGCACCAGGCGCGCGCCTGGCTCAAGCCGGGACGGCGCGAGGCGCGCTTCGCCATTGAGGTGGACGGCCGGCTGATCGGCGGCGCGGGCTATTACCAGCGCAGCTCGGGAACGGCGGAGCTCGGCTTCTGGCTGGGACGCCAGTGGTGGGGCCGGGGCTACGCCACCGAGGCCACCACCGAGGTGCTGCGTTACGGCTTCGAGGCGCGGCGGGTGCCGGGGTTCACCTCCTCCCATTTCGTTGACAACGACGCCTCCGCCGGTGTCCTGCGCAAGCTCGGCTTCGAGCCGATGGGGCGCGGGCTCATCGTCTGCACGGCGCGCGGCCACGAGGTCGAGGCCGTCACCTACTGGCTGCCCGGCAAATCCGCGGTGCGGACACGGCCGATGGCAGCGGGCGTGGAGGCCGCCGGGCGCTGGCGCGCCTGGCTCAATCGGCTCGCCGGCCGTCCGGTCTAGGTTGCCGCCTTGCCGGGAGTGCGGCCAACGCATTGCGGCTTCGGCCGTGCTTTGGGGAGCGCCACGTGACGTTCGTGAATGACGCCATTCGAACCGAGCGATTGCTGTTGCGGCCTCTGCGTCCCGGCGATGCCGAGCCGCTGCGTGCGCAGTTCGCCAGCTGGGAGGTCGTCCGCTGGCTCGGCACGCCGCCCTGGCCTTACACCCTCGACGACGCGCGCAGCTTCATCGCCTTGCAGCTCGGTCGGGAGCCTGCCGCCTCAGGATACCTTGCGATTACCCTCGACGATGCGCTGATCGGTGGGGTGGAGGCGGGGGGCCGTGATGCGGCCGGGGCGGCCTCCGGCCGGTCTCCCACCCTGGGCTACTGGCTTACCCAGCCGCATTGGGGACACGGCTACATGACCGAGGCGGCCGGCGCCTATATTGCGCGCATCTTCGCTGCAACGGCGGTCGACACCATCTACTCGGGGGCGTTCGTCGGCAACGAGGCCTCGCTGCGCGTTCAGGACAAGCTTGGCTTCGAGCGTACCGGAGACGCCTTGGTGTATTGCAGGCCGCGCGATGCGAAGCTGGCCCACGTGAACACGCAGCTCACGCGGTCGCGGTTCCTGGCGGGGTGCAGATGAAGTTTCTCGACCAAGCCAAGATCTACATTGCCTCTGGCGCAGGTGGGGCGGGATGCGTCTCGTTCAGGCGCGAGAAGTTCATCGAGTTCGGCGGGCCCGACGGGGGCGATGGCGGCAAGGGCGGCGACGTGTGGGTGGAGTGCGTGGCCAACCTCAATACGCTCATCGACTATCGCTACCGCCAGCACTTCAAGGCGCAGACCGGCCAGGGCGGCATGGGGAAGAACCGCGCCGGTGCCAATGGCGAGGACATGGCGATCCCGGTCCCGCCCGGCACCGAGGTGCTGGCCGAGGACCAGGAGACGCTGCTGGCCGAGGTGATGAAGAGCGGCGATCGGGTGCGGCTGGCGAAGGGTGGCAACGGCGGCTTCGGCAACGCGCACTTCAAGTCGTCTACCAACCGCGCACCGCGCCACGCCAATCCCGGCCAGCCCGGCGAGGAGCTGACGATCTGGCTGCGGCTGAAGCTGATTGCCGACGCCGGGCTGGTGGGCCTGCCGAACGCCGGCAAGTCCACCTTCCTGGCCACGGTCAGCGCCGCCAAGCCCAAGATCGCCGACTATCCCTTCACCACGCTGCACCCCAACCTCGGCGTGGTGCGCGCGGGCGAACGGGACTTCGTGCTGGCCGATATTCCCGGCTTGATCGAGGGCGCGCACGAGGGCGCCGGCCTCGGCATCCGCTTCCTGGGCCATGTGGAGCGCTGCCGCGTTCTGCTGCATCTTGTCGACGCGACCGCCGACGACGTGGCCGGCGCCTACCGCACCGTGCGCGCCGAGCTCAAGGCCTACGGCGCCGGCCTCGCCAGGAAGAAGGAGATCGTCGCCCTCTCCAAGTGCGACGCCCTCGACGAAGCCGCCATCGCCACCAAGGCGGAGGCGTTGAAAGCGGTCGCACGCAAGAAGCCTCTGGTTCTGTCTGCCGTCTCTGGACGCGGCGTGAAGGAGGCCCGGACGGCGCTGGCCCGCGAGATCGGCAGGAGCTGCAGCGCCGAGCAGGCCGCGATGGACGAGGGCGAGGAGCATCAGCCCTGGCAGCCGTGACGGCGCGGGTGGGTCGAGCGCAGCGCAGACCCAACGTGCAATCAGTGCTCGCCGATGCCGTCGGGATGGCGGCCGGTAACCAGGCGATCAGGATCGCGCCGCCACGAGTGCCGTCCAGCCCGCGCGCTGCAGCCGGCGCAGCAGATGGAAGCCGGCGGCGCCATAGGCGGCCGCCACCTCGCGCGCCTGGTGGTCCAGGAGCCCCGAGAGCACGGCAACGCCTCCGCTCCGTGACGCCCTGCGCAGCGCCGGCGCGAGATCGACAAGTGGGCCCGGCAGGATGTTGGCCAGCGCGAGGTCGAAGGGCGGCGCGCGGCGCAGCGCCGGATGGCCGAAGCCGCTCGCCTGCAGCACCTGCACGCGCCGGCCGACGCGATTGAGGCGCGCGTTCGCCTTGGCGACCGCGACGGCGATCGGATCGTTGTCGGTGGCGATGACGTGCGCGCTGGGGGCCACACGCGCTGCGGCGATGGCGAGGACGCCGCTGCCGCAGCCGAGGTCCAGCACGCGGCCCAGGCGTCGCCGCCGCGCCAGCCAGTCGAGCGCCTCCAGACACAGGGCCGTGGTGGCGTTATGCCCGCTGCCGAAGGCCTCCCCGGCCTCTATCTCCACGGCCAGGCGCCGCATGGCGAAGCGGGCGCGATCGTGGCTTCCGTGGACGATGAGACGGCCGGCGGCGATGGGCGGCAGGGAGGCCTGCGACAGCGCCACCCAGTTCCGGTCGGGCACCTCCTGCAGCGAGGCATCCGCCAGCCGCGCGTCGCGCGCAGCAAGGTGCCGCTTCACCTCGTCCAGCCTCGGTGGCTCGTCAAAGTACGCCTCCAGCACGAACGCCGGAGGGCGCAGCTCGAACAGCGTCACCGCCAGCGGCGCCGGCTCGACCAGAGTCTCGATGATGTCCGCGGCGGCCCTGCCCGCCTCCAGGTCGGGCACATCGACGCGCAGTTTGAAGAGAGGCATGAACGGGGTCAGACCCCTTTCGGTGTCGGCTGTGATTCTATGAAATGTCGGGAGGAAAGGGGTCTGACCCCGTCCTACGCGCTGCGCCGGTGCTCCTCCAGCCGCGGCATGATCTCCACGAAGTTGCAGGGACGGTGGCGGTTGTCGAGCTGGTGCACCAGGATGCCATTCCAGGCGTCGCGGCAGGCGCCCGGCGAGCCCGGCAGGCAGAAGATGTAGGTGCCGTGCGCGAGCCCCGCGCAGGCGCGCGACTGGATGGTGGAGGTGCCCACCTTGTCGAACGAGATCATGTGGAAGACGGTGGAGAACCCGTCCACCTCCTTCTCAAACAGCGGTCGTATCGCCTCGGGCGTCACGTCGCGCCCGGTGAAGCCGGTGCCACCGGTTGATATGATCACGTCGATGCTCTTGTCCGCGATCCACGCCCGCACCTGGGCGCGGATGGCCTCGACGTCGTCCTTGACTAGACCGCGGGCGGTCACCTCGTGGCCGGCGGCGTGGATCATCGCCGCCAGGGTGTCGCCGGACTTGTCGTCCTTATGGCTGCGGGTATCGGACACCGTCAGCACGGCGATGCGGACGGGGATGAAGGGGCGGTTAGGATCGAGCTTGGGCATGGCGCAATTCTAGCAGAACCATGAGAGCCACACACGCGGTGACACGATCACGCCGACACGGCACACACCTATGCCTGGCAAGTTAGCTCCAGTCGTGGGGTCCACACCGGGCAATCGCGCAGGCTTCCGAGAAGTCGCGCTTGTGGTAGAATATCTCGATGATCAAGGTCCTCGAACAGGCCATCGAGAAGGTCAGGAAGCTCCCGAAGGAGCAGCAGGAGTATGCCGCCGAGGTCCTGGAGCAGATCGCCGAGGCTGGCGAGGCCATTTACATTCTGAGCGACGAGGAGCGTCAGCTCGTGCGGGAGGGCCTCGACGAGCTGGATCGAGGTGAGGTGGCCAGCGAGGCGGAGGTGCGCGCGGTTTTCGACAAGTACCGTGCATGAAGGTCACCTATACCGGCGGCCTGGAACATCTCGCTGAGCGTCGCGCCGGACTTGTCGTCCGCCAGCTCGCGGTTGTCTGACACCGTAAGCACGGCGATGCGAACCGGAATGAACGGTCTGTTTGGATCGAGCTTGGGCATCTCTGGAGCTTACCAGAAAAGCTGCATAACGGCTGCAGATGTCGCGTTTCAGTTTGGTTGACCGCCCAGCGCCTTGGCACTGAGAAATGGCCACAGCAGGCTGAACCCTGGTGGCAGAACAACCGCGAGAACAAGAGAATATCCGCCCAGTCCCGCGTAGCCTGCGCCCACAGAACCACAGAACGAGCCACCGGCGATAGCTCCGCCAAGCAGACCTGCGAGCCAGCCAGGATGCCGACCGTCCTGTCGGGAACCCCGAACATAAGAGTACGTCGAGATGAGCACGGCAACGAGGCAAAGCAAGAACAAGAATGCTGATGCTCCAAGATACTCCGATCGCACGGGCTCAAAGGCGGCGGCCAGCGTCTGCGCGCCAATCATGCCGACGGCCAGAAAGCCAAGGAAGAAAAGGGCCGTGCTGACGCGGGTGGTCCTATGCATCTAGCGCCGCCCTCACAGCCAGCAGATCGCGCCAGGCGAGGCGCTTGGCGCCCGGGGTGCGCAGCAAGTAGGCGGGGTGCAGCGTGGCGATGGTCCGCACCGTGCGCTCGCCGAGCGTCACCTCGCGCCACTTGCCGCGCACGCGCATGATGCCGTCGGCCACGTCGAGGATGCCCTTGGCGGCGGCGCCGCCCAGGAGAAGCACGAAATCGGGCGCCACCAGCTCCACCTGCCGCTCGATGAAAGGCCGGCACACCTGCGCCTCCTGCGGGGTCGGCACGCGGTTGCCCGGCGGGCGCCAGTAGACGATGTTGGTGATGTGGACGTCCGCCTCAGTGAGGCCGATGGCGGCCAGCATCTTGTCGAGGAGTTGCCCGGCGCGGCCGACGAACGGCTTGCCCTGCAGGTCCTCGTCGCGGCCAGGCGCCTCCCCGATCAGCATCAGCCGTGACTGGGCAGCACCCCGGTAAAAGCACAGGTTCTTGGCCGTGGCCTTGAGCCCACAGCCGTCGAAACCGGCGAGCGTCGCCCGCAGCTCCTCCAGGCTGCCCGCCTGACGCGCGGCGGTGCGCGCCGCCATAAGCGCGGCATCCGGCGAGGCCGTCGCAAGCGGCCGCGGCGCCATTGGCGCGACAGGGGGCTGCGCGACGGGGGGCGCCGGGGTGGGCGGGAAGGCTGGCCTCGGTTGCGCGACGCGGGGAGGAGCCTGCGAGGGCGTTGCTGTTGCGCCGTGCGCCAGAGGCCCAACGGGGGCCTCCGGAGCTGCCGTGCCCCCAGGAGCTGCCGTCCGGGCCAAGCGGAAGCCGTGGCCGGGCGGCGCTGCATTGCCGCGTGCCAGCCAGTCAACCGGCGCATCGCCCACGGCATCCGCGGCGCCCAGGTCGCGGTGCCAGGCGAGCAGCGCCGCCAGGGTGGCCGTTCTTGCGTCGTCGTCCGCCATGCCGGCAACTTAGCACTCGCGAACGGCAATGCCAGAGTCCGCTTGACGTTTCGCAACCCGGCGACCTATCGAACCCGGCAATAGCATTCCTCCCCATATCCGCCCCCATATCCGCCCAAGGGAAGAGCCGATGGCACTCGACGGACCCGAGCTGGAACCGCGCGAAGCGATGGAGTGCGACGTGGTGATCGTCGGCGCCGGCCCGGCCGGGCTCGCCACCGCCATACGGCTCAAGCAGCTCGCATCCGAGGTTGGGCGGGACCTCTCCGTTGTCGTGCTGGAGAAGGGCTCCGAGGTGGGCGCCCACATCCTCTCGGGCGCCGTGATCGATCCCATCGGCCTCAACCGGTTGATCCCCGACTGGAGGGAGAAGGGCGCGCCGGTCAAGACGCCCGTGACCGAGGACCGGTTCTATTACCTGGGGCCGTCGGGGGCCATCCGCATCCCCAACCTGCTGATGCCGCCGCTGATGAGCAATCACGGCAGCTATATCGTGAGCCTGGGCGACCTCGTGCGCTGGCTGGGCGAGCAGGCCACGGGGCTGGGCGTGGACATCTACCCCGAGTTCGCAGCTTCCGAGGTGCTCTACGAGAACGGCGCCGTGGTCGGCGTCGCCACCGGCGACAAGGGTATCGGCCGCAATGGCGAGCCCACCGACCGCTTCCAGCGGGGCATCGAGCTCCGGGCCAGGTACACCGTGATTGCCGAGGGCGCCCGCGGCTCGCTGGCCAAGATGCTGATCGCCCGCTTCGGCCTGGACAAGGGCCGCGACCCGCAGAAGTACGGCCTGGGCCTCAAGGAGCTGTGGGAGGTGCAACGCGAGAAGCACCGGCCGGGCCTGGTGCAGCACACGCTCGGCTGGCCGCTGGACAACCGTACGGGGGGCGGCTCGTTCCTCTACCACTATGGGGCGAACCTGGTGTCGGTGGGGTTCGTGGTGCACCTGAACTACGAGAACCCGCACCTCTACCCCTACGGCGAGTTCCAGCGCTTCAAGACGCACCCCATGATCCGCGACACCTTCGAGGGCGGACGGCGCATCGCCTATGGAGCGCGCGCCATCACCGAAGGCGGCTGGCAATCGATCCCGCAGCTGGCGTTTCCGGGCGGGGTGCTGGTGGGCTGCGCGGCCGGCTTCGTGAACGTGCCGCGCATCAAGGGCTCGCACAATGCCATCCTGTCGGGCATCCACGCCGCCGAGGCCGCCTTCGCCGCCATTGCCGCCCACCGCAGCCACGACAGCCTCGACGGCTATGCACGCGCCGTCATGGAAGGCCCGATCGCCCGCGACCTGCGCCGCGTGCGCAACGCCAAGCCGTTCCTGTCCAGGCTCGGCACGGTGCTGGGCACCGCGTTCTCGGGTGCCGACATGTGGGCCAACACGCTGATCCCCGGCATTGGCTTCGGCTATACCCTGAGGCACCGCAAGCCCGACCACGCCACCCTGATGAGGGCGCGCCGGGCGGAGCCCATCGACTACCCCAAGCCCGACGGCGTGCTCACCTTCGACCGGCTCACAGATGTGGCCTTCTCCAGCACCAACCACGAGGAGGACCAGCCGGTGCACCTCAAGGTGGTCGACATGGAGCTGCAGGTGGATTCAGAGCACGACGTTTACGGCGGCCCATCCGCCCGCTACTGCCCGGCCGGTGTCTACGAGTGGATCGAAGAGAAGGGAAAGCTTTCGCGGTTCGTGATCAACGCGCAGAACTGCGTGCACTGCAAGACCTGCGACATCAAGGACCCCAACCAGAACATCAACTGGACCGTGCCCGAAGGCGGCGGCGGGCCGAGCTACTCGGGGATGTGAGCGAGTAGCGAATGGCGAATAGGGAAAGGGTCCGATCGGGCTGAATCTGATCAGCCCTATTCGTGTGAGCGAATAGCGAGTAGCGAATGGCGAATAGAGAAAGGGTCCGATCGGGCTGAATCTGATCAGCCCTATTCGTGTGAGCGAGTAGCGAGTAGCGAATGGAGAATAGAGAAAGGGTCCGATCGGGCTGAATCTGATCAGCCCTATTCGTGTGAGCGAATAGCGAGTAGCGAATGGTGAATGGGGAAAGGGTCCGATCGGGCTGAATCTGATCAGCCCTATTCGCTCATCCCGGGTGCATTCGGGCTCAATCCGTCCCTCCCGCCTCTCCCCCGCGTTTCGCTCTGATCGCGGCCTGGGCGGCGGCAAGGCGCGCCACCGGTACGCGGAAGGCGGAGCAGGAGACGTAGTTGAGGCCGGTGGCGTGGCAGAAGGCGATGGAGTCCGGGTCGCCGCCATGCTCGCCGCAGATGCCGACCTTGAGGTCCGGCTTCACCTTGCGGCCGCGCTCGGTGCCGATGCGGACGAGTTCGCCCACGCCGTCCTGGTCGATGGAGACGAACGGGTCGGCCCGGAAGATCGCCCGATCCGCGTAGTTGGACAGGATCGGCGCGGCGTCGTCGCGCGACAGGCCGAGGCAGGTCTGGGTGAGGTCGTTGGTGCCGAACGAGAAGAACTGCGCGCCAGTCTCGCCGCCGGCGATCTCGTCGGCCTTGAGGCATGCGCGCGGCAGCTCGATCATGGTGCCGATCTGGTAGTCGAGCTTCGCGCCCGTCTGCGCCTCCACGGCGCGCGCCGTCTCGACGATGGCCTCGCGCACGATGTCGTACTCGGCGCGATAGGCCACCAGCGGGACCATCACCTCCGGGATCACCGGCTTGCCGGTGCTACGGGCGGCGTTGACGGCGGCCTCGAAGATGGCGCGGGCCTGCATCTCCGCGATCTCGGGGTAGCGCACGGCCAGCCGGCAGCCGCGGAAGCCCAGCATGGGGTTGAACTCGGCCAGCTCGCTGACGCGCCCCTGCAGCTTCGACAGGGGGACGCCGAGCGACCTGGCCACGGCCGCCGCCTCCTTCTCCTCGTGCGGCAGGAACTCGTGCAGCGGCGGGTCGAGCAGGCGGATGGTGACGGGCAGCCCGGCCATGATCTCGAACAGGGCCTCGAAGTCCGACCGCTGCATGGGCAGCATCTTCGCCAGCGCCTTGCGTCGGCCGGCCTCGTCGTCGGCGCAGATCATCTCGCGCATGGCGAGGATACGGCTCTCCTCGAAGAACATGTGCTCGGTGCGGCAGAGCCCGATGCCCTCGGCGCCGAACTCGCGGGCTTGGCTCGCCTCGCGCGGGGTATCGGCGTTGGCGCGCACGCCGAGGCGGCGCGCCTTGTCGGCCCAGCCCATGAGGGTGGCAAAGTCGCCCGACAACTCCGGCTGGCGCATCTTCACGCGGCCCTCCAGCACCTCGCCCTTGGTGCCGTCGATGGTGATGACGGTGCGCTTGGCGAAGGTCCTGCCCGCCACCGTCATGGTGCCGGCCTTCACGTCGATGCGCAGCGCGCCGGCGCCGCACACGCACGGCCGCCCCATGCCGCGCGCCACCACGGCGGCGTGGCTGGTCATGCCGCCGCGCGCGGTGAGGATGCCGGCGGCCGCGTGCATGCCGTGGATGTCCTCCGGGCTGGTCTCGGCGCGGACCAGGATCACCTCCTTGCCCTGGGCCTTGAGCGCCTGCGCCTCGTCGGCGTCGAACACGATCTCGCCGGAGGCTGCGCCGGGCGAGGCCGGCAGGCCGGTGGCCAGCACGCGCCGCTCAGCGGCGGGGTCGATGGTGGGGTGCAGGAGCTGGTCGAGCCGGGCGGCGTCGATGCGGGCCACCGCCTCCTCTCGGTCGATCAGGCCCTCCGCCACCAGGTCCGCGGCGATCTTGAGCGAGGCGCGCACCGTGCGCTTGCCCGACCGCGTCTGCAGCATCCAGAGCTTGCCTTCCTGGACGGTGAACTCCACGTCCTGCATGTCGCGGTAGCGGCTCTCCAGGGCCGAGAACACGCGCGTGAGCTCGGCGAAGGCCGCGGGCATCAGGGCCTCGAACGACTCGCCTTTCCGGGCGGCGGCCGCCTCGGTGAGGGACTGCGGCGTGCGGATGCCGGCCACCACGTCCTCGCCCTGGGCGTTGATGAGGAACTCGCCGTAGATCTCGTGCGCGCCCGTGGAGGGGTTGCGCGTGAAGCCGACGCCGGTGGCGGAGCTGGGGCCGAGATTGCCGAACACCATCGCCTGCACGTTGACGGCCGTTCCCCAGCTGTCGGGGATGCCGTGCAGGCGCCGGTAGGTCTTGGCCCGGTCGTTGTCCCACGAGCCGAACACGGCGGCGATGGCGCCCCACAGCTGCTCGGTCGTGTCCTGCGGGAACGGCTTGCCGGTCTGCTCCTCCACGGCCAGCAGGTAGCGGCGCACGACCTCCTGCCAGTCCTCGGCGCCGAGGTCGGTATCTAGGGAGTGCCCGTTGAGGTTCTTGTGGTCGTCGAGGATGGTCTCGAATACGCCGTGCTCCACGCCCAGCACGACGTTGCCGTACATCTGGATGAAGCGCCGGTAGCTGTCGTAGGCGAAGCGCGGGTTGCCGGACCTGGCGGCAAGGCCGTGCACCGTTTCCTTATTGAGGCCCAGGTTGAGGATCGTATCGAGCATGCCGGGCATCGACGCGCGCGCGCCCGAGCGCACGGAGACGAGCAGCGGCTGGGACGGGTCGCCGAAGTGCGCGCCGACGCTGCGGCCCACCTCGGCCAGGGCGGCCTCCACCTCGGCCTTGAGGTCGCCGGGCAGGATGCGCCCGCCGGCGTTGTAGGCCGCGCACACCTGCGTGGTGATGGTGAAGCCCGGCGGCACCGGCAGGCCCAGATTGGCCATCTCGGCGAGGTTGGCGCCCTTGCCGCCCAGCAGCGCCCGCAGGTCCGCCGAGCCGTCCGCCTTGCCGGCACCGAACAGGTAGACGCGGCGGCCGGCGATGGACGGCCCGGTGCTCGGCTCGGATTTCGTGGGCTGCAGCATGCTCGTCACTCCGGCTGTACGGGGCGATTCCGCCCACGAACGACGCTACCCGGCAAGTTGTGGCCATACCAGCCCAGGTTGTCCCGGAAAAGCGTGGGAAAGCTGCGACGCTCCGACGCCCGACGCTGTCCTCGGCGTGGCAGGACCGGCATCGCGAGGTCTAGGGATTGCCGCTTGGACTGCGCGATGGCCTTGCGCACCTTCGCCTCGGAAGGCGCCGTCAGCAGCGCGGTAGTAACGTCTGGCAGGAACGGGAAGTTCCTTGTGGCCCATGGCGCCTGTGCGGCAGCGGCCCGTTGACACAGGCTGCGGCGTGGCGGCTATTGTCGCGCCGATCCCTCGACGAGCCGCACGGTGACCGATGCTCGCCCAGCTTCCCAAAGTCTTGAAGACGCTCGATCAATCCCACGGCCAGGCGCTCGACCGGCTGTTCGAGCTGCTCCGCATCCCGAGCGTGTCCACCGATCCGGCCTATGCGCCGCAATGCCGCGAGGCGGCGGAATGGTGCGCCAGCCAGCTCCGCGAGGTGGGGTTCGAGGCCAAGGTGGTGCCGACCACGGGCCATCCCATGGTGGTGGGTCACAGCAGGGGCAACAGGGCCAATGGGGGGCCGCACGCGCTGTTCTACGGCCATTACGACGTGCAGCCCCCCGACCCGGCCGAGCTGTGGAAGACGCCGCCGTTCGAGCCGCGCATCGCCACCGAGAAGGCCAACGGCAAGGTGATCGTGGCGCGCGGGGCCGAGGACAACAAGGGCCAGCTCATGACGTTCCTGGAGGCCGTGCGGGCCTGGCGGAGCGTGGCCGGCGAGCCGCCCATCCCCATCACCGTGCTGATAGAGGGCGAGGAGGAATGCGGCTCGCCCTCGCTGCCGGGGTTCCTGGCCAAGCACGGCAAGGAGGTGACCTGCGACCTGGCGCTCGTCTGCGACACCGCCCAGTGGGACAAGGACACGCCCGCCATCTCCACCCAGCTGCGCGGGCTCATGGGCATCGAGCTGGTCGTGACGGGGCCGAGCCGCGACCTGCACTCGGGCAACTACGGCGGGGCGGCCATGAACCCGATCCGGGCGCTGGTCAAGGTGCTGGGCGAGATGCACGGCGACGACGGTAAGGTGCGCATCCCCGGCTTCTACGACGGCATCAGGAAGCCCTCGGCCAAACAGCTCAAGCAGTGGGAGAGCCTGGGCTTCGACATCGGGGCGTTCCTGGGCGGAGTGGGCCTCAAGACCGCCGCCGGCGAGAAGCGCTACAGCGCGCTGGAGCAGCTGTGGGCGCGGCCGACGGTGGAGTTCAACGGCATCACCGGCGGCTACCAGGGGGTCGGCACCAAGACGGTGATCCCTTCGAAGGCGTCGGTGAAGATCACCTGCCGGCTGGTGCCGGGGCAGGACCCGGACAAGGTGCAGGAGGCGCTGGAGGCGTTCGTGCGCGAGCGGCTGCCGGCCGACTGCAAGGCCGAGTTCATCGACGGACGCGGCTCCGCGGCCATCGCCTTCGACCCGGCCGCGCCGTTCGTCGCGAAGGCCGCCGAGGCGCTGGAGGAGGAATGGGGCCGGCCGGCGGCGCTGGTCGGCGTGGGCGGCTCCATCCCCATCGTCACGGCCTTCAAGGACGCGCTCGGCATGGACAGCCTGCTGGTCGGCTTCGGCCTCGATGACGACCGCATCCATTCGCCGAATGAGAAGTACAATCTGTCGTCCTTCCGCAAGGGCGCCCGCAGCTGGGCGCGGATTCTGGCGAAGCTGGCGGCGTAGGCCAATTCACCCGTCATCCCGGCCGGAGCGATGCGAGCGGTACGCGAGCAGCGCTCCGAACCGGGATCTCGGGAGGAAGATCGCGGCTCGCCGCACGAGGTCCCGGATAGCTTCTGCCCTGCGGGCCTCAGCTTCCGGGATGACGGGTGGAGAGAGTTGACGCGGCTTCGGCGGCATGCGACGAGGGCGCACAATTCGTCCAGGGAGGGTTGGTCCATGCAGCTCGCTCGCATCGTGAAGATTGCGCTTGCCGCGGTTGCGCTCGCCGTCGGCGCCGGCGGGGCGGCGCTGGCCCAGCGCAGCCAGTCCCGCGGCGAGGCCGGGGTGTTCGATTACTACGTGCTGGCGCTGTCGTGGAGCCCGACCCATTGCATCGAGGTGGGCGACGAGCGCCGCGATCCGCAGTGCGACCGCAGGAACGGGCGCCCCTACGCCTTCGTGCTGCACGGGCTGTGGCCGCAGTACGAACGCGGCTGGCCGCAGGAGTGCCGCGGCGCCGACCGTGGCTGGGTGCCGGGCCCGGTGGCCGACCGCATGCTGGATATCATGCCGAGCAAGCGGCTGGCGTTCTACCAGTACCGCAAGCACGGCACCTGCTCGGGGCTGGGCGTGGACGGCTACTTCAAGATGGCGCGCCAGCTCTACGACAAGGTGAAGATCCCGCCCCGCTACGCCGGCATCGTCGACGAGCGCACGACGGTGGGGGTGGGCGAGCTGATCGACGATTTCCTGCAGGCGAATCCGGGCCTCAAGCCCGACATGGTGTCGGTGCAGTGCGGCGGCGCCGGCCACCGCCTCAAGGAGGTGCGCTTCTGTTTCACCAAGTCCGGCGAGTTCCGCAGCTGCGGCCGCAACGAGGACCAGCGGCGACTGTGCTCGGCGGAGCGGATGTATGTGCCGCCGGTGCGGGGTGGGAAGGACTGACGCGAATGGCGAATGGCGAATGGCCAATGGCGAATGGTCTTCAGAGTCATTTCCATTCGCCACTCCCCATTCGCCACTCGCCATTCCATCAATACGTGAACTTCAAGGTGGCCACGAAGCGCGAGTCGCACTGGAAGTAGTTGCCGTTGCAGAAGTCGTTGCTGCCGTTGAGGTCGGTGTCCCAGTAGCGCAGGTCGAGCGACCACTTCTCCAGGAAGCCGAGGGTGACGCCGGCGTTCCAGTAGCTGTAGTTGTCGTCGCCGTTGGCGATGCGGGCCGCATAGTCGTTGTTGTTTCCCCACTGGTGGCCGTACAGCGCGCTGATGGTGGGCGTGA
>Ga0070699_100001392_pt1 | contig 22223 bp, 18 predicted proteins | sample KBSK1503metaG_FD_65473 | JGI IMG/M metagenome (GOLD analysis project Ga0070699, IMG submission 65473) | Corn, switchgrass and miscanthus rhizosphere microbial communities from Kellogg Biological Station, Michigan, USA - KBS K1-50-3 metaG | ecosystem: Host-associated > Plants > Roots >...
TGAGTAGTAGTTCATGGGATGGCTAGTGATTGCGGAGCACATATGAATATGATTAGAGCGGAAGGAAACCGAGGTTCAGCTTTTCAGCGCGCCCAGGTGATCCCGCGCTTAGATTCTCCATACCCTGATTTGGGGCCGGTCCCGATGGAACGAATTCTTATCGTGGAAGATGATCGTGCCGTTCAGAAGGCGCTGAAGCGTCTGTTTGAGGCGGAGGGTTTTGCCGTCGAAATCAGTGCGGACGGGAAGTCGGCGGTGGAGGCTTTTCGCGCCGCGGCTCCGGCTGCCATCGTACTTGATCTGCGCTTGCCCGTCATGTCCGGCCGGGATGTTTGCCGGGAAATCAAGCAGCAGGCGCCCGCTCTGCCCATTATTGTTCTGAGCGCAGCCAGTGATGTTTCCGACAAGGTGCTGCTGTTAGAGCTGGGTGCTGACGACTATGTGACCAAGCCGTTCAGCCCGCGAGAGCTCTTGGCCCGCGTGCGGGCGGCATTGCGGCGCACCGTTCGAACTGGGACCGGCGATGTGGTTGTGTTCGACGGAATTTCCGTGGACTTCACCAAAATGGAGATCACGCGCGACGGCCTGGTAGTGGTTCTCACAGCGCAGGAGTTCAAGACTTTGAAATTCATGGTGCAGAACCCGGAGCGCGTGATCTCCCGGGATGAGCTGCTGAACGAAGTCTGGGGGTATCAGAATTATCCTTCCACGCGCACGGTGGACAATCATATTCTGAAGCTGCGGCAGAAGCTGGAGAAGGATCCGGCCAATCCGGTACACTTCCGGACGATCCACGGCATGGGTTACAAGTTTGTACGTTGAGCCGGGTTGGGCCATCTGATCGATTGGCCAGGAGAGCAAGCATGGTGAAACTTCGGATGCGGACCAAGTTTCTGCTCTCCATGCTGCTGATTTCCACAGGTCTGACCTGCACCAGCCTTCTGCTGGTACGGCGCAGCGTCCAAGGGCAAGTAAAAAAGGAGATCTTCGCGGACCTGCACAACTCCGTCAGCACGTTCCGGAACTTCCAGCGAGAACGCGAACTTACCCTGATTCACTCTGCGGAATTACTCGCGGACTTGCCCAACCTCCGGGCGCTGATGACGACACAGCACGAGGCCACTATCCAAGATGCATCCAACGATCTTTGGCGATTGGCCGGCAGCGACCTGTTCGTGTTGGCCGGCCGAACGGGAAGGGTGGTTGCACTGCACACGGCGTCACCGGGTCTTACACACGAGATGGCCCAGGAGTCGTTCGGTGCCACGCTGAGTCAGGAAGGGCCGGAGCACTGGTGGTTCGGTGCCCATCATCTCTACGAAGTCTTTCTTAAGCCAATCTATTTCGGTCCAGCGGCGGAGAATCGCCTGCTGGGTTTCTTGGTTATCGGTTACGAGATCGACGACAAGGTTGCGTCGCAGGTGAGCCGCATCGCCGCCAGCCAGGTCGCATTTTTTTACGGGGACACCATAGTAAGGAGCACGCTCACACCCTCGCAGGAGACAGAACTGGCACGGCAGCGGGTAGTTCGTTCCGCACCAGACGTTGCCGAGCCCGAAGAGGTGCAACTCGGTGACGAGCGCTTCCTGGGTACCTCGTTGGAACTATCCGCCAGGAAGACGCCCTCGGTGCGTTTAAGCGTCCTTAAGTCCTACGATCAAGCAACCGCATTCCTCGACAGTCTGAATCGCCTCTTGCTGGCCTTGGGGCTAACGGCGGTGGTTGGGGGCAGCGCACTGGTGTTTCTTATCTCCCACACCTTTACCCGCCCCTTGGGAGATCTGGTCGCTGGAGTGCGGGCCCTGGAAAAGGGCGACTTTACTTATTCGCTGGATGCCCGCGGCGGCGATGAAGTGGCGGAGGTAACCAGAGCCTTCAATCGAATGCGCGACAGCCTGCTCAACACACAGCGGGAGTTGCTGGAAGCGGAGCGGTTGGCCACCATCGGGCGCATGGCCAGTTCCATCTCGCACGATTTGCGGCATTCCCTGGCGGCCATCGTTGCCAATGCGGAATTTCTGTGTGAAAGCCGGCTGTCATCGGAGCAGCGCGAAGAGCTCTATCAGGAAGTTCGGATCGCCGTGAACCAAATGACAGACCTTATTGACTCTCTTTTGGAGTTTTCGCGGACACGGGAGTCCCTGCGGCCGACGTATGGAAGTGTCAAGGAATCGGTCGAGCGCGTGGCGCAGGCGATTTGGGCGCGTCCCGAGTTTCACCATGTGCGCATCGCCGTCAACCAGCAAGGCAACAGCACCGGCTGGTTCGACCCGAAGAAACTGGAGCGCGCCTTGTACAACCTGCTGCTGAACTCTTGCGAGGCGGTCGCGGCGAACGCGGGGAACATCGAGGTCGAGTTGCGCGAAGTTGCGGATGGGGTCGAGGTGCGGGTTCGCGACAACGGACGTGGGATCCCGGAGCCCATTCGGGGCAAGCTCTTCGAACCTTTTGTCAGTTACGGCAAGGAAAACGGCACTGGTCTGGGTCTGACCGTGGTGCAGAAGATTGTCCAGGATCACGGAGGCGACGTGACGGTGGAGAAGACGTCCGCGGAAGGAACGGTCTTCCGACTGCTGCTTCCACTCGCCTCATCTTCCGAGAGCACCCCTGAGAACCGGGGGGAGCGCAAGCCAGAGCCGCCGCCGCTGGCTCAGACAAAACGAGCGCAATCGGAGTAGGATTCTCCAGCAGAACCGGGCCACACGGCGGTTTATCTCACCGGTTCAAAGCTACGCCGTTCGGAGGAACTTCCAGAGTCTTCTGCGGGAGGCGAATTGTGAAGCAGGGGAATGGTTTGCCTGAGTGGATTCGGAAATCCAGCAGGGTGGGGGTGGTTCTGCTGGTGGGAAGCGTGGTGGGATGGACGCAAGAGACAAATACGCCACCGGCACCGCCGCCTGACTCGATGGCGGCCGCGATTCACGAGCTCCAGGAGCAGGTGCGCGAATTGCGCGCGGCCGTAGGGGAAGTGCGCTCAGAAGCTGCCCAATACCGCGCCGAGACCGCGGAATTGCGACGGGAGCTTCAGGAGACGCGCAGCCAGGTAGCCGCGTCCAGCCTGCCGCCGCAAACGGGCTCCTATGCAGTGCCCCCCGCGACAGCCGTCAATCTCGAGAGCGCGAATCCTGGTGCCAAGCCAACCCAAACCGGCTCGCTGGAAGATCGCGTCACCTCGCTGGAGGAGTCTTCGCAGCTATTGAACAGCAAAGTCGACGACCATTACCAGACCAAAGTCGAGAGCGCCTCGAAATATCGGCTCAGGCTTTCCGGCATTGTGCTACTGAACCTTTTCAGCAATCGAGGAACGTCGGACAGCACGGACTTTCCGACTTGGGCGATCCCCTCGAGTCCGCTCGATTCCAAAGGGACTTTCGGGGCGAGTCTGCGGCAGTCCGAGCTTGGGCTGGAGGTATTTGGCCCAAGTCTGGTTGGGGCTAAGACGAGCGGGAATTTGCAGTTCGATTTCTCCGGGGGATTCCCCGACACGTTCAACGGAGTCAACTTCGGTCTGGTTCGACTGCGTATCGCAAGTATGCGCATGGATTGGCAGCGCACGTCGATCGTGGCAGGACAGGATAACGCGTTCGTCTCCCCACTCTCACCGGCTTCATTCGCTTCGCTGGCCGTGCCGGCATTGGGTTATGCCGGAAACCTGTGGGGCTGGATTCCGCAAGTACGAGTAGAGCATCGCTTCGACCTTTCCGGCGAGCAGAAGGTCACGCTGCAGGGCGGCATTCTTGACAATCTGACCGGAGAGCAGCCCTACAGTCCATTTCTGCGTAGCGCGTCCGCTGGAGAGAGATCGAGCCAGCCGGCCTATGGCGCACGCGTTGCGTGGACCCGCAATGTTTTCGGCCAGCCCATGACCCTGGGCACAGCTGCCTACTACAGCCGCCAGGACTGGGGCTTCAATCGCCACGTCGACGGCTGGGCCGGCATGGCAGACTGGGAAATTCCGCTCGTACCGCGGGTTAGTCTCTCGGGCGAGTTCTATCGTGGACTGGCTATTGGCGGACTGGCCGGCGGCTTTGGCCGGAGCGTGCTGTTTAGCGGGGACCCCGCCACAGCCAGCACCCGGGTGCGCGGATTGGACGCCATCGGGGGATGGTCACAGCTGAAGTTCAGAGCTTCGACGAAGCTGGAGTTTAACGGTGCATTTGGTATGGATAATCCTTACGTGGAAGATCTCCGGACCTTTCCCGCCGCTCAGAGTTATTTTCTTCCGACGCTCGCCCAGAACCGCGGCTCCCTGGTGAACTTCATCTACCGGCCACGTTCGAACCTGCTGTTTTCGGCGGAATACCGCCATCTCAGGACGTTCTTCATCGACAGCAACAGCAGCACGGCCGAGCAGGTAAACCTGATGATGGGAATTCTGTTTTGAGTATGAAACAGATCACTTCCAATCGCCGCTGGCTATTCGCTCTGCTGATCTGCAGCAGTTTTGCTTGTGCGCAGGAGGTCACGCTGACGGCACGTGTGGCGCTGGTGACCAGAGACCATGGCAACAAGTCGCATGATTCCGGCAACGTTGTCCTCTGGCTCGCTCCGGCTGATGGCACAGCGCTACCGAGTTCGTTGGCACCGAGGGGCTTGCCACCCCCGCGTTTGATTCAGAGGAACAAGAGCTTCGAGCCCCATGTGCTGGTCGTGCCGGTGGGTTCCGTGGTGGAGTTTCCCAACCGGGATCCCTTCTTTCACAATGTTTTTTCCCTGTTCGAAGGCAAGCGCTTCGACCTTGGTCTTTATGAGGCCGGAAGCACGCGTGACGTTCGTTTCGACAAACCTGGGGTCTCCTACATCTTCTGCAACATCCATGCCGAAATGAGCGCAGTTGTGATTGCGCTGGATACTCCCTATTACGGGATTTCCGACCGGCGGGGCGAAGTGGTGATTCCCAACGTGCCCCCTGGCCGCTACACGCTGCGGATCTGGTACGAAGCGGCACTGCCCGAAACGCTGAAGGCCATGGCTCGGGAGGTCACGGTTTCCGAAAGCGCTTCCACGCTTGGAGTTTTGCGTCTGAGCGCAGCCACTCTACCCAGCAGCCATAAGAACATGTACGGTCGGGATTATGACCCTCCGACTCCGGATAGCCCGGCTTACGAGCGGCCTTAAAGAACTGAGCATGGAAAGCGTCGCTCCCCGCAAGTCGGGGAATTTGAGTCTCAAGGTAACACCTCCCTTTGACAAGAAAATGACAACTGCGTGATGACTCTTTGACAACTGGGTTCATGCCACATCCTAGGCTCAGCACAACATGAACGGGTGGCCGCTGCTGGCCCGTTCGAAGTGGTGGGTCCCGGGACCTCAGTTATTCTGACTGGATGGACGAGCCGGTTGGGTCGCAGTTCTGCCAATCTAGAGATCTCAACTGGCAGCGGTCGGCTCCAAGGACACCAAGGAAGAAACTCTGCTCATAGGAAGGTAGATCTATGCGCTCGCTTTATAGATCACATTTGAAGTCCGTTCTTTTGGCGGCATGCCTGGCGGCCGTTCTGTGCTCAGGTACGGTTTTGGCCCAGCGGTATTCACAGACCAATCTTGTCTCCGACATCCCAGGTCTGGCGGCGGTTACCGACTCGAACCTGGTCAATCCCTGGGGAATTGCTTTCGCTCCGACAAGTCCATTCTGGATCGCGGATAACGGAGCCGGCGTCTCCACGCTCTACAGGGCCGACGGCACACCGGTGCCTCTCGTAGTGGCAATTCCTCCGCCCGGCGGAAGCACAGGAACGGCGGCACCTACGGGAATGATTTTCAACGGTACCGGCGATTTTCTGGTCGCTGGGAATGGCGCCTCCGGCCCTGCGGTCTTTATCTTTGCGACCGAGGATGGCACGATCAGCGGCTGGAATCCGAACGTAGACCTGACGCACGCCGTACTCACCGTGGACAATTCCGGACTGGGGGCCGTCTATAAGGGACTGGCGATTGCCCAGACTTCAAGTGGCAGCTTTCTCTATGCTACGAATTTCCACGACGGCATTGTTGAGATGTACGACACCCATTTTCAATTGGTGAAGACGTTCACGGACACCAGCGTTCCCCCGCGGTACGCACCGTTTGGCATCCGCAACATCAATGGAAAACTGTATGTCACCTTTGCGGAACAGAATGACGCGAGGCACGACGACGTTGCAGGACCCGGCCACGGCTTTGTGGACGTATTTGATACCGCCGGCAACAAGTTGCAGCGGCTGGTCTCCAGAGGGCCACTGAATTCGCCTTGGGGCATCGCTCTGGCACCGGGACATTTTGGCAAGTTCAGCAGAGCTCTCCTGATAGGGAACTTTGGCGACGGCCGCATCAGTGGCTTTAACCTCGAAACCGGAGCATTCCGGGGCCAACTGCTCAACTCTGCGGGCAATGCCCTATCAATCAACGGACTGTGGACCATCACATTTGGCAACGGAGGCTCCACCGGGCCGGCGAATGCGCTTTTCTTCTCCGCAGGCATCAACGACGAGGCGGATGGATTGTTCGGCGAGCTGCAGACTATCCCCTAATCTCTCTCTCTCAAAAAGCGAAAGCTTGGGCTAGCCCCCAGGCTGGCCCTTTTCTTTAACGGTCTTGACGTTCCGCAGCGCTCGGTCGGCTTTTTCGCCGCCCTTCAGCCTTCACCGGTTGTCCTCGGTCGAGATCCCCCGCCGTGAGCTCTCTATGTGCTCCCCCCAACCTGATGGCCTGATGGATTTTGTAGGAATGGCCCCCTTTTATGACCAGTGGTCAATGGCAGCCTCATCGCAGGCCACATACATTGGCCTCTGAGCACGAAATAATAGAGTTGAAATTGAAAATATCTTTCGATACAGTTTCCTGACCTTAGGTCAGATTATGAGTGGGATTGGTAGCAGTCTCGGTTTTCCAGCCCGCTATCGCCTTCGGTCTCCCCGGCCCCGTTCCGAAGGCAAGCGGAACAGGATCATTGACGCTGCCATGCGCCATTTTGCCGAGCAGGGCTACCACGCGGCTCGGGTCGGTGACATCGCCTCGGCGCTGGGCATCGCCAAGGGATCCATTTTCCAGCACTTCGGCAGCAAAGACAGGCTGTTCCTGGAGGCTTACAAGAAGGCGGTGTGGTCATTCTCGGCTTACCTGGACGTGCCGGCCGAAGTGCGGGAACGCGGTTTCTTCGACGTGCTGCGTTACTGGCTGGTCCGCACCGAGCACATGGTGCGCGAGGATTGGATTCCCTACCGCGTCTACCTGTTGGGGAACTACGGGACGGACTTGACCCTGAAGCGCGAGATCAACCGCTTCCTGATCGCCGAAGATCCCTACGGCCGGGTTGCCTTTGTACGCTTTGGCCTGGAGCGTGGCGAGCTCCGCAAAGATCTGGATGTTGAAGTGATCGTTTCCATCATCGACTGGATGGTCGAGCGCTTCCAGGACGCCCTGCTCGTTGAGGAACTGGATCCGGGGCTCTTCCGGCGGCAGGGCGATCCTCAGGGGAGAAAAGAAGCCAGGATCGGACAATTCCTGGATGTGCTGAAAAGAGCGATCGGAGCTGAACGGCGAGGGTGAGGCACAGGCGGTTGCGACGGGTCCGGGGGCGCCCGGTGCGCTGTGAGGACGGATTAGATGAGCATGGGAGTCTCGGTGCAGGAGATACTGGCGAGTTACGACGAGAATGCACCACTATCGGAAGCTTCGACTATTCCGGCTCCGTGGTATGTGGACGCGCGCATTGCGGAACTCGAAGCTAGGACGGTTTTCAGCAAGACCTGGCAGATGGTCGGCCGGGTGGAGCAGGTGCAGAAGTCCGGACAGTTCGTAACCGCGAACGTGGCCGGAGAGCCCGTCGTGGTGGTGCGCGGCAACGATGGGGTGTTGCGGGCGTTCTTCAACGTGTGCCGTCATCACGCGGCTGCGGTGGTTACGGAACCCTGCGGGCAGACTTCGATCTTGCATTGTCCTTATCACGGCTGGAACTACGGTTTGGACGGATCGCTGAAGGGAATGCCGGAGTTCGAAGGAGTGAAAAATTTCGAACGGCAGCAGAATGGCCTGGTGCCGGTGAAGGCTGAGACGTGGGAGAAATTCGTATTCGTGAATCTGGACGCTCAGGCCGCGTCCCTGGCGGAGTTTCTCGGAGGACTGGTGAAGCGTGTCGCGCCCCTGGGCGTCGGTAAGCTGCATCATTTTGATCGTCGGGTGTACGACATTCATTGCAACTGGAAGGTGTTCGTCGATAATTACCTCGACGGCGGATATCACGTTCCGCATCTCCACAAAGGGTTAAACAGCGTTCTCGACTACAAGCAGTACACCATCGAGATCCAGGACCGGTACTGCCTCCAGTCGAGCCCGATGGTGGCATCGGAGGAGGATGCGGCAACGGGCGCCACGCGCACAGGGGACCGCGCTTGGTATTTCTGGCAATATCCCAACCTGATGATCAACTGCTACGAAGGCTACATGGATACGAACCTGGTGCTGCCGATCGACGTGGATCGCTGCCGGGTGATCTTCGACTTCTACTTCGGCGATGTGAGCGATACGCGCCGCGCATACAACCAGCAGAGTGTCGCCGTGGGAGCTCGGGTTCAAGATGAAGACCTGGGCATCTGCGAGGCAGTGCAGCGCGGACTTAAGTCCCGTGCGTACCGTGCGGGAAGACTTTCGGTGCGGCGCGAGGCCGGCGAGCACCTGTTCCATCGGCTGCTGGCAGCGGATTTAAAGGGCGGAGCCGGAAATGAGGCTGCGGCAGCGGATTAGTTTCTAAAGCATTTCTAAGGCTTGTCCCGTTTTCTCCGTTCACGAGGTGAGACCGTGAAGAGAGCTCTCGCATTCTTGCTGGGGTTGTGGTTGTCGTGTGCCCTGAGCGGCGCGGCCCAGGTGACTGCGATCAAAGCTGGCCGGCTGATTGACCCGGAAGCCGGTGCCGTACGGAACGATCAGGTCATTCTCATCCGCGACAACAAGATTGAAGCTGTAGGCAAAGACCTTGTCATTCCAGCCGGGACGAAGGTCATCGATCTTTCCAAGATGACCGTGCTGCCCGGCCTGATCGATTGCCACACGCATCTGGCGGACGGTGCGCCGGATAATGGCGATCCACTCTCTTATTTGAAAAAGACGTCGGCACAGGTGGCGCTCGAGTCTGTTCCCAATGCTCGCAAGATGCTGGAGTCAGGCTTTACCACAGTGCGCGATGTGGGGGTGTATCGGGCTTTGACTGACATCGCCCTCCGCGATGCGATCGCGCGCGGATACATCGTGGGCCCGCGGATGTTCGTGGCGGGAGCGTACGTGACGATTACCGGTGGAGCCGGCGCCATGACTGGTTTTGCCCCGGACATCCAGCTCCCCTGGGACTTGCACTATGGAGAGGCCAACAGCCCGTGGGAAGTGCGGCAGAGAATCCGCCGCTTGGTCAACGACGGCGCAGACCACATTAAGGTATTGTCCAGCGGGGCGGTGCTCACCCATGGGAGCAATCCGAAGTCGCAAGAGTTCACCCCGGAAGAATTGCAGGCAGCAGTGGATGAGGCGGCTCATTTCGGCTTGCGTGTGGAAGCCCACGCGCACTCGCCCGAGGGAATCAAGAATGCAATTCGCGCCGGCGTGGCCTCGATCGAGCACGCGACCATGATTGACGACGCGGGCATCGCTCTGGCCAAAGAGTACGGTACCTACCTCGACATGGACATTTACGACGAGGAGTGCATCCAGGAGGCAGGCAGGCGCGGGAACATCCCCAAAGATTTTCTGCAGCACGATTTCGAACTCGGCCAAATCCAGCGGGACAACTTCCGCAAGGCTGTGAGGGCGGACGTGAAAATGGCGTTTGGCACCGACGCCGGAGTGTGTACCTACGGCACCGGTGCCAGGCAGTTCGCGTTCATGGTGAAGTATGGCATGACACCGATGCAGGCAATTCAGGCGGCCACCACTTCGGCTGCGGACCTGCTGAGACACGCGGACGAGCTGGGCTCAATCAGGCCGGGCAAATACGCGGATGTGATCGCGGTCTCGGGTGACCCTTTGCAGGACATTAACGTGTTGGAGAACGTGCAATTCGTGATGAAGGATGGGAAAGTGTACAAGGAGCCACGGTAATGATCCAAGTGAAGGGCCCGCTTGGGGGCACAGATTGAAGAGTGAGCGAACCATGGTCTGCCGCAAAGCGGTGAGTTAGGACTCGTACCAACGGAACCCATGGCGCTGTTCTTCCTCGACTTTCTTCAGCAAAGTCAGGGTCCGAGAGCGCTTGTAGTTGGCGCACGCGACCACGATGACATTAAGTAATGCCATGGGCGCAACGTAGGAGGCGCCGAAGGAAGGAGTATTCACCGAAGTGAGAAAGCACTCGTGGGCGAATTGGTTGATGGGTGACACCAGGGTATTCGTGATCCCCACACAATAAACGCCATTGGCGCGCGCCTGACGCAATCCTTCCACTGTCTGCCGCAAACCGCGACCATAGCTTACGGCGATCACGAGATCCTTTTTGCCTAGTAGCCTCACCTTGTGTACGACCTCGGCCGGCGAGGTGGCGCTGGAGACCGGCAGCCCCAGCATGATCAGATGGTGCTCGAGAAATGTAACCAGATTGGCCGCCAGGTCACCACCCATAAGAACAATTCGCTTGGCGGTGTAGAGACGGCGGGCCAGGTCGGCGATCTGCCGTGGGTTGAGGCTGTGGATCAGGCTCTCCAGGTTCTTGAGGTCCAGATCGAGCGAGGCTCGGGCTTGGGTGGGAATGGTGAATCCGCCGGCGCTGCCGGTCTGCATCGTGTCTAGCGAAGTTGCGTGGGCGATGGAGAGTTCGTGCAGGTAGTGCTGGAATTCACGGTAAGACCCAAATTGCATCCCACGCACGATGCGCACCGTGGTGGCCGGATCGGTCTTCAAGCGCTCGGCAAGTGCGCGAACGCTCGACAAAACGAACTCGCGCGGGTGCTCGAATGCAGGACGGATGATTTCCTGGCGGCGCGGGCTCAGCAGGCTGAGGCGAGCCGGCACGCTCATCAGAGGAGCTATGTGCGCATTCGTCTTACGCCGCCTCGCCATTGGCCCCAAAGCATCTTTGAAACCGGCGTCCTTGTCAACACTTTGTCCTCGTCCACTGGATTAGTCCCCGAGACTTCCTGCCCGGCGCATGCTCAGGGGTGCCCCACCTTTGCGCTTTTTGCAAAGGTGGGAACTCCCGCTCTTCATGCTTGCCGGCTGGAGTTAGTTTTTCCGCTCAGCGAGGGATGTTCCACGTGGAACATTTCTCCATTTAGCCGCCCGCCCCACCCCTCCCTTGTAATCCCCGCCCTCCTTTTGTTATTGTGGGCCGCCGCAAATCAGTCCTGCCCAAACTGCTTATACCGTGGGGAGATATGAAGAAGAACGTCACGATTACCGTCAATGGAGTGGACCAGCGCGCGCCGGTTGAGCCGCGCCTGCTGCTTGTGCACTTCCTGCGCGAGAACGCCGGGCTCACGGGCACGCACGTGGGCTGCGAGACCTCGCTCTGTGGCGCCTGCACCGTCCTGATGGACGGACGCGCGGTCAAGTCCTGCACCGTGCTGGCCGTGCAGGCCGATGGCCACAAGGTCACCACTGTCGAAGGCCTAGCCAATAAGAACAAGCTGCATCCCATCCAGGAAGGATTCTGGGAAGAGCACGGCCTGCAGTGTGGATTCTGCACCCCCGGCATGATCATGTGTACCCATGATCTGCTCGCGCAACATCCCAGCCCTTCCGATGCCGAGATCCGCGAAGCCATCGGCGGCAATCTCTGCCGCTGTACCGGCTACCAGCACATCGTGGCCGCTGTGAAGAATGCCTCCCGAAAAATGTCCAAGCGCGTCCCGGCACGCGCGGGAGCGAGGTGAGCCATGGCGACTCCAGCAAAAGCTCCAGCCCGGCCGAAAAACGGCAATCAAGCAAGCAAGGCTGCTCACTGGGTCGGCAAAAAGCTGAAGCGCAAGGAAGACCCGCGCCTCATCCAGGGCATCAGCCACTACACCGACGACCTCAAGCTGGCGGGCATGATTTATTGCGCCTTTACCCGCTCGCCGCACGCGCACGCCGAAATCAAAGTCATCCGCACCGACGCCGCCCGTGCCCTGCCCGGGGTCGTCGGCGTCTTCACTGCGGCGGACACCTCCGGCGTCGGCTCGGTCCCCTGCGCCGTGCAGATGCCCGACCTCAAAGTTCCGAAGCATCCGGTGCTGGCCACAGGCCGCGTTCATTACGTCGGCGAGCCCGTTGCCGTGGTCGTAGCCGAGGATCTCTACACCGCCCGCGATGCCGCCGAGCTCGTGGAGGTGGATTACGACCCGCTCCCCGTGGTCACCGACATGGAGAAGGCGCTGAGCAAGGACACTCCGTTCGTACACGACGAATTTAAGAGCAACCAGGCCTTCACTCACACGCTGAAAAATGGCGACATCGGCGCCGCTTTCAAGAAGGCCGATCGTGTGGTCAAGCAGCGCATGATCAATCAGCGGCTCGCGCCTATCGCCATGGAGCCGCGCGCGGTGATCGCCGAATATCTACCTGGCGAAAATCGCCTCACCGTGTGGTCTTCCACGCAGATTCCGCATCTGCTCAAGACCCAGATCTCCGTGCTGGTCGGGTTGCCCGAGACCGCCGTGCGCGTGATCGCTCCCGAGGTCGGGGGCGGCTTCGGCAGCAAGCTGAACGTTTACGGCGAAGAAGGGATCGTTCCCTGGCTGGCCATGAAGCTGGGACGCCCGGTGAAGTGGAACGAGGAGCGCCGCGAGAACTTCCTGGCTACCATCCACGGCCGCGACACCATCAACGACCTCGAACTGGCGTTGAAGAAAGACGGCACCATTCTTGGCTTGCGCTCCCGCATCCTGGCCGACATGGGCGCTTACCATCAGCTCCTCACGCCGCTTATCCCGCAGCTCACCGCACTCATGCACGCCGGCTGCTACAAGATTCCCGCCATTCAGATTGACGTCGTCGGCGTCTTCACCAACAAAATGTCCACCGACGCCTACCGTGGCGCGGGCCGCCCCGAGGCCACTTATAACGTCGAGCGCATCATGGACATCGCCGCTCGCGAGCTGGGCATGGATCCCGTCCAATTTCGGCTCAAGAATTTCCCGCGGCCCAAAGAGTTTCCCTTCACCACGATTACCGGCCTCACCTACGATTCCGCGAAATACCAGGAGAGCCTGAAGCGAGCCTTGAAACTCGCCGGCTACGACGCGCTGCGACGTCGTCAAAAGAGCGGTTGGAAAGCCGGTAAGTACTACGGTATCGGCGTCTCGACTTATGTTGAAATTTGCGCAATCGGGCCCTCCGCCGCCACGCCTGCCGGAGGCTGGGAGAGCGGCACCGTGCGCATCGAACCCACCGGCAAAGTCACGTTGCTCACCGGCGCATCGCCGCATGGTCAGGGGGAAGAAACCACCTTCGCCCAGCTCATTGCTGACGAACTGGGCATTGATCCGGATGACGTCAACGTCGTCCACGGCGACACCATGGCCGTGCCCTACGGGATCGGTACTTTTGGCAGTCGCGCAACCGCCGTCGGCGGCACCGCTGCTTATATGGCCACCCAGAAACTCAAAGCCAAGATGGCCACTCTCGCCGCTCACCTGCTCGGCGCGAAAGCCGCCGACATCACCATCGGCCGCGGCCGCCTGAGCGCCAAGGGCGGCAAAAAATCCATTTCTTTCGGCGAACTCGTGATGGCCGCCTACACCGCCCGCAACATTCCACCTGGCTTCGAGCCCGGCATGGAAGCCACTCACTTCTTCGAGCCCTCAAACTTCACTTTCCCCTTCGGCTGTCACATTTGCTCGGTTGAAGTGGACGCTGAAACCGGTGAAGTAAAGATCGACAAGTACGTTGCCGTCGACGATTGCGGTAACGTCATCAACCCGCTGCTGGTGGACGGACAAATCCAGGGCGGCATTGCCCAGGGCCTGGGCCAGGCCATGTGGGAAGAACTGATCTACAACGAAGATGGCCAACTCGTGACCGGCACCTTGATGGACTACGCTCTGCCCAAAGCACATCTACTGCCCGAGTTCAGGCTCGACCGCACGGTGACGCCATCGCCTGTGAACCCGATGGGTGTGAAGGGCGTGGGCGAAGCGGGCACGATCGCTTCGACCCCGTGCCTGGTGAATGCCGTCTGTGACGCGCTTTCGCCGCTCGGCGTTCGTCACATCGACATGCCGCTCAAGCCCGAACGCGTCTGGACCGCCATCCGCAATGCCCAATCGCCGCACACCAAGCCCGAGCCGGTCCAGACCGGCACCCCGGCCAAACGCAGGAGGCGCTCATGATCCCGGCCAACTTCGATTACGAATCGCCCCGCACCCTCAGCGAAGCTTTGGATCTTCTGGTTTTACGCGAGGACGCCAAGATTCTTGCTGGCGGACACAGCCTTCTGCCCGCCATGAAGCTGCGCCTCGCCCAGCCCGCCCTGCTGGTGGATATCGGCCGCATCGGCGGCCTCAGCTACATCCGCGAGTCCGGCGACCACATCGCGATCGGCGCCCTGACCACGCACGCTGACGTTGCCTCATCGCAAGATCTGCAGCGTTTCTCACCTCTGCTGGCGCAGGCCGCCTCACATATCGGCGATACTCAGGTCCGCAACCGCGGCACCGTCGGTGGCTCGCTCGCCCAGTCCCATCCCGCAGCTGATTACCCGGCCGCAGTGCTCGCGCTCGACGCGGAGATCGTTGCCCGCAGCCGTTCGGGTGAGCGCGTGATCCCGGCCACGAAACTCTTTACGGGCATGTTCTCCACCGCTTTGCGCAACGACGAAATCATCACGGAAATTCGCGTGCCCAAGACAATCGGCGACGGTGTGGCCTACAAGAAATTCCATCACCCGGCTTCGGGATACGCGGTGGTCGGTGTGGCGGTACGCTTGAAGATGTCGGGAGCAGGAGCAAAGATCGAAAGCGCGGCCGTGGGCATCACCGGAGTCGCGGAACACGCCTATCGGGCCACTGCGGTGGAGAATGCCCTGCGCGGCACCCCGGCCAGCGCCATCGCAGACGCTGCTACTCACGCCGCCCACGGGGTCGAAGTTCTCGGCGACTACTACGCCTCGGCCGAATACCGAACGCACCTGGTCACCGTGATCACGAGGCGTGCCCTGGAGCAAGCTGCGGGGGATAAGTCGAAGCGCTAATCGTCCTGAACCTCGATGGAGGGACGGGCGTCCTCACCCGTCAAACCGAGCGAAGCCTGGCAGCACTCGCAACCACGCCCTACTCTGTCTACAATAAGCTTTCGCACTGAGGTCAAATTGTCCAACCCCGAACCCAAGCCTCGCCGCTGGACGGTGATCGCCTCCGGGCTGCTCTGTGGCGTGCTTGCCCTGGTCGTGCTCTACACCAATCGCAGTGCGTTCTTCAGCCCGCTTGCGGTGGTGGTGGTGGGTGCTATCGGGCTGGCCGCTGTACTGCTGCAACTCCGCTTCCATAATCGGCAGCAGACCAACGTTGTGCATCCGCCCGTGTGGCTGAACGTCGTGGGCATCCTCTTAGCCCTGGCCGCGCTTTTCGGCGACCTGCTGCGCTTGAGTGCGCAACTCACCGAGACCCTGGCCCTGGGAGCCGTGGGTAGCTTCGCCATCAGCAGCGCGATTATCCTGCACGCTTTTCGCAAGCGCGCCGCCTCCAAATGACCGCCGGCCCCATTCTCCTGCCTGACGAATTCAACGCCGCCACATACTTTGTAGACCGCCATCTCCAGGAAGGCCGGGGAGACAAAATTGCCTTCGAGGGAGATGGCGCTACCCTCACCTACCGCCAGCTTTCGGAACAGGTAAACCGCGTCGGCAACGGCCTGCTAAAACTCGGCGCGCGCATCGAAGAACGTGTTCTGCTGCTGCTGCTCGATGGCCCTGAGTTCGCCGCCAGTTTTTTCGGCGCCATCAAGATCGGAGCGGTCCCGGTCCCGGTCAACACCTTGCTCAAGCCGGCTGACTATCAGTACATGCTCAACAACTCGCGGGCGCGCGTGGCCATCGTGAGTGAACCGCTCTATCCGCAGCTCAAAGCTATTTCCAGGGCCCAGCTCCGCTATCTGGAGCACATTATTGTGGTGAGTGCGGAACCCCCTGAGGACACTCTGTGTTTCGGCGAACTAATGGAGCAGAATTCGCCCGGCCTGGAAGCCGAGCCGACCAGTAAAGATGACGCCGCTTTCTGGCTCTACTCTTCCGGTTCAACTGGATTCCCTAAAGCTTGCGTCCATTTGCAGCACGACATGGTGGTATGCGCGGAACGCTATGCCAAAGGAATTCTTGGCATGACCGAGCACGACCGTTGCTTCAGCGTGGCCAAGCTGTTCTTCGCCTACGGACTTGGCAACGGTTTGTACTTTCCGCTTGCCCTCGGAGCGACCAGTATCCTATGGCCCGGCCCGCCCAGGCCGCAGCATGTGTTTGAGATCATCGAGCGCCACCGGCCCACGTTGTTTTTCTCCGTGCCTTCAAATTTTGCCACGCTGCTGGCCTATCGCCGCGAAGATGGCAGGGCGTTTGACCTCTCCTCCATTCGCTATGGCATCTCTGCGGGCGAAGCGTTGCCTGCCAGCATCTTCCATCGCTTCAAAGATCGCTTCAGCGTAGAGATTCTCGACGCCATCGGGTCCACGGAAGTTCTGCACATGTTCATCGCTAACCGTCCCGGCGCAGTTCGCCCCGGCTCAAGCGGACAGATCATTCCTGGATACGACGCCAAGATTGTGGGCGAGAACAACCAGCCCGTGAAGCGCGGTGAGGTCGGCAACCTGCTTGTCAAGGCTGACTCCACCTGCTCCCACTACTGGAACCAGCACGAGAAATCCAAAGACATAATCGAAGGCCACTGGATCCGCACTGGCGACAAGTTTTATCAGGACGCTGACGGATACTTCTGGTACGCGGGCCGCTCCGACGACATGCTCAAGTGCAGCGGCGTGTGGGTGAGCCCGGTAGAAATTGAAAGCGTGCTGATCGAACATCCAGCCGTACAGGAAGCGGCGGTTGTCGGACGTGAGGACCAGGACCAGTTGATGAAGCCGGTCGCGTGTGTGGTTTTGAAAGACGGCGCGGCGGGCACTCCTGAACTCGCCCGCGAACTGCAGGATTTCGTGACCACCCGCCTGCCGGTCTTCAAACGCCCGCGCTGGGTGGAGTTCTTTCCCGAACTCCCCAAAACCGCTACAGGGAAGGTGCAGAGGTATAAGCTGCGCCAGCAGATGGAGTAGACCTCCGGGAAATGATTTTCGGGTGAGCGATGTCTAAGGGGCAGTTCGGAACGGGTGTGCGCTCAGCCGTGCCGAGGTTCGTGTCAGGGTATGGCTTTAGCCATACCGATAGCGTCCCAAAAAGAGGTCGGCTTTAGCCGCTGCGGGGTTGCCGATGCGAGAACCCAGCGGCTAAAGCCGGACGCTTCTTTGCGCTGATCGGCACGCCTGAAGGCATACCCTGACACGAACCCGCAGCGCCTAGAGCGCAGCGCCACTTCAAAGTTACTTCTTCACAGAAATCCCCAGCTCCTTCAACTGCGCCTCGCTGACGGGTGTCGGTGCGTCCACCATCAAGTCCACGGCACGCGCGGTCTTGGGGAACGGGATCACCTCGCGCAGGCTTTCCGCCCCGGCCAGGATCATCACAATCCGGTCCAGTCCCAGCGCGATCCCGCCGTGCGGAGGCGTGCCATACTCCAGCGCTTCCAGAAAGAACCCGAACCGCGATTTCGCTTCCTCCTCCGTCATTCCCAGCGCCTGAAAGATTTTCCGCTGAATGTCCTGGCGGTGAATTCGGATCGAACCCGAACCCAGTTCCGTCCCATTCAGCACCACGTCATACGCCAGCGCGCGCACGGCGCCTAGCTCGGCAGAAGAGGGTCCGGATTCGAGCTTGTCCATATCGCGCTCATGCGGCGAGGTGAATGGATGATGTGCCGCAGCCCAGCGCTTGCCTTCTTCGTCCCACTCGAACATAGGGAAGTCTGTGACCCAAAGGAAGCGGAAGTCGCCGCGCACAAAAGCGCCGTGCTTGGCCGCATACCTCTGTCCCAGCGCCAGCCGCAGCAGGCCGGCGGCGGTGTACACGGCCTGATCGTGTTGCTTGACCTCGGGCTTCACGCCGCCTTCGGATTTGTGCTCGCCGGGTTTGCTGTCGCCGGCCACCACCACAATCAAATCCTCGACCTCCGCGCCGGTCTTTTCTCTTATCCTCGTAACCGCCTCGGGAAAGTTTTTCTCTAACCGCCTGAAATCTTCAAACAGCTTCGCGCCGCCCCTGGCGGTGAATAGCGGCTTGATGTCATCGCGTTCCTTGCGCGAAACCTCTCCCACTTTCGGAATCCGAATCGCCACAACCGGAAGATTCGCGCTCACAGTCAACGTCGCGAGATTCTCCCCTGTGAACGCCTCACGCACATCCGTCATCGCGGGCAGGCGCAAGTCCGGCTTGTCGCTGCCGTAGAGTCGAATGGCGTCGTCGTAGCTCATGCGCGGAAAGGGCGCTTTGATCTCATAACCGGCAGCCTTGAACGCCGCGGTCAAGAAGCCCTCGACCACCTCCCATACCCGCTCCGGCTGCGGGTAGGACATCTCCAGATCGATCTGCGTGAACTCCGGCTGGCGGTCCGCGCGCAAGTCTTCGTCGCGGAAGCAGCGCACGATCTGGAAATACTTGTCGAAGCCCGAGATCATCAGAATCTGCTTAAACAGTTGCGGCGACTGCGGCAGCGCGTAGAAGCATCCCGGCTGCACGCGGCTGGGGACAAGGTAGTCACGTGCGCCCTCAGGCGTGGAGCGGGTCATGAACGGGGTTTCAATTTCGAAGAAGCCCTGCGAGGCCAAATAATTGCGGATCGCCAGCGACACCTTGTGCCGCAACTCGATGTTCTGCTGCATGGCATCGCGGCGCAGATCGAGGTAACGGTACTTGAGGCGCATTTCCTCGTTGGGTAGCACGGTGTCGCCGGGCAGAAATGGCGGCTGCTTGGCTTCGTTCAGAATGCGCAGTTCTTCGGCGATCAACTCGACTTCGCCGGTGGGGATATTCTTGTTGACCGTGTCTGGAACGCGCTGCCGGAGTTTGCCGATTACGGCGATAACATACTCGTTGCGGAGGGTTTCAGCCTTGTCGTGCAGCGCGCCATTTCTCTCCTTGTTGAAAACGATCTGGGTGACGCCGGTGCGATCGCGCACATCAATGAAGACGAGGTTGCCGAGATCGCGGCGGCGGTTCACCCAGCCCATGAGCACGGCTTTCTTGCCCGCGTCAGAAAGGCGAGGTGCGCCGCACATGTGCGTACGTCGAAGATCGCCTAGGAAATCGAGCAAGCTGTGCCCTTAGGTGGAGAATGCGGCCGAAAGCCGAATCCGAGATTATAAATGGCGGGAGCCAGACGTAGCTCAAAGTTGAACGAGGTAGCTCAACGATTCGAAATGTCTTCGGAGATTCGTGTCAGGGATGGCTCCAGCCGTACCGATATCCATTCTAGTTGAGACGGCTTAGCCGCTGTGGCCGGATTCCGCGGCTGAAGCCGTCAAATCTGCGGATCTGATCGGCACGCCTGAAGGTGTGCCCTGACACGAATCCCCTCAATGCAGACACGCCCTGAGCGAAGCCGAGAGTCCCTGCTCCACCCAAAATCTTGACGTGAAGGCTACGCCCCCGGTTCATTTCTTCGTCGCCTTTCCCTCCATCATGGTCGCCCAATCAGCCCCTTCCGGAGCCAGCTCGAGCTTGAACGTATAAGACGTGGGTGAGAGTTGCTTGATGGTGTACCGTCCCTTGACCAGCTTGCCGCCCATCTTTTCCTCGTTAGTCCAGGTCCAGGTGTCGCCGTCCACCGTACCTTTAGCGTCTACCGCCTCTCCGAAGTTGTTGAACGCGTGGTAGGTGTAGACCTTGTCCTCAGAGTTGTATCCCCAGACCGCCAATCCCTTGTCATTACCCATGGGACCGGTGCCTTCCGAATGCGAGACCAGGAAAAAACCGCCTTCCATCCATTCATTGTGATCCTTGCCGCTAAATTTGCCGCCCGGTCCATACGGACTTGGTTTCAACTCCCCATCGCTGGACCAGGTTCCTGCGAAATAATCCAGCTTCTTGTGTTCCGCGCCTGGTTTTGGCATCTGCGTTTGGGCCAAAGCCACAGCCGCGAATAGCAGTGTTGCGACCAGCACAGTTACTGGCGCTCGCTTCATGCGTGCATCCTCCTTTTTCGTTCTTCTCAAACTCGTTGCGGAAGACGAAACTGCTTCGCCCTCCAGTGGTGAAGATGGTAGGTCCGGGTTTATGACAAGTCAACGCGCTAATCGATCGGTCGCGCCGCCGTGGCCTGCTGGAAGCGCAGCCGCCACTGTTCGCCCTGCTTCACCCAAAGGTCGGAGATGTGCTGATAGCGAGGCGCCATGAGGGGCGCATCACCTTCGGGCATATGGATGATGCAATCGTAGGTCACAATAGCGGCGCTATCGTCCACCGGCAGCACTTTCGCGTTATACACGGTGTAGTCCTTGAGTTTGCCCTCTCGTGCGTCGTCCACGACTTCTTGTTTTTCGTGGAGCTTGCCCTCGCTGCCGACTTGCTGGAAATCATCGGTCAGCGTGCGCTTCAGGAAGTCCACGTCCTTCTTTTTCTGGGCTTCGGGAACTGCCTTGGTGTTGGCAACTAGCGTCTGCTCCAGCGGGCTCAGAGGCTTGCGCTTCGGGGGGACAGGAGTTTGTGCGACTCCAGGGACAACGCCAACGAAACAAAAAAGCAGGTAAGCGCAGCAGCGTTTCATGGAATCTCCTCCCAGCTCAGAGCCTGTCATCCTGAGGGGCCTTCAGGCCGCGAAGAACCTATGCACTTGGATTCGTAATACATAGATCCTTCGCTTCGCTCAGGATGCCAGCACGCACTTATGCCGTGAACTTGCGGTACACGACACTAACGGTCAGACTGAATCTTTCGTGCCAGCTCGGCGCGGGGCACGGAAACCTGTTCACCGGTCTCCAGGTTTTTCAGGGCAAACGAGCCGGACTTGACTTCATTTTCGCCCACGATCAAGGCGAAACGCGCATCCATCTTGCTGGCGGTCTCAAGAGACTTCTTCAGTCGGAAGCTCTCATCTCCCAGCTCGACCACCACGTCGTGGCGACGGAGCTCCCGTGCCAGTCGGGCTGCTTCGCGATCCATCCCCGCGCCCAGCGGCGCGATGTAAACGTCGGGCTTACGCTGGACCGCTTCCGCCGATTCCTTCAACGCGAGTATCAGCCGGTCTTCACCGATCGAGAAGCCGACGCCAGGCGCACCCGGACCGCCGAGCGATTCAGAAAGCCCATCGTAACGGCCTCCGCCCAGGATCGCATTCTGCGCGCCCAATGCGCCGTGCGTGAACTCGAAGGCCGTGCGCGTGTAGTAGTCGAGACCGCGCACCAGGCGGTCGTTCAACGTGAACGGCACTCCGACAGCTTTCAAGATTTCCTGTACTTGCTCGAAATGTTGGCGGCAGTCTGCGTCCAGAAATTGGCTGATGCGAGGCAGCTTCGCGATGATCGGCTCATCTTCGGGCACTTTGCAGTCAAATATGCGCAGAGGATTCGTGACCGCCCGCCGCTGGCAGTCGGCGCACATTGTCTGCACAACCGGTTCGAGCGCTTTGCGCAAAGCTTCGTTGTAGACCCCGCGATCTTTGGGGCAGCCGACGGAATTCAGTTGCAAAGTCCAATCGTTGATGCCGAGCCGGTCTAGAAAGGTCGCCAGCAGCTCCAGCACTTCGGCATCGCGCGCCGGCGATTCGCTGCCCGCGCTCGGCGGCCCGATGACCTCTGCGCCGATCTGGTAGAACTGCCGGTAGCGCCCTTTCTGCGGACGCTCGCGGCGAAACTGCGGCCCAATGTAGTAAAGCTTCTGCAGCCCGCGCTCCCATAGCTTGTGCTCGATGTAAGCCCGCACCGAGCCCGCGGTGTTCTCGGGGCGCAAGGTCAACGACTGGCCTTTTTCGCTCGCCGCCCGGCCGCGATCCTCCCACGTATACATCTCTTTCGAGACGATATCGGTCTCCTCGCCCACGCTGCGCGCAAACAGTTGCGTTTCCTCAAAAATCGGCGTGCGGATCTCGTGGAAGTTGTAGGCGCGGAAGACATCCCGCGCCGCGGCCTCGACAAAGTTCCACAACGCCGTTTCCGGCGGCAGCAGATCGCGCGTTCCTCGGACAGCTTTGATCATTGGTCGTTACTCGTCGGTTCCTGGCCGGGTCGGCACGGCCTTCAGCCGTGCCGTGCTCCTT
>Ga0070699_100001393_pt1 | contig 22220 bp, 26 predicted proteins | sample KBSK1503metaG_FD_65473 | JGI IMG/M metagenome (GOLD analysis project Ga0070699, IMG submission 65473) | Corn, switchgrass and miscanthus rhizosphere microbial communities from Kellogg Biological Station, Michigan, USA - KBS K1-50-3 metaG | ecosystem: Host-associated > Plants > Roots >...
GTAATCCGCCTAAAACAACCCACCCACCCCACAGCCGCGCCCAGGACCCAAGCAATGGAATGACATACATAAATGTTGTCCCTTGCGTAAGTTGTTGGGCCTGCATGTAATTATTTTGCATTTCGGGAGTCCAATATTCCCAACCTTGTGGCAGAGGAATCTCCCCGAGCATGGCAGCCTGGGTCTTAAGATAGCCACTTACCAGAACAACCAGAAGTGACGTCAGGCTGATCACCAACATGGGAGTCAGCCAGGAGGCGCGAGTTTCATCGCGGACAGTTTCGAACACCTGACGGGGACGATACAACGTGGAGAATACGCGCTGGATATCAAACCGCCTGGCAACTTTTCCTTCGGAGATTGTTTCGGTCATGTGAAATTTACCTTGTAGAGTTTCGAACGCGATATATACCCTGAAAGATTCTAACATGCTTTAGGGATACCCATCTGGGACGAAAATACAACCGAATTAGTTCCCACCATTAACACGGAAGAAAATGGGAGTAAACTTGGTTACATACAACAGATCTCCAGAAGATAGGGAGAAGAGATGAATTGGTATCTCATCATAAAGTTTTTTCACATCATTGCCGTCACAATCACCATTGGTGGAATGTTCGCACGCCAGGTAGTACGAGCTTATGCAAAAAAGAGCGACGAGATCAAAGCAGTGGCGTCGCTAACACATGCAGCAGTACGAATTGACCGCTCTTTGGTCATTCCGTGGAGCAACGTCATGATTCTTATGGGAATTATCCTGGCAATCATGCAGAAGTGGCCTATCTTCGGGTTTTTACAGGGCTCTTCCCAAAATTGGTTATTGGTTTCGAATATTCTGCTGGTTGTCATGATGGTACTCATCCCCATTGTGTTTGTTCCCCACAACAAAAGGATAGAAGCTATCCTGCAACCTGCACTGGCAGAAGGACGCGTCACTCCAGAATTGACCTCCGCGCTGAATGACCAAACGAACAAGGTGGGACATTACGCGGAAGAGGTTATTGTCCTTGTGGTTGCGGCGTTAATGGTGCTGAAGCCGTTTTAGCAAGAAGGTGAATTTTCAAATCAAGCGAGGTTTTCAGCTATCCTGTTCGAAGGATAGGAGTCCAAGGATGAAAGAATTCAAAGATAAAATTGCAGTAGTCACCGGCGCCTCGAACGGAATTGGTTTCGGTATTGCCGAACGTTGTGCACAATTAGGAATGAAAGTTGTGCTGGCTGGGATCAACACAGAGAATCTGGCAAATGCAGAAGAAAAATTGAAGGCCACTGGCGCAACCTTACTCAGTATCCGTACCGATGTCTCCAAGCGTTCAGACGTTGAAGCCCTGGCACAAAAAACGATGGAAACTTTTGGAGCGGTTCATTTGCTGGTCAATAATGCGGGCGTTGCTGCAGGTGCTTCAGCCTGGGAAAGCACCTGGGAAGAATGGGAATGGGTGATGAATGTCAACTTGTGGGGTGTACTGTACGGCGTCAAGATATTTATACCACTCATGATCGCGCAGGAGACGGATGCACACATTGTCAACGTTGCGTCCGTGGCTGGCTTGCTACCTGATCATCCTTGTGCGCCTTATCAGGTGACGAAACATGCGGTTGTTTCGTTGACTGAAAATTTATATCATTCGCTGGCCGAACAACATTCCAAGGTGAAGGTTTCAGTCCTTTGCCCGGGCTGGGTGAAAACAGAGATCTTGAAGGCGGAACGCAATCGTCCGCCAGAATTAAAAAATAAATCAGGTACCATAACAGATAAGCTCAAACGAGTTGCCTCTTACCGTGAGATGCAGGCTGCCATGGAACAAGGCATGTCAGTGCAGGAATTGACGGAGTATCTTTTCCAAGCTATAGAACATGATCAGTTATATGTTCTCTCGCATCCCGATGTTACGCCTTATATTCAGGAACGGATGAATAATATCCTGCAACAGAAAAATCCTTTAATGTGAAGCAGAGTTATATTTATGACAACTATTCTCGAAACAAAAAGACTTCTCCTCAGGCACCTAGTCATGGAGGATTTGGATGAACTGTTCGCGCTATATAGCGACCCTGAAATCCGTACATATTTCCCTGAAGGCGTATTGACTCTCGAAGAGACGAAAGAAGAATTGGAGTGGCATATGAATGGCCATCCAAGGCATCCCGAACTAGGTCTTTGGGCGACCATCCATAAGGAAACAGGGAAATTTATTGGTCGTTGTGGGTTGCTTCCGTGGACGATTGATGACCATCTGGAAGTTGAGATCGCCTATCTAATAGATAAGGCGTACTGGAGGCAGGGATTTGGCGCCGAAGCGGCTAAAGGAATTCTGCAATATGGTTTTGAAGAATTGAACTTATCCCGCCTGATCTGTTTGATAGACCCTGACAATATTGCCTCTCAAAAGGTCGCTGAAAAAGTCGGAATGGCGCTGGAAAAGAAAGTGGATGGAATTGATGGAGATAATTATCCGACGCTGATTTATTCAATCAATAAAGCTGAAAAGTGAGCTGAAAGTTCGCGTACACTGTGTCGTTGACTTTTGCCCTGCATACGCACTGGCTGACGGGCAAATATTTCACACACAAAACGATTGAACTAATATTATCCAGGAAATGCAGGACTAAATACCAATTCATATTTGACCTTCGATATGGCCAATTGAGGCGAGAGTCGTCTCATTAAATTACAACACCTGAATATCAAACAGGTCACATCTCGAAAGGATTCCCTTACTTAATTGTCGCAACCACAAAGTGAATTTTAGTGCAAGTATTTTGCCATAAGTAAATCACCCTTGTTTTGCCGAAGATGGCACAGACAGCCAGACCTTATCGCGATCATTGAGAAATGCGTGTCTTGCCTCACCAACAATTGATTCAGGCACATCCGGCAATCCCACCACCCAGACCTGGCGCATCGTCAGAACGCGCTCAATCACCAAATCAGCGACGTGATGAAAGCCTGCACGTGCCATTCCCATTTGCGAGGCTATGTTATTGAGGTCAGCTCCAATCCAGGCACGGCACAAGTTCTGGGCGCGCAGTTCTCCAAGAATGTAAGCCAATAATGCCGAATATAAAAGTCTATGGCGATAGACTAAGAGGGTGGCGCAATCCCAAATATAGGCTTCGCCCGTCAGTAGTTTGATACGCAGATTCAATTCCCCAATATCTTCATTCTCAAAACTGACCCAACCATACGTCACAATTTGACCATCAGCCCAGGCCGCATAACAATGACGCCCCATCTCAAGACGCTCGAGAATTTGTGGGATATCACAGCCCATCGTTGAGGCCAGAGCCGGCAATGAGTCGGAATCGACGCGTCGAAATTCAGCATGGATACGTGGTGTAATGACGGGTAACGGCTCATCCAAATTCAACATCCAGATGGTTCCGTGTCGACGCGGGTCGTTTTCAGCAGAGACCATCATGCATGAATTTTAACCTTTTTCTCAATTAATTCTGTAATCGCATCAGATAAGTGAGAATCAGCGATGGCATAATCGCCACGTTCCACACGCAGACGATGCGCCACACTGAGGACATCCGCGTAGGTGTGCCCTTCTGGTGGTACAAATTTGAAACATGCCATTTCGAGCAGTTGACCGTTGGGGTCGCGGAAATAAATTGAATCCATGAAACCGCGATCAATTGGACCCGTGTTCTCGATGCCGCGTTCCTTTAATCGTGCCACCACCTGTGTATATGTGGCGCGCGAGACCATGTAAGCAAGATGATGAAGATTGCCAATGTTCTGCGGATTCGGAGCCGGGTCGTTAACACGCGTCGGACGCACAAAGAATGTAATCAGTCGCCCATCGCCAGGATCAAAATATAGATGCAATTCATCGGGGACATCCAAATTAGGTTGCTCGAAAACCAATGGCATGCCCAGCACACCCTGATAGAAATCAATAATGGCTTCACGGTTGGAACCAACAAAAGTAATGTGATGAACACCTTGGGTTTGAATTTTAGACATATTTATTTCTCCATAATCCTATACAATGTCATTCTGAGCGAAGCGAAGAATCTCTACGATTATTTCGGAGACCCTTCACTACGCTCAGTATGACATATATAGAACTAGATTCTAAAGAACAGACTCCGAACTTTATCAATCGTCTCCTGGTCGCCGCGTGCAGTTCCACCATCAAAGCGCTGAAAAGCTGTGAGCACAAAATCTGATGCGTCGAAATTGAAGACAGCCTTGCATCCCTCGAAGTTATCGGCCTCGGGTTTAGCTTCAAATTTACCATCCTTCATAGTTGCCCGCCACTTCCCGCCCCACTCGCCCGAAACTTCAATGCCATATTCCACATCCACGCCTTTGGCTGACGGTTGATCTACAGTGGAAGGCAAAAGCGCATATAACATGTAAGGAACGAGCACGCCTGCAGTAGTCTCATCCAACTTACGGTCTTTCTCACCAAGACCCCAGCGTATGTCCCACGTATGCACGCCATAGTCCATCACATGAAAGGCAGGGTAAAAGAAAGTGGGCAGCCCACCCATATAGGGATGTGTCACGATGAAATTGCCCCACTCTTCAGCAGTCAACTTCCCAAAGATATCCATCATCTTGTTGTAATCGTCTTTGAGTCTGTTGATGGCTTCTTCGCGGGATATGCTCCGATAAGATTGTGCATTCTTGTTGAGCGACTCGCCCATGACCAGCAATCCGGCTGTGTCTCTCGATTCGTTTTTACGCGCACTTTCCCAGCGCGAGAGGTAACCTTCCGTTACATCGATCATATGCCCAACCATGTCTCGGACTTCCCATTCGGTGCAACGCGTCTGCACATTCCAATTTTTCGGGTCATCTACGAGTTTGAAGAAGTCCGCACTCTCCCTGCGGACAACGTCGAGTACGGTATCTTTACCGCTATAATCCATAGAGTTAACTGGGGACATTTTATTTCTCCTTTGGCTGAAAATTTTTGTAACTATTTTTCATCCGACACCAGATTACATCCTTCAATTTTTCTTATACCTCCTTTTACCAAGCATCCTTGAGCAATTGTTCAAGTTGTTTTACATCGGTGATTGATTTGGGATTATTTTGAACAGTCCGATTCTCAAACGCGATTTGAGCCAGCCGCGGTAAATCGGATTCTTTAACATCTGCATCGCGCAGGCGTTGCGGGAGATTCATCTGCCCAATCAGATGAAATATTTTTTGGACCAGCGCTTCATTGATGACCATTGGGTTGATTCTGTTTACTGGGATTCCCATCACCTCTGCAACAGGGATTAACTGAGTCATAGTCACGTCCGTGTTGAAGCGGATGGCATGAGGCAGGATAATGGCATTGGCAATTCCATGTGGGACGTTGGCTGTCCCACCAAGCACGTGGCATAAGCCATGATGTAAACCCATCGAAACAGAAGCCAGCGAAAGTCCGGAGAGATGCGCACCGAGCAACATTTCTGTGCGCGCATCTAAATCCTCACCATGCTGATAGCAATTCAATAAAGCATTGTGGATATGTCGCACGCCATCCACTGCGGCGGCTGTGGAAATTGGATTGCCCGTCTTTGAGTAAAGTGCCTCGATGCAATGTGCCAGCGCGTTGATGCCCGTGGAAGCAGTCAGCGTGGGAGGCAAGTCAAGGGTGAGTTCAGGGTCATAGAGGACAAGCTTCGGCACAATCTTCGGATCACTGACCGTGACTTTACGCGGCGGATTTTCGTTGGTATGTGTAATGCCATACACTGGAGTCATTTCCGAGCCAGCATACGTGGTGGGAATGGCAGTGATTGGAAGATGGGCTTGAAACCCAACCGCTTTCGCCATCCCAATGGGACTGCCACCACCCATTCCAATCACCGCATCGATTTTCTTTTCGCTGGCAAGCGCCAGAACTTCTTCAACTTGAATATCCTGAACATGGGGTTGCACGCGGTCATACACCGCAACAAGACTCTCCCCCAAACTCGATTCGATGCTGCGGACCGGTCCCCCCACCTGCATGGAATGGCTGGCGCAGAGCATAAGCCTTTGCAGGCCAAATCGCTCCACAACCTCGCGCAGCCGCGCAAGTGAACCGGGAGCAAAGATCACTTCTTGAGCGTAAGAGACGTAGTGAAACTGATCCATCAAGCCACAAGCCTCTACTCAATTGACTTAAGTCATTGCGAATAATCGTATTAGCGAAATATCTCTACGCAATGATAGTTAATTACAAACTGGATGTCAATGATTCCATCATACCACGCACAAAGTCAATTTCATCCTGATTAACACTATGATCCATATTTGGATACAAACGTTCGGTCACCTTGCCGCCAAGCTTGCGTAATACTTCAGCCGTTTGATCTACGCGTTCCTTCGGAACATGAAAATCTATGTCGCTGCATCCTAAAAAGACAGGCGTTCCTGACAATGAACTCACATACTCACGTGGTGCATCATCGGAACCGATCAACGCTCCACTAAGTCCTACAATACCACCGTAGAGGCGCGCATTTCGGGCGGCAAATTCGAGAGTTAAACATGCACCTTGTGAAAAGCCCAAAAGCATAATACGCTCAGATGAGATTCCCAAGTTGATGATCTGACCTAGTACATCGCCAATAAAAGATAGCGCGGAGGAGAGCCACGGCTCGTTCTCAGCAAGCGGAACAAGGAAGCGATTAGGATACCATGTGTTTCCTGCAGCTTGTGGCGCAATATAAGCAAAACCCGGCTGATTCAGCTGGTCAGTGAGAGTCAAAATATCCTCTGCGCGTGCGCCGCGTCCATGTATCATCAGCATCGCGGCTTGTGCGCTTTCGAGCGGCTCACCCACCATGCGGACGGGTTGTCCCTGATGCGGATTTTGAAAGGCATCTATCTGTGTCATGAATTAGCTCTGGCTTGCATATGTTAAATCATGGAAATCAAAACCAACAGTGACAACCCTTATATATCAAACAAGTCGCTTCTGCGTCTAAACCGCGTATCGACAACCGTCGGATATTCTCTCATATAATCTTCACGTTCGCCCCACAGTTTCGCAATGAATCCAAACCAGCCGCGGCGGGTCTGCCCTCCGCCTTGGGATGCATGTTGCGCTCCTGCTTCAAATTTGACTTTGGCAACAGGGCCAATATCCAGACGCACATGGATAGGGAAATCCACTTCGGCAAGTTCCTTGATGTTGACATCTTTATTACGACCGAATTTTGTGGGATCCTGGCCGAACAGCGGCATGAGACGTACAGCCCACTTGAGAAATCCGCGTGGAAAAACCTGATAGTAAAGCGCACGCGGCTTGAAAGGCGCGCCAGATTCGGGGTGGAAAGATGAGTCATCCGCTTTTTCGAAGGCTAGTTTGGTGGCCCTATGAAGATGAATGTGATCAGGATGTTTATAACCACCAATTGGATCATGCGTCAAAACAACATCGGGTTTGAGCTCACGAATGTGCTTGACGATACGCCCGGCGACTTCATCCACCGAATGATTGATCTGCGCGTCAGGATGTTTATTCTCTTCTGTGCCCGGCATGCCCGAATCACGATATCCAAGGAAAAAGACTCCCTTCAGGCCGAGCACCTTCGCGGCACGCATGAGTTCATCTGTCCGCATTTCGGCAGTATCTTTGAAACCTTTGAGATGTTCATCATCCACTGTTCCTGCTTCGCCACGCGTGGCGCAAAGATAATAAGTGTCATATCCCTTTTGGGTATACAAGGCAATCGTGCCACCCAGACCAAAGGATTCGTCATCAGGGTGGGCAAGAACCGCTAAAATCGTCTTTGTCATACGCTCTCCTATGAAATTTTGTTCGGCAATTAGACGATGTGGGTGCATCCGTCCATACATATCCCAGAAAATCACTAATAGGCAACACAGATAACTGCACGAGGCAAATCGCAAGCAGCACTAACTCCAATATCAATCCATCTTGAGTCAACAGCTTGTAATTCGCCATAATTTCCACCAACAAAATTTTGATTGCTTGTCCAGATCCCAACTCCAAGCGCCACAAGACTTCCAAGAAACCTGCTCCCGCCCTCGCCCATAGGGCGGGATAATAAACGACGAACCACTTGAGAAAAAATAAATGCAATGACAAATCCCCCAAAGCCAATCAAGATTGCATTCAAATAGGGACGTAGAGAACCAACCACGTCTTCCCACATCATAGCACCTCCACCAATTTTTTCTCATTATAAGACGCTGTAGTCTGGCATCCAAGAAAATCAAAAACGATTCGACAACTTTGTATACTCCATAAAAACATTGCCCAAACGCGACTCTTCCTGTATGATTTCATTCACATCAACCACAAGGAGCATATATGAAATTTGAAACGCTTGCCATCCATGCCGGCCAGGAACCTGACCCAAACAATGGCGCGGTAATGACGCCTGTCTATTTCACATCCACATATATGCAGGATGGTGTTGGAAAACCTCGGCAGGGCTATGAGTATTCACGCACGATGAATCCTACACGTAAAGCTTTGCAGGATTGTCTCGCGGCCCTTGAAGGTGGGTCTTATGGATTGGCTTTCGGATCGGGGCTCGCCGCGACCGATACCGTTCTGCGTTTACTCAATGCGGATTCACATATACTGGCTGGGAATGACGTCTATGGTGGCACGTTCCGTCTGTTTGACAAAGTGCTCCGCCGCTTCAATCTGGACTTTACGTTTGCTGACACAACCGATCCTGAATCTGTGGCTGAGGCTTTGACTCCCTCCACACGCCTCGTTTGGCTGGAAACTCCCACCAATCCTTTTCTGCGCATTACTGATATCCGTGCTGTTGCTGAAATGGTTCACTCGCATGCCAACAAACCGTTGCTTGTCGTGGATAATACATTTGCAACCCCCTATCTCCAACGCCCACTCGAATTGGGTGCGGATATCGTCGTCCATTCGATGACCAAATATCTGGGCGGGCATTCAGATGTAGTTGGTGGCGCAGTTATCGTGAAAGATAAAGAACTTGCTGATAGACTCTATTTTCTGCAAAACGCCATCGGCGCTGTGATCGGACCGATGGACTCATTTCTTGTATTACGCGGCATCAAGACTCTTCCCCTCCGCATGGATCGACATTTTGAAAACGCGACGGCTATTGTCGAATTTCTAGAGGAGCACCCAAAGGTGGAAAAAATCATTTATCCGTTTCTTAAAAATCATCCGCAATATAGAATCGCCAAACAACAGATGAAAAATGGTGGCGGGATGATTTCCTTCATTATTAAAGGCGGACGCGAGACAGCCATCCGTATGGTGGAGGCAACCAAGATATTCACGCTGGCCGAATCGCTGGGCGGCGTCGAATCGCTAATCGAGGTCCCTGCTGCGATGACCCACCTCTCCGTGGCAGGCTCTCAACTGGAAGTTGACCCCGCACTCGTGCGGTTGTCAGTTGGCGTGGAAAACAAAGATGATCTGATCGAAGACCTGAAACAAGCCCTAGATAAAGCCTGATGCCCATTGTAGATATAGAGATCGTTCTGAAAGCAAATGAGACCATTCCCAGTGAAATGGCTTCTGAACTTGCTGACCGAGTCGGTGAGATATTTGGTTCGCCCAAAAACGGAACCTGGGTCAAAGTGCATGGAATCTCCAGCTCTCACTATGCCGAAAATGGCGGTAAGGATGAAGATGTTTACCCTGTGTTTATCACAATCTTGAAATCGAGCTTACCAAAGCCTGAAGAAATGCAAAAGGAAGTTGATACGATTATTAGTGTGGTCGCGTCAATTTCCAACCGATCTCGCAGTTTGGTACATGTAATTTATGAGCCCGAAGGAAAAGGAAGAGTTGCGTTTGGTGGAAAAATCGTGAAATGATGTGAAGAAAAGACCGGGTCTTGAAGCCCGATCTTTTGGTTATTTTACGTGAATTGCGACGAGTGCTACATCATCATCTTGTTTTGAACCGTCTTGATAGTTCTTCAAAGTTTCAAACAATTGGTCACAACTTGATTGGGCTGCGAAAGAGCGTAAGCCCATCATAGTGTCCTTAATTCGCTCGAGTCCAAACGGTTCACCTCTTGGGTTACGACAATCCGTCATGCCATCGGTGAACATCATGAGCAGGGAGCCTTGCGGCATGTTAATGCTATATTCATCCAGTGCAATATGCTCCCACAAGCCGAGTGCCATACCTGGCTTAAATGGCAGACGTTGCACTGTTCCATGTGCTTCCATCAACAAGGGAGGTTCATGCCCGGCACGCGCATAGGTAAATTCACCTGTCACTGTATCCAGAATACCAAAGAGCGCCGTCACGAACTGGGTTGCTTTCTCCAACCGGGTAATATGAGTGTTGACCCTGCGCAGTACCTCACCCGGTGAGGTAGAACTATCTGCCTCAGCAATGATCAACGCATGGGCCCGGGCCATAAAGATGGCAGACGGCACTCCTTTATCGGCTACATCGCCAATTAAAACACCAATCTTATTTTCGCCAAGTTCAAATACATCGTAGAAGTCGCCGCCTACCTGTCGAGCTGGGAGAATCCGCGCGCCAAAATCAAAACGTGCATGGGAAGGAAGCACCTCTGGCAGAATAGACATTTGAATTTCGGTGGCAACCTTAAGCTCCCGCTCGAGGCGCTCTTTTTCTATTAATTGTTCCTGGGCCGCCTTGAGCTCATCATAGGCTTTTTGCAACTGGCGGTTTTTTTCCGTCAGGCCGCGAAAGGTTTGCAGGTTTGTGTTCACAAGGCGTTGGCTCAATACACTGATCATGGATTTTGCCAATTCAGGATGACGACCTAACAAGTCCTTGAACTGTGCACGGCTCATGCTGAGGAGCACGACTTCTCCGCGGGCGCGGGCGCCGGCAGTGCGATGACCGTCAGGCTGAAGTAAACTCATTTCGCCCAGATATTCCCCTTCATGCAGAACGTTCAAAATAAGTTCATCTTTTGAATCAGGCCCCATGAGAAGTTCAAGCTCCCCGCTGACAACCACATACAAATGCTCACCGCGATCACCTTCACGAAAAAGGATCTCGCCCGATTTTAAATTCATCACTTCCAATTCCGACTGTAATCGAACCAGTTCGTCATTGGGAAGGTCGGTGAAAAATGGAATGTGAGCGAGCAGGTTGGCAGACATGGACAATTTCTATTTTACACGAAGATTTGCCTTTTTATGCCACCCACATGTTGAACGCAAAAAGCATGGATAACAGGCCCATCAACAGAATACTGAGTATTGTCCAGGCACGATCAAAGGCAGGGTTTTTCCCCCACACAGCCAGAGCCACAAATACAGCTGGCGCACCAAGAACATAACGATGAATGCCTTGAGCAGGCCCACTACCCCATGAAACGATAATGACTGCCAGACTGAACCAGGCAATTTCAGGGTGAGTCTTGAATGTGGCAAGAGAAGCTGCAATACCAACTGCCAGCCCTAAAAACTCCGTCAGATAATAGGCAGTATGTTGTGGGTTTGTACCTCGCAGCATGGTACGGAATGCTTCAGACCAGGCGTAAAATGCGTAGCCCAAAGATAGAAATCCACGCCCAAAGAAGTTGGACTCGATATAGTCAAAGGCCAGGCCCAGATATGAGAATTTCCAGATAATAAATGCAATGAGCGGAGCAAAGGCTAACAAGGCATGATAAAACGGTTTTAAGGGAATGCCCTGATGAAAAATCTGTCGCCACTCCATGTCAAGATCCAACCATTCACTGGTGCGAAACCAGGTGACCAGCATGGGGATGATCAAAGTCACACCCACAGCCCGTGTCATTGTCGCACAGACTCCGAGGAGTGCTGCGGCCAGCCACTGTTTGCGTTTGAGCATTGCCAGGCATGCAAAAGCCAGTCCCACGAACAGTCCTTCGGTATAAATCTGGACGAGGAAAAAGCCTGTTGGAAAAACGATTAGGTAAAAAGCCGCACGAAGCGCTCCATCTTCCCCGAGACTGTCTCGCGTCATATCAAACAATGCCAGCATCGCAAGCAGCGCCCCCAACGCGGAAACAACAACACCGGCCAGTGTTGCCGTGGCAATCGGATTCAATCCAAAGATACTCAACGGATACGCAAAGATGCGTATCATCAATGGATAAAACGGGAAGAATGCATAGCTTAACGAGATACTTTGGCTGAAACTTGAACCAGACTGTGTGACAGTATGGTCAACAACCGAGGTCGAAACCCCAACTGGAGTCAAACGGGGTGCTCTCGGATCATCATATCCACCAACAGCAATCGCGAGGTAATATTCCGAATCCCAGGCCACTTGATTGTTCATGAAAGGTTCCAACAAAAAAGGGCGGCCTGACTGATAATCTTTGCTGGCAGTTTCTCTCGTTGTCCATTCCTGCGCTCGGTCTGGGAACTGCGGCACCAGCCTTGCTGTGGCAAGAGATTGAAATGCAATCAGCAGAATTGCCCAGGCCAGCCAGATGAGTACAATGGTACGGGTTGATTTCATAATATTATTTCTCGATTTGAGTTACGATCATATCCTGCATGAAGAAGCGCCGTGAAATGAACAAGATAACAACCGGAATGGCCATTACCACCAAAGCACCGACCATCAGTGCCTCAGGGGTAAAGAAGAAGCTCTGTGTACGCTGAATGCCAAATGAAATCGTTTGAAGATTTGGCGAAATGCCCAGATACAAACTGGCCATACGCGTTTCATTCCAGATGTAGAAGAAATGAAGCAAAGCCACCGTTGTCACAACCGGTATTGATTGTGGCAGAATAACCGAGACCAGAATCCGCAACGGACCTGCTCCATCCAGCATGGCAGCTTCATCCAAATCACGCGGGATACTCTTAAAGTTCTGCCGCAGGAGAAAGATCAGAATGGCGCTCCCAAAGAAATGTGGGATGATGAGTGGTAACCAGGTTCCGATCCAGTCAAGCATGTGTCCGCTAAACAGGTAATAGGTGGGTACAAGGGTGATATTGCTGGGAATCATGATGGTGGCAATCAACAGGAAAAAGATATAACGTATGCCCGGGATTCGAAAGCGCGAGAAGCCATAAGCCACGGCAATGGAGGAAAGCAACACGCCAATCTCACTGATGATCGCAATAATGATCGTGTTCTTGAAATACAAGGTTACCTTCGATGCAGCAAAAAATTCCTTGAAGTTGTCGAGGGTGGGCTTCAAATGATAGACCGCTTTCAAAGCCCGCCAACTACCCTGCCACGTGATTGTGCCTGCCTCTGGGTGTTCAGGATCAATAAATTCACTGGATTGTCGCGAAGGTTTATACAAAGCGAGATTTCGTTCACCATCCTCAAATGGCACTTTATAAACTATCAGATCCTTGCCCTCATAATTGAACTTGACCCTTTCAGATGGCAGAATGGGTGCATTCGCGTCCAGAAATTGGTTGCTGGGTGTGAGGGAGGCGATCACCATAAATGGCAACGGAGATAAATACACCAAAACAAACAGGAACATAAACAGGTTGAGCAACGCTGTCCCGGTGAAATCCCATAATTTAAAGCTCAGAGTGGAGTGTTCGGCGCGGCGTTTAGATCTCAACATTTTCGTCATCCTCCGGGAAGTACACCCAGCGCCGCGAGGAACGGAACAGGTAAATTGTTATTGACATCATCACAGCAAAGGTCACCCACGCCAGGGCACTGGCATAGCCAAGATCGGCCTGTGTAAACATCATGTCATTGATGTACCCTTCCATGGGTGAAAGGCTAAAACTCAGTATGTAGCCCCGATCCAAAAGAAGCGCTCCACCAAATGCACCCGTCAGGTTAACTACCAGTGTAAAGAAGATGGCCGGAGAGATCATAGGCAAAGTGATATAGATAAAACGCGCAAACGGACCAGCTCCATCCACTCTGGCGGCTTCGTAAATTTCGTTTGGCACGCTTTCCATGGCGCTATAGATAATGAGAAAGCCCGGACCTATACTCCACAACGCTATAAACGGAAGCAGCAAACCGAATCCCTGAATAGGCGGAAGGTTCATAGGCGTAAAGATCAACCGCTCAGCATATTGAAGCGACCCCAGGAAAATAAAGAAGATGGAGGTGGAGGGAATAATACTCGTCATGAAGAGCAGGGTTTGCAGAATCCCCTTGCCCCTGAGGCGTTCACTGGTAAAAATTGCAGCCAGCGCCAGCGCCACTGCCATCTCTAGCGGTACGGTTAAGAGAAAATATTCGAGGGAACCAAATAGGTTTGCTCCCGCTTCCGAATCACTAAAAAAGCGGATGTAGTTTTTTAGCCCCACAAACTGGGTGGCTTCAGGCGTCAACATGTGAAAATCAGTCAACGAAAAGACCAAAGCCGCCAGAATTGGCAAAGCCTTAAGCAGAATAAAACCGATCAGCCATGGGGCCAGGAACAACAAGCCAATTTGCGCTTCTTGTCGATAGCGTTTCGATTTGACATTCTTTTGCTCCAGGACCGTCCCCACTTGTTTTTCCATAACCATGAAATTTCTCCTAAAACTCCACCACTTCCCTGCCGGCAAGTTTATTTTGAATGCGCTCGATCACTGTATCGAGATGTTTCTGTTGATGGACGTAATCCAGATCATCCGTTGTAATGGTCAGAACCGGACACAAGTCGAACCCGCCCAGCCAATCGTCATAGAAAGAATCGAGCAGAGATAAATATTCGGGCGTAATACCAGTCTCCATGTTGCGCGCGCGACGTCGAATCCGATCCATCAAAATATTTACAGGGGCCTTAAGCCGAACCAGCAAATTCGGACGTGGCATGCTGTTGACGGTCAACTCGAACAAACGGCGGTACGCCAAATAATCACGCTCACTTAGGTCACCCATATGATGCAGGGCACGCGCAAAAATATAGAAATCCTCGTAAATGCTGCGATCTAAAATCGCTGATCGTGTATCGCGCAAGGCTTCAAGATACTGTTCAGCACGGTGTCCCAGGAAAAAAATCTGCAAATGAAACGACCAGGAACGCATATCTCCGTAAAAATCAGCCAGATATGGATTATCGGCTACGGATTCATAACTCGTGCGCCAACCCAGGCGCGCACCAATCCGTTCGGTAAGGGATGTTTTCCCCACGCCGATGTTGCCCGCCACAACCACAAGCTGTTTCGTCATACAACAAACCTCACCCGTGAAAGATATCGCAGTATAGGAGTGACAAACAAATTTGTCGAGAGCCTAAAGAACTGGACTGATTATAATCTCAAGCTTCGTAGAGCGCCGCCTAAGAACTAAACTTGCATCAGAAAAATCACACTATATATTGTAAAGTTTGGTAAACTACCAGATAGGCGGCAGGAGATTAATGAACTTAATACTAAAAATAAAGGACGCCTCTGGTTGGACTTTTGGGCCTGATTCGTCCCGAATTGCTTCTAGCCATCCTTGGCTTTCCCATACTGGATCGTTCTGCAAGGCTGGCCGGTGATTACACCCTTGTCTTTATGACTGCTTCTGCCATGGCCTCTTTCAATATTGGCATTTACTACATCCTCGCGGCATTGAACGATCTCAAACCACTTTACAAATGGACTGTACCGTTCCGCTCCCTCACCTTCGTGGTATTTACTACTGTTGCCCTCACGGGTTTAGCACCGATGCGTTTCATCGCCGTCGGAGCATGGGAATTGGCTGGCGCGATTGCCACCGGCGTTGCGCTCCGCACAAATAACAAATAGTAGGAGAATATACCATGCGCTCGCAATGGATCGAACACAACGGCGAAAAAATTTTTTACCAGGATTTTTCCAAACTCTTTTACAACTCGGCCGCCATCAAAGCTGAGTTGGAAGAAGTTCAAAAGGTTGTTATAGCAGAACCAGCCAATTCGGTACTCGTACTAACCGACATGCGCGATACAAACATAGGAAGTGATGTTTTGCCGGAAATGAATGCTGCCTCCAACGCCACAAAGAACTACGTCCGAAAAACGGCAGTGCTTGGCATTACAGGCATGAAGCGTAAATTGGCTGATTTGCTCATTGCTTTGACAGGCCAACCGTTGAAATACTTTGACGACATCGAATCAGCCAAAAACTGGCTGGTGGAAGAGGAATGAAAAGAACTCCAGGATGATCATCCTGGAGTTCTTTATTTTTGGAATAATCATCTCTGCCAACACCTTGATATAATTTCATTATCCTAAAAATCATAATGTCTAAATCCATCGACATTCAATTATCCCAGTTAAGATTTGCCTCTATCTGTGTGGTATGTGGTTCACCCGCATCAAAGCAATTTGAATTACAAAAAGTATTTACCTACGGCCGCAGGTCGCACACGGTGAAGGTCAATGTTCCCATGTGTAATCAGCACTTTGAAACGGCAAGTTTCAAAGGGACGGCTGAAAGACTGATGGAAATTCTTGCAATCCTTGGTGGGATTGGTGCAGGCTTGCTTACCATAATAATATTATTATTGGCTTGGCAGCCTACACAATATGACAGCCTGTTTTTGAAATTATTCGTGGGCGGCATCGTCGGTTTTGGTATTTTCATCATGGTTTGGGCAGTTATCGCGCTGTGGTTGGCTCCCATGTTTGCAGAGCCTGCCTCCAAGGAAGCGCGCAACGCGGTCAGAATCACGCATTATTGGCCACAGGATCAATTTGTGCGATTGGAATTCAAGAATGAGCAACTAGCTGAGATTTTACAAAAAATAACTTAACTCCCTCCGAAAAAAAGACTTGCTTTTGAAATGCAAGCTTTTTTCTTTTACTTTCAGGCTGTTATAATTTTATTGTTCACATCCATGAAAAATGGGAGATTATTCCATGTCCTATAAAATTAAGTTTGGTACAGATGGGTGGCGTGGTGTAATCGCAGATGATTACACGTTTGAAAATTTGCGCCGCGCCACCCAGGGATTTGCATCCTATTTGCTCGAAAAAGGGTATGAGGGAAAATGGGTTGTGGTCGGTCACGATAAGCGTTTTCATTCCGAGAACTTTGCTGCAGCTGCGGCTGAAGTGTTGGCAGGCAATGGCCTGAATGTGTATTTGACGGATGGCGCCACGCCAACACCCGTAATTGCCTTTGCAGTGGTGAATAAGAAAGCCTGTGGTGCGGTCAATATTACCGCTTCACATAACCCCCCCACTGACAATGGATTCAAAGTCCGCGACCCGAATGGCGGAGCAATTGACCCTGATGGGTTGAAAAGGATCGAAGCGCTGATTCCAGATTCGGCTGAGTCCGTGAAGCGGATTGATATCCAAAGCACGCTGAGGGATGGTAAGGTTGTCAAGTTTGATGCGTCCGAAGCTTATATCCAGAATCTCGAAAAGTTGGTGGATCTGCAAAAGATCAAGGATGCAGGTTTCACCATCGTCGTTGATGCGATGTGGGGCAACGGAGCAGGCTGGTTCACGAGATTAATTGGCGGAGGCAAGACAAAGGTGATCGAGATTCACAATGAACGCAATCCGTCATTCCCCGAAATGAAACGACCTGAACCAATTCGCCCAAACGTGGATGTAGGCTTGAGGGCCACCGTTGAGAACAATGCCGATGTATTGCTGATCACAGATGGCGACGCAGACCGCTGTGGCATCGGCGATGAAAATGGTGAATTCATAGACCAGTTGCGTGTGTATGCACTGCTGGCGCTATATTTACTTGAAGTACGTGGTGAGCGCGGTGCTATTGTCAAAACACTCTCAACTACGACCATGTTGAACAAGCTTGGCAAACTGTACAATGTGCCCGTTTACGAAACCGGCGTGGGCTTCAAATACGTTGCCCCGAAAATGATGGAAACGGATGCAATGATCGGTGGCGAAGAAAGCGGTGGCTATGCCTTCCGCAACAACGTGCCCGAGCGCGATGGCATTCTGGCTGGGTTGTATTTCCTCGATTTTATGGTTTGCACAGACAAAAGCCGACTGAATTGCTCAAGATGCTCTTTGAAAAAGTTGGCGAACATTTTTATGATCGTGTGGATACGTCCTTTACTGGTGAGCGCAAGACCCGCGAAGACATGATTCTGAGGGCCGCCCCTCAGACTCTTGGCGGCTTGAAAGTGACCGAGCTGGTGACCGTGGACGGCTTCCAATTCAAGCTGGAGGATGGAGGCTGGCTCTTGATTCGCTTCAGCGGCACAGAGCCCATCATGCGGGTATATTGCGAAACGACTCATAAAGATAAGGTCAAGGCGATTCTGGAGGACGGTTTGAAGGTCGCCGGTATAAAGTGATCAATTAAGTCTCCCCTTTGCTCTTGCAGTTTGGTTCTGCAAGAGCATTTTTTATTTCAGGACAATTTGTACCTACTTTTGGTGAAATAGGTCATCTGGCATAATTCCGCCTATATGTTATAATTTTCACAATCATTATCCAATTATGCTTACTGATACGCATTGCCACCTGGATTTCAATAAGTTTGATGAAGACCGTGAGGCCGTGCTTCAACGTGCTTTCGAAGTGGGCCTCAAGCGGATTTTGATCCCAGGCCTAGATCATGATTCCAGTCTGGCAGCTGTCAAACTGGCCGAGTCGAATGCGCCCGTTTTTGCGGCAGTTGGCTTTCACCCAACCGATTTGGATAAATGGGATAACTCCTCCATAAAGAATCTACGATCACTGCTTGAAATAGATAAAGTTGTTGCCGTTGGCGAAGTTGGGCTTGATTACTATTGGGTCAAAGAATCGGAGAAACGTGCTTTTCAACACGAAGCGCTTAAACAGCAACTCCAACTTGCCAATAAGGTCAACAAACCTGTCATCATCCACATGCGTGAAGAGAATGACGCATGGTTTGGACAGGCCTCTATAGATTTGATGGAGATTCTCGGGGAATGGCATGCAGAACTTCGCGCACAAAACCATCCACTGGCTGAAAAGCCGGGTGTCTTACATTCATTCAATGGGAATCTCGATACTGCCCAAAAAGCCACTGCCATGAATTTTTATATTGGCGTCACAGGCCCGGTCACTTATAAAAATGCGGATGAAAAGCGTGCTATCGTAAAACAACTGCCACTGGACAAATTGCTGATCGAAACCGACGCACCTTTCCTTACCCCTGTCCCCCATCGCGGCAAGCGCAACGAACCTGCTTTCGTGGCGTTCATTGCTGATAAAATTGCAGAAATCCACAATACAAACCGCGAGCAGATTGCGGCGATTACCTTTCAAAACGCAAATCGCCTGTTCGGTTGGGAGGCTGACTCTTGAGCACGACACTCTTCTTCACCTCAGTGCAAGACCAACTGCGCTTTGTCGAACAACGGATTCGCGAACAGGCGGGGGATGAACAGCACCCCGACTTGCGATCTGCCCTTGAGCACTTATTGGCAGCAGGGGGCAAACGCATCAGACCCACCCTCGGCCTGCTCGTTGGAAATATGCTGGGGGCACCCGAAGAAAAACTCATCACCCTCGGCGCCTCTGTGGAACTTCTTCATACTGCTACATTGGTTCATGATGACTTGATTGACGGCGCGCTCCTGCGCCGCGGTATGCCTACGCTGAATGCACGCTGGTCGCCTGCCGCAACTGTGCTCACCGGCGACTTTCTCTTCGCCCGCGCCGCCAAACTCGCCGCAGAGACCGATTACCTGCCACTGATGAAACTCTTCTCTGAGACGCTCGCCATTATCGTCAATGGTGAGTTGACGCAGATGTTCTCGGCGCGCGGGGTGATCGAGCGCAACAATTATTACAACCGAATTTATGCCAAAACCGCATCGCTATTCGAAATGTCTGCATTGGCGGCAACCATGGTTGCCACCGAAGATCAGGAAACGCGCGACTCGATGAAAGCCTTCGGCTATGAAGTAGGAATGGCGTTCCAGATCGTGGATGATATTCTCGATTTCACGGGCGATCAGTCCACTGTAGGCAAGCCGATTGGGTCAGACCTGTTGAATGGACTGATTACGCTTCCCGCGATTTATTTTGCCGAGGCCAATCCACGCAATGCAGACATCCAGTCACTACCCGAGGGCGGATGGAAAGATACTGCGCGGGTCCAACGTCTCGTGGATGCCATTCGCCAATCCCGCGCGGTTGAACAAGCTATGAATGAGGCACGACAGGCTGTGAGCCGGGCACTGAGCGCATTGGAAGACGCGCCAGCCTCTCCTGAGAAAGAAGCGTTGGAAAATCTGGCGAAGTTTATTGTTGATAGAAAAGTCTAAATCCAGGGAGGCAAACAATGGAAATCAATATCGAGATTCAGATAGCGGATGCCCTGAAAATCAAGGCTGATGTTTTGGTGCTGAAGTATGCACAGGTTTTTCACGGAGTCGATTCTGTCGCATTTTCAAAACTCGCTGTGCTTCATAAAAATGTCGAAAGCAAGCTGCCCAAGCCCAACGATTTTCTTTTGCTTGAAAGTCTTGGCAGCTTGGGGGCAGAGCATGTGTTGTTCGCAGGCGTTGTTGATGTGTTACAGTTCCGATACAAGGAAATCAGAGATTTTTCCTTTCGCGCTCTGAAATATCTGTCAAAAATAAAACCAGATGTCGAGCATATTTGTCTCACCTTGCATGGCGCAAGTTATGGTTTGGACGAAATCGAGGCGTTTGAAGCCGAGATTGCTGGTTTGGTGGATGCCATTGCACAAGGTTTATACCCAGCGGGCTTGAAAAAAATATCCATTGTAGAACTTTATGAGCCAAGGGCAACAAGATTAAAAGCTGCGCTGGAGAAACTTTTACCTGACGGTATTATTACAATCAGAGGGGTCAGGTTTCTTGCCAGAAGAAGCACGGAGAATGACGAACCCATCAGTAACGCCGGAATCGATTCAGAAGAAAAGCCGCTTATATTTGTTGCAATGCCGTTTGATACAAAGCTGGATGATGTATTTCATTATGGCATTCAAAACGCGGTGAACCGAGCTGGCTTCCTGTGCGAACGGGCTGACGAGATATCCTTTACAGGGGATATTCTGGACTTGATCAAACGCCGTATCAAAAAAGCCAGCTTGTTAATAGCAGATTTAACAACCACAAACCCGAATGTGTATCTGGAGGTGGGTTATGCCTGGGGACTTGGGAAGTCAACGGTTCTCATCGCTCAGGATGTTCAAGATTTGAAGTTTGATGTAAAGGGGCAAAAGTGTATAATTTACTCAGGAATTAGAGATCTGGAAGAAAAACTCAGCGCAGAACTCCTGGGTTTAAAGCAGAATAAACGCCATGGCAAATCCTCGTAAACCATTTCGTATTAATGTCGGTTTTATCGTCCATGAGGAAATCGGCTACACCAGTGAGTTCCAATTTGATGTGGCGAAAGCCATCATTGAAGATCTCGAACTAAGGAATATAGTCGGCTCTGTCCATGTGGGTCGTACACAACAGGGCTTGGTGGTCCAGGGGCATTTCTCCGGTGAGACCACACTGGAATGTGTCCGTTGCCTGAAGGATTTTTCACAGCCTTTGAATTGGGAATTTACGGAACTTTATGCTTTCAGCAAAGATTCGGCCGGCGAATTGGGGATGCTGCTTCCGGAAAGCGCACAAATTGACCTGGCCCCGATCTTGCGCGAGTACGCCCTGCTGGAGGTGCCCATCAGCCCGATTCATGATCCAGAGTGCAAGGGGTTGTGCATCGAATGTGGGCAGGACTTGAACATCAAGGACTGTGGCCATAACCAAAACGATGAAGATTCGCCTTTTTCCGTGTTGAAGAAATTACTGTAATTGAAATGACCGACAATTTGGGAAAAACATCCAACAGGGTTCTGTTTGCGGTCTTGGTTCTCCTTAACTCTGCCTGGATTTTTTATGTTTATTTGTCCATTACCCAGATCGGAACGTTCGGCCCGGCAAAATTATTGGCACTGTTGGAAGGGACCGCTGAACGACCTTATGTGTATCGGGCGTTGGTGCCATGGCTGGCAAAGGTAGTTGCACCTACAGTTCCACGCTCCGTTGCCGCACAAATGGACCGCCTGCCAAACCCCATTCAGAAAACTTTCACGGCGCTCAGTGAGGGAGGATATGGACGTGAAGCAACAGCAGTCCTGCTGATTATGTTTCTATCGCTAATAAGTTTTGCCTATGCCCAGAAAAATTTCTTAAGTGCTTTAGGAATGATCAAGCGCCAAGAGCAATTCGTTTTACCGTTGCTCTCTCAAATCTTTATTTTGCCCTTCACCATTTTCTTTGGGTACATCTACGATCTCACCCAGCTCCTTTTGGTGACACTCTGTTTGACATTTTTACTCCAAAGCCAATGGACCAAGTATTTCATAACGCTGACTCTGGCCAGCTTGAACAAGGAAACTTCTGTATTACTGATCGTGGTCTTCTTCTTTTATTATTTGTGGCGTTTGCCTTTTAAGACATTTCTCAAGTTGTTAA
>Ga0070699_100001394_pt1 | contig 22217 bp, 14 predicted proteins | sample KBSK1503metaG_FD_65473 | JGI IMG/M metagenome (GOLD analysis project Ga0070699, IMG submission 65473) | Corn, switchgrass and miscanthus rhizosphere microbial communities from Kellogg Biological Station, Michigan, USA - KBS K1-50-3 metaG | ecosystem: Host-associated > Plants > Roots >...
TCCGCCGTTCGCAGGTCCGGTGTGCCGATCCGGGCGATTGCCTCGCCCGCGGGAATCCAGCTGAGCCGGCTCACGCCGCTCCCGTCGTCTCGAGTGCGGCGCGCCACCCAGACTTCGAGTGCGTCACGATCCTCGGTGGCCGGGAGCGTGGCCAGCAACGAGAGCGTTCCCACCGCGCTGCCGGTCACACCACGAAGCAGGTGGCGCACTGCCTCTTCGCCGCTGCCCTTGGCCACCGGCAAGGCGTGCCCGCCTTCATGGGGCACGAAGGCGACCTTGCCCTCGTCCAGCGCCAGCAGCACCACGGCGGTCTCCGCCGAGAACATTCGTGTCGCCGCCTCGGCTGCCATCGCCTCGGCCAGGGCGGCGGCCCGCTCGTGCCGCGGGACCATGAGCGGGCGCAGCCCATGGAGCCGCTCCAGGTCTTCGGCCACCTGGGTGAGCCGGGGGCCGCCCGGCGCGATCCGGCGGACCTGCAGCTCCTCGAAGTTCCGGGTCACCCCACTATGGCGGACGGTGCAGGCATCGTACAGAAAGGCGAAGCGCGGCGTCTTCCCGAACCAACCGCTCGCGCCGGTCCGGCTCCAGCGCTCGACTTCCAGCTCGATACGGGGCCGGAGCTGGTCGGGATCGAGCAGGCCACGGAGCCGGCGGGCCGGCTCGGAGGTGCCTTGCAATGCTTGGCGGGGGTCGAGCTCGGGGACCAGCTCCTCGTAGCGCTCGACCGGCAGCGATGGACCACTGCTGATGAAGAGGGTGAGTATGCGGCGGTCGTCGGCCTGGATCCGCACCCGGCACGACACGCCCCGGACCTCGAGGGTCCGGTCGGTAGTGTCGAGATAAATGTCGCGGTGGAAACTCTTGCTGGGGGGCGACCCGGTCAGCCCGAGCGGGAGCGGCGCATCTCGAAGCGCCGCCAGTGCCTCCGGCCCCGCGATGTCACAGCGGAACTGTGACTCTGCCGCCATCAGGCATCCCGCACGTCGATCGTCACCACTTTGGGGAGAACGGCGCGGCGCATGGATTCGACCACCAGCGTGCTGGGAATGCTGCGCTTGAATTTCACCTTGTACTGGGCCATGGCACGGCCACCGTCACCCGGACCGGCCTTCTCGAATTCCCAGCGCTTGGTCTGGCCTTCCAGAATCGGCTCGATCGCCGCACGAATGGTGGCGGCATCGTCGGCCTGCATCATGACCCGCAGCAGCGAATCGAATTTGGCCTTGGGCTCCGGCGCCGCCTCGGAATCCAGGTCGATACTGGCGGCTGCCTTCTTCCCCCGCTCGGCAGCGCGCTGCGAGATGGCCTGGAGCTGGTCCGGAGTCATCGACCGCAGGAGCTGCTTGTCCACCATGCTGATGAAATCGCTCGGCTGGGCGGTCTGCTTGACCCGCTCGAGCCGTTTCTGGGCGACGCTCGCTTCCAGCTGCGCGGGCATCCGCCCGAAATCGTATTTCCAGGCCAGCAGCACGACGATGTTGTAGAACGCCGAGATGGCCAGCGCGACCGACGTGACTTGCACGCCGGCCGCCAGGCCCACTGCGATGGCGAGAAAGATGTAGATCGCGTCCTTGGGGTCTTCGAGCCGGTTTCGGAAGCTCACCGCGCCGACGACGCCGCCGAGCCCGAAGGCCAGCGCAACGCTGTTCCGCACCAGCATGATCAGGCCCGACACGACGATGGGCAGAAAAATCAGGCTCTGCACCGTGGACTGATTGAACCCTCGTTTGGCGCGGGTAAGGATGTACACCCAGGCCACTGGAATCATCAGCAGCACCGCGGCCACCATCCCGACGAGGCTCTCGAACGCCACCTGCTGCGGAGTCGTGTTGATGTAACTGGTGGAGTCCGCGAGGAGCGCCTTCTTGCCGCTGGCAACGACTTCGCCGAATCGCTCCAGGTTGAAGACCCCCTGGAGGTTCGGAGCTAGCTGCTGCAGCAGGAAGACCGCCGCCCCCATCGCGGCGTAGTAAGCGAAAATCTGGATGACGGGATGCTTGGTAAACCAGGACGGCGAAGTAGAGCCACTGGACTCCATCGAGGCCTCTTGGTGTGATGACGGAACAACGGAAAGACCGGCTGCCGCATAAGATAACTCACGCGGGCGCTTCGGTGTTGTCCCAAGCCACCGATGCGATTACCTTAGTACTGAGACTATGTCAGCCGACGCCATGAGCCCGGTGCTCCCCGACCTGCTTCGGATCCCCGACGGTTTTCGTTCCGGGGCACCGCTGATCGTGCTCCTGCACGGGAGAGGAGCCGACAAGGACGATCTGGCGTCATTGTCCGAGTTCCTCCCGGAAGGAGCGGCGGCCGCGTTTCCCCGGGCGCCCTTTCCGGCTGCTCCCTGGGGTTACGGTCCCGGCTACGCCTGGTATCGTTTTCTGGGCGGCGCCACGCCGGAACCGGAGAGTTTCTCGGAAGGACAGACGGCACTCGACCGCTATCTAGCCGCTCTACCCGCGCGGCTGCCCCATCCGCCCGGACCGATTGTGCTGGGTGGTTTCTCGCAGGGCGGGACCAGCGCCCTGGCGTGGGCGCTGGCGCATCCCGGCCGCGTGGCCGGGGTGCTGATGCTGAGCGGCTTCCTGGCCGAGCATCCTTCGGTGGTCGTCGAGCCGTGGACAGCCAGCGGACTGGAGGTGTTCTGGGGACACGGCACGATCGATCCCAACATTCCGTATGCACTGGGAGAGGCGGGCCGCTCCGCGCTCCGCTCCGCGGGGGCAAGGGTGGAGGCCCATGATTATCCGATGGGGCATTCGATCGTGCGGGATGAGATGGAGGATGCCCGCATGTGGCTGGAAGCTAAGACGCTAAGACGCTAAGACGCTAGGAGAATCTGGATGCCAAATACGATGGGATTTCATCACGTGACGATGGTGTCGGGCGACGCGCCCCGCACCGTGCGGTTTTATCGGGACACGCTGGGACTCGGACTGGTCAAGCGTACCGTCAACTTCGACGATCCGTCCGCCTATCACCTGTATTTCGGGCTCGACGGCGGGCGGCCCGGCACGCTCCTCACCTTCTTCGACTGGACCGGACTCCCCAAAGGACACCCCGGTATCGGCGGCGTGCACCATGTGGCGATGGGCGTGGCGGACGAGGCCGCGCTGCTCAAGTGGAAGCGCCGGCTCAACGATGGGGGAATTCCTACCAGCGGTCCGATCGACCGGGGATACTTCAAGAGTCTCTACTTCAACGATCCCGACGGACAAATCCTCGAGCTTGCCACCGCCGGCCCCGGCTACGCTATCGATGAGCCGGCCGACGCCCTGGGGCAAATGGAAGCCCGCCCCGACCCGAACCAGCTCCAGCGGAGCCCCAAGGCGCGCGCGTATGCGCTCAGCATCCATCCCGAGCCTGTGCCAGTCGTCACTCCCGACATGGCAATCACAGGCATTCACCACATCTCGGCCATCACGTCCGATGTGGTTCGGGCCAATGACTTTTACCAGAGTGCGCTGGGGCTGCGGCTGATCAAGAAGAGCATCAATCAGGACGACCCCAGCATGCCGCACCACTTCTGGGCCCGGTACGAAAACAGCAAGGTGGAGCCGCACAGCAGCTGGACGATGTTCGGCTTCCCGCCCGAATGGCATCACGCGGAAGGAGGAGCCGGCCAGACCCACCACGTGGCCTTTCGGGCCAAGAATGCCGAGGAGCAGCTCGCCTGGAGGGAGGCGCTGCTGTCATCGGGTGTGTCGGTGTCACCAGTGATGGAGCGGACCTACTTCAAGAGCATTTACTTTCACGACCCCGACGGGTTGCTGCTGGAGATCGCGACCGACGGCCCGGGGTTCTCGGTGGACGAGGATCCTGCGCTGCTCGGAGGGCGACTGGCGTTGCCGGCGTGGCTGGAGGCAGGGCGGACTGAGATTGAGAAGAACCTGGTTGCTTTGCCCTAGCGACGGGCCACTGACTCATAGCCCATAGCCAATAGCCCATAGCCGATTAATGACACTTCCCTCCGTTCGAATCGTAGACCCGGCCGTTCGTCGCCAGGAACGCCGAGCGCCACTCCTCGGCGCCGAGGGTGAGCTTCACCACGCCGAAGTTTCCCTGAACTCGGAAGGCGCTGTTGGCCACGATCGGGGAGCGCAAGCCGCGTAGCTCTCCACCCCCGGTCCCGACCATGATCTCGACGATGCCCCGCACCGAGTCCGGCAGGCCCGCCGGCGACATCGGGTGGAAGCGCTCGTAATGGTGGTCGTGGCCGTTCAAAACCAGATCGACACCGGCGTCGTAGAGCGGGCCCCAGAACACCGCGAGCTTTCGGTCCGATCCGTGCCAGCCCGAGCTGAACCGGGGATGGTGCCAATAGGCCACGGTGCACTTCTTCGGCTTGTCCTTGAGATCCGTAACTAACCAGTCGATCTGCGCCTTCCGCTCCTCCTCAGTGAACACGGTGTTCACCACGATCTCACTGTTCAGCACGACCACGTGCCATTCGCCGAGATCGTAGCTGTAGTACCCCTTCCGCGGCGAGCCGGCCTTGCTCCCGAAATACTCATAGTAGGCCGCCGCGCCGAAGATGGCGTGCTCGTGATTCCCCGGCGAAGGCCGGATGTATTTCATGATGCGCTTGGCGGTGTCTCCCCAGGAGGGCGTGAAGCAATCGATAAAGTTGCGCTCCGACCCGTCAGGATACGCGTTGTCGCCCGTGGTGAAGACCACGTTCTCGACGCTCGCCGTGCTGTCGGCGCGAAGGACGCTGTCGACGATAGCCGCGGTGAGCTCGTCGCCATCCGAGTCGCAGGCCGCGATGTCGCCAGCCCCAATCAGGATCGACGCTCCGGTCATGGCCACCAGCGCAGGCGGGGCGTCGGCCGGCGGAGGAGTGGTAATCACTTTGGGCCGGCAGGCTGGCGCGAGCAGGAGCAGCAGAAGAAGAACAGGCCGCACTCGGGACCCCGTCGTAAGGGTGTCAGGGAGCTAGTAGTGAGTGGTCAGTGGTGAGTGGTCAGTGGGTGGAGCACTACCCACTGGCCACTAGCCGCTCACCACTACCCTAGAACGTCAGCCCGGTCTTGACCCGGATCAGGCTCCTGCCCCGCTGGTCCCCCAGCTCGACCGTGATGGAGGTGGCCGGATTCATGATCGCCACCCAGAATCCGACCCCAGACCCGGTGTGCCAGCCGCCGGGGGATTCGCCGTCGAGGTAGACCCTCCCCGCGTCGGCAAATCCATAGATGCCTACGTCGAGTGGAACGACGAGGGGGAACTGGGCCACCGGAATCTGCAGCTCGGTGGTTCCGGAGAGGGAGGCGTCCCCAGCATATCGCTGGCGGTCGAGCCGCCGGACCGAGCCTCTCCCGCCGACGAATGCGGCCTCATGAAACGGAAAACTGCCGAACAGCTTACGGCCGCTGCCGCGCACCAGGAGGATCGGGTGAAGCGGGACCGGAAAAGTGTAATAGACCGCGGCGCTGGCGGCCACGGCCCCGAAGCTACTCTCCACGTCCCAGACCGCCGGGTACCAGGTGCCGCTCAGGTCGAGCAGCACGCCGCGGTGAGGATCTTTGACCTGATCGCGAGCATCGTGATAGAGACCGAGGCGGAAGCCGGCTTGGCCGAAGTTGCCGAATCCATCGGGCCGGAGGGTCGAGATGATGCGACCGGCGACGCTGTCGGTGGTGGAGTACTGGATTAGCGGCCCGAACGAGATATCGCTGCGGGAGCCCAATGACCAAGCCACGGCCGGGTGGAGCTGGTACTGGTCCTGGCGAACCTCGGCCGACCGCTGGGAGGCGTTCGGTGTCGTATTGCCGAACCCGTAGAAGCTGGTCACCTCGAGCTGCGACATCCGGGCCCGGACCATGAAATGCAGGGCCGACTCCTCGCGCCGCTTGTCGGCGTTGGCGGTGAAGCGGAATCCATTCACGTGGGTGGCGTACTCCCCTGCACCGTCGAGTCGCAGGGAATACGGCTGTTGGCGGAAGGCGAGCCGTTCCGACCGCGCCCCCAGGCGAAAGACGAACCCCAGGTCGCCGTCGATACTGATTCCCGCGAGCGGGATCATCCGCTTGCCGTAGTCGCGACCCGGAGGCACCAGTTTCCCGTCCGGGTGGATCCAGGGACGGCGGTTGAAGAGGGTGTCGGGCCCGTATGACACGCCGGAGACGGTGCCGAGGTCGTAGAGGCGGGTCGGGTTTGCCCTGCCCCCGACCCGGGACGAATCCACCAGGTGATTAGAGTCGTTGCCGCCGATGACCCGAACCACGATGCTTTCGGTGGCAGCCCCGGTTACCAGCGCACTGTCGTCGCCGCCATGGAGGTACAACCGGATTTCCCGGGTTTCCAGCGGCTGGAAACGCCGGCGGAAGTAGGGAGCACCGCTTCCCGACTGGAGCTGCACCTCGACCGACCCGTCGGCGTGTCGGGAAACCCGAGCGTGGTCGGCGGAATCGCTGGCGTGGATGTCGAGGTAGCCGGCCAGATAACGGTAGAAGACGCTCGCTTGAGCCGGGATGCTGTCGCGCCGGGCTTTCAGTTTGGCGGCGAGATCTGGCTGCAGAGCCTGATACTCGGGAGGCATGACCCGCACGGCCGCGTCGATCACTGGATCGGTGATCCGCTGCTTCAGATCAGCCGCAATCGAATCCCACACCGGCTTCTCCAGCCCCGACAGCAGCCGGCGATCCATCTCGCGGCTATTACGGGTGAGAGCCTGGACCTTGGGGTACGTGGCCTTGAACGGGATCAGACTGGGGGACCGCCTGGTGATCCCGCCGTACTGGATGAAGACCTTGTCCCGGTCCCGAGGGATAGGGACCCAGCTCGGACTCGATTCCATCCGGGCCCACTTCCAATTGCCCGGATGGCGGTCCCAGTCGTTCAGGAACATGTCCATCAGCCGAGCCTTGAGCAGCGCACGGGTGTCGATCCGGAGACCGGGATCCTTGTCGAGCTTCTGCCGCAGGTCCTCGGTCTCGATCACCGCCGTCGCGCCGGCAAAACCGGGCGCGTCCTCCGGCTTGCTGGGATAGGCCTCGATCATGCCCAGCCGCCCAGCAAACTCCGCGCGGAACTCCCCCAGCAGCGAATCGTCGGGCATCACCGCCAGGAGCGGGGTGACGTGCAGAACACCGGCCGCCTGGAGCAGCGGTGCGGCCACGACCGCTCCGGCCGGGTGGTGAGCGCTGACCTGGTCGCGGGCGATACCCGCCACCACCGTACCCTCCAGGCCCGTGGGCAGCGGGAGTTTGTCCTTGTCCACCATCCGGAAGACGTAGTCGCCCCCGTCCGGGGCCACGAAGCGGAGGGACTTGGTTTGGTTGCCGCTGCCCGTCTTGGTCGGGCGCAGACCGCCGGCGTAAGTGCGGAGATTCAGTACCGGCACCTTGATCGGCGCGGCCCAGAGATCACGATAGGTGTCGCCCAGGAGGAATCGCCGGAGCCCGCCCCCCTGGTACCGCGGGCCCGCGGCGATTCGCGTGCTGTCGGTGCCTATCGGTGTCGCGGGAGGTTGTTGGGCTGATGCCGGATGAGCCAGAACGACGAGCAGCATCCCGGCAGCGCTGAGGGTGGCGCGAGACGTACCGGGGGCGCCCGCCATGAAGAAGAGCCTCAGCGCCAGCGATACAGCGTAATGGTCGCGGGCCGGCGAACCATTTCGTCGCTGACGATCAGGATGCTGTCCTTGGTGATCGCCAGACCTTCTGCCATGTCGTGGGTAGTCGGCAGGGAGCGGGAGGACACCACCGCTCCCGCGGGGGTGACTGTAACAAGCCCCCTTTCCTGAGACGCGACCAGCACGTAGTTACCGGTCGAGGGATCGACCGAGATGTCGGAGGGGGTAAAGTGTTTCCACTCGTTGGTCCCGATGACCTCTGCCATGGGTATCCTGAGCTGCGTGAGCCGCGATTGCCCTGTGTCCGAGAGATTCCAGCGGTAGATAACTACGAAGTCCCTGAGGCTCTTGAGACCGACGTGCTTGCAGGCCATCAGCAGTGAGTTGATGGCCGGATCGAATGCGACGCCTTCGAACTCGCACTCCCGGCCCAGCCTGCTGTCTGTGATGGTGAACGGGACGGCCTGGCCCTCTTTGCCTTCCTTGAATTCGTAGATCTTGCCGCCGCTCGCGAGCAGGAAGATCCGGTCACCCGCCGTGGTGATTCCCTCGAAATCGTCGTGGACGACCTGCTTGCCGAGGAGGAACTGCTTGACCACCACTCCGCGGCGATAGTCGATCTCGAAGACCCGTCCCGTCTCGTCGTTGTGAGCCAGGAGTCGTCCGTCCGGAGTGAGGGCGATCCCCGAAATCTCCGCGAGCGCCGACGGCAGGACCCAGCGGGCCAGCGGCGCATCCCGGTCTACGGCGGAGTCCCCCCGTGCGAGACTCTGAGCCAGCCGCGCCTCGCGCTCGGCGAGCGCGTTGGCGTCCACCTGGCTGGCGGCCTGGCCCCTGGTGTCGCGGCAGCCGGGAGCCGCGACCAGGGCGAGCAACAGCGCCACACCTGCCGGAGTCCTCATCCTTTCTTCGCCTTGTCCTTGTCCTTTTGCTTTTCTTTCTCCTCATCCTCCCCATGAGGGTCCTCTCCCAGCTCGACTTCGGCCTCCACCAGCATCTCCCCGGCCTTGGCGCGAATCGCGGTGAGGAGATCGTCCCGGCCGGCGCGCTTGCGCAGCCGAACCAGGTAGTAGAGCTCGGAAGGCTTCCCGGCGTTGGTCACCACCTCGTCGAGCCGCCAGCGGCCGGCGAACTCATCCAGCACTTCGCTGATCCGCCGCTGGGCCTCGCTCAGCCGATCGGTTGACACGGACAGGATGGCGTTGAAGCGGGGCTTCTTGCCGCTGGGGCCCAGGATCTTGCGGACCCGGTCGAAGCGCTCGGCCAGAGCGATCGCCTGCTTCTGGTCCAGCGCCAGCACCAGGTCACGATCGGGCACCTTCCCATTGCCGGCCCGGTCCACCAGCTCGGTCAACGGCTCGGCCCATTGAGAGGCGGCCGTGGGATCCAGGACGTTCCGGCCGAAGTCGTACCGCCAGGTGAGGATGATGACGAAATTGAAGAGCACCGATACGATCGCCGCCACGAGCAAGGTCTGCACCCCGGCGGCGAACCCGACCGCGATAGCCAGGAAGATGAATACGACGTCCCGGGCATCTCGGAGGGTCGTTCGGAAGCGGACCGCGGCCACCACGCCGGCCAAGCTGAACGCCAGGGCCAGGCTGTTCTGGACCACGAGCACAATGCCGGCTACCACGAGGGGCAGAAAGAGCAGCGTCTGCGCCACCTGCTGGTTGTGACCCTTGCCGGGCCGGGTCGACATGTAGACCCAGCTGACCGGCAGCATGAAGAGCATGGTTCCGATCAGGATGATTGCCGTGCTGAGGGCGAGCTCGACCCGGGGAGGAACGTCGGGCTGGGCTGCCTGCACGCCGATCATGGCCAGACCGTCCTGGAGCACCTGGGGAACCGCGAGCCGGCTGACGGGAGCGCGACCGCCGAACATCTGGTCGACGACCGGGAAGGAGTACGCGAGAGCGATGATCAATCCGAACAGAATGGCGTAGTACGCCAGCAGCCTTCGAACCGGCCGGTCGGACCCCAACGTGAAGAAGTCGATCAGTGCCTTGAAAAAGCTCATGAATTGCCCCCTCCGGTCAGCCGCCCCGGCAAAACCGCTCGCGGGGAACCTCACCGCGTGAGATAGTCTGTAACGACTCCGTTACTGACGACGACGGCGGAGCAAAATCATACACAAACGATAGCCTGCTTCATATCGCTCCAAGGGACTAGAACGGAAATCCAAAGCCGGCGAGGACCCGATTCCCCTCTTTGTCCTTGACGGGCTTCGCCACACCGACGTACACAACGCTGGCCCGAGTCAGGAAAGACAACCAGAGTCCGCCGCCCACCGCCTTGTGGAGCTCGTCGGAGGTCTGGCCCTTCACATACACCTGCCCGACGTCGTAGAACCCGAACACTCCTTGCTGGCCCGGAATGAACAGCCTGATCCGGGTGAGGGGAATGCGGGCCTCCACCGATCCGTAAACTGCGGCGTCCCCGGCGAAGCGGTCGAAGTTGTAGCCGCGCAGCGTCTCCCGGCCGCCCAGCCGGGCAGCCTGGAAAAAAGGGATGCTGTCGCCGAAGACTTTGACGCCGCCGGCGAAAAGCGTGAGGGACGGACGCCAGGATCCTTGCGGCGCCAGTGTGAGAGAAGCCTTGGCCTCGAGTCTGGCCAGGTTATCGTCGAGGTCCCACGCTTTGGGGAAAGCCGAGGCCTTCATCCAGAAAAAGGCCCCCTTAGAGGCGAATCCCTCATAGTCGCGGCCATCGAGGCGCAGCTCCATCGCGGCACCGACCATGCCAAACCGGTTCCGGCCATAGGGCTGGTCGGTGGCGATGAAGCGAGTGCTGTTCGGCTTGCTGCTCAGGTCGGTGTCGGACCAGCGCACCTCGGGACCGAAAGTGAACTTGCTGTTGCTGCCGAAGCGGCTTCCCCAGCGGAGTCCGGCGGCGAGCTCGATCTGGTTCACCTTGTGGAAGTTCTTGTTGATTCCCGTGGTCGTCTCATTGCCGAAGCCGTACCAGCGGAGGGTCTCGATGCCGCTGGCAAGCAGATCGAGCTCCCAGAAGCTCTTGGAGTTCTCGAACTGGCGGGTGTAGCCTCCGATGAAACGCCCCGAGGACCTGCCGGTGGCGAATTGGAGCCGGTAGTTGAGGCGGGTCGCGTAGGGAATGCGCCGGAAGCCGTACCAGTCGGTGTGACCGCCGTAGTCGATCACCGCGCCGACATCGGTGGCGAAGTATCCGGTGAGGAGGAGCAGTGTGCGCCGGCCCCAGTCGCGGGGCGGGAGCTCCTTGGGATTGGCCGTATCCGGCTTCCAGCTCCAGGTCTTGTCGTTAATTCCAGCGCCGTCGGCCCGATTCTGCCCTTCCTGGTCGTAGAGGCGCACCCCGTTGTCGACCCGCACGGTGTACACATCATTGCCGCCGTCGCCGATGATGCGCACGTTGGGCGCGTCCCGGTCTTCACCGACCACCACGGCCTTGTCGTTCCCGCCGCGGAGGTAAATGCGGACGTCGTCGGTGTCGTCGTCGTTGAACCGCCTCCGGTAGTACTCCTTGCCCTGATGGGAGACCGTCACCGTGGTGGTCCCATCGGCCTCGCGAACGACCTGAGCGCTGTCGGCCTGGTCGCTGCCGTACACGTCCACTTTGGCAGCCAGATGCTTGTAGTACTCCACGGCCATATGATCCAGTTTGTCGCGCCGCAGCTTGAGCGATCGCTCCAGCCGGGGGCCGTCCAGCGGGTAGAACTCGGGCGGGAGCTTGCGCACTGCGGTAGCGATGACCTGGTCGGTGAGGCGACTCTTGAGCACGGCGGCCATGGAATCCCATACTGGCCGCTCCAGCCCGGTGAGGAACCGGCGGTCGAGGTCGCGACCGTTCCAGGTGGCCCCGGTCATGTCGGGGTAGCCCGAACCGAAGTTCAGCAATTGCGGCGATACCCGGCGCGCCTGGTCCAGCAACATCCCGTCGAAACGGACGAAGGCCTGGTCGCGATCCCGGGGAATCGGGACCCAGCGCCGATTGGCGCCTTCACCCAGGAGTGCCCAGCGCCACTGGTCCATGTGCCGGTCCCAGTCTCCCAGAAAAACGTCGGTGAGCCGGGCCTTGAGAAACTCCCTGCCATCCACGGTGATCGTGGGATTTTCGTCGAGCTTCTTGTAGAGGTCTTCGGTGCCCACGATGTCGCGGGCCCCGGCGAAGGTCGCGGCCCGGGTCTCGAGATCCCGGGGCCGCTCCTCGATAGTTCCCAACAACCCGGCGAACTCCGCCCGATACTCGCCAAGGTCGGGGTCGTCGGCGACCTGGACGATGATGGGCGGGGCGTTGAGCACGCCGGCGGCATCAAGCAGGGGTGCCACGACCACCGTGCCGCCGGGATGCTGGCTGCTCATCTGGTCGCGGAAGACGTCCGCCGCGAAGGTATGCCGGAGCTCCGGCGGCAGCGTCATGATCGGGTCTTTGACGATGGCCCGGAACTGGTATTCCTTGCCGTCGGCCCCGGCGAACCGGAGCGACTTGGTCTGCATCCCGCCGCCCTTCTGAGTCGGTTTGAGGCCACCGGCAAACTGGGAGAGCCGCAACACCGGCACCCTGATCGGGGTGGTCCACAGCTTTCGATATCGCGTGCCGAAGAAGAACCGGTGGGTCCCGCCGGCTTTGAACTGCGGCGCGGGAACCACGGTGACGGATTCAGCCGGCGCGTAGGTTTGCGATGCGCTCGGGGTCGAGATCACGCCAAGGAGAACGGCCGACGCCGCCCATGGTCTGATTGAACGGATGCTCATTGTCAGCTTCCTCATGGCTCGGTAAGCCAGATGGCCATTGCTTCACTGGGACCGGTCTTTTCGGTTTTCGTCACGGATAATCGCACTCGCCCACGCCGGTCCACATCCACCCGCATGAAGCCCGGTGCGGCTTCGGCGTAGATCGTTTCCTTCTTCCAGCCGACGCCTTCCTGGTGGTTGACGGTCCCGGAGCCGCTCACGACGGTGTACTTGGCGTAGGGACCCTTGAACACCTGCAGGTTGTGATCGTGCCCGGCGGCGTAGAGCAACGGCGGATGGGGGGCAAACGCCTCGCCGATGCGCCGGCGCATGTATTCGTTTCTTCCGTTGGACATATCCTGGTTGGTGATGCCGAGCATCCGGGCCACCGGATAGGCCGATCCCAGGATGGGGACGGGAAGCCACATCCATCGCTTCCACCCGCGCAGCGGGAAGAGGTGCCGGGCCAGGCCGTACCGCCCGCCATGCTCACCGTCGGTGGCCAGGGGATGGTGCCCCGCTACGATCACGCGCCGACTCCCGGCGCTCGCCAGAGTCGCCGCGAGCTGAGTGATGACCTCGTCCTCGGTCGTGGCGCGACACTTCGAGGTCGTGCCGTACGGCTTGTCGTGGTTATGCAGCCACCACTGGGTATCGAGAAAGACCATGCGAACCGTGGTGCCCACGTCCAGGGTGACCGGTCCGGGGCACGCGGAGTCGGGAAGCTGGATGCTGAGCCCCTTGACTCGCTCCCGCAGGTATTCCGACACCCGGCCGATGGCGCCCAATCCGCCCTTGCCCCAGCGCTCCCAGTCGTGGTTCCCCGCGAGGAAGATGGCCCGGCGCTGGCTCTTCCGGGCCACCTCGAGCTGGACCTCGAGACGGCGCTCTCCCTCGGCGCGCCTCGGGTCTCCCTCGGCGACCAGACCATTGGGGTAAAGGTTGTCGCCCAGGAAGACGATCAGGCTCCCCCGGGGTGAGTCTTTCGCCTGACGGGTGAGCTCCGCCAGGTTCGGATCGGGCGCTATCTCGGCGGAACCGGCGTCGCCAAGCAGGAAAATCGACGTCACGATGTCCGCTTCGGGGATCGGTGCGACGGGCGGCGGCGGCATTCGGTTGGCGCACCCGGCCACCGTGAGCGCTACTACCGCGAACACTTCGTATTTCGTGCTGTTGCGAGCCTGCACAGTTCGCTCCGATTGCAATGTGATCAATGAACCCGCGCCCCCTGCACCGTGGGAGCGCCACGCTCGATCAGTGCATCCTCCAGCATGCCCGCTTCGGTACGCTTGCCCAGCCTGACCAGGTACTTCATCACACCCTTGCCCTTGGCGTTGGTCTCGACCTCGGCCAGGTGATAGCGGCGCACCTCCGAACTCAGCACCGCTTCGACCACCGGCCGGGACTTGTCCGCGTTGGTGGTGCGCACCAGCAGCACCGCGTTGAAATCCTTGTTCTTCTTGGGATCGGCCGGTACGGCGCCGACCAGCATCCGGCGGGGATCGGTGCCCAGGGCGCAGGAGCCGTAGTTCATCTTGTCCATCGCCAGCACGACAAAGTTGAACACCATGGACAACACCGCCGCCGCGGTCAGTGCGTCTACCCCGGCGGCAAGTCCCACCCCGATGGCGAGGAAGACGAAAAGGGTATCCCGAGTTTCCGGTAAATTATTGCGAAACCGCACCGCCCCGACCACCCCGGCAAGGCTGAACGCAAGGGCGACGCTGTTCTTCGCGATGATGATGACGCCGGCTACCGCCACTGCCAGGATAATGAAGGTCTGTACCACTTGCTGGTCAAACCCCTTTTTCTGCCGCGTAGCCATGTATACCCACGACGCCGGCAGCATCAGCAGGAAGGCACCCAGCATCGAGAGGGCCATCGAGAGGCTGATGCTCCAGGCAAACCAGGGCTTGGTGGTCGCGTCATTCAGGGTCAAACCCGGAGATTTGCTGAGCTCCTGGAGCCGTTGACCCGATATCATCTCACTGGCACCCGGGACGTATCGAACGATCAGTGCCCCCGCCAGGAACAGCGTCCCGTAGTAAATCAACAGGGTGACGACGGGTTTTTCGGCCGGATACGTGAAGCGATCCACGACCCGGCGGACCGTGTTGGCGTACACTGCATGGCCGAGGGCCGCCGCACTACCTGTCCGCGACGGCATAGCGGGCAGCTCGTTGGTTTTCATGGCGATACGTCCTCGCTCGGAAGCGGGGCTGCCGGACCGGAATCTGGCTGGTGTGCTCGAATCTAGACTTACGGCAACCTATACGTACGCGGAAGGGGTTTGGATGGAATTGCGCCCGGCCGCCCCGCAACGGGTCGGCTCCTTTGCACGTACAATCTGACAGTTACCCTCACTCGGAGACAGTGAATGTCCACAAGAATCCTCACCGTGGCCGCCCTGCTGGCGACCGTCGCACTCCAGCCCGCGGCCGCCCAGGGAAAGACCGATTTCAGCGGTAGCTGGAAGATGAATGTCGAGAAGAGCGACCCGATGGGTGGCGGCGGTGGAGGCGGCGGTGGCGGTGGAGGCGGAGGCGGCGGCGCAAACATGATGGCCACCGCGGTCACATCTATCACCCAGTCGGCCACGCAGCTGGTCATCGAAACCAAATTCGGGGACCAGACGCGCACCACCACATACAACCTGGATGGCAAGGAGAGCGTCAACCCGGGCCGGGGTGGCGAGACCAAGAGCACGGCGAAGTGGGACGGGGCGTCGCTGGTGATCGAGAGCGTGAACGCCACCGGTCAAACGAGCAAGGAAGTCCGTTCTCTCTCTGCCGACGGAAAGCAGATGACGGTGGTGACCACGCGCCAGGGGCAGAACGGGGAAACGACCACCAAGCGGGTGTACGACAAGCAGTAGGAAGAGGCTAAGACGCGAAGACGCTAGGAAAAAGCGACGGGCCGGCGGTTGCCGGCCCGTCTGTTTCTGTCCACTTAGCGTCTTCGCGTCTTAGCGTCTGGGCAGAGCCACTGGTCGGATTTGAACCGACGACCGCTCGATTACGAATCGAGAGCTCTACCCCTGAGCTACAGTGGCCGAACAGCGGTTCATGCCCTGGCGCGGATTCGAACCGCGACGCCTTACGGCACTACCCCCTCAAGATAGCGTGTCTACCAGTTTCACCACCAGGGCGCGTGCAACAGAATAGCGGCTATGCGATTAGGGGTCAACGGGTTGGCGGCTCGGAGCACAGAAAACGATCTTGCCCGTGAGCCGCCGGTTTCCCGCCTACCGCCAGCCTAGCGCCACCCCCATGATCAGAGCTCGCGGCATCCCCGGCTCGAAGGCCACCGGAACGCCTCCGACAATGTCGGGATTGAGGAACGCTGAGGCGATGTGCCGCCGGTCGCCGATGTTGTTGACCGTGATGAAGCCCCGCACTCCGAGGGCGCCGCTCAGCCGCACCGGCTCGTCGAGTGCGACGGTCGCGTTCACCAGGGTGTACCCGGGGACGCTCAGGCTGTTGGCATCGTCGGCGAAGTACTTCCCGCTGCCCTGGGTCGTGAGGGCGAAGCGGAGGCCGCGGAGACCGGACGGCGCGTATCCGAGTGTGACGTTGTAAATCCAGTCGGGCACCCCGACCGCCTTGTTGCCGCTGAAATCGGCGAGGTGACCCGGGGCGACGTTGTAGTGAACGGAATCCACGACATACTCGACGTACTTGTTACGCGACCAGGTAAGCGCGGTGCCGAGCGAGAATCCGCTCTTGGTGCGCGCGTTCAGGGAGAGTTCGGCCCCGGTGCGATGGACCTTACCGGCAGTCAGGTAAAACCGTCCGCCCCGATACGGGATGATCTCGTTCGTGACGCGGGTGTGGTATATGGCGAGGTCGTAGCTCAGGTCGGACAGCATGCCGCTCGACGGGAGCAGAACCTGTTTGGTGCCGGCCTCGAAGGTGGTGGAACGGATCGGCTCGAGCAGCGGGTTGAGCGCGGTGATCGGATCGGGCACGCCGAAGGTGCTCACCGGATCGGTCTCGTTGCCGGCCGGCACTTCGACGCCGCCGCCCATGTTCACGTAGAGCGAGTGCGTCGGCGTGATCCGGAAGTTGACCGCAGCCTTCGGGGTGAGCCGGGAGAAGGCCTTGTCGGCATCCAGGGCGGGATCGATGAAGCTCTCGGAGTAGTAGGTGACCCGGTCATAGCGACCTCCAAGGCTCAGCGCCCAGCGATCGGCGAAATCGAACTCGCCCTGGACGAAGACGCCGAGGTTGTTGGCGCCTTCCCGCTTGTTGTCGCGCAAGTCGGTGGCGTTCCGGGTGTTCTCGGGCGTCAGGCCATAGAAGAGGATCGCGCCATCTTGATAGGCCTCGTCGGCGCCGGCCTGGATTCGGCCGTTGGTCGACCCGCCCAGGCTGCCGGACTTGGTGTAGACCAGGTTGCCGCCAACATGGTAGCGGGTAAAGTCGCGGAAGGTGCCCCGCTCGGAGCGCTGCAGGAACTTGGGCGTCACGAAGGCGCTGGCGGTGATGGTCCCGGCCCGGCGCATCTCGTGCTCCAGCGTGGCCCCGAACCGGCCGAGCCGGTTGAAGCGCCGCTCGTCGCGTCCGGCGTAGGTCGCGTTGGCCTGTTGGGGATCGGCGTCCACCTGGGCCTGGGTCAGCGGCCCGGGAATCCGGAACTGGTTGCTGGATCCCATCACATAGAGCCCGAGGTGGGTCCGCGGATCGAGCTTCCCCGACATGGCGACGTTGATCAGGCTCCGCTCGGCATTGGAGTGCTTGCGCCAGCCGTCGAAGTCGGTGCGGACCACCGACCCCGCCAGCCGGCTTTCGCCCCAGGCCGTCCCGGCCCGGCCGATGAGCCGCACCAGGCCGAAACCACCGGCCTCCACCTCGAATTCGCCGAAGCCCCGGTCGAAATCCGGAAGAGTCGAGATGCTTACCAGGCCGCCGGAGGCGTTCCCAAACGTGCTGCTGGCGTTGGAGCGGATGACCTCGACAGCCGAAGCAGAGGCCAGGTCGATTCCATCGAAGGAAGTCCGGCCATCGGGCTCGGTCTCAGGGAAGCCGTCGAGCAGAATCCGGATGCCGCGTGTGGTGCCGGCGTTGGAGCGGTCGCCCGCGCCGCGGGCACCGAAGCCCCGGATGACCAGCCTCATGTCGCTGGTGCCGTAGCGTGACTGGGCCAGGACGCCGGGCACCTTGGACAGGGCCTCCTCCAGCCCGAATCCGCGGGTACCAGACCAATCCCGGGCGGAAATCCGGCTGATGGCGAACGGCAGGACGAGCGGCGAGGCGGCATGGCGCGCGGTAGTGACCGAAATGCCCGGCAGGACGTAGGCGGTGTCCTTTGCGGCGGGCTTTTCCTGCGCTGAAACGCGCGAAGCGATTAGGGCGACGGCGAACAGGACGCGGGCGGCGATGTGGTGAGTCATCGAGGCTCCGTTGGTACGAAATGACGGACGGGCTGGCAACCCGGGCCAGGCTAACAATTTACGAGAATCTGCAGAGAAATGTTGCCCGGCTCAACGGGTCAGCCGATTTGGACGTATCTTCTGCACTGTCTCAAGACAGCATCCCAACCCCCGTCTCCCGAGTCATCCATGATCCGTCTCCCGCGCAACGGCCGGAGCTCGTTGACCCTGCTGTTCCTGGCTCTGACCCCGGTTCTCCTGTCCGCCCAAATCCCCACGTCCCGACTCGATTCGGCCCTTATCGCGGGTCTGCGCTGGCGCAACATCGGCCCCGCGAACATGGGCGGCCGGGTGAGCGACGTGGCTGGAATCCCGAGCCCATCCCGGACCTTCTACGTCGCCGCCGCAGCCGGTGGCGTCTGGAAAACCACCAACGCCGGCACGACGTTCCGGCTGGTCTTCGGCGGCAATGGGGACGAGGGCGCCATCTCCGGCGGCCAGCTCGCCATCGCCCCGTCGGACACCAACCAGGTCTGGTTCGGCAGCGGGGAGGTGAACTCTCGCAACTCCCTCTCACCGGGGCGCGGCATCTTCAAGTCCACCGATGGGGGGAACACCTGGAAGCTCATGGGCCTGGAAAAGACCCAGACCATAGGCCGCGTGGTGGTTCATCCGACCAATCCCAACATCGTGTACGTCGCCGCACTCGGGGCGGTCTGGAACACCAATCCGGAGCGCGGGCTGTACAAGACCACGGATGGCGGGACGACCTGGACGCTGATCAAGTTCATCAGCGACAAGGCGGGCTTCGTCGACGTCGCGATGGATCCCTCGAACCCCGAGGTTCTCTACGCCGCAAGCTGGGAACGGATCCGCGGGCCCTATTTCCTGCAAAGCGGCGGGGCGGGCAGCGCGCTCTGGAAAAGCACGGACGGCGGAGCCACCTGGGCCGAGCTCAAGGGCGGCGGCTTTCCTGAGTCGATGAAGGGACGCATCGGCATCGCCATCGCTGCAAGCGACCCGCAGGTGCTGTATACGATGGTCGAAGCGGACACCAATCCGAATCCCAAGCCCACCAAGGGCGTCGCCCGGCAAACGTCTCCCAGCGGCCTGTACCGCACTGCCGATGGCGGGAAGACCTGGGCCAAGATGGCTCCCCAGAATGTCCGGCCGTTCTACTACTCTCAGGTCCGGGTCGACCCCAAGGACGCCAACCGGGTGTACTTCTCCTCGACCCCGCGGGTGTTCTCCGCCGATGGCGGCAAGACCGTGCGTCCGGGCACCCAGGGCATCCACGTCGATACCCACGCCCAGTGGATCGATCCCACCGATCCGAACCACATGGTCGAAGGCAACGACGGCGGTGTATGGCAGACCTGGGACAAGGGCGGCAACTGGATCGCGCTGAACACGTTTCCGATCGGCCAGCCGTACAACGTGAGCTTCGACTACGGGGTGCCCTACCGGGTCTGCGGGGGATTCCAGGACAACGGGACCTGGTGCGGCCCGAGCAAACGACGGGGACAAACCGGCAACAACCACTGGTTCAACATCGGTGGTGGCGACGGCTTCGTGACGGCGCAGAACGCCGACAACCCCAATATCGTGTACGGCGAGTCGCAGGGCGGCAACATGTACCGGCGCGACCTGGCAACCGGGGATCAGACCGGCCTGGCCAAGCCGCAGTGGCGGCCGCAATACCTGCGATGGCAGGACTCGATCCTGCTGGCCCGGGGCGATACCACGATTCCGGAGTCCAAGGAGCTCAAGGCCCGGCTGGCCGAGCTGCGCGCCCGGGCCACCAGGGACTCGGCCGATGCACAGCTCCGCTGGAACTGGAACACCCCGTTCTTCCTCTCGCCCCACAACCAGAAAGTCTTTTACGCCGGGTCGAACCGGGTCATGAAATCGGCCAAGCAGGGCGACGAGATGTACGCCATCTCGCCGGACCTGTCGACCAACGACACGATGAAGATCCGGATCAGCATCCGCACGACCGGCGGCATCACGACCGACGCCACGGGAGCCGAGACCTACGGCACGATCGTCTCGCTGAACGAGTCCCCGATTCGCCCCGGGCTACTGTACGCCGGCACCGACGACGGCAATGTCTGGCTGACCCGGAACGACGGCGGCACCTGGGAGAATCTCACCGGTCGATTCACCGGAGTCCCCAAGGGCACCTATGTGAGCCGGATCGAGCCATCCTACGCCGATTCGGCCACGTTCTACATCAGCTTCGACAACCATCGCAACGGCGATTTCACCCCCTACGTCTTCACCACCAACGATTACGGTAAGACTTTCCGCTCGATTTCCAATAATCTGCCGAGTGGAGGCCTCGACTTCGTGCATGTGATCCGGGAAGATCCTTCGAACCGGAATCTTCTCTACGTGGGCACCGAGACCGGTGCGTTCATTTCGACCGACAAGGGCGCGTCGTGGCGCAAGTTCATGTCCGGGCTCGCCACTGTGCCGGTGCACGATCTAAGGATCCAGCCCCGGGACAAGGAGCTGATCGCGGCGACGCACGGCCGATCGTTCTGGATCGTGGACATCGCCCCGCTGCAGCAAGTCACCGAGGCGGTGATCGCCTCGACGGCGTACCTCTTCCAGCCCAAGACGGCATGGCAATTCAACTCGACGCAGGAAGGCGAGCTGGGCGGCGGTGGAGCCGGAAGCGGCCACATGCTCTTCCGCTCCAATCCCCCGCCCTACGGCGCGGAGATCGTATATCGGGTTGCCCCAGGGACACCCGGCGGTCGCGCAGCGCGGATTTCGATCGTCGATGCCACCGGCGACACCATTCGCACGCTCACCGGCTCGTCCAGCGCCGGGGTGCAGAGGGTGTATTGGGCCTACAACGGCCGGACGCCGCCGCGGGCGCCGCTCTCGCCGGCGCAGAAGCGCGACAGCGCAGCGCTGATCGCGAGACTGGACAGGACGGTCGATTCGATGGTGGCCGCGGGCGGTAATAAGGCAGCGCTCGACTCGGCCAAGACCCAGCTGCTGACGGTGGCGCAGGGCGGCGGCGGATTCGGCGGGGGTGGGTTCGGCGGTGGCGCTGGTGGCCCACCCGGCATTCCCGCGTTCCAGGCTCGTCCGGGTGAAGGCGCCGTGCTCGGGGCCGGTGGGGGAGGTGGCGGTGGCGGCGGCGGCGGCGGTGGACTGGGCGGTAACCCGCTGGTCCAGGCGCTCGGCGGCTTCCAGGCCATTCAGGGGCTGATCGGAGGTGGTGGCGGCGGCGGCGGCGGGGGTGGCGGGGGAGGTGCTCCGACCGTCGAGCCGGGAGACTATCTCGTCGTGGTGGAAGTGGCAGGGCAGAAGCTGAGCCGGAAGCTGCGGGTGGAGAAGGCCACGTCGATCTGGTAGGAGACGCTAGGACGCTAAGACGCTAAGACGCTACGATAACTACGGTGCAAGAAGAGCCCCCCGAGGCAGTCGCACCGGGGGGCTCTTTTTTCTTAGCGTCTTAGCGTCTTAGCGCCCGGGCTGGAACGTGAGCCCAACCCCGAACGTCCAGACCTTCTCGTGAAGCGTGCCGAGGTTGTCCGGATCAGGCCCGCCGTTGGTCGAGGTATGCTTCATCAGACTGATCATCGGAGTCAGGAAGAAGTTCCTGCCGAGCTTGAGCTCATACCCCGCGCCGTAGAGGTAGGCGAATCCAGTTTCACCGGTACCGGTTCCGAAACTGATGTCTTCGCCGCTGCGGCTGATCCCCACTCCGCCCTTCACGAACAAGCCGAGATCGCGAACCGGGAAGACCTGAGCGGTCAGCAAGCCACCCACCAGGGACTGGGTGAAATGCTCGCCGTTGTCGTTGAACTCATTGACCCAGGCGTTAATCTCCCCGCCGAGGCGCAGGTTTGGATTCACCGTGCCGCCGGCAGCGAGCCAGAACGAAGGCTTCGCGATGTCTTCGCTGTAACCGGAAGGGTCATTACTGAAGCGGAAACTCTCGCTTCCGCGGCCCAAACCGAAATTGAGCCAAGCCCCGTGCCGTTCATGGGGCCGCGACACATCCACGAGCCCCCGCCGGTGCTGGGCGACGGCCTCCGAGGCCGGAACGAGAAGGATGACGGCGATGACCGAAGCGAGGATCTTCTTGGTGTTTCGCATGCTCGCCCTCACGGATGGCGTGGTCGGAAAGCATTTCACGGGACGACTTGCAGTGAGACACGAGCAAGGGATGGGCCGAAGTCGGTGTTGGGGACTATCTTCTTGCGGAGAATATACTTAACCCGATCGATGGGGCCTGCCCCCAGATCGTCGATGTCCGAAAAAGCAGACAGCCCGGAGCCCGGATGCGCCGCGTCGTCCTCCTAAGTCTCGTAGTCGTGATTGCGGGGGCCTGCATCGCCCTGGGCTTCTGGCAGCTTCGCCGCCTTCGCGACCGGCGCGCCCGAAACGCCAACGCAATCGCGGCCCAGGCGCTGCCGCCACTTACGACTGACTCGGCTCCCTCGCCCGGACTCTCTCCCTACCGGCGTGCGACTGTGACCGGCGAGCTCGATCCGGCGCACGAGTTCGTGCTCCGCAACCGGCTGGTGCGCGGGGT
>Ga0070699_100001395_pt1 | contig 22214 bp, 26 predicted proteins | sample KBSK1503metaG_FD_65473 | JGI IMG/M metagenome (GOLD analysis project Ga0070699, IMG submission 65473) | Corn, switchgrass and miscanthus rhizosphere microbial communities from Kellogg Biological Station, Michigan, USA - KBS K1-50-3 metaG | ecosystem: Host-associated > Plants > Roots >...
AGGGTCTGGGCGACGCTCGTCATCGCGCCGGCGTCGTTTGTCCGGGTCCGCTCCTTGAAGGCCCTGAGCTGCTTGACGATGTACTCGGGATGCTGGCCGGCGACTCGGGGAATCTCGTTCTGCCCGGAGAATCCGCCGAGGTGGCACATCGTGCAGAGCACCTCGGCGGCCTTCGCCCTGCCCGCGGCGACCTTGGCCGGATCGGCCCTGAAGCCCGTGGGGGCCGGCTTCTGCGCCGCGAAGTACTCGGCGAGATCGAGCATGTCCTCGCGCGAGAGGCCGGCGGCGATCGGCGACATGACCGGGTCTCGACGTCTCCCCTCCTTGTAGTCCTTGAGCTCCAGATAGGTGTAGCGGGCGGTCTGCCCGGCAAGGATCGGAACGAGCCCCGCGGTCGAGTTCCCGGCGACCCCGTGACAGGGGACGCAGGCGCTCGCTTTCCGCCGTCCGGCTTCCACGTCGGCGGAGACCGTGGCGGGAAGGAGGACGAGACATGCGCAGGCGACGAGCGCTCTCCCGTTCATGCGAACCGTTCGGGTCCTCGCGGCGAGGGAGGGCCGCGCCGCGAGCCCCTCGCTCGAGACGCGGCCCCGTTTCAACTGAGGGGCGTCAGGGCAGCGCGAAGACGACGATGCTGTTGCCGCGCTTGAAATCGAGCTGCGTGTTGCCACCCGCGGCGACCGCGATGTATTGCTTGCCTTTCACGGAGTAGGAGACGGGCGGCGAGTTGACGCCCGCGCCGCACTGGAACTGCCAGAGGACCTTCCCGGTTCGCGAGTCGTATGCCTTGAGGAGGCCGTTGCCCTCCCCCGCGAAGACCAACCCGCCGGCGGTCGCGAGCGCGCCTCCGATCATGGGTTGCTCGGTCTTTTGCTGCCAGGCGATCTTCCCGGTATCGACGTTCACCGCGGTGACATTGCCCCACTGCGGCTCGTTCGGGATCACCTTGAACGCACCGCCCAGCCAGAGCTTGCCGTCGGGGTACTCCGCGGCCTCGACGTGGTACGTCATGGGCTGGTGCAGGTTCACCGCGAAGGCGAGGTGCAGCTTCGGATCGAACGCCATCGGCGACCACTCGACGCCACCGTTCGCGCCGGGCAGCATGCGGGCGCCTTGGGGCGTCGGCAGCACCCACATGTTTTCCTGCGGCACCATCGCGTCCGAGAAGCGGATGAGGCGTCCGTCACGCCGGTCGTGGACGTACACGTGGCCGGTCTTGCCGCCGTGGATCGCCGCCGGGACCGTCTTGCCGTTCTTGTCCTTCGCGTCGACGAGAATGACCGCGCTCACCGCGTCCAGGTCCCAGACGTCGTGGGCGATGTACTGCGAATGCCACTTGTACGCCCCCGTGTCGAGGTCGACGGCGACCATCGAGTCCGTGTAGAGATTGTCTCCCGGCCGCTCCGCTCCGTAGAGGTCCGGCGACGGGTTCCCGACCACGAAGTAGACGGCCCGGGCCCGCAGGTCGACGGCCGGCGTCATCCACACCCCGCCGCCGAGCCGCTCGTAGAAGGACCGGTCCTTGGCCAGCGCGGCCTTCTCGGCCGCGATGTCACGGTGCATATCCCGGCCGGTGGCATCGCGGGTCGCCCACACCCCCTCGTGGCCCGTTTCGGGAATGGTGTTGAAGGTCCACAGGAGCTTGCCGGTGTCGGCGTCGTAGGCCTTGAGGAATCCCCGGATACCGTACTCGCCGCCGTTGGTGCCGATCAGCACCTTGCCGTCGACGACCCCGGGGGCCATCGTCTCCGAATAGCCCTTCTCGGGGTCGGCGATCTGCGTCTCCCAGAGGACCGCACCCGTCTTCGCCTCCAGCGCCACCAGTTTGGCGTCGAGCGTGCCCAGGTAGAGCTTGTCGTGCCAGATCGCGACGCCTCGGTTGTTCGGGCCGCAGCAGTACGTGGTGACCGGCCCGAGCTTGTGCTTGTAGTGCCAGAACTCCTGGCCGGTGGCCGCGTCGATCGCGTACACGTGGTCGTACGAGGTGGTCAAGAACATCACGCCATTGATCACGATCGGCGCCGTCTCCATGGATTCCAGTACGGCGGTCTGGAACACGAAGGCCGGACGAAGCGCATGGACGTTGGTGGGCTTGATCTGCGTGGCGGAATGGTAGCGCATCTGGTCATAGCTGCCGTTCGCGTGCAGCCAGTCGTTCGCGTCACCGCCCGCCCTGGTCAGCATCTCCTGGCTCACGGGGACCAGCGCCGACGACATCGGCGCCGCCGTCGTGGTGGCGCTCTCCTCCTGGGCGATGCCGGTGATGGCGCCGGCGAGCAGCACGGCAGCGGTCAGCGCCACGACGCGCGCGAGCGGGGGCACGATGGTCATAGAGGCCTCCTTAAGGGGGTGACGGCCGGTGGCAGTATAGTGAACGCGCCCGCTCATTTGAAGGGGAATCTGTTCGCCCGGCGCCTCGGGCTTACGGCCACCAGAGATACAGGAAGCGCGGCCCCGCGTCGCCGAGGAGCGCGGCGAACTGGCTCCACGCGGTAGGGCCCCGCGACTCCGCGCCCTCCGCCTGCGCGTAGTAGGTCGCCCGGTACTGCCGCGGGCGGTGGTAGACGATGACCCGTGCCCGGTCGACCCCGGCCGCGTGCTTCGCCAGGCGGATCGCGTCGTCCATGTAGCCGACCTGGTCGACGAGGCCGTTCGCCAGCGCCTGCTCGGCGGTGTAGATCCGTCCGTCGGCGAGCTGGCGGGCGCGCTCGATCGGCAGCCCGCGCCGCTCCGCCACCTTCGCGATGAACTGCGTCTGCAGCTCGTCGATCACGGACTGGAAGATCGCCCGCTCGTCGTCGGCCAGCCGACGGAACGGGCTCCCCATGTCCTTGCGGGGTCCGGACTTGATCGCGGAGGTCGAGACCCCGATCTTGTCGAGGAGCCCCTCGGCGTTGACGGTGAGCATGATCACGCCGATCGAGCCCGTCACCGTGGTCGGGTGGGCCATGATCTTGTCCGCGCTCAAGGCGATGTAGTAGCCGCCGGAGGCGCCGACGTCCATCAGCACGGCGACGATCGGGACCTTCCGCTGCTTCCGGAAGAGATCGATCTCGCGGTAGATGATGTCGGAGGCGGTCACCGTGCCCCCCGGGCTGTTGATGCGCAGCACGAGCGCGCGGACGCCGTCGTCCTCGGCCGCCTTCTTGAGCTCCTCGCGAATGCGGACGAGCATCGGCACCCGCGGCGGCTCGGCGCCGATCGTCAGCACTGACCCCTGGCCTTCGTCGCTGATGAACCCGGACACGTCCATCAGGAGGATCTTCGCCTCGCCCTCGCCCTCGACCGTTTGCTCCTCGAGGGGACGGATGCGCGGCGTGAGATCGATCGAGATCACCGAGCAGCCGGCGCACAGGAGCCCGAGCCCGAGGAAGCTGGTGAGGCGCATGGCCCGAGTATAGCGCGGCCCGCGGCTTGTCAGTCGCCCCCGGGGTCGGGCATAATGCAGCGGAGCGCGAATCGCCCCGGAGGTGTTCCGTGCCCGGCCCGCTCGACGGTCTGCGCGTCATCGATCTCTCCCGCATCGTGGCCGGGCCGCTCGCCACCCAGATCCTCGGCGACTACGGCGCCGAGATCATCAAGATCGAGCAGCCGGGGGTCGGCGACGACAGCCGGGCGTGGGTGCCGCCGGCGGCGCCCGACGGGTCGGCGGCGTACTTCTTCGCCATCAACCGGAACAAGAAGTCAGTCACGCTCAACCTCAAGCACCCCCGCGGCAAGGAGATCCTCAAGGCGCTCGTGGGCCGGGGCGACGTCGTGATCGAGAACTTCAAGCCCGGCACCATGGAAGACCTCGGCCTCGGGTACGACACATTACGCGAGGTGAACCCGCGGGTGATCTACTGCGGCATTTCCGGTTTCGGCGCCTCGGGACCGGATCGCGCGCGCGCGGGGTACGACTCGATCCTGCAGGGGGTGAGCGGGCTGATGTCGATCACCGGCGAGCGCGACGGGCGTCCGGTCAAGGCCGGCGTCGCGATCATCGACGAGATCACCGCCCTCTATGCCCACGGGGCGATCCTGGCCGCCCTCCGCCACCGCGACCGGACGGGGCGGGGGCAGAAGATCGAGTGCTCGCTCCTGGAGTCGGGCGTCGCCACGCTCATGAACGCCGCGCTCTCGTATCTGCTGGCGGGGGTGGTGCCGGGGCGCTGGGGCAGCGCTCACGAGACGGTGGTGCCGTACCAGGCCTTCCGCGCCCGCGACGGCTACCTCATCATCGGCGTCGGCAACGAGCGCCTGTGGAAGACCTTCTGCGAAGCCATCGGCGCCCCCGAGTGGACGGACGACCCGCGCTTCGACACGAACGCCAAGCGCGTCGAGCGGCGGGAGGAGCTCGTCCGGCTGATCGAGGAGCGGCTCGCCGCACGCGGCCGGGCCGAGTGGATCCGCGAGTTCGCCGCGGCCGGGCTCCCGACGGGACCGATCAACACGGTCGACCAGACGTTCAAGGATCCCCAGGTGCTCCACCGAGGCATGGTGCAGGAGGTCGATCACCCGACGGCCGGCCGCGTGCGCCTGGTCGGGATCCCCGTCAAGTTCTCCGACTCGCCGGGCGCGATCACGAACGCCCCCCCCCGGCTCGGCCAGCACACGGCCGAGGTGCTGGAGGGGCTGCTCGGCCTGTCGCCGGCCGAGGTCGACGAGCTCAAGCGGGAAGGGGTGGTCTGATGGCGCGCTACATCGTCACCGCCGAGGAGGTTCCCGCCTACTCGCCGCCGCTTCACTCCGGCACCGTGAATCGGCGTCTGGTCGGGCGCGACGTCAACGGCTCCCGGTCGGTGGAGGTCGTGCTCGGCGTCGTCGAGCCCGGCGGGGTGGCGGAGCGCCACACCCACGAGGTCGAGCAGGCCATGTACATCCTGGACGGTCGGGCGCGGATCGAGGTGGCGGGCGAGGTCCGCGAGTGTGGGCCGGGCACCGCCTGCTTCTTCCCGGTCGGCACCGCCCACCGCGTCGAATCGCTCGGGCCCGGGCCGCTGCGGGCGCTCGTGATCTACGCGCCTCCGCTCGAGCGCTCCGCGGCCGCCCAGCCGTTCCGGCCCGCCTGAGGGAGGCTGCGAGTGCTGACGCTCGACCGGGTGGAAGCGGCCGCGCGGCGGATCGTGAACCGCGTCCATCGCACACCCGTCGTCACCTGCCGCTCGTTCGACGACGCCACCGGTCAGAGCGTCTTCTTCAAGTGCGAGAATCAGCAGCGCGCAGGATCGTTCAAGATCCGGGGCGCCCTCAACAAGCTGCTGACGCTCGGCCCCGGGGAGCGGGCGCGCGGGGTGGTTGCCTTCTCGTCGGGCAATCACGCACAGGGCGTGGCCCTGGCCGCGCGCATGGTGGGGACCTCGGCCGTGATCTGCATGCCCACCGACGCCCCCGTGCTCAAGCTCGCCGCCACCCGGGACTACGGCGCCGAGATCGTCTTCTACGACCGTCGGCGGGACGACCGCGAGGCGATCGCGCACCGGATCAGCAAGGAGAGCGGGCGGGTGCTGGTGCCGCCCTACGACGACTACGAGGTCATGGCCGGGCAGGGGACGGCGGCCCTGGAGCTGCTCCAGGACGTCCCGTCGCTCGATGCGCTGCTGACACCGGTCGGCGGCGGCGGGCTCATGGCCGGATGCTGCGTGGCAGCCAAGAGCCTGTTCCCCGCCATCGAGGTCTTCGGCGTCGAGGCCGACACGGCCAACGATACGTTCCTCTCCTTCCAGAAGGGCGAGCGCACGCGCATCGACCCGCCCCCGACGATCGCGGACGGGATCCGCAACCTCTCCCCCGGTGAGCTGACCTTCCCGATTCTCCGCGAGCACGTCTCCGATATGCTGCTCGTAGCGGACGACGACATCGTGAAGACCGCACGGTTCCTCCTCTTTCGCGCGAAGGTGCTCGTAGAGCCGACGGGTGCGGTGGCGGCGGCCGCCGTCTTCACCGGACGGCTCCCGCTGGGGCGCGGCGCGCGGGTGGGCGTCGTGCTCTCGGGCGGCAACGTCGACCCTGAGTTGCTGGCGAGGATCATCCAGACGAACTGATCCTCACCGGCGCCGTCTTGTGTCGGCGGCTTACGGCGTGAGTCCGAGCGCGAACTTGAGGGCGTGCTCCACCGCCCTGAGCTTCTCGGGTGATAGGGTGCTGATCGGCTTCGTGAGCGTCTGCTTGGGTCGCTCGGTCGGGCCGGCCTAACGGGAATGGAAGGCGGGGATGACCTCGGCGGCGAGCCAGGCGATCTGGTCGAGCATCCGGTCGGGCGGGCTCATCGGCCGGAGCACGAACTTCGAGGCGCCCGCTTTGACGTACTCCTCGAGCCTGGCGTGGGCCACCGCGGGCGGACCGAAGGCGGTGCAGGCCGGGAGCGTCGCCTCGTCGGCCCGCCCCTTCGGGATGTAGGGCGCGGCCGCGGCGCGGGCGCGCCGCGCATCGGCGTCGAGGCCGAAGTAGACGAGGGCGCCGAAGTGATCGGACGGGACCTCGCGACCGGCCTCGCGGGCGAAGAGCTGGATCCGGTCCACGCCCTCCCGCAGGTCGGCGGGGGTGATGAACGACGGAATCCAGCCGTCGCCGAGCCGGCCGACCCTACGCAGCGCGGCCTCGCTCCGGCCGCCGATCCACAGCGGAAGCGGTTTCTGCACGGGCTTCGGCAGCACGCTCACGTGATCGAGCTTCCAGAACTCGCCCGCGAAGCTGACCTCATCCTGCTCCCAGCAGAGGCGCATGATCCGGATCGCCTCGTCCGTGCGTCGGCCCCGCTCCCGGAACGGGATCCCGGCCGCGCCGAACTCCCGCTCCGCTTCGACGCCGATTCCGACCGCGGGCAGCAGGCGGCCGGCCGAGAGGTAGTCGATCATCGCGAGCTCGCGCGCGGCCAGGACCGGCGCCCGGAACGGCAGGACGAGCACGCTCGGGCCGAACTTGAGCCGGCGCGTACGGGCGGCCACGGCCGCCATCGTGGTGATCGGCTCGAGCACGGCCAGCGGCGAGGACAGGCGCTCGGAGAACCACAGGGAATCCACGTCCGAGCGCTCGCACTGATCGATCAGGCGCCAGAGGAGATCGACGCCGTCCCCGCCCGCGGGCCAGGGGCCGGGCATGACGCCGATCCGGTATTTGATCCGCATGGCGGCGATCGTAGCACCGCGGTCCAGGGTTTGACAGGGCGCGCGGGCGGCGACTAGAATGAACGGCGATTCAGCGAACCGGTCATGCGCGATCCCGAGAAACCTCAGCAGATCATCGACGCCGCGATCCGGGTATTCGCCCGTCACGGGTACTACAACTCCCGCGTCTCCGACATCGCGAAGGAGGCCGGCGTCGCGAGCGGCACCATCTACCTCTACTTCAAGACCAAGGACGACATTCTCGTCACCCTCTTCCGCGAGAAGATGGCCGAGTGGGTGGCCTTCCTGCGAGAGGCGATCACCGACCTCCCGGATGCGCCGGCCAAGCTCCGGCGGCTGGTCGCGCTCCACCTCCGGATGCTCGAGGAGAACCCCGACCTGGCGGAGGTGGTACAGGTCGAGCTGCGCCAGGGGCAGAAGTTCTTCCGAGGCGCCTCCGCGCACGAGATCACCGCGTACTTCGCGCTGATCGGCTCCGTGCTGGAGGAGGGGATGGCGGCGGGCCTGATCCGGTCCGACCTCTCCGTGAAGCTGGCGACGAAGACGCTCTTCGGCGCGATGGATCAGGTGGCGACGTCGTGGGTGCTGGGCAAGCGCCGCTACCGGCTCTCCGACACCGCGGACGCGCTGGCCGACATCTTCCTCAAAGGAGTCGTGCGCTGATGGCTTACGAGACGCTGCTCGTCGCCCGCGAGGAGACGTTCGCCGTCGTCACCCTCAACCGCCCGCCCGCCAACGCGATCAGCGCCGAGCTCGTGCGCGAGCTCGACGCCGCGATGACCGAACTCGCGGCGGATCCGGCCGTGCGCTCGGTCATCGTCACCGGTGCCGGCGAGCGGATCTTCTGCGCCGGCGCCGACCTCGGCTCGGCGTTCACCGGTGGCGCCGTCGCCGACTTCATCCGATTCGGCAACCGGACGCTGCGCCGGATCGAACGATTCCCGAAGCCGGTCATCGTCGCCATGAACGGCCACGCGCTCGGGGGCGGCTGCGAGATCGCCATGGCCTGCCATCTCCGGATCCTGAAGGAGACGGCGCGCATGGGCCAGACCGAGTCGAACCTCGGGATCATTCCGGGCTACGGCGGGACCCAGCGACTGCCCCGCCTCATCGGGCGGGCCAAGGCGCTCGAGTTCATGATTCTCGGCGCCCAGATCCCGGCTACCGAGTGTCTCGCCCTCGGCCTCGTGAACCGGCTCGCCCGCGAGGGCGAGGCACTGAACGAGGCGAAGACGCTGGCCCGCCAGATCGCAAAGCGGCCGCCCGTCGCCACGCGCCTGATCATCGAGGCGGTCGACGACGGGCTCAACACCGACATCGAGCGCGGGCTCGAGGCGGAGACCCGGGCCTTCCTCGAGGTCCTCAAGACGGCGGACGCCGCCGAGGGTATCCAGGCCTTCTTTCAGAAGCGCGAGCCCGGGTTCAAGGGGCGCTGAGCCGATGGACCTCGGAATCGCCGGGAAGGTCGCGCTCGTCACCGGAGCCGCCCGGAGCCTCGGGCGGGCGGACGCCCAGGTGCTCGCCGCCGAGGGCTGCCGGGTCGCGATCGTCGACCTCAACGCCGAGGGCGCCACCGAGGCGGCGGGGGAGATCGGGGGCGGCGCGCGCGCCTACGCGTGCGACATCACCGACCGTCGGCAGGTGGCGGCGGTCGTCGCGCGGATCGAGCAGGAGCTGGGCCCCGTCGACATCTGCGTCAACAACGCCGGGTTCATCTACACGGTAGCCCAGCTCAAGGACATGAAGGACGAGGACTGGGATCTCAACCTGAGCATCAACCTCACGGGCACCTATAATGTGACGCGGGCGGTATTCCCCGCGATGCGGGAGCGGCGGTGGGGCCGCGTCATCTGCATGGCGTCGATCGCCGGGCTCATGGGCGGTTTCGGCCAGACCGCCTACGCCACGACAAAGATGGGGGTGATCGGGTTCGCCCGCTCGGTGGCGCTGGAAGGAGCGCGCGCCAACGTGACCGCGAACGTGATCGCGCCTGGGATCATCGGGCCCAATGCCAGCCTGAGCCCGCTCTACGATCGGATGGTGAAGCGGGTGGCCATGCAGCGCGAGGGCCAGCCGGAGGACGTGGCGAATGCGATCGCGTTCCTGTGCTCCGAGCGCGCCCGCTACATCACGGGCGCGGTCCTGACTGTCACCGGCGGTATGGATCTGTTCACCTTCTGACGACCGAGGAGGCAACCGATGCCGACAGTAAAAGAGACCTTCGACATGATGGCGGGCAGGTTCCGGGCCGACAAGGCGGCCGGCACCCACGCCGTCATCCAGTACGAGATCGGCGGCGAGGGCGGCGGGACATGGAACGCCGTCATCAAGGACGGCACCTGCAAGGTCTCCGCGGGGACGGCGCCGAGTCCCAACCTGACGCTCCAGATGTCGGGCCAGGACTGGCTCGACATGCTCTCGGGCAAGGCGTCGGGCCAGATGCTCTTCATGTCGGGCAAGCTCAAGCTCAAGGGCGACATGGCCCTCGCGATGAAGCTCGGCTCGCTCTTCGAGACCACGTAGGCCGGGCCGCCGGCGCCAGGAGGGCGGTCCGCCATGGGACAGGAACGGTTCGCGGACGTCGTGGAGCGGTTCACCCAGGGGTACCAGGTGCCGGCGCCGGCGCCCGAGGTCCGACAGCGCTGGGGGGAGGAGATCGAGCGGGCCCAGCGTCGCATGGCGAACTTCGCGCGTCTGATGCTGGATCCGGTCGAGCCGAAGACCGGTCCGACGGCTCGCCAGGAAGTGTTCCGGAAGAACAAGTCCCGGCTCTACCGCTACGAGTCCCCGCGGACGCACCGGACGCCGCTCCTCTTCGTCCCGAACCTCGGGATCTCGCGTCCCTACATCTTCGACCTGCTCCCGGGCGGGAGCTTCGTCGAGTACATGACGGCGCAGGGGTTCGACTTCTACCTGCTCGACTGGGGCGTGTTCGGCCCGGAAGACAACGGGCTGACGGTCGAGGATTGCGTGACCCGGATCCTGCCGCGGATGGCGGCGAAGGTGCTCGAGTCGTCGGGGGCCGCCGGGCTCTCCGTGCTCGGCTACTGCATGGGCGGGCCGCTCGCGGCGTCGTTCGTGGCCACCTTCCCCGAGGTTCCCGTCCAGAACTTCATCAACATGGCGGGCCCGATCGATTTCGCCAAGGCCGGCCTCTTCGCCTTGTGGCTCGACAAGCGGTTCTTCAACGTCGACCGCTTCGTCGACGTGATCGGTGCCGTCCCCGCCGACATGGTCCGGGCCGGGTTCAAGCTGCTCAAGCCGACGATGGATCTCTCGACGAGCCTGAACCTCTGGTGGAACCTGTGGAACGACACCTACGTGGAAGGCTTCACCGCGCTCAACAAGTGGGCCAACGAATACGTCGCGTTTCCCGCCGAGTTCTTCCGTCACTGGGTCGGCGACTTCTACCAGCAGAACAAGCTGGTCCGGGGCGAGCTCCGGATGGGCGGCCGCCGGGTCGATCTCTCCCGCATCACCTGCCCGGTGTTCGTCATCGGCGCCCGGGAGGATTACATCGCGCCGCCCGCGTGCGTGAAGGCGTTCCTCGACGTCGTGGGCAGCCGCGACAAGGAGTACGCCGAGCTCCCGGGCGGGCACATCTCGCTGATCGCCGGTCGCGGCGCCGCGACCCACTGCTGGCCGAAGGTGTCCAGCTGGCTCGCCCGCCGCTCCTGACGGTTTGGCGCAGAGCGTCATTGGCGCTAGCATAGGAAGTGAGGACAGGGATGGACCCCAACGCAGCCAGCCAGCAGCTCTTCGACCTCTGGAAGCGGCAGATCGAGGAGGGAACCCAGGCCTGGGCCCGGATGATGGCGGAGGTGCCGGGGCCAGGCGCCGGCGCCGTCGACCCGACGGCGTTCTGGCGTCCACTCATGGACCAGGGCGTCGCGACCTGGTCACGGATCCTCGGCCAGGCGCCGGCCTCGCCGGACCTGATGGCCCAGTGGAAGCAGTTTCTGGATCAGTGGATCGAGGCCTGGTCGAAGGCTCTCGGCCAGGCGATGGGCACGGAGGCGTTTGCCCAAGCGCTGGGATCGTACCTGGACCGGTGGCTCCTGAGCCAGGGGCCGGCGAAGAAGGCGAGCGAGCAGTCGGCCGAGGCCATGCTCCAGGCGCTCGGGCTCCCCTCGCGTAGCCAGGTCACCAGCGTCGCCCGCCAGCTCGTCGAGCTGGACGAGCGTCTGGAACGCCTCGAAGACGGCATTGCCGCGCTGCGCAGAGGCCGCGACGGCAAGGAGTCCCAATGACGGGGAAAACGATTAGCGAGCTGCACGAGGGAGATCGCGCGGAGCTGACGCGAGTCGTCGACGAGGCCGACATCGCGAGCTTCGTCGACGCCGTCGGCGACCACAACCCGCTCCATTCCGATCCCGACTACGCCTCCACCACGATGTTCAAGACGCCGATCGCGCCCGGCATCTTCACCGCCGGCATGATCTCGGCCGTGATCGGGACCAGGCTGCCCGGGCCCGGGGCGATCTACCTCTCGCAGAGCCTCAAGTTCGTGAGGCCGGTGAAGGCGGGCGACACCATTACCGCCCGGGTCGAGATCACCGAGCTGGTCCGCGAGCGGAATCGTGTCCGCCTGCAGACGGCGTGCACGAACCAGCGTGGCGAGGAGGTCCTGGTCGGCGAGGCCTGGGTGCTGCCCTCGCGCGTGCCGGTCACGTATGAGAAGCGCCCGGCGGCGTCGGAGGCGCTGGTCTGGTGGGCGTTCGCGCCCTGGATGGTCGCCGCCCGCGCCCTGACGCAGTGGGGCATTCTCGGGCTCTCGCTGATCTCGGCGGATCGCACGACGAGCGATTGCCCATCGTCTCGAACTGACTCGGGGCCTCGCCTCACAGCCGGCTCGCAAGAGCCTCGCCGACGCTGTTCGGCTCCAACTACATCAATAACCCGCCGTTGATCGAGAGCTCGGCCCCGGTGATATAGTCGCCGTCGGACGAGACGATGTAGACAACGGCGCGCGCGACCTCCTCGACCCGGCCGAACCGCTTGAGGGGGATCTGCTGAAGCAGGCTGGCCTGCACCTTCTCCGGAATCCCCGCCACCATGTCTGTCTCCACGAAGCCGGGCGCGATCGCGTTGACCGTGATGCCCTTGGCCGCGAGCTCCTTGGCCAGGGACTTGGTGAAGGCGGCGACGCCGGCCTTCGAGGCCGCGTAGTTGGCCTGGCCGAAGTTGCCGATCTGTCCGATCACCGAGGTGATGTTCACGACCCGTCCGTACTGCCGACTGATCATCTGCTCCACGAAGACCTTCGTACAGTTGAACACGCCGTCGAGGTTGGTCGACAGGACCTTGCGCCAGGCGGCGTGGTCCATCTTGGTGAACGTCTTGTCGTCGTTGACGCCGGCGTTGTTGACGAGAACGTCCAGGTGGCCGAACTCTTTCAGGACCTGCTGCGCCATCCGGTAGGTATCGGGATAGTCGCCGACGTCGGCGCGGGCGAGAACGCCCCGGCGCCCGAGCTTCGCGATCTGGTCGACGACCTCCCGGGCGGCGATCTCGTTCGCTACGTAGTTGACGGCGACGTCCGCGCCTTCTTCGGCGAGCCCGAGCGCGATCGCCCGCCCGATTCCCCGCGACGCGCCGGTCACCAATGCCGTTCGGCCCGTGAGCTTCATAGCCGACTCCTCTGCTTCGCCCTCGTGGAATGAACGGTGAGTGTAGCACGCCGCGCCCTTGTCGGGATTGACGCACGGTGTTAGACTCCGATACGGGCGTCTATGGGCTACGTCATCAAGCGATATTCGAACCGCAAGCTCTACGATACGCAAGAAAGCCGCTACGTGACCCTCGAAGAGATCGAGGAGATGATCCGCGCCGGTCGCGAGATCTCGGTGGTGGACGCGGCCACGGGCGAGGACCTGACCTCGGTCACGCTGGCCCAGATCATCCTCGAGAACGAACGGAACCGCCGGGCGGCGCTGCCGTCGGCGTTCCTGCACCAGCTCATCAAGTACGGCGAGACCTGGCAGGACTTCGTCCAGAAGTCGATGAAGTCGAGCCTGGAGGGCATCGTCGGGAGCCAGCGGGAGATGGACCGCGTGTTCCGGGAGTGGGCTGCCCGGTCGGGCTGGGCGGCCGCGCCGTCGGCCCGCAACGAGCGACGCGACGAGGCCCCCACCGGGGCGGGGGACCTCCGGGACGAGGTCGACCTCCTGCGGCAGAAGGTCAAAGCCCTCGAGGAGCGCCTGGAAAAACGCAAGTAGACGGAGAAACGGCCCGGCCGGTCGACCGGGCCGTTCCCTCGTCGCGGCGGCCGCGATCAGACGGCCGCGTAGATCTCCTGCATCCGCACGGCGAGGCCGGACAGGGTCGCCTGGATCTCCTTGCCGGTCCCCGCGGCCGTCGCCTGAAGCTGCTCGCCGCTCTTTGTCATCGCCTGGGCGCCGCCCTCGATGAAGCGAAGAGCCTTCTGGGTCGCCTCCACCAGCCCCTTCTGGTACCAGAGGAGCGGGTCCCTCGGGATCTCGGGCACGTCCGCCGGCCGCCCGAGCCAGTAGGCCTGGCTCTCCCGCACCGCCTCGACCGTGGTCGACTGCAGCTCGGCGCAGAGACGGGCGGTCTCCGTGGCCGTGGCTGCTGAAAGGCTGACCAGTTCGCGCACGACGCGCTGGTTGGCATCGGCCCACACGGTCAGGGTCTCGAGAGCCTTGGCCGCGAGCTGCGTAAACACGTCCGGTGACTTCGTCGGGTCCTGCATGGGCCTCTCCTTCGCTGTCGTCGGGTTCCTGATGGATCGTTTCGCCACGCGACACGCTCGCCCGGGAGGATAACGCGGCGCGTTATCCCTGTCAAGGAGAGTTTTCGCATCGCGTTATGGCTCTCCCCGTACACTCACTCGGGGCTCTTCCGGCCCCGACGCGGGCGGGAAGGGGGCGGCGATGGCGGACGAAACGCTGGCGCAGGTCTTCTGGAGTCGAGTCGACCTCGGCGGTGACCGCCCCGCCCAGCGGTTCAAGCGGGACGGGCGGTGGGAGACCCTCACCTGGCGCCAACTCGGCGAGATCGTCCGCGAGGCGGCCCTCGGCCTGATCGCCCTCGGCCGCGAGCGCGGCGACGCGGTGGCGCTCCTCTCGACGAGCCGGGCCGAGTGGGTGCAGGCGGACTTTGCGATTTTCTCGGCCGGCTGTGTGACGATCCCGATCTACCCGTCGTATCCGCCGGACCTCATCGCCTACATCGTGAACGACTCCGAGGCCAGGACGCTGATCGTCGAAGATCCCGGCCAGCTCGCCAAGGTCCTCGAGGTCCGCGGCAAGATGGGGGTGCTCCAGCAGATCGTGCTCATCGTCGGCGGCGCCGGGCGGATGGGCGGTGACGGGACGCTCGGGTGGGAGGCGCTCCGGCGGCTGGGTCGCGACCGCGCCGAGCGCCTCCGATCGACGCTCGCCGACCGGATCGCGTCCCTCGCGCCCGACGACGTGGCGTCTATCGTCTACACCTCGGGCACGACCGGCCCGCCGAAGGGCGTCGTCCAGACCCACGGCAACCACGTCGCCACGCTCCGAGCGTCGGCGCAGACGCTCGGCGCGGCGGAGGGCGATGTGCACCTCCTGTTCCTTCCCCTCGCGCACTCGTTCGCGCGGATGGAGTCGTTCATCGGGATCGCGCGGGGGTTCACGACGGCATTCGCCGAGAGCCTCGACAAGGTGGCCGACAACCTCCGGGAGGTCCACCCGCACTTCCTCTTCAGCGTGCCCCGCGTGTACGAGAAGGTCTACGCGCGGGTCCTCGCCTCCGTGGAGGCGGGCTCGCCGCTGAAAAGGAAGCTCTTCCGGTGGGCGGTCGGCGTCGGCCGCGAGGTGAGCCGTCGCCAGCAGCAGGGGCAGCCGATCCCGGCCGGCCTCGCCCTCCGGCGGCGGCTCGCCCACAAGCTCGTGTTCTCGAAGCTCCACGCCGCGCTCGGCGGGCGCCTCCGCCTCGCGGGCTCGGGGGGCGCGCCGCTCGCGCGGGAGATCGCCGAGTTCTTCCATGCGGCCGGCATCCCGATCATCGAGGGCTACGGCCTCACCGAGACGTGCCCGATTCTCACCTCCAACCGTCTCGATCACTTCAAGTTCGGTTCGGTGGGCCTCCCGGTGCCTGGGGTCGATCTCCGGATCGCCCCCGACGGGGAGATCCTCGCGCGGGGGCCGAACGTCGCCACCCGGGGCTACTTCAGGCAGCCCGAGGCCACGGCGGCGGCGTTCGACGCGGACGGATGGTTCCACACGGGCGACATCGGCCGGATCGACGAGGACGGCTTCCTCTACATCACCGACCGGAAGAAGGACATCATCGTCACCGCCGGCGGCATGAACATCGCCCCCCAGAACATCGAGAACGCGCTCAAGGTGGATCCTCTCATCAGCCAGACCATGGTCTACGGCGACCGGCGCCCGTACCCGGTCGCGCTCATCACCGTGAACGGGGAGGAGCTCGCCAGATTCGCCCGCACGCACGGCCTGCCCGCCGCCGATCTCCAGGCGCTCGTCAAGCATCCCCAGGTGATCGAGCGGGTCGGGCGGACGGTCGAGGAGAAAAACGCCAACCTGCCGTCCTACGCGCGGATCAAGAGGTTCGCGGTGCTGGCGGGCGACTTCAGCCAGGAGGGGGGACAGCTCACGCCCACCCTCAAGGTCAAGCGCCGGGTCATCGCCGAGCAGTACCGCGACACGCTGGAGGCGCTGTACCGGTGAAGGTCCTCGAGGGGCGGGTGGCCATCGTCACCGGCGCGAGCCGGGGCATCGGCCGCGCGATCGCGCTCGCCTACGCCGAGGAAGGCGCGGACCTGGCGCTGGCCGCGCGCTCGAAGCCCGACCTCGAGGAGACGGCGGATCTGGTCGGCCGGCAGGGCGGGCGTGCGCTCGTGATTCCGACGGACGTCACGGCGTTCGCGGAGGTGGAAGCCCTGGTCGCGCGCACGCTCACGGACCTCGGGGGCCTGGACATCCTCGTCAACAACTCCGGGGTCGCCAAGGTCGCGCCCCTGGCCGAGGCGTCCGTCGACGACTGGCGGTGGATGGTCGAGACGAACCTGAGCGGCGTCTTCTACGGCTGTCGGGCCGCCGCGCCTCATCTGATCGCGCGGAGGCGCGGCAAGGTGATCAACATCGCCTCCGTGCTAGGCGCGGTCGGGCTGCCCGGCTACACGATGTACTCCGCGACGAAGGGCGGCGTGATCGCGCTCACCCGGGCGCTCGGCGTCGAGTGGGCTCGGCACGGGATCCAGGTGAACGCGCTGGCGCCCGGCTGGTTTGCGACGGACATGACCCACCCGGCCTTCGCCGACCCCCGGGTCGGCGAGCGTCTGGCGCGGGACATCCCCATGCGCCGCATCGGGAAGCCGGAGGAGATCGGCCCGCTGGCCGTCTACCTCGCCTCGGCCGCCTCCGACTTCATGACGGGCCAGACGATATTCCTCGACGGCGGCCACTCCGCGGCCTGAGCGTCCACGCGGTTCCCGCTCCGGGCGCGACATTTGCCTCGCGGAGGTCGCGAGGGTAGCATTTGGCGCGATGAAGGCGGCTGTGCTCCGTGCGCCAAGAGACCTCCGTATCGAGGATCGGCCCGCGCCCGTAGCGGGCCCGGACGAGGTCACCGTCCGCGTGACGCTCGCCGGGATCTGCGGCACCGACTACCGGATCTGGACGGGCGATCGACCCGTCGCGTACCCCCGGGTCATGGGGCACGAGCTGGTCGGTGTCGTGGAAGCGGTCGGCCCTCGTGTCGAGCGCGTCCACCCCGGCGACCGGGTGTCGGTCGAGCCCAACTACTCGTGCGGTGTCTGCCCTCTCTGCCGCGAGGGAAACCGGAACCTCTGTCTCTCGCGGACCGCGGTCGGCATCGACGTCGACGGGGGCTTCGCCCACATGGTGACCGTGCCGTCGCGGTGCTGCTGGAGGGCCCCGGACGGCGCCCCCGACGAGGACCTGCTGCTGACGGAGCCGCTCGCGGTGATGGTGCGGGCCGTCGACCGCGGCGCCCCGCGCCCCGGTGAGACGGCGGCCGTAGTCGGCGTCGGCACCCTCGGGCTCCTGGCTCTCCAGGTGCTCTGCGCCCGCGGAGCACGTGTGCTCGCGGTCGGCAGGACCGCGAAGCGGTTCGACCTCGCGCGGGGCCTCGGGGCCGCCGCGACGCGCGCGATCGGCGACGGCGATCTGGCCGCCGCCGCCCGGACGTTCTCGGGTCGCGAGGGCGTCGACGTCGTCGTCGAGACGGCGGGCACCGCGCCCGCCGTCCAGCACGCGCTCGACCTCGTGCGCCCCGGCGGCCGCGTCGTGCTCACCGGCCTGCCGCACGAGGCGTCGACGGTGAGCTTCTTCGGGGTCGTGCGGCGCGAAGTGACGATCCTCGGTTCGATGATCTACCAGGATGAGTTTCCGGAGGCGATGCGGCTGCTCGCGGTCGGCCAGGTCCGGGCGCGGCCGCTCGTCACCCACCGCTTCGCCCTCGACGCGATCGACACCGCGTTCGCCGCCCATCGTGATCCGGCTTCGATCAAGGTCGCCGTCGTCCTCTGACCATGCCGGAAGCTCCCTGTCGGGCACCGCGCTTCATCGCTCGCGGGCTCCTCGTGGGCGCCCTCAAGGGGTGACCGCGGTCACAGGCGGTATACCTTTCAGCACCTGGCCCCGGCTCTCCTGATCGCCTCCGTGCTTCCCGTGCCCGGCCCCCTCCGCTCGGTTAGCGTTCCTCCTCCAGCGCCCACACGGTGGGACCGAATCGGAGCCGGCGCGCGAGGAGGCGCGTCGCCCACCCCCCGAGCCAGATTCCGATCGCGAGCGAGAGTCCGGGGTCCACCCAGTGCCAGGAGAATAGCGCGATGGCGAGGGCGCCGAGGAGACCCGCGAGCGTGAGGGCGCCGTCGGAGAGCTCGTGGGCCAGCGCGGCGCGGAACGACCAGTGCGTCTCCGCGGGGGTCTTGAAGAGGTACGCCGTGATCATGTTGGCGGCGAGCCCGAGGACGGAGAGCAGCATGAATGAGGGATCGGGGAGCGGGTCGGCGGTCGTCGCCAGCGCGCGGAGCGAAGAGACGGTGATGCCGACCGCGACGAGCAGGACCACGGTGAGAACCGCGATCGTCGCCAGGTCCTCCCCCTTCTCGTGCCACCGCACGGTCGGGATCAGCAGCACGCCGAAGATGCCGAGGTGGGCGACGAGGTGGACGGCATCGGCCGCGAGAAAGAGGCTGCCGCCGCGCCATGACCCCGCCAGCTCGGCCCCGGCGGCGAAGAGCGTGACCGCGAGCGCGGTGAGGACCGTGCGCGGTGGAATGTGAGCATGGCCGCCGGGCCGGTGGATCACCGGCCCCCTCCCGCGGCGCCGGACATCGCGGGTGCGCTCACGGCGTCGTGAGCTCGGTCAGCGCGGCGGGGGCCACTCCGCACCCGGCGGCGACGGCCGGGTGTACGATGCGCCCCTCCCAGACGTTGACGCCCCGGCCGAGCTCGGGATTCTCGCTGACGGCGGCCCGGACGCCCCTCTGCGCCAGCTCGAGCGCGTAGGGGAGGGTGGCATTCGTCAGCGCGAAGGTCGAGGTGCGGGAGACGAGCGCCGGCATGTTCGTCACGCCGTAGTGGACGACGCCGTGATGCTCCCAGACCGGCTCGAGGAGGCTGGTCGGCCGGGTCGTCTCGACGCAGCCGCCCTGGTCGACCGCGACGTCCACGATCACCGCGCCCGCCTTCATCGTCTTGACCATCGATTCGGTGACGACCACGGGCGCCTTCGCGCCCGCCACGAGGACGGCGCCGATCACGAGATCCGCCCGCCGGACGGCGTGGGCGATGTTGAAGCTGTTGGAGGCGAGCGTGACGATCCGGCCATAGAAGAGGTCGTCCACGTGGCGCAGCCGCTCCAGGTTGACGTCGAGGATGGAGACGTCGGCGCCGAGCCCGACGGCGGCCTTGGCCGCGTTGATCCCGACGGTGCCGCCGCCGAGGATCACGACGTTGCCGTGCGGCACCCCGGGGACTCCCGGGAGGAGGATGCCGCGACCCCCGTAGGCTCGGCCGAGGTAGTGCGCCCCCTCCTGGACGGCCAGGCGCCCGGCGACCTCGCTCATCGGCGTGAGGAGGGGCAGGCTCCCGTCCCCTCGCTGCACGGTCTCGTAGCCGATCGCGATCACGCCTTGCTGCTGGAGGGCGCGGGTCAGCTCGGGCGCCGGCGCCAGGTGGAGGTAGGTGAAGAGGGTCTGTCCGGCGCGGAGCCGCCGGACCTCTTCGGGCTGTGGCTCCTTCACCTTGAGCACGAGCGCGGCGTCGCGCCACAGCGTGTCGACGTCGGCGAGCAGCGCGCCCGCGCGCGCATAATCCTCGTCCCGGATCCCGCTGCCCGCGCCGGCGCCGGGCTCGACGACCACGCGGTGGCCGGACTCACTGAGCGTCCGCACGCCGGCGGGTGTGAGGGCGACGCGCTGCTCACCGATCTTGATCTCGCGGGGAACGCCGACGATCACGGCCGCGGATGCGCCGTCAAGAAGGCCAGGGGGAAGTGGCCGGCGTCGCGGATCACGACCATGGGGTCGCGGAACCGCTCGTCCGGCGTCCGGAGGATCGGCATGGCCGTATGATAAGCCCCCGGCTCAGCCGGGGGCGGCCACGGCGAGCGCCGTCAGCGCGGCGGCGGCGAGGATCGACTGGAGATGGACCCGACGCGCCTGGCGGCGGAGCGCCTTCCGCTCGGTCTCGTCGCCGACCGCCTCGTCGCCCGCGTCCATGTTGCGCGCCCCGCGCGCGGCGAGCGCCACTCACGTGCGCGCGCGGGCCTGGGCGAGGCCGAGGGCGCCGAACCAGAAGGGCACGAAGAGGGCGACCCGCCAGGCGCGGTCGAGGCCGGTAGCGACGAGCAGGGCGAGGCCGCCGAAGGCGACGACCATCCCCGCGATACCCGCGAGGAGCCGCTGGCGGCGCTCCCGGGGGCCGATATTCGCGACCGGGCCCACCGTCAGAGGCCCCGTGAGGCGCGCCACGCCCGGATCTGGTCACCGTGCTCCCGGTAGTGGTGCGCGCTGTTCAGGTCGACGAGAGTGTAGGCCGTCTTCCCGGGCTGGAACCGCTCCTCGGCGACGCCGGCCGCCGCCCGGAGGAAGGCCTCGTGCGACTTGTCGAACTCGAGGAGCACGTCCTCGACCTGCCGGTCGCCCAGCGCGCCCGCGAACCGCGCGTTCCAGGCCTCGACGTCGTCGTAGCTCACGCCGGCGGGGTTGGGCCGCTCGCCGCGGGCGATCCGCTCGAGGGCCGGTATCAATTCGCGCTGCCAACCGACCATATGAGACACGATCTCCTTGATGCTCCACTGGCCCAGCCAGACCTGGGTCAGGTCCGCCTCGTTGAGGCCGTCCAGCGCCTGATAGAAGGCCTTGTACTCCTGGGCCGCGCGATTCAGCAGATCGTCCTTGGGGCTCATCGGGTTCTCCTGAGGTCGGCCGATGGGAGACGGGAGAGCGCGCCGGGGGCTACGGGATGTCCGGGCGCTTGCCGGCGGTCGCGCGGATTTCGCTCTTGATGCCGCCGCGGACGCTGAAGTCGCCGATCACCTCGATCCAGCGGGGTCGAGCGGCGGCGACGAAGTCGTCCATGATGCGGTTGGTGACGTCCTCGTGGAACACGCCCTCGTTTCGGTACGACCAAAGGTAGAGCTTGAGCGACTTCAGCTCGACGAGGTGCTGGTCCGGTCCGTAGCGGATCCGGATCGTCGCGAAGTCGGGCTGGCCCGTGATCGGGCACAGGCACGTGAACTCCGGTGCCGTCATCTGGACCTCGTAGTCCCGGTCCGGATGCGGGTTCGGGACGGTCTCGAGGGTCTTTGACGGCACGGTCGGCATCGCGCGCTCCATTATACGTCCGCTCAGCGGGCGGTGAGCCCGATGCCCGCCGCCACGAGGAAGCAGGACACGAGCAGGTCGGGCGTGAGGCGGTCGCCCACGAGCCAGGCCGCGGAGAGCATGCCGAAGATTGGCGTGGTGAGGAGGTAGCTGGCGAGCGAACTCGGCCGGTAGTGCTTGAGCAGCCAGAGGTTCGCGATGTAGTTGAACCCGGAGATGACCCCTCCCTGGTACAGCACCGCCAACCCGAGCGACGCGGTCCAGCGGGTCGGAATCCCGCCCTCGATCACCGACGAGAGGGCGATGAACCCCCCGGTCCCTACGACCGCCTGGGCCACGAGCAGCTTGACCGCGTCGAACCGCTGCACCGCCCGCGCCAGGTAGATCGTCCGCTCCGCCAGCAGGACCGCCGTCAGCGCCACGATGAGATCGCCCGTGAGCGTGCCCGTGCCCGCCGTCCATTGCCGGGCGAAGAGGATCGCCGCGCCCGCGTAGGCGACGAGGATCCCGGCCGCCTTGCGAGCGGTCAGATGATCCCCGGGGATCAGGAAGTGCGCGAGCACGACCGTGTGGACCGCGTACGAGTTGAGCAGAATGCTCGCGTGGCTGGCCGTCGTGAGGTTGGTGCCGATGTTCAGCAGGCCGGCCTGGACGGTGAAGAGGGCGCCAAGGACGAGGAGGGGGCGCCACTCGTGCCGGGCGATGCGGAGCGCCGCCAGCTGTCCGGACACCGCCGCCCAGACGAGGACGACGACGCCACCGACGACGAGGCGCAGGCACGCGAGCCGGATCGGCGGCGCGTCGGCGAGCCCGATCTTGATCGCGACCGGATTCGAGCCCCAGAGCGCGGCGAGCGCGAGCGCCAACAGCGCGGCCCGGAGGTCGAAGGGCCTCAGCGGTGGCGTGGCGTATACTCCTTCATCATGAAAATCGGCATCGTCGGGCTCCCGAAGAGCGGGAAGACGACGCTCTTCAACCTGCTGACGGGCTCGAGCGTCGCGACCTCGCGGTTCGACACGGGCAAGGCGGAGCCGCACACGGGCATCGCCCGCGTTCCCGACGATCGGGTCACGCGCCTGGCCGAGCTCTTCACGCCCCGCAAGACCACGTACGCGACGTTCGAGGTCGTGGACCTCGCCGGCATCACGCGCGGCGAGCACGCGGGGCTGGAGGCGGTGGAGTTCCGCGATGCGGACGCGCTCCTCCACGTCGTGCGCGCCTTTCCCGACGCCGCTGGCGTTCCCGCCGACCCGCGGCGCGACATCGAGGATCTCGAGACGGAGCTGATG
>Ga0070699_100001396_pt1 | contig 22207 bp, 14 predicted proteins | sample KBSK1503metaG_FD_65473 | JGI IMG/M metagenome (GOLD analysis project Ga0070699, IMG submission 65473) | Corn, switchgrass and miscanthus rhizosphere microbial communities from Kellogg Biological Station, Michigan, USA - KBS K1-50-3 metaG | ecosystem: Host-associated > Plants > Roots >...
AAATGCTCTCAAATGGGAGGGACGCAATGCCCGTAGAACTGCGCGAAATAACTATCCACGCGACGAGACCGCATGATCCGGTGGGCTATGTTCAGTTCTTTGCGGGCGACGGTGCCAACCTTGAACAATCAGAGCAATGGATAACGGGCCAAGTTCCCGCTGGATTGCCAGCAATGAAGCCGATCGCACTACTGCAGATAGTAACTCTTCAGCGAGCGCGAGGTTTACTAGACGACGAAATCGAGCGCCTGACACGACTGTACGAAGCAGCGGAGCAATCTCAACATTAGGATTTGTCGGAGCACTCAGCCGACGGCACGCAGTTTCTTCTTTGCTCGCTCAGCCCCGCGGTTGTCTCGCTACGGTGCATTTGACGTTAGCCACCATGAGCTAGCGCGTGAGCCAGGCGCACGGCAGGGTTGACGGCTGCACATCGTTCCGATCCTGTGCAGAGATCGTCGCGGCAGAGACCTCGCAAACCTCGGCGAGCTTGGCGACATGAGCTTTGTAGCGATCGACGTCGCCGGCGAGATTGGCTGCTTTTGCTGCTCCAAAATAGCTGCGCGCCCGGTGCTTTGTCATCTTGAGCGATTCCTCGAACGATGCCAGGGCCTCGCGAGCCCTGCCGGTCTTCAGCAGAAGCTCGCCGAGCGATTCATGCGCCGTGGCACCGACCGGCCCCGGTGACAGGGTATCGTGAGTGTCGATCGATTTCTCGAGATCGGCTGCAGCCTGCATGAATGACAGCGCGTCGGCGCTGCGGCCTTCAGCATCCGCCGTCCAGCCACTCGCGACTTTGAGCTGGATGTCGACCACGCGTGCCCAGTAGGTAATTTTGGATTTGACCAGATCGGCCTGGAGCTCGGTGAGTCTGTCGATGTCGGCCTTCGCTGCCGCCGGGTTGCCGCTGCGCGCAGCCCCGACGGCACGCGCGAAGTGGGGCACCGCCTCGATGAACGCCCACCGGTTCGGCCGCGGCTCCAGCGCGGCTGCCTCGGCCCAGCTGCTGCGCTCGAGCGCGTAACGCGCTTCGATGGCGGCGACCGCAAATGGCCGCGCCCTCAGGCCTACGTCGCGTTTCGCCGCCACCAGATCCCGCTCGATCGAGAGCCCGAGATCCCGGAACTCCTTTGCCTTTGCGTCGTTGCCGATCTGCAGATAGCCGTAGACGAGGTAGTCGATGTCATGCAGCCGGTCTTCCGGAATGCCGCGCTCGAGCTCGGCCTTCTCGCCGACGAGGTTGGACTCGATAATGTCCCGCCAACGCCCGAGCAGCACGTAGGTGTGTGACGGCATGTGGATGGCATGCGGTACGACGGAAGCAGACTTGGCGTAACGCTCTGCCGCCTCCAGCGCCCTCTCCGCCAGGGGCCCGCAGTCATAGGCATGGATCATATAGTGAGCGGCTGCCGGATGATCCGGCATCTCCTTGAAGATGCGCTCCAGCACCTCGCCGGCTTGGCGCTGCCTGGCGTAGGTGCCGTCCAGAGGATCGGCAGTCGCCAGCAGCGATAGCGCATAGAACAGCGATGCCTCTCTGTCGTCCGGATAGCTCCTGTTCACCCTGTCGATGGCACTCGCGTAGGCTGCCAGCCGCGTTCGGTGGTCGAGCTTGTCATTGTCGCCGAAGAAGGCCATGGCGGCGGCGATAAAGTCGGCCTCGCGCTGGGACTTCTTGGCCGACGCACCGGCCCGGCGCAGTGCTGCAAGGCCGGTATCGAGCGCATCCTGGCGCGGAGGCGCCCACAACTGGGTCCATCGGCTCATGGCGTAGCCCCAGTGCGCCATTGCGCAATCGGGCTCGCGCTCTGCGATCGCGAGGAATTCCTTGGCTGCCTGGGCGTACCAGAACGAATGCAGGGCCGCGAGGGCCTCGTTGAACGCCTGTTGCGCGGCAGCGGAACAGGAGACCGGAAAATTGACGCCCTTGCCCCTGCCGGTCGCGTTCGCCGGGGCGAAACAAACGCTTCCGACGAGCAACGCCAGGATTCCAAAAACAATCCGGTGATTGCGCATGATAGTGGCTCCCCGTTGAAAGTCATTAGCGAGGATCAAGAAGGCTATTGCCGATGGCGTTGCGGAGCAAGCACGTCTCTTGCGTCCGTGTTGCGCGCATCCTGCAGCCGAGTGCAGTCACTTGAGCTCTGAATATCCCGACGCGCGAGCTTCCCGCTCGTATTGCAGCTGGACGCCATAGCTTGCCATCTCGATGGGAACGATGTCCTGCAGCATCAGGCCGGACCTCACCTCGCTCCACTCATCAGATCGCGCAACGTTGCGAAGGGCGTTCCGCAAAGCGTCCTGCAGTGGGACGGGTGTCTCGACCGACGTCACGAACGGAATCGATGGACTCGGCGGCGTTGCGGCCAGCACGCGGGTCAGCTCACCGAGCTGCGGATGATGCCGGCAAAAGAACGCGTAGGTGACGCTGTCGACGCACGTCGCGTCGGCTTCGCGGCGGGCCACGCGCTCGATATTGCCGGGCTGGCTGTGCGTCTCCACGATGGAGCCGAAGAAACGCTCGCCCTCGACGATCTCGGCAATCGCTCGCCGTGGCAGGTTCATTCCTGAATTGGAATGCCGGCTATTGTAGACGAAGTTGCAGCCTCTGAGATCAGCCAATTGCGCGAACGCGGATTCGCGGTGGACAACGAACACGCCGGTGTGCGTCGGTCCCACGCAATGTTCGGCGCCATACACGGGTGCACCGAGCAGTGCGGCCTGACCCTGATAGATCGTCTGCAGCGGATACCCGCAGACCTGGGTAAGGAGCGTGTCGCGCTCGATACGTTCAGGCACCGGCCGGCGGGCGAAGTCGAGGCTGGCCGGTAGACTCTTGATGCCCTGGCGCTGCAGCTCGCGCCGGATGGCATCCCAGAATGCTGCGTTGACGGCTTGCATCTCGGGCAGATTGTACATGGGCAGGCTCACGCGTCCACGCGATTCTGGTTGCGGCTCTCGCATCATCATCCCTGTCGCCTCCGAAAACTCAGTCCATTCGCAGTCGTCACGCGAGCGCGCGCAGTGTCGGCCTTTCTGTACCCGAGCGCTAGGGGAATGGTGCTGAATACCACCTGCACCTGTCCGCCGATCAGGTCGGTCAGCGCGCTCGGATAGCCATTGGCCGATCAGGCGCGCTGTGATGTCGGTGCCCCACCCGCGGCATAGCCACGACGCCCAGCTGATTCCTGACCAGGCGGATGTCGCCAGCACATCGTTGGGCCGGTCGCCAGCGTGAGTTGTCGTTTATACATTTGACTTCGCGCTATCCCCATGCTGGCATGAAATTATTGAAGATTTTCCGAAGACGGAGCGGAACATGAGACCGATCAGAATTGTCACAGCTGCGTTCGCCGCAGCGCTGGTGGTGACCCCCGCAGTTGCGCAAGGAACCAAGGTTGCCATCGGAATCTCGGGATGGACGGGCTTTGCGCCACTCGTCCTTGCAAAGGAGGCTGGCATCTATTCGAAGAACGGCCTCGACGTCAGCATCAAGAAGATCCCGCAGGCGAGCCGGCATCTGGCTATCGCCTCGGGGGACGTCCAATGCGCGGCGACCACCGTCGAAACCTGGATCGTGTGGAACGCCAACGGCGTTGCCACCACTCAGCTGTTCCAAATGGACAAGTCGTATGGCGCCGACGGTATGGTCGTGCGCAACACCATCGCATCGATCAAGGACGTCAAGGGCAAGACTGTTGCCGCCTCAGCGCCCGGCACCGCGCCCTATTTCACGCTCGCCTGGTTTCTGAAGAAAAACGGGCTCACGGTGAAGGACGTGACTGTCGTCAACATGGAGCCTGCCGCAGCAGCGCAGGCCTTCATCGCCGGACAGAATGACGTCGCTATGACCTACGAACCATATCTCTCGGCCGTGCGCGAGAAGCCGGAGGCCGGCAAGATCATCGCCACCACGCTCGACTATCCGATGGTGATGGACACATTTGGCTGCACGCCGAAATTCATTTCGGAGAATGAGAAGGCAGTGACGGCGCTGATAAAAAGCTATTTTGACGCGCTCGAAATGATCAAGACCGACCAGAAGAAGGCCTACGAGATCATGGGCGCAGACGTGAAGCAGACCGGCGAGCAATTCGGCAACTCAGCGAAATACTTGCGCTGGCAAGATCAGGCCGCAAACAAAAGCTTTTTCACTGGCGAGTTCACGACGTTCAACAAGGAAGCCGCCGATTTACTGCTTGAGATCGGCGTCATCAAGCAGATTCCTGATCTTAAAAAACTTGCGGACACCCGCTTCATTCAGTGAGCGTTCGCCAACAGATATCGGCGTCGCCATCCGTCGTAGCTCGTAGCCTTGTGCCGCTTGTCACTCAGGATGACGCCGCCATGAATGCATTCATGAACCCCTATATCTGAGGTGCCAGCCGAAGACTCGCCTTGAAAGATGACGGGCCCGAGCGTGTTCGGGCGCTCTTGGCGGCGCCGCACAATATGAAGCCCCTCGCACCTATCTCCAATACTGTCCGCCTCGCGCTTGGCATCCTGTTTTTCGTTCTTTTCTTCGCCGCTTGGGCTTATGCCACGCTCGGAGGCTATGTCTCCAAAACCTTCCTCGCCGATCCCCTCACCATGCTCGAGGAGGGGTGGCTGTTGCTCACCAAGCATGGCTTCCTCGGCGACATCGGAATCACTATCTGGCGCGTCGTGGGTGGTTTTGTACTGGCGGCGCTGGTCGCGGTACCGATCGGCATTCTGATGGGCGCCTACAAGCCGATTGAGGCATTCTTTGAACCGTTCGTCTCGTTTGCGCGCTACCTACCAGCATCCGCCTTTATTCCGCTGCTAATCCTGTGGGCGGGTCTCGGCGAATTGCAAAAACTCCTCGTCATCTTCATCGGATCAGTATTCCAGATCGTGCTGATGGTGGCGGTGACGGTCTCGAGCGTACGCCGCGATCTGGTAGAAGCTGCAATGACCCTCGGCGCACGCGACCGCGGCATTCTTGCCCGCGTGTTGATCCCAGCCTCGGCACCAGACATCGCCGAGATCTTGCGGCTCGTGCTCGGCTGGGCATGGACCTACGTGATCGTTGCGGAGCTGATCGGCTCTTCCTCCGGCATCGGCCACATGATCACAGACAGCCAAGCACTCCTTGCCACCGGCCAGATTATCTTCGGCATCATCGTGATCGGTGTGATCGGCCTCATTTCCGATTTCCTGTTCAAATGGGGAAACCGGCAGCTCTTTCCCTGGAGTCTCGCGTGAGCAGGCTCGTCATGGAAAATGTTTCGCGCATTTTCGCGGGCGTGCGTCGTGGCGCGCCGACGCGCGCGCTTGAGCCAGCGAATCTCATGGTATCCGACAACGATTTCGTCACCATCCTCGGCCCTTCGGGCTGCGGCAAGTCCACATTGCTTCGACTTATCGCTGGACTAGACCAACCGACAACCGGCCGGATTATCTTGAACGGCATTCCCGTCACCGAACCTGGGCCTGACCGCGGCATGGTGTTTCAGTCATATACATTGTTTCCGTGGCTCACCGTCGCCGACAATATCGCCTTCGGTCTGCGTGAAAAGCGGGTACCGGCGCAGCGGCGCACCGCAGTTGTGCGCGATTGGCTCGGGCGCATCGGCTTGGTCGGTTTCGAGCATCATTATCCCAAACAGCTTTCGGGCGGAATGCAGCAGCGCACCGCAATTGCTCGCGCGCTCGCCAATGACCCGGCGATCCTCCTTCTCGACGAGCCGTTTGGCGCGCTCGACAACCAGACCCGCGCGCTGATGCAGGAGCTTCTGCTCGGCATCTGGGAGCGCGAGCGCAAGACCGTGCTGTTCGTCACCCACGACATCGAGGAGGCAATCTTTCTTGCCTCGCGCGTGGTGGTGATGACGGCACGGCCAGGGCGGATCAAGGCCGATGTCTTGATCGACCTGCCGCATCCGCGGCATTATACAATCAAGACCAGCCCAGAATTCTCGGCGCTCAAGGCGCGCCTGACGGAGGAGATCCGGGCAGAGGTGGTGCTCGCGGACGCTGAGCACTGATTGCTCCTAACTCTCCGCGTGTGCGTGACTACTGCTAACTCAGGCTCGGCAGCTTCAGCCCATGCGCTTTTGCACTCGCGATCGCTTCGTCGTAACCCGCATCGGCGTGTCGCATGACGCCCGAGGCGGGATCATTCCATAAAACACGTTCGATCCGTCTCGCCGCTTCCCGCGTGCCATCGCATACGATCACCATGCCGGCATGCTGAGAGAATCCGATGCCCACACCACCACCGTGGTGGAACGACACCCAGGTGGCGCCGGAGGCGCAGTTGAGCAGCGCATTGAGCAGCGGCCAGTCCGAAACAGCATCGGAACCGTCCTTCATCGCCTCGGTCTCGCGATTAGGGCTCGCGACTGAACCCGAGTCGAGGTGGTCGCGGCCGATTACGATCGGTGCTGCAAGTTCCCCACGAGCCACCATCTCGTTGAAGGCAAGGCCGAGGCGATGCCTATCACCGAGTCCGACCCAGCAGATACGTGCGGGCAGGCCCTGGAATTTGATGCGCGACTTGGCCATGTCGAGCCAATTGTGCAGATGCCCATCGTTCGGCATCAACGCCTTGACCTTGACGTCGGTGCGAAAAATGTCCTCCGGATCCCCCGATAGCGCTGCCCAGCGGAACGGGCCAACGCCGCGGCAGAACAGCGGGCGAATGTAGGCCGGCACGAAGCCGGGAAAATCGAATGCGTCGGTAACGCCCATCTCCTGCGCCATCTGGCGAATGTTGTTGCCGTAGTCGAGGGTCGGCACTCCACGGCTCCAGAAATCAAGCATCGCGCGAACGTGGATAGCAATCGACTCTTTCGCGGCGCGCTCGACGCCTCTCGGATCGCTGGCACGCCGGGCCTCCCAGTCCGCGAGCGTCCAACCCGCCGGCAGATACCCGTTTATCGGATCGTGCGCCGAGGTCTGGTCGGTAACCGCATCGGGCTTCACGCCGCGTCGCACCAACTCGGGCAATATCTCCGCGGCATTGCCGAGCACGCCAACCGAGATCGGTTTCTTCTCACGAGTGGCACGCTCTATCATCGTCAACGCCTCGTCGAGGTTCTGCGCGCGCGCGTCGAGATAGCCAGTGTTCAGCCGCGTCTCGATGCGCGAGGGCTGGCACTCGATCGCCAGCAACGACGCACCCGCCATTGTAGCCGCCAGCGGCTGCGCGCCGCCCATGCCACCGAGGCCAGCAGTGAGAATCCATTTGCCGGCGAGGCTGCCGCCATAGTGGCGCCGCCCGAGTTCCGTGAAGGTCTCGTAGGTGCCTTGCACGATGCCCTGGGAGCCGATGTAAATCCATGAGCCCGCGGTCATCTGGCCGTACATCATCAGGCCTTTGCGATCGAGCTCGTTGAAATAGTCGAGCGTCGCCCAGTGAGGCACCAGGTTCGAGTTCGCGATCAGCACCCGCGGCGCGTCCAGGTGTGTGCGAAACACACCGACCGGCTTTCCGGATTGCACGCAAAGCGTCTCGTCGGCTTCGAGGTTACGCAAAGCCATCACCATGCGATCAAAGCTTTCCCAGTCGCGGGCGGCGCGGCCGACGCCGCCGTAAACCACAAGTTCGTGGGGCTTCTCTGCCACTTCGGGATCAAGGTTGTTCATCAGCATCCGCAACGGCGCTTCGGTCAGCCAGCTCCTGGCGGAAAGCTCTGGGCCGCGGGGTGCCCGGATAATACGAGCATTGTCGAGGCGAGTAGCCATCGGATCCTCTTCAGAAGCGAGCAAACGCGAGGCAGGCTTCGAGCACCGCCCGCAAAGTCTGCTGGATGGGCTTGGCGAAATCGGCATCCCACGACGGCGGATCGCTCTCGTCGCGAAGATAGCCCCCGATCGCAAGCTCCATCTGCACCGCGTGGATTCCTTGGGCGGGACGGCCGTAGGTGCGGGTGATCCAGCCGCCAGTGAAACGGCCATTGACTACATGTGACCAGCGGCTAGCTGCGCAAATAGAGGCGATCTGCTTAGTCAATGTAGGGTCGCACGCCTTGCCGTTATTGGTGCCGATGTTGAACACCGGCAACTCGTCGGGGAACAGGCGCGGGATTACTGACCTGATCGAGTGGCAATCGTACAGCACCACGCACTTGTGCAGCCCCTGCAGCCGCGCCAACTCCTCTGCAAGCGCTGCATGATAAGGCGCGAAATATAGCTTCTTGCGTCGATCGATCTCTTTCGAACTCGGTGCCGCGCCGTCGCGGTAGAGCGGTCGGCCATCAAAAGTGTCAATCGGAGTGAGGCCGGTGGTCGCCTGATCGGGATAGAGCGACGTGCCGGACGGATCACGGTTTACATCAATGACCGTGCGCGAGAGTGCGGTGTGCACGGTCGTCGCGCCGAGCTCGGAAGCGAAGGCGTAAAGCCGCTCGATATACCAGTCGGTATCGTGACGGGCGAGCGGAAGCGACACGAGCGCTGCTGCGCATTCGGCCGGAACGCTCACGCCGGTGTGCGGGAGCGACACCAGAAGCGGTGCCTCACCGCGTTTCACCGTAAGCCAAGGCTCCGTCATGCGTCTGTTCCTGCGATACCAGGCAAACTCACGCCGACCGCGCTGGCGAGCGCACCGGAGCGCACGAGATCGGCAGCAGCGGCGATATCGGGAGCGAGATAGCGGTCGTGGTCGACCATCGGCACGCGCTCGCGTAGCCGCGCACGCACACGCTCGAGCGGGGCGCTCGACGCCATCGGCGCGTGGAAGTCGCAGCCTTGCGCCGCTGCAAGCAATTCGATCGCCACCACATTCACGGCGTTCTCCACCATCGCGGCGAGGCGCCGCGCGCCGTGCGCCGCCATCGACACGTGATCCTCTTGATTGGCGGAGGTCGGGATCGAATCGACGCTAGCCGGATAGGCGCGCTGTTTGTTCTCCGCGACCAGTGCCGCTGCAGTCACCTGCGCGACCATGAATCCAGAATTGAGGCCTGGCCTCGGCGTGAGGAAAGCCGGCAGCCCCGACAGCGTCGAATCGATAAGCATCGCGATGCGCCGCTCAGCGAGCGAGCCGATTTCACACACAGCCATCGCCAAGACGTCGGCGGCGAACGCCACCGGCTCGCCGTGGAAATTGCCGCCGGACAACGCCTCGCCCGTCTCCGCGAAAATGAGCGGATTGTCGGAAACACCGTTTGCTTCCGTCACGAGCGTCGCCGTTGCCTGGCGGGCGAGGTCGAGAACAGCGCCCATGACCTGCGGCTGGCAGCGCAGGCAATAGGGGTCCTGCACTCGGTCGTCGTTGACGAGGTGCGAGGCGCGTATCGAGCTGCCCGCCATCAGGGTGCGCAATGCTGCCGCGACATCCATCTCGCCGCGATGGCCGCGCAGCTCGTGAATGCGCGCATCGAACGGCGTGTCGGAGCCCTTGGCCGCGTCGGTCGACAGCGCGCCGGTGACGAGCGCCGCCCGGAATACGCATTCAATGGCCAACAGGCTCGCCAATGCTTCCGCCGTCGAAAACTGGGTGCCGTTGAGCAGCGCGAGGCCTTCCTTCGGTCTAAGCACGATTGGCGCGAGTCCGGCCCGCGCGAGCGCGGCCTGGGCCGGCATGATCTCTCCGGCAAGCTGCACTTCGCCGATCCCCAGCATCGCCGCAGTCATATGCGCGAGCGGAGCGAGATCGCCGGAGGCACCGACCGAGCCCTGGCTCGGTATCACCGGAGTCACCTCGCGCGCCAACATGGCTTCGAGCATGCCGATTGTGGTCGGCCACACGCCGGAGGCGCCACGACCCAGACTCGCGAGCTTCAACGCCATCATCAGTCGCACGGTCGCCGGTCGCATCGGCTCGCCCACGCCGGCCGCGTGAGATAGCACGATGTTGCGCCGAAGCGTGGCGACCTCGCCGGACACGATGTGCGCGCTCGCAAGCTTCCCAAAGCCTGTGTTGATGCCGTAGACCGGCTTGCCCCGGGCGATGATGGCCTCAACCGCTCGTGCGCCGGCATCGACTGCAGGCATCGCAGCGGGATCGAGCCGGACAGCAGCGCCATTGGCCACGGCGCGCCAGTCGGCGAGTGTAACGCGTCCTGGCGTGAGGGTGATAGCGGCTGTCATCCGCCTCTCCACACCCGCGTATGCAAAGGATTGAACCCAATACGGTAGACTAGCTCGGCCGGTCGCTCGATATCCCAGATGGCAAGGTCACACCACTTGCCCGGCTCGAGCGTGCCAATCTCGCCCAGCCGGCCGACCGCGCGCGCGGCTTCCCGAGTGACGCCGGCGACGGCCTCGTCAACAGTGAGCCGGAACAGCGTCGCGGCCATGTTCATGATCACAAGGAGAGAGGTGATTGGTGAGGTGCCCGGATTGCAGTCGGTCGCGATCGCCATCGGCACACGCTGGCCGCGCAATTCATCGACCGGCGGCGCCTGTTTTTCCCTCAGGACGTAGAATGCGCCGGGAAGCAGCACAGCGACTGTGCCGCTACGCGCCATCGCCGCGACGCCGTCTTTGTCGGTGTATTCGAGATGATCTGCTGACAGCGCGCCGTGCTCGGCGGCGAGTTTCGCGCCGTGCAGGTTGGAGAGCTGATCGGCATGAAGCTTCACCGGGAGTCCAGCCTCCTGCGCGGCAGCAAACACGCGTCGGGTCTGTTGGGGCGAGAACGCAATATTCTCACAGAACGCATCAACTCCATCAGCCAGCCACTCGCGCGCGATAGCGGGAATCATCGAACAGACTTCGTCAATATATTGCTCCTTGTCACCGTTCGCTTCCGGCGGCAGGGCGTGTGCACCGAGAAAGCTGGTGACCACATCGACCTCCCGCTCCTGCGCCAGCCGGCGCGCGGCCCGCAACATTCGAATCTCGGTTTTCGAATCGAGGCCATAGCCCGACTTGATCTCGATGGTCGTTACGCCTTCTGCGAGCAAGCGATCAAGCCGAGGGAGGCTTGCACGCACGAGATCATCCTCGCTGGCCGCACGTGTCGCCTTCACTGTCGAGACGATGCCACCGCCCGCCCGCGCGATGTCTTCATATGAGGCGCCGGCAAGGCGCAGCTCGAACTCGTGCGCCCGCTCCCCGGCATAGACCAGGTGAGTGTGGCAATCGACCAGCCCGGGCATGACCCAGCGGCCGTCGAGAGCGACGCGGTGCCTTGCGTCCCAGCCGGTTGGAAGGTCGGCCGCCGGGCCAGCAAAGCCGATCCGCCCGTCCTTGGCCGCGACGGCGCCGCGCTCAACGATGCCGAGCCCGGGCCGGCCGGGCGCAAGTGTCACAAGACGCGCATCGAGCCAAATCTTGTCGAACCGCATGGAGTCATCACCGGGTCGAGAAGGTCAGTCAAATTTCTATACTTATTGGCGCAAGGCCGCCTATTGTCGAGCAATATCGGGCCGCGGCAAATGCTGGCTGGAGCGGAGAAAGCGATTTGCGACGCGAGTTCTTTTTTGATCACGCTCTGCTGCCAACCGGCTGGGCGAGCGACGTTCGGATCACCGTGGCCGACGGCACTGTCTCCTCGGTCGCCGAAGGCGCGACCCGCGCCGGCGCTAATCACATTGCCGGTATCGCCGTTCCCGGTCTTCCCAACCTCCATTGCCACGCCTTCCAGCGCGGCATGGCCGGGCTCGCCGAACGCCGCGGCCCAACCAACGATACGTTCTGGAGTTGGCGCGAGGTCATGTACCATTTCCTGGGACTTCTGAACCCGGATGACGTCGAGGCCATCGCGGCATTCGCCTACATGGAAATGTTAGAGGCGGGCTTCACCTGTGTGGGAGAATTCCACTACCTCCATCATGATGTGGACGGTCGGCCATACGCCGATCTCGGAGAAATGGCTGCAAGAATTGCCGCCGCGGCTAGCCGGACCGGCATCTGTTTGACGTTGCTGCCGTCCTTCTACGCCTATGGCGGATTTGGCGAGGCGCAACCTGGGAGCGGGCAGAAGCGCTTCCTGAATGATCCGGAGAGATTTTCCCGCCTGGTCGAGCGCAGTCGTGTCATCGTGGCCGAGTTACCGCATGGCCGAATCGGGATCGCGCCGCATTCCTTACGCGCGGTAACGCCACGCGCTTTGCGCGCCGTCGTCGCCTTGCAGCCGGAAGGCCCAATTCACATTCATGCCGCCGAACAGGTGAGAGAGGTCCAAGAATGCATCGCAAGCCTGGGCTCACCACCAGTGCAATGGCTGCTGGATAACTTCGTCGTGGATCGGCGGTGGTGTCTCATACATTGTACGCACATGACCGCAGATGAGACACATCGGCTTGCCGCATCGGGCGCAGTGGCAGGCCTCTGTCCAACAACCGAAGCCAATCTCGGCGATGGCATCTTCCGCGCCTCGGTCTATCTGGCAAATGGTGGCATCTGTGGTGTTGGCACCGATTCCAACATCCAGATCGATGCGGCGGCAGAATTGCGCCAGCTCGAATACAGCCAGCGTCTGAATTATCGATCGCGAAATGTACTCACCCAATACGAGGGCGAATCGACCGGCCGTCGCCTCTACACAGCAGCGCTCACAGGCGGGGCTCAGGCCCTTTCACAGCCAATCGGGTCCATCGAGCCTAACCGGCGGGCGGACATCGTAATTCTCGACGACGATCATCCCGATCTTACGGGGGACTCGGGGCATTGGCTTGACTCGTTTTTGTTCGTTGGAGGCAGCCGTCTGATCGACAGAGTGATTGCTGGCGGTGAAATCATTGTCGAGGGCGGCCGCCATTGGCAACATGAGCCGATTTCGGCCGCGTATCGCCGAACGATTGCGCGAATATTGGGAGTCTGATGGGAGGCTCCGCTCGTCCAGGGGCGGCGCGTTGCTCTCCATCGACGTCGAAAACGATTTTGCCGCGGTGAAACATAACCGTCCTGTCACCGAAGTGGAGCGCTCGGGTGACCATCACCGTGGTCAGCGACAGCTGGCGCACTATTTCCCGGGTCAGTTCCATGACAAACTCGCCGGTCCTTGGATCGAGCGCGGCCGTGTGCTCGTCGAGCAGAAGCACGTGCGTTTCTCCGGCAGTTGACATAATAAGCAGACTGATTGCTTGCCTCTGCCGATGCTGGATATGGAATGCGCCAAGCGAAATGGTCTTTGGCTCCCGATGCAGGAAGGCTTGCTGTGACGCATGGTCCGCAGCCACGCCGTCGGCGCTCGCGCCCGCGAACTCGCCCAGCGTCGGGATCGCCATCGCGACCGGGAGGGGCTTTTCTCCCTGTTAATCCTCTATTTCCTTGCGCGAGAGAAGGAGGCTACGTTGCGCGACGGCACAGCACTTGAAAGCAATGACCGCTTGAGCTGAGGGATCAAGATGCGCGTAAAATCGGTGACACGTAACATGACGTCGCTGACAGCCGCGTTGCTTGTTGCGGCAGGAAGCGTCGCCTTCACTGGACTGCCGTCGGGCGCAGCCGATTATCCGGCAAAGCCCATCAGGATCATCGTCGGCTTCGCGGCGGGCGGCGCTCCCGATACGCTAGCGCGGGTCATCGGCGACAAGCTGTCCCAGGACTGGGGTCAGCCGGTCGTTGTCGAGAACCGGACAGGCGCCCAGGGCAATATCGCGATGGCCGCCGTCGCCAGAGCGGCTGCGGACGGCTACACGCTGGCACTGATGCCGGTCGGCAACGCGGCGGTCAATCCTTCGCTCACTCCCAATCTGCCCTATGATCCCGTGAAGGACTTCGCGCCGATCACGCAGATTGCAATTGTCGAGAATGTACTGGTCATCAGTGCACAATCGCCGATCCATACGCTCAAGGATCTGATCGCGTTGGGCCGATCCAAGACCGCCAAACTGAGCTACGCGACACCGGGCGCCGGCAGTCTCGCCCATCTGGCGGCCGAGTTGCTGGCGCGCGCGAGCGGATTTCAATTGAACCACGTCCCCTATCGTGGCGTCACCCCGGCGCTGACCGACGTGATACGGGGGGAGGTCACGATGATGTTTGCTCAGCTGTCCACCGCCAAGCCGTTCATCGACGGGGGCCAGCTACGTCCTCTGGGCATTGCCAGCAAGGAGCGCAGCGCCCTCCTTCCCAATCTACCAACCGTCGCCGAGGCAGGCGAGATGCCGGAATTCGAAGCGGCCTCGTGGTACGCCCTGATGGCGCCCGCCCAGACCCCCGACCCGGTCATCCGCAAGCTCCATGCAGGCGTGGTGCGCGCGCTCAACTTGCCGGATGTGAAGACCGCGCTGGCGGCACAAGGGGCGAAGCCGGTCGGGAATTTGCCCGCCGAGCTCGCTGTCGTAATCGCGGCAGACACCGCGCGCTGGGCGAAAGTCATCAAGGACGCAAATATCGAGGCCCTACCGTAGCAAACCTCTCTGATCTTGGCGCCACACAGGCTCGCCGTGTCCTCGCTCTATCTGACTTATCTCAATGCCCTCGACGTCAAGGCCCTCGCGCTTTCGGACGATGAGATCCTCGCGGGGGTTGAGGAAGGCCTCACGGCCCAAGGACACCGCGAAACCGTCATCGAACCGCGCATGCACCTGATACCTGACAAGGCCGTGCCCGGGCACTTCAACATCTTGCGCGGCGCCATCCGAGCGCCGATCAATCTCGCCGGCGTCAAGGTCATCAGCGACTACGTCGACAACTACAAGGAGGGGCTGCCGTCGGAGCTTGGGCTCCTTTTGCTGATGGACCCAGCAAATGGTGCGCCGAAGGCGATCATCGACGGCAGCCATCTCACCGACATGCGCACGGGCGCGGTCACCGCTATTGGTGCGAAGCATCTCGCGCGCAACGAATCGAAGATTCTCGGGCATGTCGGCGCGCGCGGCACGGCCTATTGGAATGTACGCCTTCTCGACCGCCTGTTCGACTTCGACGAGATCAGGGTGCACTCCCGCCGACCCGAGAGCCGGGAAGCCTTCTCCGCCCGTCTCGCGCGCGATCTCGGCAAGCCGGTGAAAACGACGCAAGACTGGCGCGATTGCGTCGAGGGCGCGGATATCATCGTCGAGGCGTCACGGCTCACCGAGCCGGCGCCGATGCTCAAGACCGCGTGGATCAAGAGAGGCGCCTTCGTCGTACCCTATGGCACGATGAGCGCTGTCGAGCTCTCGCTCACCGACATTATGGACAAGATAATCGTCGACGATTGGGGCCAATGCAAAACCGGGCAGCTCGGCTCCTTGGCGCTCACGTGGAGGCGGGCAAGCTCTCGGAGGCGACGCGGTACGCTGAGATGGGCGAGATCGTCGCCGGGCAAAAAGCCGGGCGCGAGCGGGATGAGGAGACCATCCTATTCTGGCACCGCGGCCTGTCGCTTTCAGACATCGCGCTCGGTTCCGCGATGCTCGATAAGGCGGCGCGGCTCGGCATCGGGCAACGCCTGCGCTATGCTTGATCGAAAATGCCGACGCTGATCGCCAATCCACGGATGTACGCCGTAACTCCGACGGTCCGCCACGCGTGGCGTGCCATTTTCGACTGGGTCGGTCGTCATGCGGGCGTCCCGCTCGTCTACATCGACCACTCCGCCCCTGCCCCGCTCGAGGAATTATGGTCACGTGGCGATCTCGCCGCCACCTTTATGTGCGGATTCCCGTTCGCCTCAGCAACACCGCGGCCGCTGCTGGTTGCGGCCCCTGTTCCATCGCCGCCGCGCTACGGCCGTCGACCGGTCTACTGCACCGATTTCGTAGTCCGGGCACTTGACCTTGAGATTCACCGCAGATGTTTTGCCGCGGTTCTCTTCGATCTCATACTCGATGTGCTGCCTTTCATTGAGCGTGTTCAATCCAGCACGCTCGACTGCCGAGATGTGGACGAACACGTCCCTGCCGCCCCGCCTGCGGTTGAATGAATCCATAGCCCTTGGTCGGATTAAACCACTTCACCGTGCCGCGCGCCATTGTCGATCTCCCAACTGACGATCCGCGTGATATTATTCTGATCGGCGGCTTGGCCGCCAACGCGGCAACCGAGTTGTGCAATTTGGATTTCGGTGCGCGCGCGTCCGTCCTCGCGGCGGCGCACTCGTTGTCAGCGTCGACCCGTTTCTCAATAACCAGCGTGCTCAAATCGTGGCGCTGGCGGCCCGCCACGCGGTGCCCGCAATTTACGGAGTGCGCGAGTTCGCCAGGCGGTGGCCACGCCTATCGTCAAGCCGGCATCTATGCCGGCAAGATTCTAATCCCTGCCGTGATCAAGACGCACGCTCATGATGATTCCCTTGATCGGACGCTTGCGTACGCGCTCTCACTCGGCGGCCGACAACGGGCTGGCTCGGCGCGCAGGGGATGGGGGCACAACGGTAGCGCGCTCGAGGTCGCGGCTGATAAGCCGCAGGACCTCCGCCGCGGCATCGCCAACCCCAGCGAGATAGCCCGCGATCGAGCGCGCGAACACGTTGTAAATCACCACCGCCGGAATGGCGGCCGCAAGCCCGAAAGCGGTCGCCAGCAGCGCCTCCGCAATGCCCGGCGCAACCACCGCGAGATTGGTCGTATGCGACTTCGAGATGCCGATGAAACTGTTCATGATGCCCCAAACTGTGCCGAACAAGCCGACGAAAGGAGCAGTCGCACCGATGGTGGCAAGCACGCCGGTGCCGCGCAAAATCCGTCGCCCGTAGCTTGCTTCGATGCGCTCGAGGCGTGAGGCAATCCGCTCCTTGACGCCTTCTCTATCGGTGGAACCAGCGGAGACCTTCAACTCGGTCACGGCCGCGTCAAGGAACTTGGCGACCTCGCCCTGAGCATCGGCAAGCCGCTCGAAGCCCTCCGTGGAGCGCACGCGGACGAGCTTGTCCAATGCAGCCCGCACACGTCGCTTGGCGAAAAAGATCTCAATGGTTTTGGCGAGCCATACCGTCCAGGTGACGATCGAAGCAGAGGCAAGCCCGATTAGCACAGCTTTCACGACAGCGTCGGCGTTAAGATACATGCCCCATGGGCTGAGATCGCGCGGCAGAGTCGCGGTGGCCACGACGTTGTCCTGCGCCTGCGCCAGCGCCGGCAAGGGCTCGGCGAGCCATGCGATCATCGCGGCACTGCTGAGCGTCGCAACATTCCACAGACCGCGCAGGGCTCGAACCCATCGTTTATGCGTTTCCCAAAGTTCCATCTCGACCGGCCTCATGCACCCCATTAGCACTCAGGCAGCACGATGTTGTGATGTAACGTTATCAAGTTCTGGTTACCATTCTTGTCGCGGAATCCGCGGATCGCACCGCGGCTGCGAGTGGTTTTTCGGTCATACACCCTGCTTCGATGCCACGGGCCTTTCTGGTCTTGCCTAGACTTTTTGCAACAACGTCCGATCAGTAATTTGTCCAGATCTCGCTCGGATCGAACTTGTAGTTGATGCCGACGCGCAGGATGTTGTCGGTGATGCGGGAATTGAAGGCCACTACGGTCGTCGAATTTGGTACGGGCGCTGGAATGGTCGTGACCGTTCCCAGATCGAGGTAGAGATACTCGATCTTGGCGGTCCAATTGCCGACCAAACGACCTTCAATGCCGCCGCCGACCGCCCAGCCCGCCTTGGTATTGTGGCTGCTGACGATCGTGTTGACCGGATTGCCATCGCCATCGAACCCGAAGACGGTGCCCGCGGTCATCACCTCGCCGACCGCGACGCCGCCGGTAACATACGCAATGGCATCCGGCGTGACGGTGACGCCCAGCCGCGCGCGCAGCGATGCGAACCACTCCAGCTTCTGGCCTTGCTCGAACGTGGCGGTTACCGAGGGATCGCCGATGACGCCGATGAGACCCGGATTGCAGATCTCGCCGGGGCACACGGCGTTGAGCTTCGCGCGCTGGCCGGAGTAATTGAGGTCTCCCTCGACGCCGGCCAGCAACATGCCGGCGAGCCAGTTGTAGCCGGCTTGGGCGCCGCCGATCGCTCCGTCGAGCCTGCGCGAGCCGTTGGTTGCGAACAGCTCCGCCCCGCTCGCAGGGTCGCTGAAGATGGTGTCGGTGTTGGACTTACCAGCGCTGTAGCCGATGGTGCCGCCGAGATAGGGGCCGGCCCAGGTCCATGCTGCGCGGATCGGCGCCTTAAACAGCATGGGCGCTCTTGAGCCCGCGGCTGAGTCGTAGACCGCGCCGGTCGGATCGAATTTGTAGTTGAGGCCCACGCGCACGATCCGGTTCGTGACGCGGGAATCGAAGTTGATCGCGAGCGGCGTCGAGTTCAGCGGATTGGTGGCCGTGGTCGAGACGCGGCCGAAGTCGAGATAGAGGTACTCGACCTTGCCGGTCCAATTGCCGGCGAGACGAACCTCGGCGCCGGCGCCCACCGCGAACCCTGTCTTTGTGGTGTGGCTCACGAACCTGCTCGTGGCAGTGTTAGTGCTGGCGGTAACGGTGGGGATTTCAACCGGAACCTCGATCGGGATTTCGATGGGGTTGCCCTCTTCGTCGACGTCGGCAACGACGCTCTCGGTGACGCCTTCGATGACGCCCTGGGTGACGGTGAGACTGGACCCGGTGATGGTGCCCGAGGTCCTGATCCTGCCGACGGCAAGACCGCCCGTGGCATAGAGGAGGGTTTCCGGCGTTGGGGTTAGGCCGAGCCGCCCGCGCAGCGTTCCAAACCACTCCAATTTTTGCGCCATTCTCGCGCTCACCGGCGCGTCGAGACCGAACGCGTTGATGGCCGGGTTGCACATCGCGCTGGCGCAATTGAGGGTCGCTGCCCGCCCGCGCTGGCGGGACTGTTGCGCGTCCAGTTCGAGACCCGCGACCCACGCACCCGACTGCCAGTTGAAGCCAGCTTGGCCGCCAAACGTCATGCCGGTGAGCTTGGCGGACGTATTGGTCGCGATGAGGGGTGTGCCCATCGAGGCATCACCTAGGACAGTGTTCGTATTCGATTTGCCCCAGCCGTAGCCGTAGTTGACGCCGAGATAGGGCCCGGCCCAACTCCATGCCGTCATGATCGGCGCCTTGTCGAAAGCCAGTTCTTTGGAGACAATTGGCGCGTCGTAGACCGCCGCGGCCGGATCGAATTTGTAGTTGAGGCCCACGCGCACGATATGCTCGGTGACACGCGAATCGAAGTTGACCGCAATCGGCGTCGAGTTCAGCGGATTGGTGGTGGCGGTCGAGACGCGGCCGAAATCGAGATAAAGGTACTCGACCTTGCCGGTCAGGTTGCCACTGAGATGGGTCTCGATACCGGCGCCGGCCGTCCAGCCCGCCTTGGTCCTGTGGTCGTAGAAGCCGATGCCGACAGGTGTGACGATGGGGTTGCCATTCTCGTCGACCCCCGGGCTGAAACCTGAGACTGTGCCGGCGGTTTTGATCTCGGCAACGGCGAGCCCGCCGGTGAGATACATCATGGTATCCGGAGTGACGGTGGCGCCGAGGCGACCGCGCACCGTGGCGAACCAATCCAATTTGGTGGCGCGGTCGAGGCTCGCGGCTACCGACGCGGCGTCGCCGATGGCCGGATTGCAGATCGCGCCGGGACAAATGAGGGTCGGCGTCGTGTTCTGGGTCGAGAGCTGGATGTCGGCCTCAATGCCAGCGACGAGCCAATTGTTCGCCATCCAATTGTAGCCGCCTTGGAAGCCGGCGATGACGCCGTTGAGATTGTCCGAGGAGCTCGTGGCGAACAGTGGCGAGCCAGCCGTCGCATCGCTGAACACGGTATCGGTCTTCGATTTTCCCGCTCTGTAGCCGACGTTGATCCCGAGATAGGGACCGGCCCAGCTCCATGCGGTCACGATCGGCGCGCCGTAAGCCGGTGCCTTGTAGGCCGGCGCCTTGTAGAAGAGCGGTCTGCCGATGCCCGGAAGGAGGTCGTAGCCGCCAACGGCAGGGTCGAACTTGTAGTTGACACCGGCCCGCACGATGTTGTCGGTGATGCGCGAACTGGTGGCGAGCGTGATCGGCGTTGCGTTCAGCCCGTTGGTGACGGATGCCGAGACGGTGCCGAAATCCATGTAGAGATACTCGACCTTGCCGGTCACATTGCCGAACAGGCGGCCTTCGAGGCCGGCGCCGACGGTCCAGCCCGGCTTGATCGTCAGCACGCTGAAGGGCGCGCTGACCACGCCGGGGTTGCCGTCGGCGTCGAAACCAATGCCGGAAAGGTTGACGCTGGTTCTGATCGAGCCGACAGCGAGGCCGCCGGTGACATAGGCCATGACATCGGGCGTGATGGTGGTGCCCAGGCGTCCGCGCAACGTGCCGAACGAATCCAGTTTGTGGCCTTGCACGAAGCTCGAGGTTACCGGCGCATTGACGTCGACGATGGTCGGATTGCAGACCGCGGCGGGACAGACATAGGTCGGGGTCGCGCCTTGCCCCGACATCTGGATATCGCCTTCGATGCCCGCCACCCAATTGCCCGCCTGCCAATTGTAGCCGGCTTGAACACCGCCGATTAAGCCGTTGAGGTTGTCCGAGGAGCCGGTGGCGAACAGAGGCGCACCCAGCGTAGCGTCGCTGAACACGGCGTCGGTCTTGGATTTGCCGGCGCTGTAGCCGATGTTGAGGCCCAGATAGGGGCCGGCCCAGCTCCATGCCGTCACGACCGGCGCTTTGTAGAACAGCGGCGAGCCGTAGCGTGTCGCGCGTTTGTAATAGCCCGTCGACGCTTTGTCGGCCGGCGGCTCGCCGCCGAACTTGGCGTTCATGAACACCTTGATGCTGCGCCCCGGCAGCAAGATTTCGTCCTTGTGGAACTGCACGGAGTTGCGGACGTCGACGTCGAGCAGGTTGTCGCCGACCAGGCCGGTGGTGATCTCCGTCGGTCCCCACGGCGAATATCGCCAGTACTGCTTGTGGCTGATCTCCATCTTGAGCAGGTTGTAGCCGGCGGTGGGGGTGTCGTTCTGGCCGAGGTCGCTCTGCCCGAAGGCGTGCAGCAGGCCCATGCGTACGAACCAGTTGTCGGCGCGCCAATAGGCGCCGCCGCCGAGCCGCATCGGCGGCATGCGCGGGACGTTGCTGCCGTCGGTGAAGGTGGCGCGCACGAAGTCGTATTGGCCGTCGACGCCGAAAATGCCGGTCGCCACCGGTAACAGATCCCACTGCCAGGCGACCTCGCCACCGCGGAAGATGGCGTCGCGCTGGGAATAGACGGTTTGGATGAAGGCGGTATCGACACCGTTGCCGCAGGTCGCAAACGACGCGCCGCAGAGGATGCCGGTCGCCTGCCGGAAGATGAAGTCTTTGTAGTAGGTGTAATAGACCTTGGCGTCGAAGCGGAAATCGCCTTGGAACCGCAGGAGTCCCAGCTCGGCGCTGTTGGCGGTCTCGATCTTCAGGTTCGGGTTGCCGATCTCGAACGTGCCGGGCGCGTCGTGGGAACCGTGGGCGAAGAGCTCGAGCGCGGTCGGGGCCCGCTGGATGCGTTGCACAGTGGCGCTGGCGACCATCCAGGACGGCAGGTCCTTGAGCACCTTGAAGCTGATGCTCGCGGGATTAAAGCCGAGCGCCTGCAGCGACAGGGTCGGGTTGTCCGGGGGCGGAGTGAGGGCCGATGGGAATATGCCGGCGGTGCCGTCGAGACGAACGTTTTCAACGCGGCCCGCCAACAGCGTGCGCAGCGTGTCGGTCAGCCACAGCTGATTGAAGAAATAGGCCGCGCCGCGGTTGGTCCGCGCGGAGCCAAGAAGGCTGCCGGCATCGCCCGACGTGTCGATCTGCTGGTGGTCGAACTGCGTCCCGACGGTGCGGATGAGCGTGCCCAGCGGCGTCGCCATCGGCATGAACTGGATTTCGGACCTGGCTTCCTGGGCGTGGTTGTTGAACGTCGCCTGGATGCCGTCGATACCGCCATCGCCGATGCCGAGCTCATCGTGGTGATATTCGACCGCGCCGGCCCAGTAGCGGACCACGTCGATGGCCGAGCTTTGCGGCCGAAACTCGCTTTTGCTGGTGTACTTGACCTGCTCCAGCGCGATGCGAGTATTGCTCGCCGCCCCGTCCATGGTGGGAACATGATAGAGCGTGCTGAAGCGGGAGACCGCGGCGCCCACATAGCCACCGTCGAACAGGTAGGAGCCGCCGACCGATTGTCCCTCGGAGTGGAACGATGAGTTCGGCTGCTTGCCGTTGAAGGCCGGCGCGGGATCGGACGGGAAAAGATAGGGATAGCTCGGAATGAAATAGTCGTTGCCGCGGCGCCCGTAGACGTCGGCGTGGAACGCGAAGTCGCGCGACCCGGCGTCGAACAGCGCCCCGCCTTCGAGCCCCCGGTCGACCGTGGTCGTGGCACCCAGGATTTGCGCTTGCCAGCCGCCCGGCGGCGCCGCAAAGGGAATGCGGTTGTTGGTCGC
>Ga0070699_100001397_pt1 | contig 22204 bp, 19 predicted proteins | sample KBSK1503metaG_FD_65473 | JGI IMG/M metagenome (GOLD analysis project Ga0070699, IMG submission 65473) | Corn, switchgrass and miscanthus rhizosphere microbial communities from Kellogg Biological Station, Michigan, USA - KBS K1-50-3 metaG | ecosystem: Host-associated > Plants > Roots >...
GGTCGCGGCGATCCGGCCGAAGCCGGCCGGGGTGTCGTCGTACTCCCGCACCGCGGTCCCGTCCGGGCCGGTCTGGATGGCCCACACGGTGACGTGCCCGCTCTTCCTGTCCACCTCGACGCGCGCCGACGACGATGCGCCATCCGACTTGTGGTAGGCGACGAGCAGGGCGTCCTCGATAGCCTTGATGGCCTGATCGAGCGAGATGTCCTTTTCGCTCTCCAGGCTGCGCAGCACGCTCAGGTCAATATCCATCGCCGGTCGCTCCAAGCTCGGTATTCGGATGCCCGAACTCCACCTGGACGGCGCCAGCGCCGAGGGCGGTGTAGCCGAAGCGGCGGTGGTCACCCTCCACATCCAGGGTCACCCCGCCGGCATCGGCCGCGACGACCCGGCCGGAGATGGATCCGGCGTCCCCGGCGGTCACCTGGACCAGGCGTCCCACCGCGCGGCGCCAGTGCCTGGGATCGGTGAGCGGGCGGTCCACACCGGGCGAGGAGACTTCCAGCGTGTAGGGGAAATCACCCATCACCGGCGTCGCGTCGAGCGCGGCGGACAGCTTGCGGCTAATCGTTGCGGCGTCGTCCAGGCTGACGCCCTGGTCGCTGTCCACCACCACCCTCAGCAGCCGCCGCCTGCCCGCGGCGCTCACCCGGACGGACTCGAGGTCCATACCGGCGGCGGCGATCACCGGACCGATGACGTCCGCGATCCTGCCCTCGTCGACAGAACCGCCGGCCGCCGCCTGGCGAGGTCCCGGCTGGCTGGCTCCCGGCTGGCCGGGCCTGCGCTGGCCGGGCCCGCGCTGGCCGGGTCTGGGCGCGTGACGCTGGCCTCCTGGCATCACGACCTCCTCGTCCACGACCTGCGGGATTGGGACCTAGCCTATCCGGGGTTGGGGCATCTCGCGGATAGGACGGGCCCAACCCTTAGAACCCCCTTTCAAACACACGTGGTAGCTTGCCCGTGTGTCCGACATTGTGCCGAGGCGCCGCATGCTGCTCGCCTCGGCGGCGGCCCTGCCTTTGCTCCTCGGGACCGCGGGCTGCCGGTCCTCGGACGCGTTCACCGGCCCCGATCCGCTGGCGGGCCGCCCGCCCCTCGGCCACGACGTGCTGACCTTGCAGGCGGTCATCGCGGCGGAAGAAAACATGATCGATTTGTACCGGATGGCCATCAGCGGCGATTCGAGGCCATCCCAGGCGCGGACGCTGCGGACGCTGCGGGCGCTGCTGGCCCAGCACGAGCAGCACCTGGTCCGGCTGAAGGCCAGGCTCATCGTGCCGCCCGGGCCGAGGGGGTCTGGGGGGAACGGTTTCCCCCCAGGAGCGGGGGGTTCCGGGGGGTCGTCCCCCCGGGTCAGCACCGTCACGACCTCCCGACTACGGTCGGCGGAGCGTGCGTCGGCCGCGGACCTGGTCCGGCGGCTGGCCACCGTGCCGCCCGCCCTGGCCCAGCTGCTCGCGAGCATCGCCGCCTCCGACGCCACCCACGTGACGGTGCTGGGGGGATAGCGCGGTGGCGGGGATGGCAGGGGCTGTGGCCGCGCTGCAGGCCGCGCTCGCGGCCGAGCACGCGGCCATCTTCGGCTACGGGGTGGCGGGCGCGCACCTGACCGGGAGCAGCCAGGCCGCGGCCGAACAGGACTGGACCAGGCACAACAAGGCCCGCGACACGCTGGCCGCGATGATCTCGGCGCGGGGCGCCGTGCCGACCGCCGCGCAGGCCTCCTACCAGCTTCCCTTCCGGGTGCACGACGCGCCGAGCGCGATCCGGCTGGCGGCCTACCTCGAGGACGGCGTGACCCGGGCCTACCTGGGCCTGGTCGCGGTCAGCGACCAGCGGCTGCGCCGGTTCGGCGCGATGGCCATGCAGGACGCGGCGCAGCGGGCGGCGTCCTGGCGCGGCAGCACCCAGGCCTTTCCCGGCCTCACCTCTCCAGGCCCGTTAGCTCCATGACCGCGGCCGCGATCTCGAGCAGCCGCCGGTCGGCGCCGTAGCGGCCCACCAGTTGCAGGCCCACCGGCAGCCCGGCCGCCGTCAGCCCGGCCGGCACCGAGACGGCCGGGTGCGCGGTCACCGTGATCCGCGAGCAGGAGCGCATCCAGTCGATGTAGGTGGCCATCGGCTCGCCGTTGATCTCCGTCACCCACTCCTGCTCGACCGGGAACGGGACCACCTGCACCGTGGGCAGCGCGAGCACCTCGTACCGCCCGTCGGCCAGGAACGAGGCGAACCGCCGGAAGATCTCGGCGTGCCCGGCCCTGGCCGCCGCGACCTGCTCCCCGCCCAAGGCGACGCCCTTCTCGATGTTCCAGGCCAAGGTGGCCTTGACCTGGTCGCGGTGGGCCCGCAGCAGCGGTGCCATCGCGGCCATCCTGGCGGCCCGCAGCACGTGGAAGACCTCGTCCGCCTCGGCCAGGGCGGGCGCGGCGTCGATCACCGCGCACCCCGCGTCATCCAGCGACCGGCGGCACGCCGCGAGCACGGCCAGGACCTCCGGTTGCACCGGCAGGTCGCCCAGGTCGAAGGTCCAGGCCACGCGCAGCCCGGGCAGGGGCGCCGGCCGCAGGCCGAGGAACCCGTCCGGCGTATCGGGGCGGGCCATGGGCAGCCCGGGATCGGTTCCGCACATCCCGGCGAGCAGGAGCGCGGCGTCCGGCGCGGTGCGGGCGATCGGGCCCACCACGCCTAGCGGGTCGAACGGGTCGGCGGGCACCAGGCCCGGGGTGGTCCGCAGGCCCACCAGGCCGCAGAAGGACGCCGGGTTCCGCACGCTGGCCGCCAGGTCGGAGCCGTCCGCGAACGGGATCAGGCCGGCCGCGACCGCCGCCGCGGCCCCGCCGCTGCTGCCGCCGGGAGTAAGCCGGGTGTCGTACGGGTTCCTGGTGGGCCCGAACACCGGGTTGAACGTCTGCGATCCCGCGCCGAACTCCGGCGTGTTGGTCTTCCCGATCACCACCGCGCCGACCTGCTTGAGCCGGGCCACGTGCGGCGCGTCGAAGTCGGGAACGTACGAGGCGAACAGCGGCGAGCCGAACGTCGTCCTGATGCCCGCCGTCTCGGCCAGGTCCTTGACCGCGATGGGCAGGCCGTGCAGCGGACCGGCGAACGAGCCGCGGGCGGCCTGCGCGTCCAGCGCGGCGGCCGCGGCGGCGGCCTGCCCGGCGGCGAGCGTGACGATCGCGTTGACCGCCGGGTTGGCCTCGTCGATCCTGGCCAGCACGGCGGCGAGCAGTTCGGCGGCGGAGAGCTCCCTGGCCCTGATCAGGCGGGCGAGCTCAACGGCCGGGGTCGCGCACAGATCCATCCCAGCGGGCGGTTCCTTGGGGTTCATTGACGTCCTCCCCACCGTGAACGACGGGGATTCCTCCAGCGCGGCTCACGCCGCGCTCCGGCGGGTTCCTGCTTCAGCACCAGCCGCCACCATAAGCGATGGTCTTACGCCGGTTCCACAGGCGTTTAGCCTCTCCCTGCGCCCCAGGGCGAGGATGTTCCTGGCCGCATTTACGTCCCTGTCGTGGATCGTTCCGCACGCCGCGCAGGTCCACTGGCGGACGCTGAGCGGCTTGGGGCCGTCTTTGACCCCGCAGGCCGAGCAGACCTGGCTGGTCGGCTCGAACCGGCCCACCTTGGCGAACGTGCGGCCATACCGGGCCGCCTTCTCCTGGATGCACCGCAGCAGCTGGGACCAGCCGACGTCGGCGACCGACTTGGCCAGCCTGGTCCGGGCCAGCCCGGACACGCACAGGTCCTCGGCGTAGACCGCTTGGTTGTCGCGGACCAACCGCAGAGCCGTCTTGTGCGCGTGATCCAGCCGGGCATCGCGGACCTGGCGGTGCAGTACCGCGACCCGGTGCCGGGCCCTGGCCCGGTTCGCGGGGCCTTCCAGCCTGCGGGACAGCACCCGCTGCGCCCGGCGCAGCCGCCGCTGCGCCGCCCGGTAGAACCTAGGGTTGGCTACCGTCTCGCCGTCCGAGGTGACCACCAGGCTGGTCAAGCCGAGGTCGATGCCGACCTCGCGGTCGCAATCGGGCAGCGGCGTGGCCTCGCGCTGGACCACGAACGAGGCGTAGTACCGGCCATCCGGGTCGCGGATCACCGTGACCGACGACGGGACGGACGGCAGGTCCCTGGACCATCCGACCGTGATGTCCCCGACCTTTGCCACGTACAGCCGTTCCCGGTGCAGGGCGAACCCGTTGCGGGTCAGCCGGATGGACTGGCGGCCGTGCTTGCGTCTGGGCTTCGGGTGCCTGATCTTCGGGCCCTTCCGCCTGCCCGTCAGCGAGTCGAACCAGTTCTTGTAGGCCCGGCGCGCGTCCTGGCACGCCTGGACCAGGGCGACCGAGGCGACCTCGGCGAGCCAGGCCCGCTCCGGGGTGGCCTTGGCCAGCGTGATCACCCGCCGTTGCACCTCGGCATCGGAGATCTTCTCCCCGGCCGCGTACGCCTCGTCGCGGACCCGCAGGCAGTCGTTGTACACCACCCTGGCGCACCCGAACGCCCGCGCCAGGGCCTGCTGCTGCCCCGCCGACGGGTAGAGGCGATACCGGTATCTCACCTGCACGGCACCAGACCATACCGCCGGCCTCTGACAATCCCCGGAGGTTACCACCGTGGCACCGTGGCTTAGGCCGTCAGACCGTGACTCGGCGCAGAGTGGTGAACCCGCCGAGCCCCAGCACCACCGCGATCCCGGCCAGCACGGCGGTCAGCGTCGGCACCGTCACCGTGGCGAAGAACTGCCCGACGGCGTGCCAGTTATGCGTCATCGACACCACGACCACAACAACGAGCGCCACTACTACCTGGGCGGCGATGAAGGCGACCAGCCCGAGCAGGCTCCAGCGCCGGTACACCAGCCCGTACCACATGCCATACAGGAAGAACAGCACCAGGATCACGAATGACGTCAGCCACGTCTGGTACCACGGGCCGTCCATGATCCACGGCACCCGGAAGAAGTGCAGCGAGAGATTCCACCCGCCGGTGGCGCGCTCCACGAGCTGCAGCAGGGTCAGCCCGAGGCCGTAGACCACGCCCAGTACCACCACCAGCAGAGCGGTGCCGAGGTAGTAGTTGCGGCGGCTGACCCCCAGCATCAACCCGAACGGCAGCGACCTGGTCATGCTCAGCGTCCCGCAGACGAGCAGGAAGCAGTAGATCGTCGCCAGGCCCCCGGTGTAGATGCCATTTGGCCCAGTCGGTGTCGATGCGGAGATGACCACGTTGACCAGGAAGCTGAACGTCATGATCCCCCATGGCATCGCCACGTAGGTCATGCGATCCACAGGTGGTAGCGGGCCACTTTCACTAGCGTATTCATGCGCTCACCTTCTCGTCAGCGGAGATGCCGGCCGCATGGACTAGCAGCTGCTGCAGGGACAGGGTTTCCACGCTCAGGTGCATCGCGCGGACCCGGGCCTGCGTGGCGAAGTCGAGCGAGTCGGCGATACTGACCGAGGCGCGCGAGCCGAGCCGGTGCCGGTGCCGGTGCCGGTGCCAGACCGTGCACCCGGCCACGAACTCCTCCACGGACGTGGCCGGCCCGCTCACGGTCATGCCCGTGCCGCGGACGTCGTCGGCGGGCGCGTCCAGCACCACCCGCCCGTGGTCGAACATCACCACGTGCTCGAGCAGGTCTGCCACCTCGTCGATGAGGTGGGTGGACAGCACGACGGTCCGCGGATACTCGGCGAACTCGGCCAGCAGCCGATCGTAGAACAGCTGGCGCGCGACCGCGTCCAGGTCGGCGTAGGGCTCGTCGAACAGGGTCAGCTCGGCGCGGGCCGCCAGCCCGATGACGATCCCTACCGCGGACCGCATCCCGCGCGACAACCTCTTGATCCGCCGCCCCAACGGCAGGTCGAAATCAGCAAGCAGCTGCTGGGCCAGCTCCTCGTTCCAATTCGGGTAGAACCAGGAGGCCACCCGGATCGCATGGCCCACGCGGAAGTCCGGATAGGACTGTTCCTCGCGGACGAACACCATGCGCCGCAGCACCGTGTCATTCTCCGCGGGAACCTGCCCGAACACCGGATGTCCCCGGTGGTTGGGAACTCCTGCCCGGTGACGATGCGCATCAGAGTGGTCTTGCCCGCACCGTTACGGCCCAGCAGCCCGGTCACGGTGCCCGGCTCCGTCACCGTCAGTGAGACGTTGTCGAGCGCGACCTGATCGCGGTAGCGGCGGCTAAGCGCCGTCGCGGAGATCGTCGGGATCATGGCGTGTTGTTGCATGGTTTTCATCACGGTCCCCTCAATATGGTGCTGTGCTGCTGGCGGCCTGTACTCAGCGCAGTCTCTTTGTAGCCGGGCGATGAGGATCGGGCGTGTGCCGGGCGTGGAGCGGGGATGGAGAACCATTACCGGTGGCGGCGCCCAGCCGCTCCCGCCGGTGGGTACCGCGGGGCGATGAGGCAGACCCGCCACCCGGGAAGGCGGTCAAGGAGCACGCGCCGACCGCGGGGAACGCTAAGGGGGGCGCGGCACGTAAGTAGGGGCAGCTTATTCTGGCGAGTCTGGTTGTTCATCAACAACCAGATGAGGAGTGACCGAGCCGTCGCTCCCGGAACTGGGGCCGAGCGGGACCGGCTGTATGAGCAGCTCAGCGCGGTCGGTGATTTCCGCCGCGGGTCGGTGAGCGAGAACTACCGTAAGTGAGGGAAGTCGAACTGCGCGTGCGCGCAGCCGGATCATCCCGGCCAGGTGAACAGCCTCAACGGTGTGCCGACTCGGCGGCTGCGACCGGGTCCACCGGCCCGGCGAACCGGCACCTCAGGCACGGCCACTTCTGGTCCCGTCCTACGTCGCCGCCTCGTGCGGCCGTACGCCACTGAGCATCATCCGCCACTACATCGAGCAGAAACGAAATCCGGTCAACGCAACTTCCGGGCTTACCCTGCCCTGACGGATGGAGCCCGCGCCCGGCATCTCTAGTCAGTCCTTTGGCAGCAATGAGGCCAGGACCCGCACGATCGTGCTGGCGGCCTGGTCGATATCGTCGGCCACCGCGATCCGCTCCGCCCACGACCACCAGAACCACCACAAGCCGTCTTTACCGCAATCGACGAAGACATTCTCCTCGAGCGCCCGCGCGGCCGGGTTGACCACGTACAGGGTGGGCCTGCGCCCCGGCGGCGCCATGAGCCACGCCTCAAGCCCGCGATGGGACAATTCGTCGGCTAGTTTCTCCAGATAGACAGCCTGAATCTGGTCCGGATCACCGGTCCGTTCGACTTCCACCGTTATCACCGTTGTAACTTATAGGAGTCAGATGAGGACTAAATGTCGCCGCCTCTTCCAGGATGCCGCCGAGGCGACCCCCGCGCAATGCACATTGGGAAACTCGCAGCTCGGGAACCCGGCGGGCGAACCCGCGCGCTCCCCCCACCCAGACTGACGCATCAAGCTGGTTATCGGTTCACTATATGACCATTGGCAGGGCGGCGCACTCAGGTTGACACCCGTGCCGCCGAAGGCTCTGCTATCGAAGGCCCTGCTACCGAAGGCCCTGCTATCGAAGGCCCTGCTACCGAAGGCTGGGCCGCCGGGGCAGCGGCTCCGGCAGGGCCTCGGAGTACAGCACGGTCAGCCGCGACACCGCCCGGGTGAGCGCCACGTAGAGCCGCTGCAGGCCCTTGGCTTCGGCGCCGGCGATCCGCGCGGGCTCCACCACGATGACGTGATCATATTCGAGGCCCTTGGCCAGCGTCACCGGAACCAGCGTGAGCGTGGCGTCGGTCCCCGGCGTGCCGTACGCCAGGCCGGCCCGGTCGAGGGCCCGGCCCAGCTCGGGAACCTGCGGGTCGGCGGCGATGACGGCCACCGAGCCCGGCCGGGCGCAGGCCTGCTGGCAGGCGGCGGCCAGGGCTCCGCCGAGCGAGGCGGCGGGCACCCGGGTGAGGTCGAGGGCGCCGGGGTCGGCGCGCAGCGAGGAGGCCGGCCTCAGCTCGGGGGCGATCACCGCCAGCAGCGTCGAGGCGTAGTCCAGGATCTGCCGGGGCACCCGGTAGCCCACCGAGAGCTCCCGTACGCCCGTGTCCGGCTTGCCCAGGTTGGCCAGCAGCGACGGCCAGGACGGCGCCGCCCACGGCGTGGTGCCCTGGGCAAGGTCGCCGAGTACGGTGGCCGAGCCGGTGGAACACCGGCGGCCGAGCGCCCGGCACTCCATCGGGGACAGGTCCTGGGCCTCGTCCACCACGACGTGCGCCAGGCTGGGCGTCCGGCTGATCAGGTCGCGTGCCTCGTCGATGAGCACCGCGTCAGCCGCGGACCAGCGGGCCGAGCCTGGCCCCCGGGGCGCCGCCGACCAGACAATCGCGGCCTGCTCATCGGCGGTCAGCACGCCCTCGGCCGGCCCGGCCAGGGCCTCCGCCGAGGACAGCAGGCCGAACACCAGCCGGACCGGATCCACCTTCGGCCAGATCGCGTCCACCGCGGCCCGCACCGGGCGGGACCGCCGCACCGCCTCGTGGGTGCGGTCGTCGCAGGCCTCCCCGGCGGCTTCCATCATGGTCAGGATCACGTGCGCGATCCGGTGCTCGAGCAGCTCGCGGGCCGCGCCGTAGCGGACGCCCCGGTGCCGTAGCTCGTGCACGAGCTCCTCGATCTCCCAGGCGGCCACCCGCCAGCGCCGCGCGCCGCGCGGCAGCACCACCGCGGCCGACGGCGTGCGGACCGAGGCCCACAGCGCCCGCCGCAGCACCTCCGCCATCCGCGCGTCGCCCTTGACGACCGCGGCCGCCTCGGCGTCAGACCCGCGGACCGGCACCGAGGCGACCAGCTCGCCGACGGTGGTCTGGGTGACGTCGAGCTCGCCCAGCGCGGGCAGGACGTTGCGGATGTAGGAGAGGAAGGCCTGGTTCGGCCCGACCATGACCACGCCGCGCCGGCGGACCTGCTCCCGGTACGCGTACAGCAGGTACGCGACCCGGTGCAGCCCGACGGCCGTCTTCCCGGTGCCCGGCGCGCCCTGCACGCACACGGTCTGCGCCGCCTCGGCGCGCACGATGTCATCCTGGTCGGGCTGGATGGTCGCGACGATGTCCCGCATGGGTCCCGACCGCGGCCGCTCGATCTCATCGATCAGGATCCGGCTCGGCCGGGTGGTCGTGATAGGGGCCGAACGGTCCGGGTCCCCCGCCCCGGCCCCACCCACCTCTTCCGCGCACGGGGGGCTCCCGCCCCCCGTCCCCCCTGGCCCTTCCCCCTTCACTGCCCCGGCGGCGAAGAGCTCGTCCTCGTAGGCGGTCAGCTCGCCGCCGGAGAATCCGAAGCGCCGCCGCAGCGCCAGGTTCATCGGGTCGGTCGCGCTGGCCCGGTAGAACGGCCGCGACACCGGCGCCCGCCAGTCGATGACCGCGGGCGTGCCGTCCGGCGCGTGCACGTGCCTGCGGCCGATGTGGAAGCTGTGCCCGGCGATGCCGTCGTCCGTGGTTGCGGATTGTCCGGCGTAGTCGAGGCGGCCGAAGAACAGGGGGGTGTCGGCGATGTCTTTCAGGGCTTCGGCGCGGTGATACAGATCTGCCTTGAGGTACTCCTCGGAGACCGGGTCGCCGCCCATCGCGCGCAGCGACAGCACGTCCTCGCGCATGAGCCTGAGGAAGTCGCGTGAGCGCCGCAATTGGTCGCGTTCGTCGGCCAGGACGGGATCGCCGCCGGACCGTTCGGCATGCTGATTTTCTTGTGCTCGTGACGCAGCCACAAGGTCGGGAACCTACCAGGTAGTCACGGAGAAGTCACGCGGTTTTCTGCTCGGACGCGGGCCAGGCGCCGAGGCCGCGCGGGGTGAGGAAGGCGTCGAAGACGAGCTCGGAGGCGCCGGTCAAGGTGCCGAGGTCGCCGAGGGTGGACGGCAGCAGCGCGGGCGGTCCGGCCCGGCGGAACCGCATCAGCGTGGCCACGTAGCCGACCTGGACCGCGTCCGGCGCGGCCTCGTACACCTCGGCGGCCAGCCCGGACAGCGCGACGGCCTCCGGATCCTGGGCGTTGACCAGCGCGCCGATGCCACGGCCGAGGGCCTCGGCCGCACGGGCCAGGGCCTGGCCGCAGCGGGGATCGGTGGCGGCGGCCGCGATGATCTGCTCGGCACGGACCATCCTGTCGCCTTCCTCCGGCTGGCCGACCGCGCGGAGTAGCCCGCGGGCGCCGGCGTCGAGCTCCCAGCAGCCCACCGAACCGCAGCGGCACGGCTCGCTGCCGCCGGTCAGCGGCATGTGCCCGAACTCCCCGGCCGAGCCGTGCGCGCCGGTCACCGGCAGGCCGCCGGACAGGAGCACCCCGCCGATGCCGGTCGCGACGTGCAGGTGCAGGGCGACCGAGACGCCACGGAGCACGCCGCGGCGGGCCTCGGCCAGGCCGGCCAGCGTTGCGTCGTTGCCGGCCAGGACCGGTCCCAGGTAGCCCTCGTCGCCCTCGTTCGCGGCCAGGATGTCGGCCACGTCCACGTCCTGCCAGTCCGGCAGGGTCGGCTGCACCATCTGGCCCGCGCTCACCGGCGACGGGACGGCCACCCCGATGCCGACCACGCGGTCGCCGAACTCGCGGCGATGGCGCTTCAGCCGGGCCGCGACGTCGGCCAGCATGCGGGTGCCGGAGACGGCCTCCCGCTCCTGGCGGTCCAGCACGGCGCTGCGCCCGGTCAACTCGAAGGCGGCCACGGTGAACGAGTCGTCCCGCAGGTCGACCGCGAGCGCGACGGGTCCCTGCGGATGAGCCGAGGGCACGCCGGTCGGGCGGCCCCGGGTGCGCGGCACCTTGAGCCCGGCCGGGCCGTCGGCCGGGCTGCTCAGCTCCTCGATCAGCTGACGTCCGGCCAGGTCCCTGACCAGCACGGTGGCGGTTCCCCTGGCCAGGCTGAGCTGCCTGGTCAGCTGGGCCCGGGTAAGCTGCCCGCCGCCGTCGTGGACCGCGCGCAGCAGCCGCGCGAGATTGTGCGCGCGCAACTCCGCGCTAGTGGTTGCCGCGCCTTCGTCCTTCCGCACACTCCGATCGTGCCACGCCGGGTCCCCCTCCCGCGCTACCAGTCCCAGTGGAAGCCGACTACGGTCTGCTCGGCGAGGCGCAGATACCGGTGGACGGCGAACTGGCTGTCCAGCGCGACGCTCTCGCGCTCGATGATGGGGCCGTCCATCCCGTCCCACACCGCCCACACGACGTTGCCCGGCAGCTTGCCGGGATGAAACTCGACGCGGATGTCCAGGTTCTCGACGAAGGACTGGACGATGCGCCGGAACTCGGGCGGGGGCGGCGCCGGGTAGTGCAGGCTGACCGAGTACTCCAAGGTGGCGGTTTCCCCGGCCGCCAGCGGCTTGGCCAGGAGCATATCCACCACGAAAAGTTCGGCGGTGGGCTGGTACACATCCCCGGCGAGGCCGCTGAACCCCTGCCCGACCTCGATGGTCAGGGCGTTGGTGTCGGCCCGGCAGGGCAGCCGGTCCACGCCGTCGACGACCGCCTCGATGACGTGGATGACCCGGTGCCGCTGCGGCAACCCGTCCGGGCCGAGATAGTGATGATCGTGCAGGGCGAGCGTCTTGACCTGCGGCGGCCCCAGCGCGCTGGCCTGGTCCTCGCGGATCGCCCGCGGGCCGGAGAGCACGCGGACGTGGGCGGAGCCCTCCCAGAGCTTCAGCAGCCGGTCCCGCTCGAACGTGTCGAACCGGAACGCGTCCGTGAACAAGGTCAGCGTGGCCTTGCTGAGCAGCTTGCCGGACAGCGCCCGCGAGGCAGTGTCCTTGAGCTGCCTGGGTAGCACCTCGAGGTCGCCGTGCGCCCTCGGGTGCTCCCACAGGTAGTGCGCGAGCACTTCGGCGACCGCGAGCTGGTTCACCTGCCCGAGCCTGCTCCGCTCGGCGTACTGTTCCCATTTGCGCCGGTACCGGCCGGGACGCAGAAGCAGCTCACGCAGGTATGCCGAGGCGGCCGCTACGCCAGTCGGCATGGCTGAATCCCCTGGCTTTAGCTCGGCCACTGTCTCCTCTGTGCCTGCCGGCGCTGTGCTTGCCTGCGCTGGGGTGTTCACTGCACCTGTTCACGCTGCCCGTTTCCCGGGCCGATTCGCGGGGCTGAGAACTAAGCGCGACATTTGCCAGCTATGGTATGCCTGTTCTCGCGGAGGGGGCGAGATTAGCATGGTGGACAAATTGGTTACGGACGCCGGGCAGATGGAGGGGAACGTCCGCCCGCAGAAGGGCCGCCATGACACCACAGGAAGGCTCGCAGGGTTCGTGGGGTGGGCCTGCCGTACGGCAGGCGCAGGACAAGGCATACTTCCTCGACTTGCTCGGCGATAGCCACAATGGCCTGGGCCGCCACGAGGCGGCTATCGAGGCTTACCGGCAGGCGGCGGAGGGATTCAGGTCCCAGGGAGCCCACTGCTCTTATGCGTTGTGCCTGGTCAAGATCGCGGACAGCCATCTGTCCCTCGGTGAGCCCTGGCACGCTCTGGGCTACCTGGAGGCATGCGTGCCGCTGCTGGGCGAGCTGGGACTGACCAGGCACGAGGCGCTCGCGCGCGAGCAACTGACGCACTGCCAGGCCGAGCTGGCCGGGGCGCGGTTACTCCCGGAGGCAGGCGGGCCAGCCGAAACAGTGTCGCCGTATCCCCGCGACAAGGGTAGATTCGTGTTATGCCCGGGACCGACGGACAGACGCGCTGGCTGAGCGCTGACGAGCAGCAGGCGTGGCGCGCTACCGTTCACCTGTCCCAGTTGCTCATGCGCCAGCTTGACCGTGACCTGAACGCGCACGGGCTGAACGGGCACGACTACGAGATCCTGGTCGAGCTGTCCGAGGCACCGGACCATCGGCTGCGGATGACCGAGCTGGCCGACGCGACCAGCCAGTCGCGGAGTCGGCTATCCCACCAGATCTCGCGGATGGAGAACCGCGGCCTGGTCCGGCGGGATGACTGCGAGGGCGACAAGCGGGGCACGTTCGCCGTGCTGACCGCCGAGGGCATGTCCGCCATCGAGAGGGTCGCGCCCTATCACGTGGAGAACGTCCGGCGGCATTTCATCGACCGGCTGTCGCCACGCCAGCTCGAAGAGGTCACCGACGCCTTCGCCCCCATAGTCGAGTACCTCCGCAAAATCCGCGACAGGGACTAGGTATGTGATTCCTCCCCGCGCCGGCAGCGGCGCAAGCTGTAGCTCGGGGCGCCTGGTACGTGTGTGGCTGGTGAGGCGGTCAGCCGGGAAAGATCGTGGTTGATCCGGGCTCCGTGGTCGATCCGGTGCACAATAGACCCCCCAATTCACCGCCAAGCCCGGATCAACCACGTAAAAGTTAAGATCATCTCGCTGATGAGCGAATTGCGATGCAGAAGTGGCTGGCGGGATGAACGTGCTCTGCATCGGCCGGCATGGACTCGGCGGGCTAGAAGAGCACGCTCATGAGCTGGCCGATCTCGGTGAACCCCACCCGGCGGTACGCCGCGCGCGCCGGGGTGTTGAAGTCGTTGACGTACAGCGAGACCAGCGGGGCAATCGAGCGGGCCGCCTCGACCACGACCGCGGCCATGCCCGGCGCGGCCAGGCCCTGGCCGCGGGACCGCGGCCGCACCCACACCCCCTGCACCTGGCACGCCTGGGGCGTGACCGCGCCGATCTCCGCCTTGAAGATGACCTGGCCGTCCTCGATCCTGGCGAAGGCCCGGCCGCTGCGGATGAGCTGCTCCAGCCGAGCCCGGTAGGACGCGCCGCCGTCACCGATGGTCGGCGAGACGCCGACCTCCTCGGTGAACATGGCCACGCAGGCCGGCCACAAGATGTCGATCTCGTCCGGTCTGACCCGCCGGACCAGCGGGTCCGGCGGCACCAGCGGCGGCCCCGGGGTGACCATGAGCGGCTGCACCGGGCGGATCTCCCGGGCTGGTCCCCAGTGCGGCCGCAGCAGCCCCCACAGGCCCTGGACCGCGGAAGCCGGCCCGACCACGGACGAGCACCGCCGCCCCTGGCGCAGCGCGCGGTCCGCGAAGGCCACCACGGCGTCCGGGGTGCCGGCGACGGGGACCAGGTTGGCGCCGGAGTAGCAGAGCGATTCAAGCCGCCCGGCGGGTGCGTGGCCCCACATCTGCGCGCCGAGCCTGCCGGGCTCGAGGCCGAGGGCGCGGACCCGGGAGCTGACGAAGACGTTCGTCACCGGGTCGCGGTCGCAGATGGCAAGCACGGCCCCGCGATCCCGCTCGTCGAGCAGCCGCACCGATGCGGACCATGGCGGCTTCACCCGCAGCATAGCCTCAGCCTACACGGGGCAATCGCACGGAAAATTCTCATCGCGGCAGTCCCTGGTCAGGACCCGGGCGTCGGCGCGGGCACGGCCGGGCAGGTGGCGTTGACCAGCCCGGGCGTCCTGGGGAGCGCCCCCGTACCGAGGTAATTGTTCAGGTAGCCCTGCACGCAGGAGTTCGAGGGCTGTTCCAGGGACTGCCCGTGGTTGCCGCCACCCTGGACCACGACCATCCGCGCGGACGGCAGCAGCTTGTGCGCGTCCTGGGCGCCCGCGTACGGGGTCGCCGGGTCCAGCGTGCCTTGCAGCAGCAAGATGCCCGGCAGCCCGGTCCCCTTGATCTGCAGCGGCTTGGCCGGCCCCTGCACCGGCCAGAACGCGCACGCGGCGTTGAACCAGGCGTTGTCCCAGGCCTGGAACGGGGCCGTCCGGTAGACCCGTTCGGTGTCCGAGGTCCAGAAGGACCAGTTACGCGGCCAGTTGACGTCGGAGCACTGCACCGCGTTGTAGACGGCGAACTCGTTCTCGCTCTGCTTGCCGTAGCCCTGGTACTGGGTGATCAGCTCACCGGTCTGCCCGTCGTTCAGGTACGACGACAGCGCCTGCGCGAACCCGGGCCAGAGTTCGTCGAGGTAGCCGCCTTGCAGGAAGGTGTCGTCGAACTCGTCGGCCCCGATGGTCCCGTTGACCGGGTGCGCCAGCAGCCGGTCGCGGGCCCGGTACCAGGCGGCCTGCACCTGCGCGGCGGTGGTGCCGAGATGATACGTGCCGTCGTATCTCGCCACCCATGCGAAGAATGCTTCCATGCGGCCCTGGAACGCGTAATCCTGGTCGACATTGTCGGTGTACCAGACCCCGGTGGGATCGACGACGCTATCTAGCACCATCCGCCGGACCCGGTCCGGAAAAAGGGTCGCGTAAACCTGGCCGAGATAGGTGCCGTAGGAGAACGCGAAATAGCTGATTTTCGGCACCCCGAACGCCGCCCGGATGGCGTCCATGTCGCGCGCCATATCCTGGGTCGTCATATAAGGCAGCAGCCAGCCGAACCGTTGCCCGCAACCGGTGGCGTAGGTTTTCGCCCTATTGATGAGGACCTGCTCGGCAGCGGGGTTGGCCGGGATGTAGTTCGGCCGCACGCCGGCGAAGAAGCCGGGATCACAGCTGAGTGCGGGCACCGAGGACCCGACGCCGCGCGGGTCGAAGCCGACGATGTCGTACTGGGCGGCCACGCCCGGGCTGAGGCCCTGCGCCACCTCGGCCGCGAGCGACAGCCCGGAGGCGCCGGGGCCGCCCGGGTTGACCAGCAGAATGCCCTGCTGCTGGCTCTTCGGCGCGGTGGCCGGGATCATGTCGAGGGCCAGGCTGATGTGCCGGCCGCCTGGTTTGGCGTAGTCGAGGGGGACGCTCAGCGTAGTGCAGTCCGGCAGGCCCTGCTGGCTCAACTTGCCCGTGCAGGAATGCCAGTGCAGCGTACTGTGCCCGGAGACGACCGGCCCGGTCGCCTGCGGCGCACCGCCGGCCTGCGTGTTCCCGGCAGCCGGCGACGTGGCCTGGCTGGACGACGTGCTCCCCGCGGAACAGGCGCCGACCCCGAGCAGCGCAGTCACGGTCAGCGCCACCGCGATAGCCCGGCCCGTTCGGCCCCTCCGGCTTCCTCCAGCCCGGCGGCGGGCCACGTGTGAGATCGGCATGGCCCCCATCATGCCCGACAAGATCCGGTGCCCCGCCCCGTCGGGGCGGAAGCCGTCAGCCACCGGTAACGGTCAGGACGCGGAGCGGTGGCGCTCTTCGAGGGCCTTGCGGTACTCGGCCACGACCATCTCGGTGAGTTCCTCGACCGAGGTGTCGCTGCTCTTCTTGTCGAAGGTGATCTGGCCGCCGCGGAGCAGGTTCACCCGGTCGACCACGGGGAACACCTGGCCGTAGTTGTGCGCGATGATGATGATCGACATGCCCTGATTTTTGAGATCGCGCACCAGGTCGAGGATCATCGCGCCTTCCTTGACGCCCATGGCGGCCAGCGGCTCGTCGAGCAGCAGGATCTTCGCGTCGGAGAACACCGAGCGGGCCACCGCAATGGACTGCCGCTGGCCGCCGGACAGGCTGGCCACTTGGAGGTCCACCGACTTCAGGGTCTTGATCCCCATGGAGTCCAGGTGCTCCTGGGCCTCCTTGCGCATCTGCTTTTTGCGAAGCAGCGGCCAGCGTACCGGCTCGCGGTTCAGGAACATGTTTTCGTACACGGTGAGCTGGTTGACCAGAGCGAGGTCCTGGTAGACCACGTCGATGCCGAGCGAGCGGGCATGGTCGACCGACTTGAACGTGATCTGCTGCCCGTCCAGGAAGATCCGCCCGCTGGTGGGCGGCTGGAAGCCGCAGATGATCTTGATCAGGGTGGACTTGCCCGCGCCGTTGTCGCCGATCAGGCCGAGCACCTCACCGCGCTCCAGGCGCAGGCTCACGTCGACCAGCGCCGTGACGGCCCCGTACTTCTTGGAGATGTGCTCGACCCGGAGCACGTCGCCGTCCGCGCTCGGCGGCACGGCCGGGTCCTGCTGCCTCTGTTCGGTCATGTCACGCCCGCCCTCTGTCACGTAGCCGGGTCAGCTGCACGTTGGCGATCATGGCAAGCAGGATGGCGCCGCCGAAGATGATGGGCAGCGGGTTCGCGCTGATCCCGATCACGCTGAAGCCGTTGGTCAGCACGGCGAGCAGGATCCCGCCGAGGAACGCGCCGATGATGGTGCCCGAGCCGCCGAGCATCGCGGTGCCGCCGATGACGGCGGCGGCCACCGCGTAGAACATCGGCGTGTATCCGCCGGACGTCGGGTCGATGATGCTGATCTGGAACGCGATCTGGAGGCCGACGAACGACCCGAGCAGGCCGGTGAGCATGAAGTTCCCGTATTTGATCCGGGCGACGCTGACGCCGGCCTCCCTGGCCCCGAGCTGGTTGCCGCCGGTGGCGACCGTGTGCAGCCCCCACCGGGTCCGGGTGAGCAGGACGTGGAAGATGGCCGTGAGGATAACCGCAAAGGTGATCTCGGCCCACGCGTACTGGCCGATCCAGTGGCCGATGCCCTTGACTTCTGGCGGGATGTCCTGCTGCTGCGCGTTTGACGTGGTGAGCACGATCCCGTTGATGATGAATCCGGTGCCCAGGGTGGCGATGAACGACGGCAGGCCCAGCGCGACGGTGAGGAAGCCGTTGAACCACCCGATCACCGGGCCCGAGAGCAACGCGATCAGGATCGCCAGCAGGCCGGGGACGTGATAGTCGGTGATCAGGAAGTACATGATGAAGGGCGAGAGCTGGTAGATGAACCCGACGGACAGGTCGATCTCGCCGCAGATCAGCAGCATGACCTCGCCGAGCGCGAGGATGATGATCGGCGCCGCGAGCTGGGTCACGGTGATCCGGTTGGTGTGGGTGAAGAACGCCCCCCGCCCGACCGAGGAGATGAATCCGAAGTAGACGATCAGCAGGACGTCGACCACGAAGACGGTCGCCTCCCGCTGCCGGACCAGCAGCGCGCCGGCATCTCGCAGCGCCCGCAAAGGGCCCCGCGAGGGCTGTCCCGGCGGCCCGCCGACGACCTCGGGCGCCTGCTGTACGGCTCCGCTCACCTGCGCATCCCCTTCCGCTCGCTCAGCGGCGCGCCGGCGCCGTCTACTGGCCCGCGTATATGCCCAGTATCCGACGCCGGCGCGCTTTTACCTAGAGGTCCGGTGCCGCGTCACACGCTGGTCGTCGCCAGCGGGTTCTGGATGGGGCCGGACCGCGGGACGAGGGCGGGCGGCGGGCTGGCCGAGCCCTCGTACGAGGTCTTGGTGTTGAGGTACGGCCCCACGTTCGACTTCGTCACGAAGGTCAGGCCGGTGTCGGTGTTCGGCGGGGCCACCAGCCCGCCGGTCAGGTTGAACAGGTACAGGTAGATCACCGGCAGGAAGCCCTGCAGGTAGGGGTTCTGGTCGATGGTGAAGTTGAGCTGGCCGCTGTTGATCGCGGTCAGCGTGCCCGGCGTGAGGTCGAATCCGCCGGCCGGGATCTTCAGGCCGACGCTGGCCAGCGACGGGCCGAGCTGCTCGGTCGAGCCCGCGTCCACCGCGAACGCGCCCTTGATCGTCGCCTTGGCGCCGGTCAGGAACGCCTTCTCGGCCGCTCCCTCCCCAGAGGTCAGCGCTCCGGTCGCGGCCGATTTCACGGTGAACCCGGCCGGCTTGAGGACCGATGTGGCGCCGTCCAAGCGGGGCTGGATGTTGCCTGAGCCCGGGGTGGCGATGAAGATGACCACCTCGCCGGGGCTCGAGATGAGGGATTTGATCCGGTTCCCCATCGCCACGCCGGAGTTGTAGAGCGCCTGGCCCACGTAGCAGAGCCGGTTGGTGCCGATGTCGGGCACGCCGTTCGTGACGACTCCGTCCGCGTTGTAGCTGATCACGGGGATGCCGGCGTCCATCGCGTTCTTGACCGGCGTGGTGAACGAGGTGGCGGTGATCACGGTGGTCGCGATGCCGTTGGCCTTGGCGGCGATCGCGGTGTTCAGGTAGGAGACCATCTCGGTGGCGGCCGAGGTCGTCGATCCGCCCCACTTCGGCGCCGGCAGGCCGAGCAGCGCGGCCGCGTCCTTCATGCCGTTCTGGGTCGGCACGAAGAACAGGTTCGTGGTGACGTGGTTGACGAACCAGAACTGCCAGGGCGGGGTCTTGGGGAAGTTCCCTGCGACGGCCTTCGCCGCCCCCGACGACGACGCCCCTGCTGTAGGGGTGGCGCTGCTCGTGCTGGACGAGGTGCACGCCGCGATCAGCGCCGAGGCGGCCGCGGTGGCGCTGAACAGCCCGGCCCCCTCGAGCAGCTTACGGCGAGAGGGCCCGTCCTTCATGTTCAGGGTCTCAATCGCTTCGTCGACTACTGGGTCGATCTTTTTCCTCATCTAAGGACCTCCATGGAATTTTCCCTGGGACGGGATGCTCTCCCGAGCCAAGCCCGCAGCGTGCGCGGCGAGTCCCGTCGACTTCGTCGCGAGAGAGATAACGCGAAGAAACTTTTATCCCGATGACTGCTCTGGCGGATCGCCCAGCGTGACTGCGTCGTGGCCATAATGCGACCAGCATTCAGCGCAAACCGGCAACCGCCGCTGACGTTAAGTCTGTTCATGATCACCTGTCAAGGCACCACGCAGACCGGAAAATCGAAACGAGCATGTTTCGATATCGGCCTCGGCACGAGCCCATACGTGCCCGTACATGCCCGCCGTGCAAAACGAGCAATCGCCGCTGTAAGCCTCCGTTGCCGCCTCCCCCCTCCCGCCACGGCCGGACGGACTGGTACGGATCATTTCCATGGCCGTGCGAGATCATGCCTCACTGGTAACTCATCGCAACTACAACCTCGTCCGCACCACGGTAATTAATTCATCACAGAGAAGAACATGTGCGACGATGTTAGCGCTAACAAGTCACTATATGGCAACGAACACGAAACACCCTCGATACGCTCGCAGGTCGTCCGGGGGCCGGCAACTCGCTGTGATCGCCGAGGGGCGTTACTGGCTGTGAGAAAAGGTTTGCCGCGAATGCGGGGACTGCGGTCGGTGATGCCGGGGCGGGAACTGCGATCGATGGCGCCGGGGCGGGGGTGCGCTCGGTGGTGCCGGGGCGGGGACTGCGATCGGGTTGTGCGGACCGGCTGCGCTTGGGTTGCGAGGGGCTTGGCGTGGAGAGCGACACGTGGGGACGATGTCGGAGAAAGGTGAGGTATGGGGGCCGGGCGTGATATAAGGCGGGTGAGGCGATGGCGCGGCACGCGATGGCCGTGATGCGGCAGGAGCAACAGCCGGGCCTGGTGGGAGCGGTGTAGACCGGGGGTGGGCTGGTGGTGCGTGTCTTGAGTCACGGGCTGGCTACCCGGACGGCTTGCGCCGCGGCGGACACGCGGGCTGACGGAAATCACATGTGTTCCGACACGCGCGCCCGGAACCGAACACGGTTCGCAAACGTCTCACTTGGTACGGATGACGCAACCCGGAGGCGACCGCCCGCCCCGGCGCCATCCGGTTGTGAAGGAGGGGCAGCACGAAATGCTTGCCAGACATCGCCAATCGCTCATCCTGCAGGCCGTCAGGAGCGATGGCAGCGCCCGGGTCAGCGATCTCACCCAGCGGCTCGGCGTCTCGGACATGACGATCCGCCGCGATCTCGAGGTCCTCGCCAGGGACGGCCTAGTCGAGAAGGTACACGGTGGCGCGGTCCTGCCAGGGACGCCCGCCAGTCATGAGCCGGGCTTCGAGGCGAAGCTGGTGCTTGAGCGGCCGGAGAAGACCGCGATCGCCCGCGCCGCCGCGAGCATGGTCACGCCGGGCACCGCGATCGCGGTGGGCTCGGGGACGACCACGTTCGCGCTGGCCCAGTGCCTGCTCGACGTACCCGGGCTCACCATCGTCACCAACTCGCTGCGGGTAACCAACCTGTACAGCGGGACCCGAAACCTCGATGGCACGACCGACTCGGTCGTGCTTACCGGCGGCGTCCGCACCCCCTCGGACGCGCTGGTCGGCCCGGTGGCTGACCTGACCATCAGGTCGCTCCACTTCGACCTGCTCTTCCTCGGGTGCTACGGCTTCGACGTCAACGCCGGCCTGACCACGCCGAACCTGGCGGAAGCGGAGACCAACCGGACCCTGATCCGGGTCGCCCGCCGGGTCGTCGTGCTGGCCGACCACACCAAGTGGGGCCTGGTCGGCCTGAGCTCGTTCGCCCGGCTGAGCGAGGTAGACGTGCTCATCACCGATGACATGCTGCCCGCCGACGCCAGGAACCAGGTCGAGGAGCAGGCAGGCGAGGTCATCTACGCCGAGGGCATGATGACCAGCCAGGTATCGAGGCAGTCGGCCTGAGGCGCCCGCGCCGGGGGGCAGAGGCGATCAGTAGGTCGTGACGACCGGCTGGCCCTCGGCCCCCTCGGCCACGGCGCCCTGCTCGGCCAGGCGCATGGCCTCCTCGATCAGCGTCTCCACGATCTGGGACTCGGGCACGGTGGCGATCACCTTGCCGCGCACGAAGATCTGGCCCTTGCCGTTGCCCGAGGCCACGCCGAGGTCGGCCTCGCGGGCCTCGCCCGGGCCGTTGACCACGCAGCCCATGACCGCGACCCGCAGCGGCACCTCCATGCCCTCCAGGCCCGCGGTCACCTCCTCGGCCAGCTTATACACGTCGACCTGAGCCCGGCCGCAGGACGGGCAGGACACGATCTCCAGGCGCCGCTGGCGCATGCCGAGCGACTCCAGGATCGAGATGCCGACCTTGACCTCCTCCACCGGGGGCGCGGACAAAGAGACCCGGATCGTGTCCCCGATGCCCTCGGCCAGCAGGGCGCCGAAGGCGACCGCGGACTTGACCGTGCCCTGGAAGGTCGGCCCGGCCTCGGTCACGCCGAGGTGCAGCGGGTAGTCGCACTGCCGGGCGAGCTGCCGGTAGGCGTTGATCATCACGACCGGGTCGTGGTGCTTCACCGAGATCTTGATGTCGCGGAACCCATGCTCCTCGAACAGGGAGCACTCCCACAGCGCGGACTCGACCAGCGCCTCCGGGGTGGCCTTGCCGTACTTGGCCAGCAGCCGCTTGTCCAGCGAGCCGGCGTTGACGCCGATCCTGATCGGGATCCCGGCGTCGCCGGCCGCGCGGGCGATCTCGGCCACCTTGTCGTCGAACTGCTTGATGTTGCCCGGGTTCACCCGGACCGCGGCGCAGCCGGCGTCGATCGCGGCGAATACGTACTTCGGCTGGAAGTGGATGTCGGCGATGACCGGGATCTGCGACTTCTTCGCGATCGCGGGCAGCGCCTCGGCGTCGTCCTGGGACGGCACGGCGACCCGGACGATCTGGCAGCCGGAGGCGGTCAGCTCGGCGATCTGCTGCAGCGTCGCGTTCACGTTGGCGGTGAGGGTCGTCGTCATCGACTGCACCGA
>Ga0070699_100001398_pt1 | contig 22199 bp, 16 predicted proteins | sample KBSK1503metaG_FD_65473 | JGI IMG/M metagenome (GOLD analysis project Ga0070699, IMG submission 65473) | Corn, switchgrass and miscanthus rhizosphere microbial communities from Kellogg Biological Station, Michigan, USA - KBS K1-50-3 metaG | ecosystem: Host-associated > Plants > Roots >...
GAGAGCTTCGTCACCGCGTGGCGGATGCTCTCGTCGATCGTGCCGCTGATCTCGCCGCCCATCGTGTGCGCGAGCGGAATGTTCATGTACGCCGCCGCCACCGCGGTAGCCATCGTTTCGAACCGATCGCCGACGCTGACGACGACGTCCGGTTTGAGCATGCCGAAGACAGTGGGCAACTCGAGCAGGCCAAGACCCGTCGACTTGGCCATCGTGCCCGGGGTCTCGCCCTCGACAATCATGGTGATCTTCGCGTCCGGCTCAAAACCGTCGGACTCGATGACGTCGACCACTGAGCCGAAGCGATCGAGCAGCGCTGAGGCGCCGACCACGAGCTGAAGCTTGAGATCGGGATTCGCCTGCACCTCCGACATCACCGACTTGATGCTGCTGTAGTTGGCACGCGAACCGACGACGATGCAGACTTTCCTCATTCGAAATGTATCGGTTTCACCTTCGTAGCACTTCGTGTTCTTCGTGGTTTCACACAGCGCGTCTGTTCGCGGCGCGATCCGCATCGACACGCTGACGTTTCTCCGCCACCTGCCGCGCCTTCTCAGCTGCCTTCTCGGCGCGCTGCCGCTCTTCCGCCGCGCGCTGCGCTTCGCGAGCGCCTGCGCGGGCGTCGCGCTCGGCCTCGCGCGCGCGCCTCGCCTCCGCACGCTGCTGCGCCTTGATCCCGCGCGCGCCGCGCAGCTTCTCCAGCGACGTCAGCTCACGCTGCGACAACGTCCATCGCTCGTACCGCTCGTCGTCTCGCATGCGCGCTGCGCGCCTCGCCATCCAGCGCCAGACTCGCGCCAGGGGATCTGCATGCGGCGCCGCGGCTTGCAGAGCCGCCATCGATTCGACGTGCTCGACAAACAGCGGCGTCGCGGCCACGTGAAGTCCATTCGGCCGGACGAACTCGCGCACAAACGGTTTGACCTCCGGGGGGTGAAGGTCGGCCTTCGCCAACGAGGCGTCGAGTTTCGCCAGGTGCTCGTCGACGCTGCGCGCGACCTCGAGCAGTCCGCCGCCGGCATTGAGCAGATAGTTGAAATGGACCGTGCCTGTCTGGTTGTCCGCCATCTCGGCCACGACGAGCGTGTGGACAGGCCGGCCGACGATCCCCGCTTCGATAAACGCGCTCGTGTTGATCCCGACGACGGCGGCGCTATGGTAGAGCGTGTCGAAATAGTCGGCCCGCGATTGCGCATCGACGGGATTGCCTCCCCAGACAACGGCATTGAGACCCGAAAGGTCGGCGCCTTCCCACTCAGCCATCCGGGAAGGATGGGGCCGTACGAGGATGGGCGCCGACTGCAGTCGGGACGACCCGCTCTTGCGCAACGCCCGGATCCACGTGAGCACGAATTGCGCTTCAACTGGACTTCCCTGGAAGAGTGCCGAACACACCCACAGAATGTACGGCGGCGACGACGGGACTCCGACTTGCCGGCAGAACGTCTCGCGATCGCGCGACGGCCGCCGATCGAACCACTGATCGAAGCATTGCGCACCGGTCACGACCATGCGTTCCGCGGGTACGCCGTGCAGCTCGATCGCTTCGCGTTTCTGCGTCGGGTTCCACACGAACATGCGATCGGGCAGATCGCGAATCAGCGCCTTGCTCGAAAGATGATCCCAGCTCCAGACGCACAGGCCTGTGGGGATGCGAAGCGCGCGGGCCTCTCGGAGGTACTCAATTTGAGACGAACCAAGATCAACCAGCGGTGTCAGCAACACGATGTCGGGTCGCTGCCCTTCGAGATAGGCGCGGATGGCGGGATCCTCAGGCACCGATCGCTCCATGCCGCGGACGATGGCCGATACGAGGCGCCGCGACCAGCCGCCGGTTGTCCGAACCGCGCGGCCAAGGGCGACGAAAGCGCCCGGCGTGCGATCGCGCGACCGATCGCGGAGCTTCCGCGCGCTGTTGAACACCGGATGCTGGTAGCGAAGGTAATCGAGGCCGAGCCGGAGGCGGTTGACCACCCACGACCAGTCGTCATCCGCTCGTCCCGGCGCCTCGCCGTACGTGATTGAGGGGAACTCGGATGCGAGCGCCTGCACCATGCTGAGCCCGCCGAGCGTTTCGTCGCGCTCGACCGCGAGGTGAATCGTGTGACCTCGCTCGGCAAGTCCCCGCAGCACCGACTCAAAGTTGCGGAAGTAGGTGTAGTGCCGCCCGAGAAAGAGAATCGTCACCGGCTTGCTGAAAATGGCTTGATGAGACGCCGACAATAGGCCACGAGCCTCGCGTTGATCGCATGGCGACGCTTTTGTCGCTGCCACTGCGCCATCCGCTCCGCTTTCTGCTTCTCCTTGTCTGCTCGCTCGTGCTGCTTCGCCGCCAGGCGCGCGGCAGAATCGCGCTCCGCGCCGGCTTGTCTCTCACGGCGCGCCGCCTCGCGCCGCAACCGGCGTTCCTCGACGATACGTGCCTTCTCCGCCGCGCGCTGCACCTCCAGCGCGGCCATGCGCTCCGCCCGCGCATGCTGCTTGTCACGGTAGCGGCGTTCGCGGCTCTCATGCTCGGCGAATGTCCCGAGCGTGCGACGCGCCAGCGGTGCGAGCGCCGCGCGAAGTGCCGGCACCCAGCGTGGTGCATGAAAGCGAGCCGGTTCCAGCCCGGCAAGCTGCTCCACCGCCTCGACGAATGCGGGCGTTGCCGCCGCGTGCAGACCGCGGGGCCGGACAAAGCTCTCGATGAACGAGCGGTTGGGATGCTCGTCCGTCGGGAAGCCACGGAGCGATTCCGCGAGCTGCGCGACGTGCGCGTTCATGTCTCGCGCGACGCGCAGCAGCCCGCCGTCAATCAGGTAGTGGAAATGGAGCGTCCCTTCCTGGTTCTCGGTGAATTCAGGAATCAGGATCGTGTGCACGCGGCGTCCGAGAATGCCGGCCTCGATCAGCGCGCTGGTGTTCACGCCGACGACCGAGGCGCTGTGGTACATCGAATCGAAGTAGTCGGACTTCGTAACCGTGTCCATCGGCGCCGAGGCACGCGGCGGCCACAGCGAGACGTTGGGCAACGCCGCCAGGTCAACAGCGTCCCATTCGAAGCCGCGCTTCGGATGCGGCCGAACCAGGATCCCGGCGTCGCGCAGCGCCGGGTCGTGACTCGCCCGTACCGCCGCGATCCACGTGGTCACGAACTCTGCCTCGTTCGGACTTCCCTCGAAAAGCGCGGAACACACGTACAGGATGTGCGGCTTCGAGGGATCGAGACCGACGTTGCGGCAGAACGCTTCACGCGGCAGCGAGGGTTGCCTGTCGAACCACTGATCGAAGCACTGCGCGCCCGTAACGACCACGCGGTCACCGGGCACGCGATGCAGATCGATCGCCTCCCGCTTCTGCGTCGCGTTCCATACGAACACGCGATCAGGCGCTTCGCGGATAAGCGCCTTGCTCGACAGATGATCCCAGCTGCCCACGCATAACGCCGTCGGGACGCCGAGACGACGAGCGGTCCGGACGACATCGTGCTGATCGGAGCCAAGGTCGAGGAGAGGCGTGACGAGGACTACGTCCGGGCGCTCGGCAGCAACAGCAGCCGCAATCTCCGGATCCTCGGGAATGGCGCGCTCGGCCATGCGAAGCGCTGCCTCTATCGTGGTCCGCGTCATCACCCCGCGTTTCGCGAGGCCGGCGATCGCGGCCGGCACGCGCGCGCGCGCGCGCGTCGCGAGGATCGGCGTCGACGCGTACTGAGGCTTCAGAAAGCGCAAGTAGTCGCGCCCCAGCCGCACCATCACACGCAGGTCGAGCCATTCATCGTCTATCGAGCGCCGGGCGTACCCGATCGTGACGTTCGGACAGTCGCCGGCAAGCGCCAGCGCGGCCGCCGTCCACTGCGGGACCGGATCCGGATCGTGCTCCGCGAGGATGTGGATCGAATGGCCGCGAACAGCCAGCGCGCGGATGACGGACTCGAAGATGCGGACGTACCAGAAGTTCCGCATCGAAAACAGAATGCGAAGGCCCGTCGTCGATCGATCCGTGTCAGCCACGCGTGTCGTTGCCGTCTACGCCGACGTGCGCGTCTCCCCTGATGCGGACGGCAAGCTGATAGCGCGCGTGCCGTGCCCGCCGGAGCAGTCGCCCGGGAACCGAGCGGGTCCACTGCGCCGCGCGGCGCGATCCGCGGCGCAGCTTCCCGCCGGCCACTCGCGCGAGCCATGCGGTCAGCAGCACCGGTCGGATGACGCCGCGCTTCACGGCGATTCGCGATCCGCGCACGATCGAATGCCAGGCCTTGCGAGCTGCGCGTCCTTTCTCTCCGACCGCCGCCCATCGCAGCACGATCGCGAGGGGCCACGCGGCGATCCGGGCGGCGCGCGTCGCCGCCGTGTCACGAACGGGCACCGTTGACAGGCGCGCCGCGCGCTCGAGCGCGTCGGCCAGGATCGGTGTGCACGCGGTATCCACACCGTGAGGCCGGATGAATGTGCCGACGAAGCGTCCGGTCTGCTCGCGCGTGACCTCCGGCGTACGAAGCACTTCGCTGAGCTGCTCGACGTGCTCCTCGATCGACTGCGCGACCCGAAGGAAGCCTCCGTTCTCGGGGAGCAGGTAATGGAAGTGAACGGTGCCTTCTTGCGTCGCCGCAAACTCCGGCGCCAGCACCGAGAGCACGGGGCGGGCGAGGATTGCCGCCTCCACCATCGCGCTCGTGTTCACGCCCACGACCGCGGTGCTGTAGAAGAGCGAATCGAACAGGCTGTTCCGCGCTTCCTCTGATGACGGGGTGTAGCGTTGCCGCGGCCAAACACTGACGGGGCCGAGTGCCGAGAAATCGGCCGTTTCCCACGCTTCGCAGTTGAACGGATGCGGGCGAATCACAATCGCGGCGTTCCGCAGCGTCGCGTCGCCGCTTTCGCGCAGCGCAGCGATCCAGCGGCGCACGAACGGCGCTTCGACCTCCGACCTCGCGATGAACACCGACGAGCCCGTATAAAGCACGAGCGGCCGATCAGGCGGCACGCCGACCATGCGGCAGAACGCCTCGCGCGACTGGCTTGGCTGCCGAACGAACCATCGATCGAACAGCTGCGCGCCCGTCACAGCGACACGCTCCGCGTCGACACCGTGATAGCTGACCGCTTCTGCCTTCTGGTGCTCATTCCAGACGGTCACCATGTCGGGCTGCACGCGCATGTGGCCCTTGTTCGTCAGGTTGTCCCAACTCGCGATGGCCGCGACGACGGGAATGCCCATGGCCTGCGAGGCGCGGACGAGATCGACCTGGTCCGACGCGGCATCGACAAGCGGCGAGACCACGACGACGTCGGGCCCGTGCGCGGCCAGAAAATTGAGAATACGGGGACTTGCGGGAATCGCTCGCTCGAGGCCGCGCAGCACACGATAGAACCGGTTCAGCGCCTTGTCGCCCAGCGAATCGATGCGATCCAGCCAGTGCAGCCAGGCGGGCAGCACTTTGCGTTTCATGCGGGCGCGCAATGCCGGCGCCGCCGCGAGACGCGGATGCAGGTAGCGCGCGAAGTCGAACGTCCCGCGCACGGCGCGGGCCATCGGCGTCCATCCGTCGGTCCGCTTCGGGATGACACCGATCACCTCGATCCCGTCGTCACCGGAGAGGCCGTCGAGACGCGCCGCCTTGCGCTCGCGCAGCCAGTTGACGGCGACGCTCACATGGTGCCCGCGCTCGGCCAGGAGCCGCATGGTCGAGTCGTAGTAGCGGAGGTACTCGGGGGACGCGAGCGCGAACATGATCTGAAGCGGACCGGTCGCCCGCGGTGTTCGCTTGTCTGGGCGCCGCGTCCTGGCGGCCGCCGACGTCGCCAGCGCGAGGGGTAGCATCGCCCGCCGAAGAACTGCACCGGTCAGGCTGCTGCGTCGAGCGACCGGCGCGGTCGTCGCCGCGTACGATTCGACTGCCGCGACAAATCGGTCCGCGGCCGGCACGTCAAAGCCATAGGGCCGGACAAACGACTCGACAAATGCCCGCGCCTTCTCATCGCGACCAGGCTCCCGTCTCACCGCGCCGGAGAGCTGGGACAGGTGCTCGGGCATCGACGCCGCGGTGGTCAGCAAGCCGCCGTTGACATTCTTGAGATGCTGGAAATGCAGCGTCCCTTCCTGCTGTCCTGAGAAATCGTCCGCCAGCACGGAGTACACCGGCCGACCGACGATGCCGGACTCAATCAGCGCACTCGTATTCACACCGACGACGGCGACGCTGTAGAACATCGAATCGAAATAGTCGGCGCGCGCTTCGGCGTCAACGGGATTCGCGCCACCGCGCGGCCAGATGCCCACCGCCTCGTGCTCGGACGGATTGAAGTCCTGCCACTGATCCGCGTTCTGCGGATGCGGCCGAATGAGAATCGCCGCCCGGGCGAGGACAGGATCGGACGCGCCGCGGATCGCTTCAATCCAGCGCCGCACGAAAGGTACTTCGTGCGGCGTGATGAAGGGCGAGGAGCAGAGATACAGCAGCAGCGGCCGATCGTGCGGCACTCCAACCCTGGCGCAGAACGGCTCGCGCTGAAGCGCCGGTTTCTGGACGAACCAGTGGTCGTACGCCTGCGCGCCGGTCACAATCACGCGGTCCGGCGGAATGCCGTGCAGCTCGCGGGCTTCCTCGCGCTGCGCCTCGTTCCACACAATCACCCGGTCCGGCTGCTCATGAATGAGCCCCTTCGTGGTCAGGTGATCCCAGCTGCCAACACCGAGCACCGTGCGGATGCCGAGCGCCTTGGCCGCGCGGACATAGTCCACCTGCTGCGAGCCGAAATAGAGCAGCGGCGTCACAAGCAGCACGTCGGGACGCTCGGCGCGCAGGAACGCATCGATACGATCACCGTGCGGCACCGCTCGCTCGAGTGTCCGCACCGTCGCGCGAAGTGCGCCGAGCACCGGGCGGGATCGCATGAAGCGCGGTCGCGTGATTCGCGAGGCGAACGCAGGCGCCTGCGCCGCACCGCGCGCACGGAGACTCGGGGAGTGGTCGTATCGCGGATCGAGATAGCGCCAGCAATCGAGCGTGAGCCTGAGCTGCGTGGCGAGCGGCTGCCATCGCGAATCCTTGCGCGAGGGTGCGTAGCTGTACCGGATGCGTTCGGGGAAGTCACGGACCAATGCCTCGAGGGTCTTGGTACCGCCGACGCTGTCCTTGCGGTCGGCGACCAGATGCAGGAGATGGCCGCGTGCCACGAGGAGGCGCAGCGCGGGCTCAAAGTTCCGGAGGAACCCGAAACTGCCCACGCAAAAGAGAATTTTCATGTACAGAGCTTCGCCCTCTCGCTTACACGTACGGCGAAGGCGAGACGTAAACCGCTCGAATTGCCTGATTTATGCGCTTAGCCGTCCACACCTCGCCCGGGCGAACGCTAATCGGTGAGCGTTCGACAGCCCGTATTCGGCGTACGCGCCCCGGAAAATGAGGTTGGCTGTGTCAAAAACCAGACTGGTGTGATGGACTAAGCGCGGCCTTAAGCTCTGAATAGTAAGTGATTTGGACCGATCCGGTCAACGCGCAAACCACCGAGTTATGGGTGGGGAATTGGCCAGCGCTCAGGCAGACCGGTCCCGAATTGACCAGCTCGCCACCTCAGGCGACGGCGGTTTCTTCAATCTCGCTGCGCCAGGAAAAAAACACGAGGCCGACCGAAAGCAGAGCGACCGCGAACGTCACAGCAATGGCGAACCGCACCGGATCCGGTGGATTCGTGCCGAACAATCCGTACTTGAATGCCTCGACAAAAGAGGCCATGGGGTTGAGGGCCAGCCACTTCTGATACTCCACCGGTACCTGCGAAGTGGAATAGAGCACCGGAGTCGCCAGAAACCACAGCTGAATCACAGGCCCCAGCAGGAGCCGGGTATCGCGCGCCGATTCGCCCCACACCGAGGTGAACATGCCAATGCCAAGCACGAACGTGGCAATCGCGGCGATGGCGGCCACCGACCACAGCGTGTGGCCCCCCACCGACAGATATGGAGTTCCGTCCTTGACCCAGTAGTAGCCAACGACGACGACGGTGACCGCGGCACTGATGAGGAAGTTGAAAACTGCCGGCGTTGTCGTGGCGATCGGCAGGATGACCCTGGGCACGTACACGCGGTCCAGCACCTTCCGGTGCATCTCGAGTCCGCGCGTCGACCACATCAACGCATTCGCGAAGAGGTCCCACGAAATCGTACCGACGGTCAGAAACAGAAAATAGGGGATCCCTTCGGACTTCAAGCCGATGAGCCCTCCAAACACCAACGCATTCAGCAGCAGCGGAAAGAGTGGCGTGATGAACACCCACGACCAACCAAGGATCGTCCGCGCGTACAGCTTCCGAAACGATTTCACGCCGAGAAAGTTGATGAACCTGCGGTACTGCCACAGTTCGATCGCGGTCGCGATGATACCCGGGCGTTTGGGCTCAATTGACCACACCGTCGGCGCAGCGGACCCGTCTCGAGAGACTGTCATACCTTGTCCGCCGTCTGCGATTCCATCAGGTGGAAATGCCAGAACGCCAGGGCGAAGACGATCGCGATCTCGGTGAGTGACAGCGGTAGCGCCCATGACGGCGGTCGCGCCCACCCGAACACCGCGGCCTTGAATTCCTCCACGAGCGCCGCCATCGGGTTGAACCAGACGAGCCAACGCCACGTGATGGGGATCTGCGTAACCGGGTAAATCACCGGCGTCAAGTACATCCAGAACCCAAGCATGTAGCCGATGAAGAAGCGGACATCGCGCGCACGGACCTGGTAGAGCGACGTGACGAGCGACAGCGAGAACGCGAAGAACAGGATCACGAACATCAGCGGCGCCGCGAAAAGCAGCCTTGGGCTCCAGTCGATGTACCAGACTCCGTCGTGAACGCGGTAATACGCAAACGCGCCGAGGGCGACCGCGATGTTGACCGTCGGCTCTACAAACCCGGGCACCATCGTCGACAGAGGCAGGATGATCCGCGGGAAATAGAGTTTGGCGATGAGGTCGCGGTTCATCTCGAAGCCTCGGCTGCCCCACCCCCAGGGGCCATCGAAGCAGTTCCAGGGAATACTTCCGACGGTCAGCATCAGGAAGTACGGGACTCCGGTCGACGGCACATTCATGAGTCCCCCGTAGATAAGAGAACCCATGAGCAGCGGGATAAGGGGACGGAGGGGGACCCAGATCCATCCAAGCCGCGTGCGACGGTACAGCACGCTGAACGCCTGCGATGCGAAGAACGCGACGAGGCGGCGATACCGCCACGCTTCTTCCAGACGTGCGAACGGATGGAGGCCGTGATCCTTCGTGAGGACCCACTTGGCCGGCTTGTGGGCCGCGGCGCCGGCGTGTCCCGTCAGCCGCGTGCCTCCACGGCGTCCGCGACAGCTGACGTCACGGACCATTCGAGCTTCGGCATCAGCACGCCGCCCTTGTAAAGGCTCACGTACGTCGAACCGTAGGTCATGAAGGAGAGCGCATCGGGGATGTTGATGACCTGTGTCTTGCCGGCTTCCTGCTGAAGATGCACATCGACCACGTAGCCGGTCTCTGCCAGGAGGTTCGCCGGGATCTGCACAGCGATGTCATAGACGCCACGCTCATCGAGCGTCACCGACTCAGGCTGCGCCGACCGAAACACGTGGATGTTCTTCATATACAGATCGACGGACGCATGCAGGCGGACCGGCGGACGCAGGATCCGAACGCGGATCCGGATGAAGAAATGCTCGGCGATCGGCGCCGCGCCGATCACGCGGCCATCCGCGCTCACGAGACGGATCGCCACCAGCTCGATGAAGCGGTTGCTCTGCCGCACGCGATCTTCTCCGGTCTCACTCGCAGAGGCCAGCAGCGCCTGGCGCGCTTCGCTCTGATACTCGGCCACCACGGTGGTGGCGTCGCCCAGTTGCACGGCCTCTCCCTGCCGCAGCCATAGGGCCTGGTGGCACAGACGGGCGATCGCCGCCATGTCGTGGGAGACGAAGAGCACGGTCAGTCCCTTCTTCCCCTCTTCCTCGACACGTTGAAGGCAACGCTCCTGGAAGCCGATGTCACCGACCGCAAGGATCTCGTCGGCCAGCAGAATGTCGGGGCTCATGTGTATGGCCACCGAGAATGCCAGCCGCAAGTACATGCCGCTCGAGTAGTGACGCAGAGGGCTGTTCAGAAACTCGCCGATCTCTGCAAAATCGACAATCTCGGCGAGCCGCAGCTCCACTTCATGTTTCGGCACGCCGTACATTGCCGCGTTCATGAAGATGTTCTCGAGCGCAGAGATGTCGGGATTGAACCCGGCGCCTAACTCAAGCAACGACACGACGCGGCCGCGCCCGACGACGCGCCCTTCAGTGGGACGAAGCACCCGCGCCAGGATCTTCAACAGCGTCGATTTCCCAGCGCCGTTCGGTCCGACGACCCCGAGAATCGTGCCGGGCCGGACGGTGAAGGACACATGTCGGAGTGCCCACAGTTCGCGCAGCGGCGCTTTCTTGCCCCATGGCAGCGGTAGCGTTGCGAACCCGAGATCGAGCGACGCACGGGCGCGCGACGATCGCGCCTGACGGCCCAGGTGGTAACGCTTGCCGAGATCCTCGACGGTCAGGCTATTCATTCAAAACGGACAGAGACTGAGGGGCGGGCTCGATTCGCGTGACATTCTTCGTGCGGTACAAACCTAACGTACTGTATAACATAGCATCACTCTGACGGCCATTAACTACTCTGATACCTATGCGACCCGTCCGCACGGCCCTGACGACATGCGAGAGCATACCCGCGGTCGGCGGCTTGCCCGGATCCAGGCGGCACTGGCGTGTCCACGATGTCGCGGCGACCTCATGTACTCGGAAAGCGAGGCGCGTTGCGCATCGTGCGGCAGGGGATATCCGATCCGGAATGACCGCATCTATTTTGTCGACACGCCGACGCGCCACGACGACTTCGATCGCGTCAAAGGATGGCTCAAGCGCGTTCTCGGGCGGACGTATTACACCGTCGGCATACACCTCTTCGCACCGACGTTTCCGCTGAATTTTGCCCGCGTCGTCACGCGGCATATCGACCCGGCCTCAGCCCTGGTCGTCGACGCCGGCAGCGGAAATTATCGACTCCACCCGGACATCATCAGCGTCGACATGTTCGACTACGAGGCGGTTGACATCGTGTGCACTCTCGAGGCGCTTCCGTTCCGGTCGGGCGCGATCGATGCCGTGGTGTCGCGCAGCGTGCTTGAACATGTTCCGGATCCCGCCTGTGTGGTCGGGGAGTTTCATCGGTGCACAAAGACTGGCGGGCTCGGGATCCACGTTATTCCGTTTTTGTTTCCGGCACACTCGTCGCCGGTCGACTACCACCGACTGACGCCTGACGGGCACGACATTCTGTTCAAGTGCTGGGAACAGGTCTCGCGCACGAATCCAACCGGGCCGGTGACCGTTTTGCTGCTCCATGTCATCGAGGTCTTGTCCACAATCCTCAGCTTCGGTGTAGCGCGCCTGAAGTCCCTGTCGTACCTTTTCCTCTGTGGCGTGATGTTCCCCCTCAAATTCCTGGACGTAATCTTCATCAACCGCCCCGCATTCATGACATCGGCCGCGTCCGTGCTGTCGGTCGTCCGCAAGTCCTCTGAATGACCGGAAAAGGTCCAACTTTCATCATTGCGGGCGCGCCCCGGTCGGGAACGACGTGGTTGTATGAGCTGCTCGATCGCCATCCAGATGTGTACATGGCGAAGCCGGTGCGTCCGGAGCCGAAATTCTTCCTCGTGGACGATCTCTATGCGCGCGGCATCGACTACTACATCGACACCTGGTTTGCGGGCGCAGGCATCTGCGCGGCAGCAGGGGAGAAGACGACCAACTATCTCGAGAGCGCGACCGCGGCGAAGCGCATTCGCGAGCACCTTCCGCACGTACGGCTTGTCTTCATCCTGCGCGAACCCGCACATCGCGCCTACTCCAACTGGGCCTGGTCTCGGATGAACGGCATGGAAACGGAGGATTTCGAAACGGCTCTGGTTCGCGAGGAGCAGCGCGAGCGCGACCTCGAGCCGCGACTTCGCTATGCCCGGCCACACGCGTACTTTTCCCGCGGCTTGTATGCTGAGATGCTCCAGCCGTATTTCGACTTGTTTCCGCGGGACCAGGTGCTCTGCGTCAAATTCGACGCTATCATCCGCAAGCCCGGCAGACTGGCATCCCGTCTCCATGAGTTCGTGGGCGTACCGACGCGCCCGCAGGACGCCGAGGGACTGAACGTGGTGAATCCTTCAGAGAACAAGGGCGAGACGATGCCGGCCCACGTGCGCGAGCGGCTGAGACAGCGCTACGCGGCGCCGAATCAAGCGCTCGCGGCGCTGCTCGGATCGGAATTCGAAAGCTGGGAAGATCTGTGAGCTCCGAATCGCAACGCCCCGTCGTCCTGGTGCTCACGCCCGTCTACAACGAGGCCGCAGGCCTTGCAGCGTACGAGGAGGCGGTCCGGCAAACACTCTTCTCGCTGACCGACTGCGCTGTCCGCGTCCTGCTCATCGAGGATGGAAGCTCGGACGGCAGCTGGCGGCGGATCTGCGACATGGCTGCGCGTGACGAGCGATTCCACGGCATCAGGCTCTCGCGCAACTACGGATCGCACATCGCGCTCAGCGCAGGCTTCGCGAATGTCGGCGACGCCGATGCCGTGGCGACACTCGCCTGCGATCTGCAGGATCCGCCCGAGACCGTGGCCGAGTTCATCGACGCGTGGCGTGGCGGCGCGGAGATCGTCTGGGGCAAGCGCATCAGCCGCGAGGAGTCGCCGCTCCGGATCTTGACGAGCCGGCTTTTCGAATCGCTTATCCGCCGGCACGCGATGCCCCGAGGGTCACGATTCACGACCGGCAGCTTTCTCCTGATCGATCGGAAGGTCGCCGAGTGCTTCGCCCGATTCCAGGAACACAACCGCGTCACCTTTGCGCTTGTCGCCTGGACCGGTTTCTCCGAGTCGGTCGTCGAATACCGTCGGCAGCGGCGACGGTCTGGTGTCTCGGGGTGGACCTACGGCCGCATGCTGAAAACGATGTACGACACCTTCATCGGATTTTCGCTGACGCCGATCCGGCTCATGACGATCACCGGCACGTTGGTTTCACTGCTCACAATTCCACTTGCGGGATATTTTCTTTACGTTTACATCGGCGGACGGCCCCTGCCCGGGTGGACGAGCGTGATGCTCGCCCTCACAGTGTTCTTCGGCCTCCAGTTTCTGATGATGGGTGTGGTAGGGGAGTACCTGTATCGCATTTATACCGAGGTCGTGAGACGGCCTCTGTATTTCATCAGTGCAACCACCGAGGAGCGTGAGGTTGCGAGTGCCCGGTTTCGCTGAGGAACTGCGTCGTGTCCGCATTACTGCCGCCGATACCTGCCGCCTGGAATGGGCGGTCGGCCACGACGTGTCGCTGCCCGTATCGCTGCTCACTGCTCTTACCGGTTCGGCCACAGTCGTCGAGCTCGACTTGCGGACGGTTGCACCACCACCGTCCGCCAACTGCCTGCAGGACGACCTCCGGCTGAGAGCGGCGTTCACGGACGAGCATCCCCGCTCGAAGCGTCTTCCCTTCAGTTATCAGCGAGTCCCTCCGCAGATCCGGTGGTACATCGCGCGCTATCTTGGCAAGGGGCTGCGAAACCGCCGGTCGGAATGGGCACGGTTTCCCGACTGGCCGCTCGACCTCAGTGCGGATTTTGTCGCCGATTGGCTGTGCGGAAGCACGCCGATGCCGGCCGTCGCGCCGGCTCCGGTGCTGCTGACGCATGACATCGACTCGGCCGAAGGCCTGCGGAATCTCGTCGATCTGTTCCTGCCGATCGAAGAAGCCGTCGGCGCGCGATCGACGAGCTACGTGGTCCCGCGGGGATGGGCGCTCGATCACGGCCTGCTGCGCGACGTGGTGGCGCGCGGACACGAGATCGGCGTCCATGGCTACGATCATTCCAACCGGACGCCGTTCCTGAGCCGCCATGAGCGCCGCCGGCGGCTCAGTGACGGCCGCTCCGCGCTCGAGGCATACTCGCCGTCCGGATATCGCGCGCCGTCGCTCGTGCGCACCCCCGGACTCGTCGAGGATCTCGCGGATTACTTCCTCTACGACTCCAGTATTCCAACCTCGGGTGGACCGTTTCCCGTCTTCAACAACGGATGCGCCACCGCGCGCTTCTTCAGGATCGGCCGTACGCTCGAGATTCCAATCACGCTGCGGCGCGACGGGAGCATGCGGTTCCTCGGGTACTCGCCGGTCGAAATCGGCGCGATGTGGAGGGACAACGCCGAACAAATCGCGGCCGCCAGAGGCATCGTCTCCCTTCTGACGCACTGCGAGAGGAGGTTCTCTGGAAATCGGCCGATGCTCGACACCTATCGACAGTTTCTTGAATTTCTCCAGTCTTCGCCGCGGTTCGGATGGAGCAGGGCCGACCGCGTGGCAGCCGACGCAGTGTCGCGGTGATGGCCGCACTCGCGGCGCGATAATCCGACACCAATGACACCGGCAGTCTTCAGCGCCGATCCTGCGCATGTCCGCTGGTTTGGAGAGCGAATCCTCAACGTCGTGGGCGTCATCTCTCCCAGGCGAGTGCTCGACATTGGCTGCGGTGACGGTTCGCTGATCCTGTATCTCGCTCAGGCACTGCCACACGCGTCGTTTGTGGGTGTGGATCTATCAGAAGCCAACATCGGGCGCGCCCAGGCCGCCGTCACCGAATCGCCCCACCGGCATCGCATTGCCGTCGTCACGAATGATTATTTGAACTTCGACGCGGGCCGTTTCGATCTGATCGTCGCCTCCTCGTCGCTGCAAGGGATGGAGGCCACCTCCGACTCGATCGCCGCCAAACTCGCGCATGATGCCGCCGCGGAGGGCCGCCTGATTCATGTCACTCCCTACCGCTGTCTGTACAACACCATGTTGAATGCCGTCCGCAAGGGACTCCGACAGGTGCGCGGGACCACGACTGACCTTATTATTCTCGCGGTCGCACGTACACTTCACCGTGGCCAGCCTCACGCGAGACTTCACGAGAGAATCGAGTACATGTATCTGGTTCTGAGACACTACGAAGACGACCTGCGAACGGCGCTGAGCCGTCACGGCTTTGAGCTCGCTCGCATCGAGGCGGCGCCCCACACGAGTCTGGGCCAGCCGAAGCATCGGTTCGCAGTGATGTCCGCCCCCCCCGGCAATCGACTCTGAGGGATGACTGCCACCTCATGTCCGATCGACCGTGGGTGCTGTATCTGGCTCACGGGACTGAGCGGCGCCGGCAAATCGACCATCGCGCAGATCCTCAGCACGCATCTGACAGCGCGGGGCCGCACAGTGACGCTACTGGATGGAGACGTCGTACGCACGCACCTTTCGAAAGGTCTCGGCTTCAGCAAACAGGATCGCGACACGAACATCCGCCGCATCGGCTTCGTCGCCTCGGAGATCGTCCGCCACCGTGGCATCGTCATCGTCGCGGCCGTGAGCCCGTACGAAGCAACGCGCAACGAGGCGCGCGACCTGGTCGGGCGCGACGCGTTCGTGCTCGTGCACGTGGCGACGCCGATCGACGTGTGCGAGCTGCGGGACGTGAAAGGCCTGTACGCGAAGGCGCGGCGCGGTGAAATCACGGGACTCACCGGCGTCGATGATCCGTATGAGACTCCGGCCTTCCCCGATGTCGTGCTGACGACGATCGACTGCGATGCGGAAGAGTGCGCCGCGACCATCGAGGGTGCGATGGTGAGGCGGGGACTGCTGTGAGGGACGCCAGCACCATGAGAGCCATCAGGGTAGAGCGTTGTGACGATTGATTCGACGGCGACGCTCGCCGCAGATGGCGGAACGCCAGTCCGCGCGGCCTTTCTGCCGTTTCACCAGCCCCTGATCGACGCGCAGGACGAGCAGGCGGTGCTCGACGCGCTCCGTTCGGGGTGGATTACGACGGGGCCGCGCACCAAGACCTTTGAGAAAGAGCTGGCACACTACACGGGCGCCGCTCACTGCGTGGCGGTGAACTCGTGCACGGCCGCCCTGCACCTCGGGCTGGATGCCGCAGGTGTCGGCCCCGGCGACGAGGTCGTCACATCGCCCATCACCTTCGCGTCGACGGCCAATGTCGTGGTGCATTGTGGCGCGACGCCGGTGTTCGCGGACGTCGACCCGCAGACGTTCAACATCGACGTTCAGCGTCTGGAGGGTGCGGTCACCTCGAAAACAAAGGCGCTGATTCCAGTCGATTTCGCCGGCCAACCGTGCGACCTCGACGCCATCATGGACATCGGCCGGCAGCGTGGAATTGTGGTACTCGAGGATGCCGCGCACGCCATCGGCGCCGAGTACCGAGGCCGGAAGGTAGGCGCGATCGCGGACATGACGGCGTTCTCCTTCTACGCGACCAAGAACATCACCAGCGGCGAAGGCGGCGCGCTCACGACCGACAACGCGGAGTGGGCAGAGCGGGTGTCGGTGATGGCGCTGCACGGCATCAGTCGGGACGCGTGGAAGCGATATGGCGCAGAAGGTTATCGGCACTGGGACATCATCTATCCTGGCTACAAGTACAACATGTTCGATCTTCAGGGTGCCCTCGCTCTGTCGCAGCTGGGCAAGATCGAGGCGTTCTGGCAACGGCGGCTCGAGTTGAAAACCCGCATCGATGCAGCGTTTCGCGACATGCCCGAGCTCCAGCTGCTGGCCGACCGTCCCGGCACGCGTTCCGCGTATCACCTGTACCCCGTCCTCTTCCGCACCGAGATCCTGAAAGCGGACCGGGATACCCTGATGAACGCCATCCAGGCGGAGAACGTCGGGATCGGGATCCACTTCCGTGCCGTGCATCTTCATCCCTACTACACTGAGACGTTCGGGTTTCGCCGGGGTATGTTTCCGAATGCCGAGTACTACTCCGACCGCACGATTTCGCTGCCGCTCTACCCGAAGATGACCGATCGCGACGCTGAAGATGTGATCGAGGCGGTGCGGAAGGTCGTCACGCACTACCGCAGATAGGAAGGGAGGAGCCGCCAGAGGATGGAAACAGTTCAGCCACAGAAGGCGTACGGGCTTCGGCCGGGTGCCGAGGAATTTCCTCTGATGGTGGTGATTTCGATCATCTACCCGTGCAATTTCGGCTGCCCCATGTGTCCGTACACGGATTCCAACTCGGAACTGCGCAAGTTCTACCACGAGCACCACGGCGATCTAATCCCGGTGAAGTTGTGGGAGAAGATGGCCGATGAGTGCGGTCAGTACGGGGCCTGGATGCGTTGCACCGGCGGCGGCGAGCCGATGCTCCATCCGCACATGGTCGACATGGTCGAGTACGCGAAGGCACGTGGCGCGCGCATTTGGATGAACACCAACGGCAGCATGTTCGGTCCGCTCCCTGCGTACCGCGCGAAGCTGGCGCGTGTGCTGAAGGCCGGGATAGACCTGATCGAGTTTTCCATGGACGCCGGCGACGCCGCGACCTACGCGGTCGTGCGACCGCCGCACCGGGGCGCGCCGAAGGACCCGGAGAAGTGGTTCGCCAATCACGTGAGCAATGTCCGTGCGGCGCTCCAGATGCGCAAGGAGTTTCGCACCACGAACCGCATCGTCGTGTCGATGATCCGGCAGGACATCCTCGAAGGGAAACTCGAGGAGGCCGTGCGCTTCTGGACCGAGGACGTGGGCGTCGACGAGGTCATCACGCGCAAGTTCCTGTCGTGGGACAGCAACACGACGATCCCGTTGACGCGGGCGATGGACCCGCACCTGTACAAGTCGCTGCCCGTCGAGCGCAAGGAGCCGTGCGTGTGGCCGTTCGAGCGGATGAACGTCGATACGCTGGGGCGTGTCGCGCTCTGCGGGCAGGACATTTCGTTCGGGACGTCGAACCTGTTCCCGAACGTCAACGACGCAACCCTCAAGGAGATCTGGCAGGGTGAGCGGTTCAACTGGTACCGAAGCCTGCATCTCGACGGACGCGGAGCGGAGGCGTGGCCCTGTAACGGCTGCTCGGCCTGGCTCGCCGGCGTCCGAGACTGGGAGTACGGGTGGCTGCAGGTCCTCAAGCGGTCCGGTGACCACCTGCGCGACGTCATGAAGCGGGACGTCGGCGTGGACGTCGAGGTCTATCAGCCGTCGCACGACGTCCCGGTCACCGACCGATAGCATCGCGATGTCTTCGAGTGTCGCGCTCTTCGGCTACGGAGAACTCGCCGTCGCCGGGCTCGACGCCCTTGCCGCGGCGGGTGCGCCGCTGTCGGCCGTTGTCGTGCCCGGCAACCGAATCGGATCAGACGTCGATCGCATTCGCGACACGGCAGCGCGCCGTGGGCTCCGCGTGCTGGTACAGCCCCCACGACATGACATCGGCCCGTTCGTCGAGACGCTGCGAGAGACGGGTGCCGGCGTGATCATCGTCTGCTCGTACTCCATGATCCTTCCGGCGTCGGTGCTGGCCGTACCAGTGCACGGCGCCGTCAACGTGCATGGCGGCCTGCTCCCCGAGTACCGCGGCGGCCACGTCGCGCAGTGGGCGATCATCAACGGTGAGCGCGAGTTCGGCGTCACGCTGCACTACATGGACGACGGCATCGATACCGGCCCCATCATCGCGGAACGGCGTTTCGCGCTGGATGATGCGGATGACGCCGGTTCGCTGCGGCAAAAGGTTCGCGCTGCCGCCGTCGAGCTGCTGACACACTGGTGGCCACGACTGGCCGACGGCACGGCGCCCCGGACGACGCAAGACCCTGCCCGGGCGAGGCATTGGCGGATGCGAACGCCGGAAGATGGACAGCTCGCGTGGACCATGAGCACGGGCGCGATATGCCGCCTCGTGCGGGCGCTGCGCTGCAACTCACCGGGGGCGTATGTCAGCGTCGGGGGCCGGCAGATGTCGATCCGGCAGGCGGAGGCACATCCGCCTCTGGCGAATGGTGCGCAGCCGGGCCGCGTCGTCGCTACCGATGCGCGCGGTGTCCGCGTCACTGCGTCAGATGGCGACATCCTGATTTCGGCGGCAGAGATCGACGGCTGCCCCGCCACAGCGGAGGAGGTCGCCGGGCTGTTGAAGACGTGGGCCGATGTCTGAGTCTGTCCTCTACCCGTCCCTCGGCCTCAGCGCGATCGATTTCATCCGCACCGCGTACGGGCTCGTGCTGCTCGCGACGCTGGTCTCGATGCTGCCGCACGCACGCCGCTATTTCCTCAGCGAGCGATGGGGTGGTTACGCCCAGCGCGGGCCGTGGGTGGATCCCCTGCAGAATCCTGTCGCACTGCCGGTGCTCCTTGCCGTATGGATGGCGGCCGCCTTCGCGCTGATTACCGGCCGAGGCGTCGTGCCAGGGGCGCTGATCAATTTTCTTCTGTGCCACTACTTTTTCGTCCAGATGCGCTGGAAGGGCGTCCTCCGTGGAATGGGTGCGCCGGGCTTCATCGCGTACTGGCTGGGCGCGGCCGTGCTTCTGATCGAATACACACGACGCTTCGCCCCCGATCTGCTCGGCCTGGGGCTGCTCGTCCTCCAGGTGGACTTCGCGTTCATCATGCTGTCCGCGGGCGCCTACAAGTTTTCAGCGGGGTACCGCCAGAACGACGGCATGGAGTTCGGCCTGGTGAATCCGGAATGGGGATACTGGACCCGCTTCTGGGGCCGCAGGCGTCCGTCCGGATGGTGGTTCCGGCTGTTCAACGAGCTGGCCTGGGGTACTGAAATCGCGGCGGCGCTGCTGATGCTGTGGCCGCCCACGCGCTTCCTGGGCGGAATCCTGATCCTCGTCAGCTTCGTCTTCATCGCAACGCAGATCCGCCTCGGATTTCTCTGCGAAATGGTCATCGTGTGCAGCGTGATCTTCGCGCAGCCGGGCAGCCTTGTGGACACGTGGTTGAGCGGCATACTGCCCGGCGCGCAGGCGCCGGCGGTATCTGCGGCGGCGCCCCTCGTAAACGATGCGTTGCGTGCCGGCCTCTGGGCCTATCTGGTGTTGCTGCCGCTCGTGCGTGCGGGTCTCGCCTACAACTTCCACATGAAGAAGGCATTGCCCGGCTCCCTGCAGCGCGCGTTCGACGCGTATACCAACCTGTTCGGGCTGATCATCTGGCGCGTGTTTTCGGCCGACATTACGAATTTCTTTGTGCTCATCTACGAGGAGCGGCCTGGCGGCACCAGGCTCCTCGTTTCGCGCTGGGGACGTTCCCTCCGCTACATGCAGGTCGCAGAATCGATCGCCGTGACGAGTCTGTTCACGACGCTGAAGTACTACCCGAGCAACAACGCGCTGTTCACGAGCCGTCTGCTGCGGTATGCGCGAACGGTTCCTCATCGGTCCGACAGCGTTCTGGTGTTCCAGTACGTCAGCATCCAGAAGCGGGAGACTTGCTTCGCGGCGGTCACGGCCGTGGAGTACCTCGTAGACACGACGCAGCGCTCGGTCGTCGAGTGCGTCGTGGATAGCCGCGTACCCGTGCGCGAAGCGGCGGGCCCGTCGCCAATCCATGAAGGCGGGCAGCCTGGCAGCTACGTGCCCCTGAGACGCTAGGTACCGGCATATGTGCGGAATTGGTGGAGTGTTCGGTCGCGGCGACCGGGCGGTGGTCGCGGCGATGCTGGAAACCATGCGCCACCGCGGTCCGGACGACGGTCACATCGTCGCCGGCGATCGCTTTGCGATCGGTGCGCGCCGTCTGAGCATCATCGACGTCGAAGGAGGCCGCCAGCCACTGACCAACGAGGACGGCACCGTGGTCGCGGCCCAGAACGGCGAGATCTACAACTTTCCCGTCCTGAGACCTGCGCTCCTCGAGCGGGGTCATCGGCTCACGACCCGGACCGACACCGAGCTGCTGCCTCACTTGTGGGAAGAGCACGGGGAGCGACTAGCGGAGCGGATCGACGGAATGTTTGCCGTCGCGGTCTGGGACGATCGGGAGACGGTCGGCTTCCTGGCGCGAGACCGGATGGGCAAGAAGCCGCTGTACTACTGGGAGCACGAGGCGGAGCTGTACTTCGCCTCGGAACTCAAGGCACTGCTGGCCATTCCCGGCTTCACCCGTCGGCTGAACCTGGAGGCCGTGCATCACTTCCTCAGCTACAAGCATGTCCCCCACCCGCTGACGATCTTCGAGGGCGTGCGGATGTTGCCGCCCGCCCACAGCCTCACGTTTCGGCCCGGCAAGCCCGCGCGCATTTCCCGGTACTGGAGTCTGTCGTTTGCGCCGCGCAACGGCCACGCGCCGGATGAGCACGAGGCGACCGAGGAGCTGCTGACGCGTCTGCGGGCGGCCGTTGGCCGCCGGCTGATGTCCGACGTGCCGATCGGCTTCTTCCTCAGCGGCGGCCTTGATTCCTCGCTGACAACAGCGCTCGCAGCGGAGGTGTCCCCCACGCCAGTCAAGACGTTCACGCTGACCTACGAGGCGAGCTCGACGACGGAAGGGAAGGAGCAGGATCGCCGGTGGGCGCGCTGGGTCGCCGAACGGTACGGGACCGACCATCATGAGGAGACGGTCGCGGTCGCGAGCTTTCCCACGAGCCTCCGGACCATCCTGCAATGTTTCGACGAGCCCTTCGCAGGCGTGGTCTCGACATACTTTCTCGCCCAGCGAATCGCGAAGCACGTCAAGGTCGCGATCGCCGGGGATGGGGCGGACGAGCTGTTCGGCAGCTACCTCTCGCATCGCCTTGCGGCCGGCCTGCAGCGCGAGCCGGACATCTCCGGTCAGCCGGACTGGGAGTGGCGGTCGAGGCTGCTGGTGCTCTCCGATGCGGAGAAATCGGATCTCTACGCCCCCGAGACGAGGGCTGCGCTCGCCGGCTGCAGCACGACGCAACATCTGCGCGAGGTGTTCCGGCAGCTTAGCGCCCGCGACCCGCTGAACCGCATGCTCGAAGCGGAGTGGCACGGGATCCTTCCCGACCAGGTGCTCACGTTCGTCGATCGTCTATCGATGGCGCACTCGCTGGAGGTGCGCAGCGCCTTCCTGGACACCGACGTCGTCGAGTACGTGGCCAGCCTGCCCGGCTCGATGAAGATTTACGCCGGCCAGACCAAGTACCTTCTCAAGAAAGCCGCGGCGCGCTACCTCCCGGACGAGATGATCCAGCGCCCGAAAGAAGGCTTTCTGATGCCGATCGCGCAGTGGATGCGGACAGAGCTGGAGCCGTACGTCCGCGAGACCCTCCACGAGTCGCGGTTGTCGGTGCACGGCCTGTTCGATGCCGCCGCCGTTCGCGCGCTGGTC
>Ga0070699_100001399_pt1 | contig 22192 bp, 30 predicted proteins | sample KBSK1503metaG_FD_65473 | JGI IMG/M metagenome (GOLD analysis project Ga0070699, IMG submission 65473) | Corn, switchgrass and miscanthus rhizosphere microbial communities from Kellogg Biological Station, Michigan, USA - KBS K1-50-3 metaG | ecosystem: Host-associated > Plants > Roots >...
AGCCGTACTGCCTGGTCTGTCCGCTAAGTCCTCTACTCTCCCGTGATACTCGCTGCTCCGGCGGGGAAGCCTGCGGACCGCAGGCCGACCTTCAGGTCACTGCTCTAAAGGTTCAGGGTGGTGTCTCGCAAGGGAGCGAGCCGCTAACTGACGCGTGTCGCCGCGCATCTGTGGCGATGTACCTCCCGAGCCCGCTAGAAACTGTTCGGGGACGCTGGTCCGCGCAGTCGCGAATTTTGCCGTGGACACCTTACACGTCACCTCGCCAGTCTTCCGCTTAAACCATGGGGTTTCCCGTCAACCTCGACGTGCGTGTGACAGGCGCGCGTCACACGCCCGGCCTCGCAGCTTCGAAACCGCTAGCATGACAGGCTCTTAGCGGAGAGGCCGAGGATTCCTTATCCTGGTGTCCTTCGGAGCAGCACGGGCTAGGAGGCTGCGGGTCGCGCCCTACCTGACAGTCTTGGTTCCATTCCGGTTCCAACGCAGGCCGCCGGTGGACAACGTAGACTGACGCGAGTCACGGCTGTTGCGTCCGATTTCCGGGGTTGCGTCGTGTTGCGTGCTGTCGGTGGGCACCTAGGGTTGCTTACGAATCAGTTACTCTGCCACTGAGCTACCCCGGCGTTCGTCCCTATACTCTACCGCTTCCGACGCGTCCATTCCGCACCGCCTCGCGCCAGTTCCAGCATCCGGTTCCACAGCGCCCGGGCGCTCGGTTCTAGCGATCTGGTCGCCAAGAACGGGCTCCCTTTAGTCGCGGGGCAGGACGCGCTAGGCCCACCGGGGATGTTCCGGCGGCGCGTCTCGGTAACATCTAGTAAGCAAGGCGATGCCATTCTCGACCGTTCGCAACACCACAGTTGTGAACAGCCGGACGGCGATCGGAGTCAACATTGTGCCTGCCCCTCGTCCTCCTCCCGCCAGGGCTACTTCGTCGTGGGCTTGACCGGGTCCAGCCAGAAGGATGCGCCCGCCGCCCCTGGGCGTTTCAATTCATGTCCGCCGTAGCATTTGATAGCCTTACTAACTTACCTACAACCTAGCCCCGTAGCCGGCCGAACCAATGAAGTCGGCTGCTCGCGCCGCAGGAGGTGACCGGGCGTCATCGCTGATAAAATCGATCCCGGCCCCGTATCGCATGTAACTTTGGGTCAAAGAACTGGGTCTCGCGGGTTGGCGCGAATTCGCCCAAGACTATGCATGAGGGAATCATGCGGCGTGATCTCGCCAGGAGGTTCCGAGCTCTGCTGGATGTTGGCGATGTGGATGGGGCAGCGGAGCTCGTGTGGGAGTACCGGAAAGGCCTGAGCGTTTCACGAATTCCATCCTCAGAAGTGCGTCATCTTCGGAAGACCGTCTGGTTCCGCGACGCGGCCGTGCTACGCGATCTTGAACGTCAAGGGCGGCAGATGCTTGAGGAGAGTCGTGGCCTCCTTGCCGCTCTCGTCCTGTACGATCCTGCTGCCTGCCAAGAGGAGGTGGTCAGGCTCTTCAAGGCCGCCGGACTAGTCGAGGGCTCCTCGGCGGACCCCTCATTCCCTCTCGAGGAACTGGTTGGCACGATCTGCAGCGATCCGAGCCTCCTCGCCTGGCTCCAGCCCTACGTGATGACGCGATATAGAGGGCTCGTGCGCGAGGAGCGACTCACTCCGGTCGGCCGAGCGTTGGGGCGGCTGGTTCGAGGGAAGCCTCCCCGTCCTCGGGGCCACCCGAGCTACCGAGACCCAGTCAAGATAAGGAACGTCTACGACGCCTTCCACCAGCGCGCAAAGAAAATCCAGACACGCTTCATGGAAGATACAAAGGCTCAGCCGTCCCCCGGAACCCTACCCGTCGTTCCCGGACTGCATGCATACAGAGACCTCTGCCACATCCACAAGAAGGGCTGGCCTCGTCTTGCTGCGCTCCAAGTCACCGCCACCGTTCTCGACATACCAGTTGAGACGCTCCGCCGCGTCGTGGGCAATACTGACCCCAAATAAGACGCCGCCTCGGAAACGAGACTCCCCAGAACAGAACGAGCGGGATATCGCCTACTTAACTCCCGACAGGCGTGTCCCGAACGATCCCTCCGTATCCTGAGGCCAAACGCTGCGGCTAGGGCCGCAATGGAGGGTCATGCATGACCAACCTGTTGATGACGAAGCGTGAGGTCGCTAGGCGCCTTGGTCTATCCGAGGCGAGCGTCGAGCGCGTCATTTTGCGGGGGGAGCTTCCGGTCGTCAAGGTCTCGCAGCGCGCTGTCAGGATCCCGGGGTCGGCAGTCGAGGCGTTCATCGAGGAGAGGACACAGCACAGGGGGATGTCGCGGACCACACCTCACCCGTGCCCCGCCATCTCCTGCGGGCCCGACCTGAAGGAGAATCACGTAGACTCCACGCGGCGCGGTGCGCGCGCGACAGAGGCAAGGGCACCGCGATGATTGCGCCCGCGCCCGGCGGCACCGAAAAGCTGCTCGCGCGCTTGGTCAGCGTCCGCGCGGTCGGGCCCGGGCGCTGGATGGCGAGCTGCCCGGCGCATGAAGATTCGCACAAGAGTCTCAGTATCGCCGCCGGCGCCGACGGTCGCGTGCTGGTGCACTGCTTCGCGGCCTGCCGGCCCGAAAACGTGCTCCGCGCCCTCGGGCTGGAGTGGAGCGCCCTCTTCCCCGACAACGGCCGTGCGCCCAGACCGCGCCGCATAGCACCGGAGAGCGAGCGGGAGCGCGCGATCCGCGAGGTGCTCAAGCAGGACCGCCGTGCCGCCGAGCGTCGGTGCGAGTGGTTGCCGTCATGGCTCGTCGGCGACTATGCCCGCCGATGCTCACGGGCGGCCGCCGAGGCGCACGCCGTCGCCACGCGCCTAGGTTCCGAGGATCCCCGGAGCTGGGCGTTGCTCGAACGCGCGGCGCAAGTCGAGCGAGAGGGCCTGCTTGCCGAAGTCGCGGTGGACGCCTACCTGCTGCTGAAGCGGGCGGATCGGATGCGGCAGCGCGGCCTGCTGGCCGAGGCCGACGCCCTCGTGGCCGAGCTCGACTGGCTCCTCGAGCCTGGGTGCCTCGATGGCAACGCCGATATTCACCGGATTCTCGCCCGCGTCGAAGGCCGGTGGCCATGAGCGAAGAGAACACGGTTGACGTGCTAGTCCTGCTCGCCTTCGACGGTTTGGCGACGGATCCACCGATGAGCGAGGTCGAGGACCGCCTGCGGGCCATGGCGAACAGCCTATCCGGAGCCGACCCGCTGCGGCGGGCTGCCGTGCGCGCGGCGGCGATCCGTCGGCTCGAGGCGCTCGGCGTGCGCGGGCCGGCGCGGCTCGTCGACGCGGCCCTGGCCGGTGTCAGCGCCCCCGCTGCCGACAGCGGGACTGGGCGCATGATCGCCTTCGAGGAGCTGGAGCCTTGGCCGGATCCGGTCGATGGAGCCGAGCTGCTCGACGAGATAGCGCAAACCTTCCGGCGCTTCGTAGTCCTGCCAGAGGGCGGCGCCGAGGCGCTCGCCCTCTGGTGCGTATTCACGCACTCCATCGACGCCTTCGATGTCGCGCCGATGATCATCCTCACCTCGCCGCTCATGCGCTGCGGCAAGACCCGTACGGAGGAGATCGCCGCGGGAGTGGTGCGCCGTCCACTGCCAAGCTCGAACATCACGCCGGCTGCGCTGTTCCGGTCCATAGAGAAGTATGCGCCGACGCTCCTGGCGGACGAGGCGGACACCTTCGTGAAGAACAACCCCGAACTGGCCGGCGTGCTGAACTCCGGCCATACGCGGGCGACGGCCTTCGTTATCCGCACCGTCGGCGACGACCACGAACCCCGCGCCTTCTCGACCTGGGGCGCGCGGATGCTCGCGCTCATCGGACGCGTGCCGTTCGCGACCCTCGAGGACCGCAGCATCGTGATCAAGATGCGCCGGCGCAGGCCGTCGGAGCCGGTCAAGCGGCTCCGCCGCAGGGAACTCCCCGGCTTGCTCAATCCCCTGCATCGGAGGGCGGCGCGGTGGGCCACCGACGTCCTACCGGCACTGGGGACCGCCGAGCCGGCCGACCCCGAAGGGCTCAACGACCGCGCGGCCGACAACTGGCGCCCTCTGCTCGCCATCGCCGACCAGGCCGGCGGGACCTGGCCTGACTACGCTCGCCAGGCGGCCCGCAGGCTCTCCGGCCTCCCCGAGGAGCGGCGCTCGGCTGGCGTCGAGTTGCTCGCCGACATTCGGGCCCTCTTCGGCGACAAGGGCGCCGTCTTGACCAGGGCCATGATGGAGGGGCTCAACAAGCTCGAGGAGCGCCCCTGGGCCACCTGGAACCGGGGCAACCCGATAACCGACCGGCAGCTGGCTGACCTGCTGCGCGATTTCGACGTCAAGTCGAAGCCCCTATGGATCGAGGGCAAAACCCAGCGCGGCTACGATCTCTTGAAGTTCCAGGACCCGTTCGAGCGCTACTTGGCCCCGCAAGACGTGCAAGACCCGCAAGACAGCAACGGCGACATGAAGATAGACCAGACCTCGCATCCGCAAGAAGGCGTTGCTCTTACGCTAGCGAAATACGGGGTAACTACGGATGGAGGCGGCACTCTTGCGCCACTAGCGAACGGAAAGCCCGAAGAGCGGAACGCGAGAGTCTATGAGCTCTGAGGCGGATGCCGTCCTAGCGGCGTTAGCCGATCTGGGTTGCCGCCTGAGCGCCCACGGTGACTTGCTCCGCGTCGAGGCACCCGCCGCCCTGCCGCCCGCGCTCCTCAGGGCCGCGCGAGCGCACAAAGGGGAGTTGCTCGTTCGCCTCCTGGGTGCCCCCGCGCCTGCGTTGTCCGAGACTGGCGGTACCTCCCTGGAGGAATTAGGTACAGCGGTCCGGAGGTACATGTCTCCCTGGCCCGACGCCCTCCCGAACCTAGGCCGCCGCTCCGTGGACTTCTTCGACGCCTGCGCCGACTGCTGGGGACAACGCTGGAGCTGGGTCCGGTACGGGGGCATGGTCTTGTGTTTGCCCTGCGCCCTCCACCGAGTCGGCGCCACGAGATAAGGCGTGATCCCGTCCGTGACGGACCATGTCGAGGCCACGAAGGAGACAGCCGCTGTGTGGGCGTGGGAGTTGGCCGAGGATTCTGTGTGGGAAGAACGTAGCGGCAAGCTGATCTCGCGTCCGTGCGAGGGCAAACTCCTGAGGACCTTGGCGGGTGGCCTGTGACCCGGTGCGTTGGCCTCGCGCGTGACCCGCGTGATCCCCGTGACTAGGACGTAGACCATGAGCCTCGACGAGCTGGCCAAGAACCCTGAGCTGGTCACCGAGTTGCCGCGAGAGATCCTCGTAGAGCTCTACCGGCGCGTAGCCCGTCTTGAAGTCGATCTGCGAGCACAGTTGCTCGTGTCGGGCCACCCCGAGGCCCCCGCGCCCGCCAGGGACCGACTGGTTGACGTCCCGGAAGCGGCGAAGATATTGAATTGCTCCGAGGACTGGATCTACCGCCACCAGGACGAGCTGCCCGTCGTGCGGCAGGGGCGCCGCGTGAAATTCTCGCTCGCGGGTCTGGATGCCTACATCCATCGCCGGCAGGGGCGCCGGCCTTGACTGCGAGTACCATTTATGTTACTATTACATCATGAGGGTTGGGGCCCGGATCCGGCGCCTTCGGAAGGCGCGCGGGCTCACCACGCCAGCCCTGGCGCTGCGCGCCAGTGTCAGCCGGATGCACATGTACCGGATCGAGCGTGACGACATATCCCCGACCCTGGACACGTTGGCGCGGGTCGCCAAGGCGCTCGGCGTGAAGGTCCGAGACCTGATCGGCTGAGGGGGAAGGGGAGATGACCGGGACGAGGACAAGTGACAAGCCCATGGAGGCCGAGGACATTACCAGCATCAACGCCCAGGACGTGGCGGCGCCGGAGGCCGGACCCGCGACAGCGCGCGGGCGCCGGAACCGAGGCCGGCGACGCACGGGCTACATCTACAAGAAGAACGATACCCGCTTCTACTGGATGGGAATCGGCTTCCGCGGTCGGATGCTGCATAAGAGTACCGGGGAGACCGACGGCAAGAAGGCAGCGGCCAGGTTGCGTGCATGGTGCGGCGAGCTCGATGCCGCCGACGCGGGCTACACAACGGTCCCGGGCCCCGAGGCGAACCGGGTTACGGTGAATGAGCGGCTCGACTGGCTCGAGGGCGACTACGAGCTACGTCGGGTTCGATCTCTGCCCCAGGTGCGCAGCCATCTTGTTCCCATCCGCGAGTGGTTCGGCCCGCTCAAGGCTGTCGACGTCGCTGCCCGGGACGTCGACGACTACATCCGGGCGCGGGCCGCCAACCGGGTCGCGCCGGTCCCGGGCCGCAAGCGCCGCCGGGGCCACCACACGACGCGGAAGGCCCGGCTGAGCGCGGCGACCATCAACCGCGGGCTCCAACTGCTCGGCCAGGCGCTCCGTCCATTCCTCCAAGAGCACGGCCGGCCGGTACCGAAGATCCGTCGGTTGCCCGAGGACAACGCGCGTGAAGGCTTCGCCGAGCGCGCCGAGTTCGAGGCCATCGTCCGGGCGCTCCCCGAGGACCTGCAGGACTTCGCGCGGTGGCAGTACGCGACGGCGTGGCGTCCCGGGGAGAGCAAATCCCTGAAGTGGGCCGACGTCGAGCGGGATGCGCGTGCGATTCGGCTCTCCTGGCGGAGCGCCAAGACGAAGAAGGCGCGTCGCATGGCCCTCGAGGGTGACCTGTGGGCCCTGATCGAGCGACGCTGGGCCGGGCGCGTCGTCACCGCGGCCGATGGTAGCCAGGCGATCTCACCACTGGTCTTCCATCGGGACGGGCGGCAGGTGGGCAACTTTAGCAAGGCGTGGAAGACCGCGTGCGGGGCGGCCGGGGCCCCGCAGCGCCACCTCTACGACTTCCGGCGGAGCGGCCTGCGCAACATGGTCCGGGCCGGCGTGGACCCGGCCATCGCTATGAAGATCAGCGGGCACCGCACTAGGGCGACGTTCGACCGCTACAACATCGTGAGTGACGACGACATCCGCGACGCCATGGCCAAAACGTCGGCCTACCTCCGCCAGCAGCCTAGCGAGCCGAAGGTACTCCTGCTGCGCGCTGCGGAGGAGAAACGATGAATTCCTCGCACAGAACCCAGTACAGAGAGCACAAAGAGCTTAGCCGGCGTCGGCTAAGCCCTTGTGAATTTTGGTTGCGGGGGCCCGAAATATTCAAACCGCACACCTCAAACCAATCGAAGTATTCATCACTTAAGGCCCACGGCTCGGGTCGGCGATGGCGCTGATCGCCGGCATGAAACGCTTTCAGCAGCGCGCCAGGCCATCAATAGGAAGACTTAGCTTCATGATACGAGGCAGAAGGCTGCCTCAAGCTCCACGGATAGGTTGGGTTGTCCGTCCGGTCTCCGCGGGACGGCGGAGCCTTTCGTAGATGCCATTTTTTAGGCGACATTTATCCTTGTTGAGGTAGCATAAACACCATGGCTCGGATACTGGACGTCGCGCCGTCTGGGTTCTTTACGTTAACCGATGCCGCCCGAATAACGGGCGTCGAGCGCGGACGCGTCAATTATTGGTGTTCACTCTGGGGTGCCGGGCTAATCAACCCAGAGGTCGACCCCCGCACGAAGGGCGGCACGAAGCTCCTTTCGGAGCATGGCCTCGTAAAGGTCGCCGTCATCCCCAAGTTGCTTCAGGCTGGCCTCGATCATGCGGCCATCGCACATATGTTCAGCAAAGCCGAGCCGGCTTGGTGGGATCTCTCAAAGGCGAAGAAGGACAATCCGAACTTCCTTGACTGGATCGTGGTCGTTCGGGACTGGCACTTTCGGCTGGAATGGCGTCTTGTAGCCAGCGCGTACAGACATGGTACACCGATGCAGGTCGGGCGCGGCCCCCTAGAGGGTCTCGGCCGTGCACTCAATCACGCATTGCGGAAGCACGGTAAGATGCGTGGATTTCAAGTCATCGAATTGTCAACCCTCAAACGCGAACTTCTTGGGCGCATTGACTGAGCCTAATGCTGGCATGGCGAGCCAGACAGCGTCTCCGAGTCAAAACGATTCCGTTCTGCCCGCTCGACTTCATGGTGTCCAGGCTCAGACGGGTCTGGGAAAGCCGGGTGCGCGCCCCTGGCCGTCGGTTGTAGAACCCAGCAAGGAGGACGAGCAATCCGATGCCGCGTTCTATCAATAAGACCGCCTCCACTGCATTGAAGCTCCGTGGCCGCCCGACAACGCACGGGCTTACGGCCTTGAAGCGCGCCGTTCGCATCCATGGAAACCGGGCAATTGACGGACGAACCACACTAGGCAGGACTCTGGGCGCTTGGCGGGCTCAGCTGATCGCGGATCTCGGGGGCCACGATTCGCTCTCTATTCAAGAGACTGCGCTCGTTGATCTAGCCGTCCGCACAAAGCTCCTCCTGGACAGCGTCGACGGGTGGCTCCTGCAGCAGCACTCGCTTGTCAATGTCCGCAAGCGCGCGCTTCTGCCCGTGGTCCGCGATCGCACGCAATTAGCTGACTCCCTGGCTCGATATCTCGCTACGCTTGGCCTGAAGCGTCGGCCCAAGCCAGCGCCTTCCCTCGAAGACTACCTCGCGTCTCGCCGCGACGACGACGGCATCCCTGAGGATACAGGCTCCGAGCTCCCGATCGGCGACCAGACAGCCTCAGCGGCGATGACTGGAACGAGCGCAGCGAACGATAGCCGTGAACTCGCGGACGCTACACCTACCTGAGAAGCTGGCGCGCATCAACTTGGATGCCCTATACGACCCCGCTCTCTTTGGCAGCTGGTCTCGGCCTGCATGTTTGTGGACCGTACGACGGGCGTTTGTGGGAGAGCTCGTTCGGCCTGACTATGACCAAATTGAGCAGCTCGCTATCTACCGCAAGCACACGTGGCGTTCGACTGCGCCCACAGCACCGACCCACGCAGCCTGGCCTGTGGTGGGTGCCGTAGAGCGAAATCTCTGGTCATGGCGCTAGTGGCGATCTACCCCACGCGTTTCGGCCCGTCGCCCGGCCTGGAGACGGTCAGCTATGGCCAGCCGCTCGACAAGCTAGGCGAGCTGGCGAGCAAGCACGGCCGTTTGACCCCGCTGCAGGACCATCTGGCCCGCCGCCGTCCGGTCAGCGAGACCACCACTTGAAGCGCACCCCTCTCCGCACCTCCCGCAAGGTGCCCTCAATCGTGGAGTTCTGCACGGACCCCCAGTTGCTCGGGCTCACGCTCTCGCCCGCGCAGGAAACCTTGCTGCGCGCTGTGCACGGCCTGCCGCTGAGCCCTGAGCAGCAGGACCTTTACGTGCAGTGCACCGGGCGCCAGACTTACACGCTGGGGCGCCCTGTGCCCGAGGTGACGGTGATCGCGGGCGCCCGTTCCGGGAAGGACTCGCGCATCCTCGTCCCGCTGTTGCTCTGGGAAGCCATCTTCGGCGGCCACGAGGCCCACCTGCACGTGGGCGAGCGCGGCGTCATTCCACTCGTGGCGCAGGATCAACGCGCCACCCGTGTCGCCTTCGGCTACGTGCGCGACTACCTGCTGAACTCCTCGGTGCTCAAGTCGCTCGTGGCCGAGCAACTGAGCCAGGAGATCACGCTGACCAACGGGCTGAGCCTCTCTTGCTTCCCCTGCACCCTCGCCTCGCTACGTGGCTGGTCCGTGCCCGCCGCCGGCCTCGACGAGGTGGCCTTCTACCGCATCGAGGGCCAGGCCGACTCGGACGCGGAAATCCAGACCTCCATCAAGCGCGGCATGGTGGGCTTCCCTGTGCCTCGTCTTGTCAAGGTCAGCACGCCCTACGTGAAATCGGGCGTGCTCCATGATGACTTCACCCGCGGGTGGGGCCACGAGGACCAGGACCTCTTGGTCTGGCGTGCAGCTACGACGTTGATGAACCCGTCGATCAGCGAGGCCCGTCTAGCGCGCGAACGCCGCCGCGATCCCGAGCGCGCCCGCCGCGAGTACGATGCGTTTTTTGTCGAGGCGATCGACGCCTTCTTGCCGGGTGCCTGGGTGGATGCGGCCGTGATCAACGGACGCTTCGAGCTGCCCCCGCGCCCCGGCAGCTTCTACGTGGCCGCCGTTGATCCCTCAGGCGGCGGCCAGGCCGCCTTCACGCTCGGCATCGTCCACCTAGAGGGCAACCCTGGCGACCCGGTGCACGTGGTCTTGGACGTGCTCAAGAGTTGGCAAAGCCGCCGCACCGGTACCGTCGATTTGGAGAGCGTCGTCCGCGAGTGTGCTAGCCTCATCAAGGCGTATGGCGGCACGACGGTGGTGGGCGACGCGTATGCCAAGCAGTGGGTGATCCAGGCCTTCGCCCGCCAGGGCATCACCTACTTGGCCGCGCGGGCGAAGGCCGAGTGCTACCTGGAGATCGAGCCCCGCTTCGCCCAGGGCCTCGTGGAACTGCTCGACCACCCTCATCTCATCCGCGAGCTGAAGCTGCTAGAAAGGCAGTCGCGCCCCGGCGGCAAGGTGCGCGTGGATCACCCGCGGGGCGCCAATGATGATCATGCCAACGTCTTGGCCGTCGCCGCCGACGCGGCGCTGGGCGCCCTGCCGGACGCGGCAGGCGTGGACTTGGAGCCCTCTCTCGAGGAGAAGCGCGCGCTGGCGGCGCTGGGTTTTCGGTTCCCCGACGACAACGTCGTTTACGATGACGACCTAGGGCTGTGGATGGATGACCCCAATTATCCGAAGTGGTGACCATCCCAACAGGAGTAAACGGCAGATGAATGTGGGCCGGAAGTCGGGCCTACTCCCCTGGGCCGGTGGTCGGGCGGTCGCCGGACCGGAGGGCGGCTGGCGCTCCATCCCCGCAGATGGGCGCGCCCAGCTGCACGCGGCGTTCCCCTGGCTACACCGGTACACAGATGATGTTGAGCGCACGGGCCAGCTGCTCGCGGCCGAGGAAATCGGCGACCGATGGTGACCCTCGCGCAACTCGAGGAGACCCTGTCCGCGCCCCTCCGCCACAGGCTGAAGTCGGGCGGCGTGTTGTTCCTCCTCCGGGACGAGCCCCCGCCCCGCGGCGTAGTCGCTCGCTATCTACGCACCGAACGCGTCATTGTCGTATGGGCCGCGCGGCTGGCCGAGCTCTCGCTGCCGGTGCTGCGCGAGGCCCTCCTGCGCGAAGTCGGCCAGGCGCTGAACCCATCCGGCAACGGCAATCCGCGGTGGGGCCAGTAGAGCACGTGGTTGGACGCCCCAGATACGCTCCGCGACTGGCAACCATAAACGAGGAGGAGGACCGTGACCCATGAGCCCGGCACCGGCCGACTGCGGGTGCGGCCGAGCGGACGAGCACACGAGGGGATCGGTTCTCAGTAAAGTCGGCGAGATCACTCGAAGCGACCTGCCGAACTGAGCGGCTGCCGCCCCTCGTAACGGCCCTGAGAGCCGGCGAGGCGCGGAAAGCCGTCCTGCTGACTGAGCGCAAGGGCTTGGCCCAGTTCGCCACCGTCGCCTCCCTTGATCGGAGGCGCATGGAACGGGACCTGGCCGCACTAGCTGCCGATGCCCGCGAGTTCCTTGGCCGGCATCCGTGCGAGGCCCCCGGGTGTTCCAAACACTGCTCGTCGATCGGCTCGATTGCGCACCCTTCCGGCCCGGCGCCGCGATCGGCTATCGATTTGCGGGCGCCATACCGTACGGGGGCTGCTCGCGGGAGAAACCTATTCCATCAATAGTGGTGGCCCCAACGGGATTCGAATCCTGTACCATTCGATCGCTCGAAGTCGGCGGTCTCACTGGGAGCGCCACTCGAACTCCGTGCGCTCCAGCACCGAACACGGAGCCGCGCCCCAGTGGGCCCGACCGTGGTGGAATGTCCTGTGGGGATTGCGCGCTAAGCGCCAGTACAGGGTGCGACGAGACACCACGGCGCCGCCGGCCGAACGAAGGAGGCGCGATGCCTGAGACTGCGCACGCGTTGTACGTCGGCATTGATTGGGGCACCGTCACTCACCAGGTCGCCGTGCTCGACGCCCAGCGAGTGCTACTGGGCGAACGCGCCATTGCCCATGAGGCCGTGGCGCTCCACGGCCTCACCGAGTGGTTGACACAGCTCGCGCACGGGGAGCCCGCCCGCGTCGCCGTCGCGCTGGAGGTGCCGCGGGGCGCGGTGGTGGACACGCTGCTCGAGCGCGGCTTCCACGTCTTCGCGCTCAACCCCAAGCAGCTCGACCGCTTCCGCGACCGCTACACGGTCGCAGGCGCCAAAGATGATCGTCGGGATGCGTTCGTGCTGGCCACCGCCCTCGCGACCGACCAGCCGGCCTTCCGGGCGCTCGCGCGCGAGGATCCCCTGCTCATTGAGCTGCGGGAGTGGTCGCGGGTGGAGGATGAGCTGCGCGAGGAGTGGGGGCGCCTCGCCAGTCGGCTGCGCGAGCAACTCCACCGGTTTTATCCGTAGGCACTCGCCCTCTGCCCCGCCGCCGACGAAGCGTGGTTTTGGGCGCTCGTGGGGCTCGCCCCCACGCCCACCGCGGCCCTCCGGCTCCCCCACGCCGCCGTGGTGACGCTCCTGCGCGCGCTTCGCATCCGCCGGCTGACCGCCGACCAGGTGCTCGCGGCGCTCCAGAGCCCTCCACTCCGGGTGGCGCCCGGCACGGTGAAGGCGGCGAGCGCCCACGTGGCGCTGCTCATCCCACGTCTCGAACTCGTCGACCGTCAGCGCCGCGACTGCGCGCGGCGCATCGAACGCCTGCTGGACGCCCTGGCCACCACGGGGGAGCATCAGGGGCATCGTGACGTGACGATCCTCCGGTCCTTGCCAGGCGTCGGGAGAGTCGTCGCCGCCACGATGCTGGCCGAGGCCTCGCGGCTCTTGGCCGCCCGAGATTATCACGGGCTGCGCACTCAGGCCGGCGTCGCGCCGGTCACGCGCCAGAGTGGCAAACGTCTCCTCGTCGGCATGCGCTATGCCTGCAATCCGCGCCTCCGAAACGCGCTCTACTATTGGGGCTTCATCAGCGTGCGGTACGACGAGCACAGCCGCCAGCATTACCAGCTCCTCCGCGGGCGCGGCCACACTCACGGCCGGGCGCTCCGAGGCGTTGTGGATCGTCTCCTCACCGTCCTCATGGCCATGCTCGCCGCGCAGACCACGTACGACCCTGCCCGTCGCTCCGCGATGCTCGCCCTCGCGCCGTGAGGGCTGGACTACCGGTGGGGAATCCGTGTTTCAGCTACGACTACGTTTTCGCCATATCTGATCGTAAGTTGCCGTGCGCTCCACCCTCATGGGACCGGCACGATTAAAACACGCAGGGGCATTGAGGCGCGGCCGAAGTCAGTCCGTCGTGCCCGCCCGCTGAGTGGGTCACCCTGCGTCCTGCTCATGGTGGGTTGATCCCCTTCCGCTGTCCTGCTAGCCGCGACCGCGCGGTATCGATCTGGCCCATCCCACAGGGAGAGCCCGTAGGCCGCCCGTGGAGTAGTCGGATTCGGTCCTCCGCCTCGGTGATCGGCGAACCGCCGTGTATCATGGCCCGGGCGAACTCGAGCATCGGATAGCCGTTGCGGGCCTCTTCCTGGAATCGCTTCGCAAAGCCGCCGTTCCGGATGTCGTCGAACACTTTGCGGAAACTCTCCGCCATCCCGATCCATCTCGAGCGAGCGGGTGACGCCGCTGTTCGCCCTCGATCCGTCTCATGGTTACCCCCTCACGGACAGCAAGAGCCGACCACACGCGATCCCGACGAACCACAGGCACAGACAAATAACTGTCGTCGTGAAGATATTGATCCCTTGGTCAGCCGCAGGGGCCGGCCGGAGCACGGTACCGGGAACGCCTGCGGTCTGCGCGTTGGTGATCAGCACCAACGTGATCCAGTACGCAGTGTCGGGGTCGACGAGCATCGTCGTCGCGCACCTCGCGTGCTACCTGGTGTGGAGGCAGGAGTCGGAGGCGGCGCGGCTGCGCGGGGAGAGCTGAGCCCACGCCTCTGAGCTGATCCGGCCCCACGCCCGCGCCATCCCGAAGCCCACCGCCGCCGCCGACCTCACGCGCGCGATGATGGGCGCGGAGCGCGCAGGGATCCTGCCGAAGTTGGGCATCAACCGGTGAACTAACGGTGTAGCGGGAAGAAGGCCCATCCCGGGACTGATCTCTGGTAGACTCGCGCCTGCCACGGAGGGGCGCGCGCCCCAAGTCGTCAGACCTCGGAGGCGGCAATGAAAGATTTCCCGGAAGACATCTACACTGAACCCGAACCGAATGTCGATACGCTCGCCAGTTTGGGACCGCTAACCGGGATGGCTGGCATCTGGACCGGCGCGCGTGGGCTCGACGTCAATCCAAAACCCACCGGTCCAGAAAAGCAGGCATTCGTCGAACACATCGAACTCCAGCCCATCGACGCGCAGACCAACGGACCGCAATTGTTCTATGGATTGCGTTACCACACGCGCATCGTCAAACCGGACGACGTCGAGACCCTTCATGATCAGGTCGGCTATTGGCTATGGGAGCCAGCCACCGGTGCAGTGATCCAGACGCTTTCAATACCACGCGGCCAAACAGTAATGGCTGTTGGCCGCGCTGCGGCCGACGCCAAATCATTCTGCCTCGAAGCGGTCCGTGGTTCCGAGACGAATGGGATTATTTCAAACCCATTTCTCGAATACGCGTTCCGGACCGTGAGTTACACCATCACCGTATCGATCCATGCCGACGGAACTTGGTCCTACGAGCAGAACGCGATTTTGGTAATCCCAGGACAGGTGGAGCCGTTCCACCACACGGATCGCAACACGCTCAGAAAGATCCGTGAGCCCACACCAAATCCGACGGCGCAAGCGGCGGCTATCGTCCGTGGCAAGCTACGAAGTGAGCCCGACAAGTAGCGGCTCGCAGCGCCTCGGGACGCTTGCGCTGGAAGTGAACATGGCGCGAGTGGACGCGCTGGCGACGAAAGGAGCTGCATGAACGACCCCGACGGACTGCTACGCGGCATCCGCGAGAAGATCCTCTCAGGCGTCCTCCCGAAGCAGGACTGCCGCATGACGTGGTACGGGGGCGGCACCGGCGGCATCTGCGTGGCGTGCGAGCTGCCCATCGCCCCCGACGATGTGGAGGTCGAATGCGACCTCCCGAATGGGGGTACGATCCGCCTCCATCGGCGGTGCTACGACATCTGGGCGGCGGAGTGGCCCAGTTGCGAGGCAGGATGACGCCCGCGAACGGGCCCGCGTAGATCCTTCCCGGCTCGGCAAATAGTACAGAGTAGTAATCGGACTGCTACGCTTCGGCTCCCGCTGATCTTGGCCGATCTCGCTGCAGCTGGACCGGCATGACGGTTGCAGTCCTCGCGGCCATCTCGCAGGTCAGGAGCCACTGCCATGCCCTTGACGGTCGTCGTCGTCGATGACGATCCCGACTACCGCCTGATCGTCCGCGCTCTCCTGAGACCGCTGTCCGCCACCATGATCGTCGTCGGTGAGGCGGCCGATGGTGACGAGGCCCTCGCGGTCGTGCGCCGCGAGCGGCCCGACATCGTCATCACGGACCTGATAATGCCCCGCATGAACGGCGTCGAGTTGACGAGGCGCATCCGGCAGGAACTGCCAGAGACAAAGGTGGTCCTGATGAGTTCCCACACCGAAGACGCCTACCGGCTGATGGCGTCCGACAGCGGCGCGGATGTCTTCGTGAGCAAGAGGATGTTCAACGACACGCTGGTACCCGCGATCCGCGACCTCATCCGGCGGCGGTTCTCCGGTGGAAGCGGCCCGCCGACGATCGGCGGATCATCGGCCTCAGCGCAAGCGTGAGCGCGGCCTTCGACAACCACGCGCTGGCCGCGCTGCGCGCGCACCCGGGCGCCTGGCACTGTCTGCCGTGCTGGGCCCGCGCGGCCGGATTGAGCGCGCCCGAAGACATGGGACGGTTCCGGGTGCTCGCCCGCCGGCTTCGCTTCTCCCGCGATCACGAGCTCACCCGCGCCGGCTCCTGTGACCGATGCGGGACGGTGGTCAAGGACGACGTGCTGGTGCGCGAGGGGGTCGGCGCCCGGTGAGTAACGGCGGCGCCGAAGCGATGACCTCTCAAGGTCCGGCAACGGGCGCGCCGGGTGGAGGAGCGTGGCTGGGGCCCCGCCCGGTGCACCGCACGCCAACTCGGCCGCACTGGCATCGACCGGGGAAGAACGGCTGGCGGTGCTCGATTGTGGCGAGCACGAGCGAGATCGCCCTGGCGGTGGCCTTGATGCGGGCGGCCGCGATGCACTCCGCGCAGTACGCCGTGCCTGCGTGCTCCCTCAACCACTGGCGCACGCGGCTCTCCAACGTGGGGTCAGACATCTGCGACCACGCTCCGGATCAGACCCTTCGGCTGCAGGCGGCTACGGCCGCCGTACCTGATGGCGTTCTTCCTGCCAGAGCTGCTCGCACCGATCATGGAACGTGAACACGCGGCCATCGGGGTACTGGAACGCGAACGAGCCCTCGGCGTCGCTCGGGATGAGCTCGCCGCAGACCGAGCAGAGTCGGCCCCGGCCGCCGTTGATCATGATCGCCTCGAAGCCCTCCGGCTTGGGCACTGGGATCGCTCCCGACATCACGCGGGGGAGCGAGAAGGTGCGGAACGCCTCGCGCAGCTTCTCGCGGACCTGATCGTCGGTCACCCATCATCTCCTACAGGGCCGCTCTCGATGCGCTCGGCGGTCCAACGTCCTCCCTGCGACGTCACAGTGACCGTGAGCGCTTCACCGACGACGAGGTGCTCCACCTTCATACCCGGCGGTAACATGATGTTGGGGGGGCCGGTCAGCACGATGAAAGCATCGCGGATCTCGACGAGCGTGCCGCTGATGGTCGTGCTCATCGCCGCGCGCCCTCCTACCTGCCTCTTCGGACCCTACCATGTTGCGCGCCCGACATCGTCACGGGAACATCTCGAAAGTAGAGTAAGATCCGATGAACGACATCGGGGCAAACGATGAGAGGTGGGCTCGCGCTGCATGGAGATCAGCGCGGATGCTGCGGCGGGCGGACTCTACTTCTTCGCGATGGTCGCCTACCTCGCGCGACGCGGAGGCTTCTTGACTGGTGGCTTCTTCTTGGGGGGCGCGTCGGAGGGCGTCGAGGCGATGCGGACCGCCTCGGCGGCCCGGCGGCGTGCGGCCTGGAGCTTCTGAGACAAGGTCTCCACCACCGATGGCCCTTTTGCCGAGACAACGGAGCAGTTGGGTGGATTCTTCCTCATCGAGGCCAAGGACATGGACGAGGCCCGCGCGGTGGCCGCGAGGTTCCCGCCGGCGCGCGTCGGGGTGATCGAGATCCGGCCGGTCCAGGAGCTGAAGCACTCTCGTGATCGACGCGGTCTACCGCGCTGAATCGCGCTGCGTCCTCGCCACGCTCATCCGTCTGCTCAGCGGCTTTGAACTCGCAGAGGAGGCGCCGCACGAAGCCTTCGCCGCGGCGGTCGAGCAACACTACGATTCCCGGGTGAAGTCTGGGAAACGAATGGGGTTAGCGGCTCCTGCATCCGCCAACCTCTCGTCGTTCATGATTGCGGGGCCCGCGATCACTGAAATCGACTCGCCTCGTCTTCGAGGTGGACGTTGTATGCCGGGTCCCAGAGTAATCCCACAGACGCCGAGATCTTGGAATTGGCCGGGAACTAGCCTGAGAATGTCATGGGAATCTGGGAATCGGACCGGGTGTCCTCGACACAGGTGCCGGTTGACCGGGCCGGATCTTGCGCGATCCCCGCCCGATCCTAGCGATCCGATGGACCCTCCTGGGGCCGCGGCCGGCCAAACGGAGACGGCGTGTTGAGGACTTGGCGCACCCGGTCGATGAGGGTCTCTGCTGTGAATGGCTTCGCGATGAAGGCGTAGCCTGAGGCCGACACCTCCGAAAGCGTATAGGCAGACATGAGGAGTACCTTGGCCGAAGGACTGAGCGCCTGGAGTCGACGCGCCAACTCCGTCCCCTTCATCAGCGGCATCACGACATCGGCGAGCAATAGGTGAATCGGCTGCTGGCTGGCGATCCGCAGCGCGTGCTGGGGATCGCGGGTGTCGAGGACCCGGTACCCCTGCCCGTCGAGGGCGCCCCGCACGAAGGAGCGGACGTCATCTTCATCGTCCACGACGAGAATCGTCGACACGAGCCCCCCCTGTGCCGCGCGGTCTTCTACCGTCAATCAGCCGGAAGGACACCAGCCCGACCCGTGACGACGCTCGAAGCCGACGACACTACGAGGATCCACCCGGCTGCAGAACCCCGGCCACCTCTCGGAGCAGATCCCCGGCCGCGAACGGCTTGGCGACGACGAACTTCACGCCATGCTCCGCGATCTTCTCCGGTTCCAGCTGATTGCCGAATCCGGTGATCAAGCCAATGGCCACTTCGGGGAATCGTTCCCGGCACGCCGCCGCGACCTCCCAGCCCGACATCCCCGGCATGGCCAGATCGGTCAGGACAAGATCGACCGGCTCCGTCTCGCACCGCGCGAGCGCGGTGGCTCCGTTGGCCGCCGCGACCACCTGGCAACCGAACTCGCTCAACACCTCGCTCAGTGACTGGAGGATCTCGGCGTTGTCCTCCACGAGCAGGACCCGTTTCCCGGCCGGCAGGCAAGGCGCCGCGGCCGCGCCCGGCTCGGCCGGCAGGGCGGAGGGGATCGGGAGGCGCACCGTGAACGCCGTGCCGGTACCGAGGGTGCTCTCCACTGCGATCTCGCCGCCATGACGGGCCACGATGCCCCAGACCACGGCCAGCCCGAGGCCGTTCCCCTGCACGCCCTTGGTGGTGAAGAAGGGCTCGAAGACGCGCCGCCGTGTCTCCTCCGACATCCCGCAGCCGGTGTCGGCGGCGCGGATCACGACACGATCGTCGTCCGCCGCCAGGTTGAACGCAACGCGTCCCCCCGCCGGCATCGCTTCGAGCGCATTGTTGAGCAGGTTGAGGAAGGCCTCGCGCAGCTCCTCCGCCGCGCCGGCCACCAGCGGCACCGCCTCCCCCTCGACCCGCACGTCGTAGGTCACACCGCGGCTCTGCGCCTGGTCCCGCCAGCGCGGCCGGGACAGCTCGACGACTTCCCGGAGGAGGGTCCGGACGTTCACCCGCGCGAAGGGCCGGATGCTGCGCGTACGGGTGAACTCCTGGATCCGCCGGACGGTTTGCGCCCCGTCTTCGGCGGCCTGCCGGATGATGGCGAGGCTCTCGGCGACCTCGGGCGCCTGCTGGCGCGCCAGGAGCAGCTCGGCCCGTAGCATCACCACCGCCAGGAGGTTGTTGAAGTCGTGGGCGACGCCCGCCGCCATCTCGCCGAGGGCCCGCAGCCGCTCCACCTGCACGAGCTGGTCTTGGGACTTCTTGACGCCCTCCAGAGCTCGTTGGAGCTCTGCGTACAGGCGCGCGTTCTCGACCGCGATGCCCGCTTGTGCGGCGAACGTGGTGGCGATCGCGAGGTCATCCGGCGAAAAGGCCGGCACCCGTCTCGTCAGGGCACTCAGGACGCCGACCACCCGATCACTCGCGCGGACGGGGACGCTCAGCCAGGCGCGGAGCCCGAGACATCGCGCCGCCTCCTGCTGCGAGCGGCTAAGGCGTTCGTGGTTGCCCAGCTCAGGGATCGCCACGGCGTCTCCCGTGACCGCCACACGGCCGGCGGGGCCGTCGTCGGTCGCGAGCTCAGCCGGCAGTACGGCCTCAACGGACTGCCCCCAAGCGGTCTCCTGCCGGAGCGTGGTGCCCTCGAGCAGGTGGAAGGCGACGCCGTCCGCCTGCAGGAGGGTCCCAAAAAGCTCGGCGATCCGACGCTGGACGGTCTCCGGCGGCCACAGATAGGTGACTCGCTGGCTCACGTCGACCAGCGCCTCCAGGCGCTGGTGGCGGCTCGTCAACTCCCGAAAGAGGTCGCTGTTGGCGAGGGCCACCGCCGCCTGGGAGGCCAGGGAGGCCGCCAGATTCCGGAACGGCGCGGGATAGGGCAGGGTCCCCCGTTCGATCTCGGCGATCGAGGGGAAGGGCCGGCCACTCTCGCGTTTGCAGTTGATCAGCTCGAGCACGCCGATGACGTCCCCGCTGGGGGTCTTCATCGGGACGACCAGCATGGACTTCGTGCGGTACGCGGCGCGGGCGTCGAACTCCGGGTTGAAGCGGTACGAGCAACCCGCGGCAAGCATGTAGGCGTCGTCCACGTCGAGCATCTCCCCCGACAGGGCCACGTGACCGGCCAGGCTCTCCCGGGTCAGCGGGAGCGTGACGGCGCCGAACCCGACGGGCACGCTCTCGTTGTGTGCGAGCTCGAACCGCAGGTGGCGGGACCCGTCGCCCCGCGTCTCGATGAGGTAGATCGAGCCGGCGTCGCTCCGCGTGATCGTCCGGGCCGTGGTGAGGATGAGGTCGAGGAGCCGCGTGGTGTCGCGCTCGGCCGAGAGCCGCACGCCAATGGCGTTGAGCTCCTCGAGTTGGCGCGCGGTCTCCTGTGCCTCGCGGGTGAGCCGCGCCTGTGCGCACGCCGCCCGCAGGACGCTGGCCAGGGTCACCGGGGCGACCGGCTCCGTGAGGTACACGCAGTCGCTGGCGTCGACCGGGGGACACTGCCCCGGCTCCAGGAGCGCCACCACCGGCAACTTCACTCCCAGGACGGCCGCGATGGCCAGCGCGCTCCGCGTATCGTCCGCTGCGTCCATGATCACCACCCCCGCCTCGTCGGAGACGAACTCCGGCGGCCCACCGGGCAGGAGCCGGCGGACCTCGAGGTCGTCGGGCAGCGTGGCTAAGAGATGTTCCCCGGAGAACCCAGCGGGGTACCACACCATTCCCCTTGCGGGCCCGGCACCCTCGCGTCGGTGTATCACGTGGTCGTGCATGATGCGATCTCGTCCTCGGTTGTCGTCCATTTCTTCATCGGTTCACCTCGACCACGGGACCGCACCACCGCGGCCGCCACCGTGAAGCATTTCACGTGACGCACGCCCTGCTCCTCTCACCGCTCAATCATCGCCTTCGCGCGAACGGCGAGACGGCCGCCGCCCGAGTCGAGGAATCGACGCAGCAAGCGCAGTGCCATACGGACAACGCGCGCTAACTCCGCGTGACGATGAGCGGGCGAGGATGTCCACGAATGGACGTGGTTCGCTGACACTCACAACGCGCGGCATACGGAAGGACGAGAACCCAGGGACTCTCTTCTGAATGGCTACTCGTCGACAGCCGATCGGGGGTCATCCCATAGACGAATGGACTAGCGGCGCCGAGGCGCTGCTCGGCGAGAGTTCCTACGGTTAGAAGAGTCGATGCGCATGTTTGTTGATTATCTGCCTGGTACACGCGTCTTAGTTCCCCGATGTGGCGATGGTCGAGACGCTAGGTACCTATCCTCATCACTGGGTCTCGAAGTCATCTCTTTCGATCTCTCGCCGGGCATGCTCAAGGTTGCGATCAGCCAAGACCCTGGTGCGACCTATATTAGACGGGACCTCCGGGACATTCATACGTTCGACGGGTCATACGACGGGATCTGGGCGTGCGAGTGCCTCTATCATCTTACGCAGCACGAGTTCTCCCGATGCATCCGGATACGCCTTAGCCGTGAACGCGGCCATCTTGCACAGCGTGCGCTTTCGGTCGTTGCACGGGCCCGCACTCACCGAAATGGACTCGCCTCACGTTCGCGATAGACGTGATCTGATCACCGAGCCCGTCGCATCTTGTCCGCGCGCCATCCCACTGTCCTCGAGGCATGGGAATCGGCTGGGAATCGATGTGGGAATCTCATGGGAACATGGGAATCGGACTGGGTTTTCCCGAGCGCCGGACCCAGGTGGCTGCGCGTCGTCACATAGGCTGGCCGGTGTGGATGAAGCGGCGCACCACCTCAGCCAACTCGGCGGGGGCGGTCGCGGGGAACATCGTCTCCCCGGACGGAAGCGCATCATGCACCGGCTTCAAGTACCTCATGACTCGGAGCCGGAGGCCGGTCCCGGGCGAGCGGTGGGCCCAATTCCGATCGGTTTTTCCGCTTGACAGAGGTCGGTGCGAACGGTAACCATCTGCCCCTAATGAGATCTCGGCCGAGTGGGTCAGCCCGTGATCGTTGTGCGATTTTCATGAGTCCCACCGCCGAACCTGCGTTCCACCGACCGGCCTTACCAGAGAGGAGGCGCTATGGACTTGACCCGGCGTAACCTACTGAAGGGTGGAATAGCGGCAACGACGGCGGCCGCCACCGTCAGCAGCCCGAGTATATTTGTTCGCCG
>Ga0070699_100001401_pt1 | contig 22167 bp, 22 predicted proteins | sample KBSK1503metaG_FD_65473 | JGI IMG/M metagenome (GOLD analysis project Ga0070699, IMG submission 65473) | Corn, switchgrass and miscanthus rhizosphere microbial communities from Kellogg Biological Station, Michigan, USA - KBS K1-50-3 metaG | ecosystem: Host-associated > Plants > Roots >...
GGCGGCAGGTCGACGACGAGGACGTCGACCGAACGGGCGGCGAGGAGCATCCCGGCGATCGACAGGCCCTCGTCGAGCGTCTCGGGGGTCAGGACGACGAGCCAGTCCAGGCGGACGCCGCGGGCGGCGGCCTCGACCGGGTCCAGCGCCTGGGCGAGGTCCAGCCAGGCGACGATCGCCCCATCGGCCTGGGCCTCGGCGACGAGTCGAAGAGCGAGGGTGGTCGTGCCGGAGCTGGGCGCGCCCTTGAGCGCGACGCTGGCACTGCGCGGCAACCCGCCGGGGCCGACGATCGCGTCGAGGTCCGGGAAGCCGGTCCGGACGATCCGCTCGACGCCAGTTCGCGGCTCGCCCGCGGGAGCGGGAGCGAGCTCGGATGGGTCGTCGGGCGGCTCGACCGGAAACGGCGCGGTGGCCAGCGCCCCGATCACCCGCGGAGCTGCGGCACCCCACCTCGTCTGGAGGGACGCCAGAGCCGCCGAGACATCCGGGGAGAGGCTGGCCATCGGACGGCCAGTATCGAACAAATGTTCGATATCGTCAACCACCTGTGCGCCCGCGCACCACCACTCGCGCGCCCGCCGTAGCCGACCGCGACCCGCCTCGGCGATGATCTGCGAAACGACGGTGGAGCGACGACGCTCGGTCTGGAGAACCTGGTCGCCCGGGACCGAGCAGAGCTACTGGCGAACCCGACCCGTCACCCTGCGAGGTGATGGCGATGAGGGGAGCCAGGCGGTCGAGTGGGCGGCGTCCGGACCGCGCATCCGGGGCCCCGCGTCACGGTCCCGTCCTCCGTTTCCGCCTCGCCTCGCTCGTCGCGGCCCAGATGTTCGACTTCGGCACGTTCACCGTCATGGTCGGCCGGCATGGCGTCGAGAGCGAGGCCAATCCTCTCGTCGCGAACGGGCTCGCGCTGTTCGGGATGCCGGTCGTGGCGATCCTGAAGGCAGCGCTCGTCATCCTCCTCGCCGCGATCGTCGTGCTGCTTGATCACGGCCGAACGACCCGCCTGCGCTCCCCGCGGCTCGCGGCGACGATCGCGGTGCTTGCGGTCCTCGGCGGCCTGATCGGGGGTATCGCGAACGTCCTCGCGACCTGACCGATCGCAGCCCGACGACGGGCTGCGTCACCGCCGCGTCATCACGGCAAGATAGGTTCGGCGATCATGCTCGGCGTGCAAGCCTCGCCGCTCCCGGACCGGCCGATCCTCGTCGTCGACGACGACGCCAAGATCGTCCGGCTCGTCAAGACGTACCTCGAGCGCGAGGGCTACATGGTCGTTACGGCCGCCGACGGGCCGGCGGCCCTCGACGCGATCGAGACGCACGAACCGGCTCTCGTCGTGCTCGACCTGATGCTCCCGGAGCTCGACGGGCGAGCCGTGATCCGGGCCGTCCGGCGCGACGAAGAGGCGGGCGGCACCCCAATCCTCGTCCTCTCGGCCCGCGGCACCACGATCGATCGGATCGCCGGGCTCGAAGACGGCGCCGACGATTACCTGCCGAAGCCGTTCTCGCCGGCCGAGCTCGTCGTCCGGGTGAAGGCGATCCTGCGGCGCGCCGCGGCCGCCACCCCGGCGCAGGCGACGGCGATCACCCCGGCCGCCGGACACGGCGTGATCCGCCACGACGACCTCGTCCTCGACCCGGCGCGCCACGAGGTGACGATCGCGGGCGCCCCGATCCAGCTGACCCACGTCGAATTCCGTCTGCTGCAGACGCTGCTCGAGGCCGACGGGCGCGTCCTCAGCCGCGACCAGCTGCTTGATGCGGTCTATGGCGCCGACCAGTCGGAGGTCCTCGACCGAACGATCGACGTCCACATCCGGCGGCTTCGCGACAAGCTCGGCGACGATCCCGACCGTCCCCGGTACGTCGCCACGGTCCGGGGCGCCGGCTACCGATCCGCGCCCGGCGTCGGCTGATGGGTCAACGCGGGATCGCGACGGGGATCGCCCTGGCCGCGCTGGCGGCCGCGGCGATCGGTCTGGTGATCGTCGTCGGCGGCGTCCTCCTCGTCGGCGGGCAGGTCTTCACCGACCTGATGATGAAGGCAGGCGACTCCGCCGAACACGCCCGGGAGATGTGGGATCACTCGGTTCCTGGCGTGGTCGCTGTGGCGGCCATCGTCGCGGCAATCGCGAGCATCCTCCTGGCGTTGGTCATGGCCAGGATGCTGGCGCGGCCGCTCCGCGAGGTCGGCGCCGCGGCCCGCCGGATCGCCGACGGCGACTACGCCGCTCGGGTGCCGCGCGATGGGCCGGAGGAGATCGCCAGCCTCGCCGATTCGTTCAACCAGATGGCGATGAGCCTCGAGGAGCAGGAACGGATGCGGCGGGACTTCATCGCGAACGCCGCCCACGAGCTGCGAACGCCACTGACGAACCTGCAGGGCTATCTCGAGGCGCTCCGCGACGGCGTCATCACCGCGGACCGGTCGACCTTCGAGTCGCTCCACGAGGAGGTCGACCGGCTCGTCCGGCTCTCGCGGTCGCTGGACGCGCTCGCCGAGGGCGACGCCGCCGTCAGGCCCCCCGCGCTGCAGTCGATCGACCTGGCGGCCGCCGTTCGGTCGGCCGTCGAGCTCGCCCAGCCGGCCCTCGACCGGGCGGGATTGCGGGTCGATCTGACGGTCCCCGACGCCCTGCCCGCGCGCGCCAACCCCGACCACCTCGCCCAGGTCCTCGCGAACCTCCTGTCGAACGCCGTCCGCTACACCCCGACGGGCGGCATGGTCAGCGTTCGGGTCGAGCGCCGCCCAGCCGACCTGCTCGTCTCGATCGCCAACACCTCGGAGCCGATCCCGCCGGCGGATCTCGCCCATGTCTTCGAGCGGTTCTATCGGGTCGAGAAGTCGCGCGACCGCGCCCGTGGCGGCGCCGGGATCGGCCTGGCGATCGTGAAGCAGCTCGTCGAGGCCGCGGGGGGGCGGGTCGGCGCCGAATCGGCCGACGGGTTGACCCGGGTCTGGTTCAGCCTGCCGGCCTGAGGGCGATCGCGGCGCCAGGCTGCGCCGCTCACGGCAGCGCCACGGCCACGAGCCCGAGCGCGATCCCGACGAGCCCGAGCCATTGGTTCGGGCGCAGCCGCTCGCCCCAGATGACCACGGCGACGAGGACCGTGACCACGGGCCCGAACGAGCTGGCGAGCCCGACGATCCACGTCGGTGCCTGCTCGAGGCCGATCGCGAAGGCGACGAAGCCGGCGATGTCGAGCATTCCGCCGGCGACGGCCGCCGCGATCCCGGTGCGCCGCGAGATCGGCCGCCGATTCGCCGCAGTCGACAAGAGCGCCGACGCTCCCGACCAGCGTGTCGTCAGCACGAGGACGAGGACCAGCCACACGGTCGACGCGTTGGCCAGCCTCGACGCGAGGAGCACGGGCAGCCAGCCGGCGCTCCGGATCGGGGCGGCCAGGCCGATGGTGAGGATCGCGAAGCAGGCCATCGCGAAGAGCGCGAACACAACGCCGCGCCCGACGAGCCGCGTCCCCCGCCAGCCGCGATCCGAGACGAGGCCAGTCAGGACGACGCCGCCCGTGGCCAGAGCTGCGCCGATCGCCTGGAGCGGCGCCAGCGTCTCGCCGCGGAGGACGACCGCGAGCACGACGGTGACGCCGCCGTACGCGGCGACGACCGGGCTGACGACCGACACCGGCCCGATCCGCAGCGCGGTAAAGAACGACAGGTAGGCACCGCCGGCGACCACGCCGTTCACGACCGAGGCAAGCAGATCACCCGGCTTCGCCGGGAACGAGGCGCCCCGGATCAGGCACAGCACGACGACCGCAAGGAGGCTCGTGACCTGGACGATCGCCGCCACGCGCACGCTCCCGAAGCGGCGGCCAGCGAGAGCCGCGGAGACGTCGGTGAAGCCCCAGCAGAGCGCGGCGGCAAGCCCGAGGACGAGCCCGATGGACACCGCCGGAGGGTAGCGGGCGCCCGGAAGTCGGAGGGGCCCGTGCTATCCTTCGGGACCGTCGGCCCGTCCGCTACGGCGCGAATCGGGCGCCGGCCGTGGGGATGTAGCTCAGCTGGGAGAGCACCGCGTTCGCATCGCGGGGGTCAGGGGTTCGAGTCCCCTCATCTCCACCACTCCGCCGCGACAGGCCCGTGTCGTGCGCGTAGCCCATCCAGTTGTCACGCCGATTTGACGCGCGCGACGCAGCGAGGTCGTTGCATGGTCAACGATCTTTGGATACGATCGCTCCGCCGAGACGACCCGCCGCCCCATCGGGCGCGTCGTCCACCGGCACGGAGACATTCAGGATCATGGATACGGATCTCGGACTTCTGCTCCTGCGCCTCGGCGTGGGATTGACCTTCGCCGCACACGGGGCTCAGAAGGCGTTCGGCTGGTGGAAGGGCCCCGGTTGGACCGGCTGGCAAGCCGTCGTGGAGCGAATGGGCTTCCGTCCCGTGCGGCTGTTCGCAGCCCTGTCCGTCGGCGCCGAGCTCCTCGGTGGTCTGTCCCTCGCGCTCGGAATCCTGACGCCGTTCGCCGCGACGATCCTCATCGGTCAGGCGGTCGTGATCATCCTCAAGGCCCACCTGCCACGCGGGTTCTGGAACCGGGACAACGGGTTCGAGTTCCCGCTGGCACTCGCGGCTGGCGCAGTGGCGATCGGCCTGACGGGGCCGGGCGCAGTCAGCGTCGACGGCCTCGCCGGGCTGTCGTTCGGCGATGACGTTCGACTCGGACTCGTCCTGGTTGGCATCGTCGGGGGCGCGATCGCCCTGGCCGCGTCGGCCGCCGTCACGAAGCCGTCCGAGGGCGGAACCGCCCCGAGCCGCTGAGGCCGAGATTCAGCCTGCCGACGCCTCCGGGTCCGCCGCAGGAGCATCAAGCGCGCCGTGGAGCTCCAGGGAATGGACCCGGAGCCAGCGTCGCCAGACGAGGTGATCCGGCCGGCGTGACGCGACGAGCGACCAGAAGCGCGGGCCGTGGCCGAAGACGCGAAGGTGGGCGAGCTCGTGGACGACGACCGTCTCGAGCGCTTCGGGCGGCGCGAGCACCAGCCGCCAACTCAGCATGACCCGCCCCTGACGAGAAGCGCTTCCCCATCGGGTGCGAGGGTCGCGGAGCGCGATCGCGACCGGCCGGACGGCGAGGGCTTCGGCGTGATCGCGGACGGCACCGTCGATGGCCAACTCCGCCCCCTCGCGGAACCAGCGCTCCAGGAGGCGGTCAATCCGTTCCCGGTCTCGCGGCGCCAGCGCGACGTGGAGCTCGAAGCCCGTCGGGGTCACGATTCGGGCGACGGTCGATCGAGCGCCCGCGGCCCGCCCGACCCGCAACCGATGGAGCTCGCCGCGGTAGCGGATCGACGCCCCATCGCTCAGGCCGCCCCGCGCGGCGAGCTCGGCGCGCTCGCGGGCCACTCGATCAAGGTGCCGCCGGATCCAGCTCTCGCGATCGCGGAGGAATGCCTCGATGCGCGCCTCGGGGCGGGCCCAGCCGCGGCGGGTCGGTGGCGGAACGGTGACGACGAGACCCAGGTCCGCGTCGATCGTGACCCGGAGATGGCGAGATCGAGCCGAGTGGCGGAGGACGTACTCGAACGGGGCGCTCAGCGCGACCGGCCTTCACGCAACGTCGCGACGGCCTTATCGATCCGTCGCTGCCGGGTCTCGTCCGTCTTTGCGCCGACGACCGGCTCGACCCAGAAGCGCTGCATGCTGAAGGACAGCCCGTCGAACGTCTTCCGGGCCGCCGGCTCGGCGTCGAGGGCCGCCCCGAGGTCGGCCGGCACGTCGACCGTTCGCGGGGCGGTGTCCAAGGCCAGGTCCACCTCGATGGGATCCCCGCCGCGGACGCCGGTGGCGCTGCGAACCGCCTCGCTCACGCCGACCATCGGCTTCCCGTCGACCGTCGCGACGCTGCTGCGGTAGGTGTGGCCGTTGATGCTGACCGCGACCTTCGGCTTCTTGCCGGCATCCAATGCCGACATGACGTCGGCCGGCACGACGAAGCCCGTTGCGGTCTCGTCGCCCTGGAGAAGCGTCGTCCGGAACTTCACGCTCCTAGCCTGACACACCACTAGCCCGAGGCGGGCCTGTCGCGCGTCTACCCTTCGAACGCCGTGACGAATGGCACGGAGACCCACGAGGGCGCGATGACCGTCCAGGCACTTCGCGAGCGCCGGCCGCAGACGCTGGCCGACCTCCTCGCCACCCACGGCAAGGAGATCCAGGCGGTCGCGTGGCTGATCCTGCGGGATCGTCTGCTCGCCGAGGACGTCACGATCGAGACGCTCCTGACCGCGTACGACAAGGCAGCGTCGATCCGTGACGACGCCGCCCTGCGGGCCTGGCTTTTGCGGGTCGCCACGAACCGCGCCCTGAGCATCCGCCGGTCGAGGGCGCGAGTCGTCGACCTGACGCTCGCTCCGGAGTGGGACACCGGCCTCGACTTCGCCGCCCAGGCGACCGACCACGTCGCCCTCCTGTCCGGCGTCGCTCGTCTCCCGCTGCAGATCCGCGCCGCGGTCGTGCTCCGGTACTACGCCGACCTCTCGGTCGACGAGGTCGCGACGACGCTCGGCAAGAGCCCGAACACGATCAAGGCCCAGCTCCAGACGGCGCTCGATCGGTTGCGCTCGTCGCTCATCGAACCATCGGCTCCCGAGGCCGCGGAGGTCAGCCATGCGTGACGAGCTGCTCGAACTCCGCGTGCGGGACGCCCTCCGATCAGCGGCCGCCGGCCTCGATCTCACGATAACGGCCGCCGAGCTCGAGAGACGACGGATCCTCCGCAACCGCCGATCTCGAACCGCAGTGTTGCTGCTCGCCGCAGCGGTCGGGATCGGCTTGGTTGGCGCCGCCGGGTTCGCCGGCGGCTTGTTCAATGGCCTGCGTCTGCCGGCCGTCCTCCCCTTGCCATCGGACCGGGCGGTCGGTCCGTCCGCTGTCCCTTCGTCGGCGGATCATGCTGTCAAGGCCCTCCCCGACCTGGCGGACCTGATCTCGGACCACAACCCCGACCGGGTCGTCCTCGCCCAGGCCAATGGCCCCGCGTCTGGCTCGACCGTCCCGCCCGCCTCGACCCACCTCCACGCGCCGTTCGTCGATCTCGGCCCACTCCCGGGTCCGGCCGAGTACGAGATGACGATGGCGTGCCTCACCGACGGGTTCGTCGGCTTAGCCTTCGGTCCGCCCGCCGTGCGCCAGCCGCTCGAGACGGGCCGCTGCGACGGCTCGACCTGGACCCAGACGATCCACGCTTCACAGCCCGTCTCGCTCCAGTTCGTCGCTACTGCACAGGCGAGCTGGCGGATCGTCGTCCGTCGGGCGGACGCGCCGTTCGCGACCGCGGCGGGCGAACCGACCGTTCCGACTCCGGGGCCACGCGAGGAGACGCTCATCCGTGCCGCAGCCCCGGCGCTTCAGGGGACGCCGTCTCCGAGCGGGGCGGCGGCACTGGTCCAGGTCGGCGAGCTCGCCCAGCGCGAGGCGTACGTCTTTCGCGTGTCCTGCACCGATCAACCGTTCGTCGAGTACCTGGTCGGAGACGACTCGGCCGGAAGCCTGTCGGCGCTCACGGAGACGCGGATCGCGTGTGACGGCACGGTTCGCGAGGATCGCATCGGCATCACCGAGCCGGCCGGCGCCAGGGTCTACGTGGCGGCGGCACCGGGTGCCCGCTGGCAGCTGCTCGTCACCGCGCCGCCCCCGCCGGCCCCGCCGCCGAGCCCGACGCCCGAGCCGAGCTGACGCTCGCTGCGACGCGTTCGGCTCAGGCCTGGGCGATCACCCCGACCGAGATCCGGAAGCCGGCCCGTCGCTGGAGCGGCGGCATCAGCGTGCCCTGGCCGACCGGGGCATCGCCCGGGAACCAGCGCAGCCACTCTTCGTTGAAGCCGTCGAACTCGCCTGCGTCGCGCAGCGACCAGTTCGCCCAGACGACCTTGTCGAGCGAGCTGCCGACCTCCTCGAGGCGGGCCTTCAGGTTGTTCATGCACTGCCGGGTCTGGTCCTTGATCTGGCCGCTCATCACCTGGCCGGTCTTCGGATCGACAGGACCGACAGACGAGAGGTAGACCATTCCGCCGGCGACGACCGCCTTGCCGAGGCCGATCGTGAGCGGCGCGAGGTCGGCCTCCGACTGGCCACCGGCACCCCAGCGGCCCTTCAGCGGGACCACGGAGCGAGGCGCGTTCGGGTCCTCGGGCGGGATCCCGAACTCGCCCGGTGGCAGCTTGACGCCGGCCTTCTGGAACTGGCCCATGAACGTCGGGCGGATGCCGGTCGGCCGCAGGTCACCCTCGATCTTGCCCTCGCGGACGCCGGTCTGCTCGAACGCGAAGATGTCCTGGGTCAGGATCTCGTCGTCCTCGATCCCGTAGATCTCGGTGATGTTGACGACCTTGCGGGTGCCGTCCTGCAGGCGGGCGGTGTGGACGATGAGGTCGACGGCCGACGCGATCTGCTCGCGGATCGCACGCAGCGGCAGCTGGTAGCCCGTCATCAGGACCATCGTCTCGAGACGGCGGAGCATGTCCTTGGGGCTGTTGGCGTGACCGGTCGACAGCGAGCCGTCGTGGCCGGTGGTCATCGCTTGGAGCATGTCCAGCGCCTCGCCGGCGCGGCACTCCCCGACGATGATCCGGTCGGGCCGCATGTGCATCGCGTTCTTCAGCAGGTGGCGGATCGTGATCTCGCCCTCGCCCTCGAGGTTCGGCGGGCGCGACTCGAGGGTGATGACGTGCTCCTGGCGGAGCTGCAGCTCGGCCGCGTCCTCGATCGTCACGATCCGCTCGTCGTTCGGGATGAACGACGAGAGAACGTTGAGGGTTGTCGTCTTGCCGGAACCCGTGCCGCCCGACACGAACAGGTTGAGGCGGGCCTCGATGCACGCCCGCATGAACTCGAACATCTCGGGCGTCGCCGTCCCGAACCGGACGAGGTCGTCGACCGTGTACGGCTTGGCGGAGAACTTCCGGACGGTGATGACGGGGCCGATGAGCGACAGCGGCTCGACGATCGCGTTGACGCGCGAGCCGTCCGGGAGTCGAGCGTCGACGCGCGGGCTCATCTCGTCGATCCGCCGGCCCATCGGGGTGATGATCCGATCGATCACCCGCATGACGTGCTCGTCGTTGAGGAAGGCGGTCTCGACCTTCTCGATCTTGCCGTTCCGCTCGATGTAGATGTTCGTCGGGCCGTTGACCATCACCTCGGTGATCGTCTCGTCGTGGAGGAGCGGCTCCAGCGGCCCAAAACCCGTTACATCGTTCGACATCTCGTCGATCAGCCGGGTCCGCTCGTCGCGCGTGACGGCGAAGCCCTCGGCGTCGATCGTCCGGTCGACGATGCCCTCGATCTTCTGGCGAACCTCCGCCGGCTTCGCGTCGAGGAGCGTGTCGAAGGCGTTGATGACCTGACCCTGGAGCTTCATCCGGATCTCGCGGATGAGCTCGTCACGGGTCGGGCCGCGCTGGCCGGCCCCGGGATGGAGCCGAGGCTCCTGCCGAGGCGGCGCCGCTGGCGGTGGCTTCGGCGTCGGGGCCATGACCGGCACCATCTGGCGCACGACCTGGCCTTCGGCTACCTGCTGCGCCAGCTCGGCTGCTTGCTGCGCCCGCTCCACCCGTCGGAGCAGCGACATGAGCGACCTCCAATGGGATCTGTGAATGAGGACCTGGTGAGGATAGCGCGAAGGTCCTAGTACCTCGTTGCAGCCGGTCACCGTTCACGCACGATGACCGCGGTTGCTGGTGCGCGCACGCCGTCACCCGGACATCGGCGCTCTTCAGCAATCCGCACCGCTGTCGAGCGGACTGGCGGTAGCCGATCGATGGCAGCTGCATGTCATCCGCATGCCCGGGCCCAGGGGATCCTCGGGCGTCCGTCTCGACGTTCCGATCCCCTCGACGCGTTCACGTTCGGGACGTTTGTCTCCGGAAATGCCGTTGCGCGCGGACACCGAGCGGCGCAATTCCGGTTGACTCTCCGGTTGACTGGATGCACCACTCGCGAGACCATTTCGGGTCTAGCGGCTTCGAGGCGTGACGCACGCCAACGACCGAGCGCATGGCGCCTGCCGCGGGGGAGTACGGCACACTACCCGGCCATCGGCATTGCCACGCCTCCGAACAGGAGGGTCGTATGGCATCTGCGCGAATTTTTCGATTGGCGCCCGTGTTGCTCTTCGCAGCATCGGTGGCGCTCGCTCCGTCCGTCGCAGCTTCATCCGGGCCCGCGGTTCGGGGTGGCGGCGTCGTCGACGGAGACCCTGGGACCACCTCCCAGCTCGGGTTCACAGCCACGAGTTCCGGTGGCTCGTTCCTCTGTGTCATGGCCGGTCGCTCAGGCAAGTTCCGCTTCGGGCCGTGGGACAACATCCAGCAGATGCACGTGCAAGGGCGGGTGACGCCCGGCTCGCTCAGCATCTCGGGTGGCGTCGCGACCTTCAGTGGCACGGCGACGATCCACGTCGTCGGCACGACATCGACCGGCCGCCTGGACATGACCCTGACTGGGGTTCCGTTCACGTCGACACAGACTGCCGGTGGTGCCGGCGTTGCCTGGCATCGGCTCGACGTTTCAGGGGTCGGCACGTTCGGTCCGGCCCTGATGAAGTCAGGCCACATCACGATCTGGCCATGACGCGGTCGACGCCGCGCGGAGCCGTTCTTGCTCTCCCACCGAAAGGAGCACACGAGTGAACATCAAGAGACTGGCCCTGGTCGGCGTGCCCATCCTGGCGCTCGCCGCGGTGCTGCCGCTGTCGGCGACGGCCGGCGGAGCCCAGCACGTCCAATGGGACATCATCAGTCTCGCAGGCGGGGCACCCCCGGGGCCCATCAGTGCGGGGGGCCATGCGTCCGCCATGGCGCCTGGCGGCGACATGATCACGCTCACCGGAGAAGGCACGTTCGTCGCGCCGGGCAGCAGTGGGGGCTCCAGCGCGGTAACCGGAGGAGGCACGTGGGAGACATCCTCCGGAAGCGGAACCTTCGACGTTACGGGGCTGGTCAGTTGGGCACCTGCCAACCACCAGAGCGCCACCCCGGCGTTCACCGACAACATCGGCGACCTCAGCGCGCGCACCAACGGAACCGCGGTCCTCAGGGTCCGATTCTCTGATGGGCAATCCGGAGTGCTCACCGTCGGATGTCATGGGCCCGGTGCCCCTCCTGGGATCATCGAGGGCATCGCCACCACGAAGGGCTTCAAGACGTACTACGAGACCGAGGAACCCGAGCCCGGAGTCGACGCGAACCGGACGCTCTTCCACATCCTCAAGTAGCAGACGGGTGCGCGAGGAGCGAAGCGCCGGGCGCCTCGCTCCTCGCCTAACACCCCACAGAGGGGCTCGCAGGGGCTGGATGAAGCCCGAACTCGATCGCTTCCGCACCAACGCCCATTTCGAGCCGACCGGTTCGACGAGGGCGATTTCTCGCCGCCAATTCCTGACCGCTGCCACGGCCAGTGGCGCCTTGCTCGTCCTTTCCGGAGTGCCGGAGGCAGCAGCCGCGGCACTCCGCACCCGAGCGCCGTCGAAGCCAGACAGCATTGCGCTCATCTGGAACCAGGCGTTCCTCCAGAGCGTGCGCGAATCGAAGCTCGGCCCGCCCATGGTGGCTCGCGCCCTTGCGATCGCCCACACGTGCATCTACGACGCGTGGGCTGCGTATGACCATCGAGCCCTCGGGACGCGGCTGGGCGGCTCGCTGCGCCGTCCGCCCGACGAGCGCAAGCTCTCGAATCGGGTCCAAGCCATCAGCTTTGCTGCTTACCGCGCGGCGACGGACCTGTTTCCCGGGAGCACCGCCGCCATCTTCGATCCGCTGATGGCAAGCCTTGGGTTCGACCACACGGATCGCTCGACGGATCCCTCGACGCCAACCGGAATCGGCAACGTGGCCGCCAGGGCTGTCCTCGAGGATCACCATGCCGACGGCGCGAACCAGCTCGGCGACGCCCCCGGTGGCAAACCGGGCGTCGCGTATTCCGACTACACGGGGTACGTGCCGAAGAACGACCCGATGGACATCCGCATTCCGTTCGACCCAGCGACCGTGCACGACCCGAATTCGTGGCAGCCACTGCGGTATGTCGACAGCAGCGGCAATGTGATCACGCCGGCGTTCGTCGGCGCTCAGTGGCCTCGCGTGGCCACGTTCGCGGTCACCCCCGGGTCGCTCCGATCGGCACGCGGACCGGCCCAATTTGGATCGACGGAGTTCGTCACCCAGGCGCGCGAACTCCTCGATTTGAGCGCCGCGCTGACCGACGAACAGAAGATGATCGCTGAGTACTGGGCGGACGGTCCCAAGTCGGAGCTTCCGCCGGGACATTGGAACCTGTTCGCCCAATTCGTCTCCCGCCGCGATCACCATGGAGCGAACTCCCAGGGCATCGAACGGGACGTGAAGCTGCTGTTCGCCCTGACCAACGCAATCGCGGATGCGGGCTGCTGCGCCTGGGACAACAAACGCGCGTTCGACTCGGTACGGCCGATCACGGCGATCCGGACGCTGTTCAACGGAACGCCGGTGCGCGCCTGGGCCGGGCCGTACCGGGGCACGAAACTGATCGACGGGGCAACGTGGTTTCCGTACCAACCGACGACTTTCCCGACCCCGCCATTCCCGGAGTATTCGTCCGGTCACAGCAACTTCAGCGCGGCCGGCGCCGAGATCCTCAAGCGGTTCACGGGCAGCGACCGGTTCGCTGGCTCGACTGTCCTCCACGCTGGGAGTTCGAGGACCGAACCGGGGTTGGTTCCCTCGGGCGACGTCACCCTGTCGTGGCCGACGTTCTCCGATGCGGCGAACCAGGCGGGTATCTCGCGTCGCTACGGTGGCATCCACTTCGCGCAGGGGGACCTCGATGCACGGGCGACAGGGCGGATGGCGGCCCGAGACGTCTGGATGAAGGCGGAGACCCTCTGGGAGGGAGGTTGACGTCGACGGGCTCGCGGCCCAGCGACCGGTCGCCTGAGGCCGCACACAGATGGTTCATTCCGAAAGGAGGTTGATCGTGTCGAGAAGACAACTGACGTTAGTCGCTGGGTTGTTGGTCGTGGCGGCCACGCTGACACCGACCGTTGCGCTGGGCCACACGTCCAAGGTGGCGTACGACTGGCACGTCGGCGACGTGTTCCTTCAGTCGCTCGGCTTTCCCGTTGGGGAGCAAGCGATCGCACCGAACGGCGACGTGTTGACGATCCAGGGGACTGGCTCCTTCAGCGCCGATGGCAAGTGGGCCACCGGTGGCGGGACCTTCTCGCATCACGTTGCCGCGACGAACACAACGATCACGGGCACGTTCACCGCCGATCGCGTGATCAGCTTCCAGTTCTACGGGTGCGGAACAGAGGGGCTCCCTCCGAACTTCTGCGGCGGCCTGCTGGACCTGGCGATCACGGCGACCCCCGATGCCGCGCCCAGCGTTCATCTCGCCGGTTCGCTGAGGATCAACTGCGAGATCGGACCCAACCTTCCCGCCAGCGTGGTGGAAGGCGTGCGGGTCAACGTCTACGACGTCATCAACTTCAACAAGCCCGTCGCGGAGAGCGGCGCCAACATCTACATCGCTCAGTAGAAAGCCTGGGGCCTGCGCTGATCGCGCAGGCCCCTTGCTATACTCCCGGCTCCGGCCGTGGGGCTATAGCTCAGCTGGGAGAGCGTCTGAATGGCATTCAGAAGGTCAGGGGTTCGAATCCCCTTAGCTCCACCAATGCCCCACACGACGCCCGTTGCGCTGCTCGGCCTCGCCCTTCTCGGCCTCTGAGCGACCGCCGGCAGTTCTCGACCCCCTGCCGGACCCGGCGGGGGGTTTCGCATATTCAGTGAGCGATCGATGACCACCCAGGACGCCAGCCCGACAACCAAAGAAGGAACCCGTCCGCGGCGCGTCGAGCGCTACGACCCGAGCGCCATCGAGCCGCGCTGGCAACAGCGCTGGGAGCAGGCGGGTCTCTACCGAACGGACCTGACGGACTCGTCCCGCCCGAAGTTCTACCTGCTGACGATGTACCCGTACCCGTCGGGCGACCTGCACATCGGCCACTGGTACATCAAGACGCCGACCGACGCGATCGCCCGGTTCCATCGGATGCACGGCGAGAACGTCTTCCTCCCGATCGGCTTCGACGCGTTCGGGCTACCGGCCGAGAACGCCGCGATCAAGAACAACATCAACCCGCGTGACTGGACGATGGGAAACATCCAGAACATGCGCCGGCAGCTCCGGTCGATGGGTGCGACGTTCGACTGGGAGGCCGAGGTCGTCACCGCCGACCCGGCGTACTACCGCTGGAACCAGTGGCTCTTCCTGCGATTCCTGGAGGCCGGCCTGGCCTATCGCCAGACCTCGACGGTGGACTGGTGCCCGAACGACGGGACGCTCGCCCGCGAGCAGGTCGAGGGCGCCGACCGCCACTGCTGGCGGTGCGGCGCCAAGGTCGAGAAGCGCGACCTGCCGCAGTGGTACCTGCGCGTCACGAAGTACGCCGACGAGCTGCTCGACTTCTCCGGCATCGACTTCCCGGAGCCCATCCGGGTGATGCAGACGAACTGGATCGGCCGGAGCGAGGGAGGCGAGATCGTCTTCGAAACGGCGCCGTCGGCACATCATCCCGGCGGCGCGGAGCTGCGGGTCTTCACGACCCGGCCGGACACGCTGTTCGGGGCAACCTTCATGGTCCTGGCCCCGGAGCATCCGCTGGTCAGCGAGCTCACCGCCCCCGACCGGAAGGCTGAGGTCGGGGCGTATGTCGCCCAGGCGGCGAACCGGACCGAGATCGACCGGCTGTCGACGGAGCGCGAGAAGACCGGCGTCGCGATCGGCGCCGATGCGATCAACCCGGTCAACGGCGAGCGGATCCCGATCTACGTCGCCGACTACGTCCTCGGTGGCTACGGGACCGGCGCGATCATGGCCGTCCCGGCTCACGACGAGCGCGACTACGAGTTCGCGCTCAAGTTCGGGCTGCCGATCCGGCGCGTCGTCGCCGCCCCGGGCGACGAGGACCGCGACATGGCCGACGGCGCCTACATCGCCCACTCGGCCGGCGAGCGGCTGGTCAACAGCGGAACGTACAGCGGACTCGGCGCCGACGACGGCGGGGCCGCGATCGTCTCCGCGCTCGAGGCGGAGGGCAAGGGCAAGGCCGCGATCACCTATCGGCTGCGCGACTGGCTGATCAGCCGGCAGCGCTACTGGGGGACGCCGATCCCCGTGATCTACTGCCCGGACGACGGGATCGTGCCCGTTCCCGACGAGGACCTGCCGGTCCGCCTACCGGACACGGTCGACTACCACGGCAGCGGCGAGAACCCACTGAACCGCGACGAGGCGTTCCTCAACGTGGAGTGCCCCAAGTGCGGTGGCCCGGCCCGGCGTGAGACCGACACGATGGACACGTTCATCGACTCGGCCTGGTACTGGTATCGCTACCTGTCGCCGGAGAAGGCCGGAGCGCCCTTCGATCGGGCGGTCGTCGAGCGCTGGACGCCGGTCGACCAGTACACCGGCGGCTCGGAGCACGCCGTGATGCACCTGCTGTACGCCCGTGAGTTCACGAAGATGATGCGCGACGTCGGCCTCATCGACCAGGACGAGCCGTTCCGGCGGCTGTTCAACCAGGGCCAGATCCTGGGCATGGACGGCGAGCGGATGTCGAAGTCCCGCGGCAACACCGTCGACCCGGACGACCTCGTCGCGAAGTTCGGCGCCGACACCGTCCGGCTGTTCCTGATGTTCATGGGCCCGTGGGACCAGGGCGGCCCGTGGAGCCCGACCGGGATCGGCGGCGTGCACCGGTTCCTGAACCGCGTCTGGACCATCGCCCTGGATCCGAACGGGAGAGAGCCCGGTGATCCGGAATCCGGGACGCTGCCGGCCGGCGTCGACGAGGCGGCGGGTCGAACGGCGGTCCGCCAGGCCGCCCATCGCACGCTCCGCGACGTCACCGCCGACTACGAGGCCTTCCACTTCAACACGATGATCGCCAAGCTGATGGAGCTGGCGAACCTGCTGATGCGCTACCGCGGGACGGTCGTGGCCGGGACGCCGGAGTGGGACGAGGCGGTCCGGCTGACGCTGCTGATGCTCGCGCCCGCCGCGCCCCACATCACCGAGGAGCTGTGGTCGCGGCGGAAGGCCGCCGCCGGCGAGGCGTGGTCGTCGATCCACCAGGAGCGCTGGCCCGAGGTCGATCCGGACGCGGTCGTCGAGGAGACGCGCGAGGTCCCGATCCAGGTCAACGGCAAGCTCCGCGACCGGATCACGGTCGCCGCGAACACCTCGCCGGACGAGCTCGAGCGCGTCGCGCTCGCGAGCCCGAAGGTCCAGGCGATCCTCGCCGGTCGCGAGCCGCTCCGAGTCGTCCAGGCCGGCGGCGGTCGGCTCGTCAACGTCGTCGTCGCGGACCGCGGATAGTGGCGGTGTCCCAGACAGGCACGGTCGAGGCTGACATCGACCGGCTGCTGTCGGAACATTCGCCGGAGCTGCAAGCGATCGAGCGTGCCCTCCGGGCCACGATCCGGCGCGAATTCCCGGCGGCGGTCGAGCAGGTCGACTTCGGCAACAAGCTGATCGCATTCGGCCGGTCGATGAAGATGCGCGGACTGCTGTTCGCGATCATCGCCCACAAGACCTGGGTCAACCTCCAGCTGGCCGACGGCGCCGAGTTGCCGGACCCGGACGGGATCGTCGAGGGCACCGGCAAGCGGACCCGCCACGTCAAGGTCCGCTCGGTCGATGATGCGTCATTGCCGGGGGTCGTCCGGGTGATCCGGGCGGAGCTGGCCGCCCGACCGGAGAGCTGATCCTGAAGCCACCTCGCGGACTCGCGGCCGTGTCGTGGGGCGCGGGCCGGATCGACCGGTTCTGGATCGGGCCCGATGGTGACCTGCTCCACGCCGCCTACGATCACGGCGCCTGGCTGCCGACCGAATCCCTCGGCGGACGGCCGGCAGGACCGCCCGGCGTGACGGCTTGGGCGGTCGACCAGCTCGAGGTGTTCGTGGTGTTCCCGGACGGCCAGCTTTGGGATCGCTACTGGGACGGCGTCAGCTGGCACGACTGGGAGTCACTGGGCGGGGAACTGGATCAGGAGGCCGGTGCGGCTGCGTCGTCCTGGTCGGCCGGGCGGCTCGACGTGTGGGCGACCGGCCGTGACGGCCGCACGTGGCATCGCTTCTGGGACGGCTCGCGCTGGGTCGCCTGGGAGCAGCTCGAGGGCTGAGCCCGTCGCCGCGGCGCGGCCGCCGCAGGGTTGTCAGTCGAGCCGAGCGGGCTCCGCGGCCTTGACCCGCTCGCGGTGGCGACGCGCCTTCGCCCGGTTCCCGCAGGTCGCCATGTTGCACCAGCGCCGCTGACCGGTCCGCGACTCGTCGAAGAAGAGCCACTGGCACGTGTCGTTGGCGCAGATCCGGATCCGGTCGTCGCGGCCGGTCCCGAGCGCCCGCACGATCGGCTCGGCGATCCGCGCGAGAGCATCGTCCACCGCGTCGCCGACGTGGCTGTGACCCAGCCGGACGCCATCGGCCGCGGGGACCAGCTCGAGCCGCTCGCGTGCCCCGAGGGCGCGGTTCACCTCGTCGATCGCCGTCATCGGCGGTGCCTCTCCGTGCGCGACGGCGTGGGCGATCTCCCACAGTGCCGACCGTGTCGATGTGATCCGGTCGAGCGCGCTTGTCCGGTCGACCGAGGCATTGAGTCCGACGATCCAGCGGCGGTGGCCGACGATGCCATGGTCGACGAGCCATCGGGCTGCGACATCGAGAGAGGTCAGCCGGTCGACGTATGCATCGTCATCCAGCTCGTACGTGTTCAAGAAGTCGAAGGCCGTTTCCACGGGGACCGCGTCGTGAACGTGGTCCGTCCTGGGCGGCGCATGGGTCTGTGTGTCCTGCATCACATAACCACCTTACGCCACTTGACAGGTTACGCGCAAGAGGGTAATGTACGGGTAACCAGTAAAGCAATCGAAACCGGTTATCCCGGTCGAAACAGGAGGTCACGATGGAAATCTTCGCAATCATCGCCCTGGTCATCGCCGGCCTCGTCGGGTTCGATGTCGCTGCCCTTCGCCGGGGAGCAGACAGCCGCGAGCTCGGCCGCGATCGCGGCCGCGGCTGGTCCATCCGCTGAGAAGGAGCCCTTCATCAATGCATAACCACTACTACTCGTTCATGGCCCTCAACCTCGCTCGTGAGCGGGTCGCCGAGGCCGAACGCGAGCGACTCGCATACGCCAGCCATCGCGGGCCGTCGCTGGTGACTCGCATTCGCCGGGCCGTCGCCCGGGCCGCGGTGGCAGTGGCCCGCGCAGCGGACCACGCAACGCTGGAGCGGAACGCCTCCGCGACATGACGGGGGGCCGGGGCAGCGTCAGCCGCTGACCCGGCCAACCATCCGCTCGCAGCTAATCGCCAGATAAGGCCACCCTGATAGGGTCCGAAGAGACGCCCCGCCGACGTCGGAAGTGCCCCCAACGTCGCGGGGCGTCGTCATGTCCGGGACCAGCTGGACCTGGCTCGCTGACGCCCCGCTGAGCCGCCCGCCGGCGGAGGGACCGATGGACCGATCGGCGGCGCCCTGGCGCGTCCTCGACGTGGAGGGCGGCACCTCCGACCGGGGAGTCGAGGCGGGCGATCGTTCGAGGCCGGTCAATCAGGGCCGCGTGCCCATGCTCGCCGGCGCGGCGTTCGCGGTCGCCGGGCTCCTCGGCGCGCTCGCCTTCGGGATCGCGGCCGTCGGCGGAGGCGGGACCGTCGGGGTCGACGGTGATCAGCCGTTCGGTTCCGGAGCCGGCTCCCCTGTTGCCGACCGCTCGGGCGCGGCGACAGCCGGGCTCATCGTCGACGTCCAGGGCGCGGTCGCGCACCCGGGCGTCGTTCGCCTGGTCGCCGGGTCGCGCGTCGGCGATGCGATCGTGGCCGCCGGCGGCTATGGGCGGCGCGTCGACGCGGACCGTGTCGGCCAGGTCCTGAACCTTGCGGCGCCCCTGCACGACGGCGACCAGGTCGTCGTACCGTCGCGCGACGATCCGGCGGGACGCGGCGGGAGCGGGCCGTCGTCACCGTCGTCGGCGAGTGGGTCGTCCTCGGGGTCGTCGTCGGGGTCGTCCGGGCGGCCGGTCGATCTGAACCACGCGACCGCCGCGGAGCTCGACGGCCTCCCCGGGATCGGGCCGGTGACGGCGGCGAAGATCATCGCCGCCCGCGACGAGAAGCCGTTCGGGACCGTCGACGATCTTCGAACGCGCAAGCTCGTCGGTCCGGCAACGTTCGACAAGATCAAGGCCCTCGTCACGGTCGGGTGAGGACCGGATACCGACGATGACCTCGAGCGTCTGGCTGGCGGTCGGCGCCGTCGCGGCGAGCCTGCTTGGGCGCGGGCTCGGGCCGACGACCCTGGTTCTGCTCGCGACGTCAGTCGGGGTCGCAGCCGCCGGGCTGCGGCTGTCGGGTCGCGATCGGACTGGACGGCGCTGGCTCGCGGCATTCGGGCCGAGCGCGATCGGGGCCGTTGCGATCGCCCTCCGGCTCGCCGCGCTCGGGGACGTGGGGCCGCCAGCGCCGGAGGCCACGCTGCCGGTCGAATCGGGACCGTGGACGGGTGATGTCGTCTCCGTGTCGTCGCCGCGCGACGGCCAACAAGTTGCGATTCTTCGGCTGACCATCGGGAAGGGGCCCGCCACCGCGACGCCGCCGGCGGAGATCGACGTGGCCGCGACCCTTCCCCGATTCCCGGCCGTCGAACCTGGCGACGCGGTTCGGGTCAAGGGCCGGATCGAGGCGGCGCATGACGGCCCCTACGGGGCGTACCTCGCCCGGATCGGTGTCGCCGGCACGATCTACTCGCGGATGCTCGAGGTCATCGGACGACGGGAGGATCCGGCGGCCCATCTCGAGCGGCTCCGGCGAACGGCTGGCGCGGCGCTCGAGGCCGCGATCCCCGAACCCGAAGCCGGCCTTGCGGCGGGCATCGTCATCGGTCTCCGTGATCGGGTCGATCGGGACTTGGCGGCCGACTTCACGACCGTCGGCGCGAGCCACGTGGTGGCGATCTCGGGCTGGAACATCGCGATCGTGGCCGCGACCGTTGCCTCGCTCGCCGGACGGCTCGCTCGGCGGCGACGGGCCATCGTCCTCGTCGCCGCGATCGTCGCCTACGTGCTGTTCGCTGGCGCATCTCCGTCGGTCGTTCGGGCCGCGGTCATGGCGGGCGTGGTGCTCGTCGCCCGCGAAACCGGTCGAGCCGGGCGCGCGACGGCCGCGCTGTGTTGGGCAGCGGCGCTCCTCCTGCTCGTGGATCCGGCCTTGATCGCCGACCCGGGCTTCCAGCTCTCGACGCTCGCGACCGGCGGGATCCTCGCGTGGGCGAACCCTTGGACGGAGCGTCTCGGACGACTTGCCGGCGGACGACTCCCGGGCTGGCTCGCCGAGTCGATCGGCGTGTCCCTCGCCGCCCAGGCGGCGACGCTCCCCGTCGTCCTCGCGACGTTCGGCCGGCTGGCACTCATCTCTCCGGTCGTGAACCTCGCGATCGTCCCGCTCGTCGCGCCCGCGATGGCGGCGTCGCTCGTGGCCTTGGCCGGTGGAGGACTCGCGCTGGCCGGAGCACCGGGAGTCATCGCGACGATCGCCGGGCTTCCGGCGTGGGGCCTCCTGACGACCATGTGCACGGTGATCCGAGCGGCCGCGACGTTGCCGTTCGCGAATGTCACGCTCGGGCCGCCGTGGGCGCTGGTCGCCGGCGCGGTCAGCGGTCTGGTGATCCTTGGCCTGCCGGCCGTGCTCCGCCGGAGGCGGCGAGAGCGCTCCGGACGATCGCTCGAGCTGGGCGCGACGGAGGCGAAGCCGCCGATCGCCACGCGAGCCGGAGCCGTCCAATCGCGCCTGCCGCGAGCCGCCGCATCGCGCCTGCCCCGAGCCGCCCTCCTCGCGCTGGTCGCGGCGACGGCGATGGTCGGGCTCGCCTTCGCGCATCGTGCCGACGGCACGACGCGGATCACGGTCATCGATGTCGGACAGGGTGACGCGATCCTCGTCGAGGGCGGCCACGGTGGCCGGATGCTCGTCGACGGGGGCCCGGATCCGGACCGGCTCCTGATCGAGCTCGACCGTCGCCTTCCGCCGTGGGACCGCCGGCTCGACATCCTCGTCCTGACCCACCCCCACGAAGACCACGTCGCAGGGATGCCGGCACTGCTCGAGCGATACCGCGTTGGACGCGTCTACGAGACCGGGATGCGCGGACCGGGCCCCGGCTACGCGGCCTTCGCCCGCGAGCTGGCCGGGAAGGCCGGCCCACCCCGATCCATCCTCTCGACCGGAGCCCGGATTCGCGTCGATGACATCCGGCTCCAGGTGCTGTGGCCCGATCCGGGCCGCGTGCCGCCCGAGCCGCCGGACGCCGGCCGGGGGATCAACGACGTCTCGGTCGTCCTCCTCGGCGAGGTCGCCGGACGCCGGTTCCTTCTGACCGGCGATGTCGAGGACGATGTGGATCCGCTTCTCGCGAGCCGCGGCCTGCCACCCGTCGACATTCTCAAGGTCGCCCACCATGGCAGCGCGACCGCATCAACGCCGGCGTTCCTCGATCGGGTCCGGCCGAAGGTCGCGATCGTGTCGGCCGGCGCCGGAAATCCGTACGGCCACCCGGCCCGATCCACGATCGATCGGCTCGCAGGCGCCGGCGCCAGAGTGCTCCGGACGGACACCGACGGCTCGGTCGCCGTGACGATTGCCGCAACCGGCGAGATCGGAGTGGCGACCGGCGGGGCTCGTCGGGTTGCCGTCCTCACGGAGACCGTCGTCGCGGACCTGACGCTCGCACGGGCGATGCTCTCTCGAGCCGCGATGGCATCGGCTGGGCCTCCCGCGGCGGCGGCTCCGGCTGCACCGACCGAGCCCGTCCGCCGCGCCCTCGTCGCCCGGGTCGCCTTCGCCTGCGGGATACCATCGAGCGAATGACCCCGCTCGCGTATTTCCACGGCGACGACGACCTCATGATCGGGCGGGAAGTCGCCCGGTTCGCTGCCGAGCTTGCCGAGGGCGGTGAGCCGCTCGAGCGCTGGGACCTCCGCGGCAACCGGAACCTGGCCGCCGCACAGCTCGGCGAGCTCCAGTCGCGCGTCGCGACGCCCGTCCTGTTCGGCGGTGGGACGCTCGCCGTGGTGACGAACGCGGGCGCCTTGACCGTC
>Ga0070699_100001402_pt1 | contig 22163 bp, 19 predicted proteins | sample KBSK1503metaG_FD_65473 | JGI IMG/M metagenome (GOLD analysis project Ga0070699, IMG submission 65473) | Corn, switchgrass and miscanthus rhizosphere microbial communities from Kellogg Biological Station, Michigan, USA - KBS K1-50-3 metaG | ecosystem: Host-associated > Plants > Roots >...
GGTGGTCACCTCATGACGGCCTGCTGCCAGGTGACCACCACCGTCGACTCCCGCGAAGCCGCCGACCGGCTCGCCGGGCTCCTCGTTGACGAGCGGCTGGCGGCGTGCGCGCAGGTGACCGGCCCGATCACGAGCACGTACTGGTGGCAGGGCCGGGTGGAGCGCGCCACCGAGTGGGCCTGCCTGCTCAAGACCACCGTGGCCCGTCTCCCGGCGCTCGAGGCCCGGATCCGGGCCGAGCATCCCTACCAGGTTCCCGAAATCGTTGCCGTCCCGATCGTCGCCGGTGACCCGGCGTACCTCGCGTGGATCGAGGACGGCGTGCGACCCACGCCCTAGCCCGCCGGCGGCCCCATGACCAAGACCGCGACGCCTCCGTCCCCCGAGCTGCTCTATCTCCTCTGCGGCGACGAGGAGGACTTCGAGGCCGCCTGCCGCGACTTCCTCCCGGCGGACATCGCGGAAGCGCTGAACGACCTTCCGGTGGAGGCGGCGACCCGCGTCATGGCCGCGCTTCCGTTCCACCGCGCGGTCCAGGTGTTCGACGAGCCCCAGCTCACGCGGCGTGCGGAGATCGTGGCGGGTCTCGACCAGTCCCGCGCCATCCCGCTCATCGAAGCGATGTCCGCCGACCAGCAGGTGGAACTCTTCCGCGCGCTGAGCGAGGAGGCCCGCAGCCGGCTGGTGCACGTGCTGACCGCCCCGACCCGCGACTCGCTCAACCTGCTCCTCCGGTACCCGCCCACCAGCGCGGCCGGCATCATGACCACGGAGTTCGTGGGGGTGCCGGCCGGCTGGAACGTCGACCAGGTGAAGGCCTACATCCGGGAGGTGGGGCGGACCAAGGAGACGGTCTACGCCATCTACGTGCTCGATCCGCGCGACCAGCGGCTGGTGCGGGTGGTCTCGCTCAAGGAAGTGATGCTGGCCGAGCCGAGCACGCCGGTGCTGGACGTCGGCGAGACGCGGAAGCCGGTGACGGTGAAGCCGCTCGTGGATCAGGAGGACGTGGCCCGGCTCATCTCCAAGTACGACCTCCTCGCCATCCCGGTGGTGGACGACGGCGGCCATGTCCTCGGAATCGTGACGGTGGACGACGTCATTGACGCCCTGGTCAAGGAGACGACCGAGGACGTCCAGAAGTTTGGGGGCATGGAGGCGCTCGACGAGCCCTACATGCAGATCGGCTTCCTGTCGATGATCCGGAAGCGGGCGGGGTGGCTGTGCGCGCTGTTTCTGGGCGAGATGCTCACCGCGACGGCGATGGGCCATTTCGAGGCGGAGATCAGCCGGGCGGTCGTGCTCGCGCTCTTCATCCCGCTCATCATCAGCTCCGGCGGGAACTCGGGGTCGCAGGCTACCTCGCTGATCATCCGGGCGATGGCCCTCAGGGAGGTGACGTTGCGCGACTGGTGGCGGGTCGCCATCCGCGAACTTCCCGCCGGCCTCACGCTGGGCAGCATTCTCGGGGTGATCGGGGTGATCCGGGTTTTCGTCTGGCAGGCCCTGGGCTGGTACGACTACGGCGAGCACCACGGCCTGGTCGCGTTCACCGTCGGCACCGCGCTGGTGGGGGTGGTGCTGTTCGGCTCGCTGGCCGGATCGATGCTGCCCTTCGTGCTGCGACGGCTCGGGTTCGACCCGGCCAGCGCGTCGGCCCCGTTCGTCGCCACGCTGGTCGACGTGACCGGGCTCATCATCTACTTCACCGTCGCGCTGACGCTCCTCCGCGGGACGCTGCTGTGAGACCCGCCATCCACTCCGCCAGGGCCGGCAGGGGCAGCTGGTGCGTGACCGCCCCCCGCTCCCACGCCGCCCGCGGCATGCCGTAGACCACGCAGGTCCCTTCGCTCTCCGCCAGCGTGGTCCCCCCCTGCGCGTGGATCGCCGCCATCCCGTCGGCGCCGTCGTCTCCCATCCCCGTGAGCAGCACACCCAGCACGCGACCGGGGCGCGCCCGCGCGGCCGAGAGCATCAGCACGTCCACGCTGGGTACGTGCCGGGCCTCCGCCGGTTCGGGCGACAGCGTCACGGCGAGGTTCCCGTTCACCCGCATGTGGAAGCCGGCCGGTGCGATGAGGACGCGGCCGGGCTCCAGCCGGTCGCCGTCCTCGGCTTCGCGGACGCGGAGCCGGCAGCGCTGATCGAGCCGGCGGGCGAAGGGCCCGGTGAAGCCGGGGGGCATGTGCTGGACGATCGCCAGCGGCAGCGGAAACTCGGCCGGCAAGGCCTCGAGCACGACCTGGATGGCCGCCGGGCCGCCGGTGGACGCTCCCAGGACGCACAGCTCGAGCGGGAGGCGCTCGGACGGGCCGGCGGGTGGCGCCGGCGGACGCTCGCCGCGGCCCGCCCCATTCCGGCCCCGGCCCGACCCGTCGCTCTTCCCCGCGGCGAGCGCCGTGACCCGTTCCCGCAGCTCGCGGCCGAGCCCGTCGAACTCCATCAGCCCGAAGCGGGACTTGTCCACGAAGTCCACCGCCCCCGCTGCCAGCGCCTCGAGCGTCGCCTCGGCGCCGTCCCGCGTGTGTACCGACAGCATCAAGACGCGCAGTCCCGGATCGCGCGCCAGGAGCGCGCGAAGCGTGACGAGCCCGTCCATGCCCGGCATTGCGAGATCCAGGGTGACGATGTCCGGGTGGGTCGGCGGCACCCGGGCGAGGGCCTCCGTCCCGTTCGCGGCCTCTCCCACCACCTTGATGCCGGGATCCGCGCCGAGCACCCGTGAGATCGCCCGCCGGGCGAACGCCGAGTCGTCAACCACGAAGACCCGGATCATGCCGCGGCCTCGGCGCGCTTCCGATAGATCATCGCGCCCTCGAGCCAGGTGGGGACGAACTCATCGCTACGGTCAATGAGGGACTCCGAGTGGCCCAGCAGCAGCCATCCGCTCGGCGCGAGCGCCCGCGCGAACAACCGCACCGTCCGGTCGAAGCCGGCGTCGTCGAAGTAGATGAGGAGGTTCCGGCACATGATGACGTCGTACGGCGGGAAACCGATCATCGCGTCAGGCGCCGCCAGGTTGGCCTCGAAGAAGCGCACGGATTTTCGGTAGCGGTCGCGCAGGCGGAAGCGCGTGCCCCGGGGCTCGAAGCAGCGGCGCAGCGCGTGCTCGTCACAGGCGCGGAGCGAGCCGCCTTCGTAGATCCCCTCGCGGGCGCGGGTGATCCGGTCCCGATTCAGGTCGCAGGCGTCGATTTCCCAGGACATCCCGCGCAGCTCGAGCCCCTGGTCGTGGAGAGCGATCGCCAGGGAATACGGCTCCTCGCCGGACGAGCAGCCCGCCGACAGTACGCGGAGCGGGCGCGTCCGGAGCGCGTCGCCCAGCCCGGCCACGACGTGCTTCGCCACGATCTCGAAGTGGTGCGGCTCGCGAAAGAAGTAGGTCTCGTTGTTGGTCAGCTGACAGGCCAGCCGCTCGAACTCGCCCTCGCGATCAGGGTGGCAGCGGAGAAAGTGGTAGTAGTCGAGCAGCGCCGGGAGTCGGAGGGCGGCGAGACGGGGGCGCACCCGCGACAGCAGGATGTCACGCCGGACCCCCGCGAACGACAGACCGAACCGCTCCTGGATCAGGTCGGACAGGAGCTTGCACTCGACTTCGTCCGCCGGGGTCATGCGGCAGCCGTGCCGGAACCGTCCCCGAGATCGGTAAGCGCGCCGCGGGCCGTCCGGGCCACCACCGCCTCGACGTCGCGCACCAGGGTGAGGAGAGTGGGGCGGCTCTCCGGCAGGCCCAACCGGCCCAGCCCGCGCGCCGCCTCGTTGCGCATCGCCCAGTCGTCGTCGCTGGCCATCGCGACGAGCGTCGGGACGTCTTCGGGGCCGGCCACCTGGGCGAGCCCGAACGCCGCCACGTGCCGGATCTCCGCCTCCGGTGCCCGGAGCCGCACTCGCAGGAGATCGGTCACCCCCACCGGCGCGATCGCCGTCAGCGCCCGCAGGATCTCCACCCGCTCGTGCAGCGGCGCTTCCGGGTACAGCGCCTCGAGCTTGGCCGCGGCCTCGGTCACGCGGAGGCGACCCAACGCGCGGATCACCCGGAACCGGAGCGAATCGGCGGCGGAGAGCAGCGCGGTAAGCGTAGCTCCGGTCCGGTCACCGCCCCGCTCAACCAGGAGCTCAAGGACTTCGATCTGGACCCGCTCGTCCCGGTCGCCCAGCGCCCGGAAGAGGGCGACCTCGGTGCGGGTCCCCGGCAGCGCCGCGGCGGCACGCAGCGCGGCCACCCGGATGGCGGGCGACGGCGCGCGGGCGAGCCCGAGCACATCGGCCTCGAAGGCGCTCGCCTCCGCGAGACGCACCGCGTCGAGCGCCGCCGTGACGATGTCGTCCCCCGCGCGGGGGTCGAGGCAGGCGCACAGCGGCTGCAACGCCTCCACGGGCAGGCGGCCGAGCGCGGCCGCGGCTTCCGCTCGCTCCTCCGGACCGCCGTCCTTGAGACGCTGCACCAACGCCGGCGCGGCCCGCCCGTCCCCCAGGCGTCCGAGAGCCCGGCAAGCGGCGGCCCGGACCTGGGGATGCTCGTCCTCGAGCCGAGCGAGCACATTCGGGAGCTCCTCGGGCTCGAACGCGCCCGCGGTGAGAATGCCCCGGCGTACCTGCGGATCGCGATGGGCGAGGAGCGCGGCGGCCTCCGCACCCCCGAGGCGGGCGTGCCGGCGCCACTGGGTCTCTATCCACTCGGCCTGCGGCTCGCCGGCCCGGCGCAGCACCAGCGGGTAGAGGCTGCGGAGCCGGCCGGCCAGGATCACCCCGACCGCGGCCTGGGCCAGCGCCTCCCGGTCGCCGGCCGCCCCCTCCGCCGCCGACCCGAGCGTCTCCCGGCGGATCTCCGCCTCGGCCTCGACCGTGCGGAGCAGCTCGCCGAGGAAGGCAGCCGCGCCTTCGGGCCCGCGGTCACGCTCGGCCTCGCGCGCGAACCGGGCGCCCGCCGCAGCGGGGTCGGGGTGCAGATCCAGCACGACGCCCGCCGCCTCGAGGATCGCGTCGCGGAGGGGTCGCTCGTGTACCCGGATCAGCAGGTCGAGAAGCTGATTCAGTGACTCGGGTGCCGCGATGCGCTGGAGCGACCGGACGGCCTGCTCCGCCACGAAGCTGTCAGGCACGAGGGTGAGGAGCGGGCCGGCCGCCGCCGGATCGCCGATCTCGCCGAGCGCGTTGACGGCCGCGAGCTGGAGCCAGAGCTTCCCGCGCAGCAGCTCCAGCAGCGCCGGAACCGCATCGGCGCTGCGGAGGCGGCCCAGGGCCTCGACGGCCGACTGGGCGACGTTGGGGTCCGCGTGGCGCAGCAGCGGAAGGATGCCGCCGATGGACTTGGCATCGCCGACACGGGCGAGGATCTGGAGCGCGAACATCACCAGCTCGGCGTCGGGCGAGCGCAGCAGCTCCACCAGATAGGGCACCGCATACGGGCCCTGCCGCTCGAGCGCGGCCAGCGCCCCGTTCCGGCGGGCGGCGTTCACCCCGTCGGCCACCAGCGTCCCGAGGGTCTGGGGCTCGACATACCGGGTGGCGAGCCGGATGGCCTGCTCGCGGACGGAGGCGGTCTCGTCCTCGAGGGCGGCGAGGATCAAGGCCTCGCGCTCGGGACCGGTCGCCGAGGTCAGACGGGCGAGGCGGTCAGCGGTGGCGGCGGAGGGAGCGGGCATTCGGGCTCAGGCCGGGAGCTGGAACGTTTCGACTCGCTGCTTCAACAGCTCGGACTCGCCGGCTAGGGTCTTCGCCGCGACGCTCATCTGCTCTACAGCCGCCAGGTTCTGCCGGGACACGAGCGCCACGGACTCGACCGCCTTCACGACCATCTCCCCACCCCGCTTCTGCTCGCCCACGGCTTCCGACATCTGGTGCGTGAGCTGATTCATCTTCTGGGCGGCGGTCGTGATCTCCTTCGCGCCGGCGGCGTTCTCGCGCACGGACGCGGCGATCTGCCGGGTCAGCGAGGCCATGCTCCCCGCCATGCGCAGCACTTCCTTGGCGCCGGCGGCATGCTCTTCGGTGGCCCGGGCCGCCTCGCCCACGAGGTGTGAGGTCTTGTCGATCGAGTCGACGATGGCCCCGAGGACGCCGCCCATGAGGCCGACGGCCGCGCGGGTCTCCTGCTGCACGGCTTCGATCACCGAGGCGATCTCCTGGGTGGCCTGCACCGAGCGCTCCGCCAGCCGCCGGACCTCGTCCGCCACCACCGCGAAGCCGCGCCCGGCTTCGCCGGCGCGCGCGGCTTCGATGGCCGCATTGAGGGCGAGGAGGTTGGTCTGGTCGGCGATGCCTTCGATGACCTTGACGATCTTGCCGATCTCCTCGGACTGCCCGCCGATGGAGTTGATCGAGACCTGGAGCTGCTCGCCGCTGCTCTTGGCCTCGACGACCGAGCGCTGGGACACTTCGTCAACCATGTGCACCCGCGAGGCGATGGCGCCGATGTTGTCGATCATGGTGGTGAGCCGGGCCATCGCTTCCTCGACCGCCTGGAGCAGCGACTCGCCGTTCTGCGAGGTCTGCACCAGCGTCGCGCTCATCTGCTGGATGGACGACGAGGTCTCGTCCACGTTCGCCGCGAGCGCCTCGGCGTTCCGGGCGAGGGCCTGCATCTGCGCCGCCATCTGAACCATCGTCGCGGAGGTCTCCTCGGTCGAGCTGGTCTGGGCCTCGGCGCCCTTGGCCATCTGTTCCGAGGAGGCGGAGATCTCCTCGGCGGAGGTGGCGACGGTGCGGGACGACGTGGAGATCTGCCCAACCACCGTGCGCAGATTCTTGACCATCTGCCGCATCGAGTGCTCGAGCCAGCCGATCTCGTCCCGCGACTGGCTCTTGATGTCCGCGGCCAGATTCCCCTTCGACACCTCTTCCGCCAGGATGCCGAGGGTCTCGAGCGGCGTCGCGATCAGGCGGGCGAGGAGCACCGCGAGCGCGAGGCCGAAGGCCACGGTGACCGCCGTCGTGAGGAGGATCACGGAGCGTGAGTCGCTCGTGAGCTGCGCCGCGCCGGTCGCGGTCGTGAGCCGGTCGAGCTGGCGGATCGCGAACCACCCCTGGAGGCCGGTGAGCACCAGCACGGCCCCGAAGCCGGTGATGATCTTTCGGCGAATGGTCCAATCCCGGATCTTCTGCATGATGGTCTGGGTCATTGCCTGACTCACGAGGGAGAAGCGCCGGACGCTTCCAGCGCCAGCGCGAGGTCGAGAAGGATGATCAGGCGCCCGTCCATGTGGAGGACGCCGGTGAGGTACGTCGTGTGGGCTGACTTCACCTCGTCCGGCGCCGCCGAGAGCCGGTCGGCCGGAAGCTTCTGCACCTGCGCGACCGAGTCCACCAGCAGGCCGAGCACCCGCCCCCGGACTTCCGCCACGATGATCCGCGCCGTCGAGCGCGGCACCAGCGGCGCGAGCCCGAGCCGACTGCGGATCTCGACCACGGGAAGGATGCGGCCTCGCAGGTTGGTGACGCCGCGGATATGTGCCGGAGCCTGCGGCACTCGAGTGATGTCGCCCACCCGGGTCACTTCGCGAACCATCTCGACCGGCAGTCCGAACTCCTCGCCGTCGAGCCGGAACGTGATCAGGTGCAGCAGCTGCGCCGGAGCGGGAGCGGTGGCGGCGGCTTCCTGAGCCGCGACCTGGTCGGCGAATTCGAACACCGACGGGGCGGCACCGACCGGAGCCTTCGAGCTTCGCGCCATGTCAGGCCACCTCCCGAAGCGCCACGATGCCGGCGGCGTCGAGGATGCAGGCCACCCGCCCGTCGCCGAGGATGGTGGCGCCGGAGACCACGTCCGGGCGGCCCAGCGTCGGGTCGAGCCCTTTCACCACCACGTCCTGATGCCCCACGAGCCGGTCCACGAGCAGGCCGCGGCGCCGCGGGCCGGCGAAGAGCACGACGAAATAGTTCCGTGGCGCGGTCCGCGTGGCTCCCGTGCCGAGGAGCTGCCCACCGTCGGCGACGTGGATGGCGCTTCCCCGCCACATGGCGACCCGCTGACGGTTCACCTCGTGGAGCGCACCGGGCTCGAGCCGGACGGTCTCCGCGACGTGGCTCAACGGCACCGCGTACCGCTCGCGATCGACCTCGACGATGAGCGACCGGACGATCGCGAGCGTGAGCGGCAGGCTCAGGCTGAAGGTCGTCCCCCGGCCGGACGAGCTCGCGATCTCGATGCCGCCGCCGAGGGCGTGGATCGCCGCCGCTGCTGCATCGAGCCCGACGCCGCGTCCCGCGACGTGGGAGACCGCGTGCGCCGTGGAGAAACCCGGCACGAAGATGAGCGCGTGCACCGCGTCGGGCTCGGTGGACGGCACGTCCAGGCCGAGCTCCTTGGCCTTCGCGAGAATCCGCCCGGTGTCGAGGCCGCGGCCGTCGTCGGTGACGGTGATCCGGACCCGGTCCGCGAGCGCCTCCGCCCGGAGCGACAGCGTCGCCTCCGCCGGCTTTCCCGCTGCCAGCCGCTCGGCCTCCGACTCCACGCCGTGCACGATCGCGTTGGAGAGGAGATGCACCAGCGGCTCCCCCAGCCGGTCCAGAATGGTCTTGTCGAGCAGCGTGTCGTCACCCGCGGTAACCAGGCGGACCTGCTTCCCCTCGTCCCGCGCCAGGTCGCGGACCGCGCGCCCGAACCGGCCGAAGACCGTGGCGAGCGGGAGCAGCCGGGTCTGCATCAGCGCGGCCTCCAGCCGCTTCATGGTCGCGCCCAGCGCCGACACGACACGGTCCAGGTCCGCGATCGCCGGGCTGTTGCCATACCGCGCCGCGAGCCGCCGATGCAGCTCGGGCAGCGCCGAGCGCTCGATCATCGCCTCGCCGAAGATCTCGAGCAGCGTGTCGAGCCGGCGGAAGTCCACCCGGATCGTCCCCGCGGCGTCGCCGCCGTCCCGCCGAGCGGTGTTGCGCCGTTCGAGCCGGAGGGGCGGCGTGGCGACCGGGTCGACCGCCGCCCCGAGATACGTCCGCACCCGTTCGGCGTACTCGGCCACGGCGCCGCCGTGCGCCGCCGGATCGGCCGCCACCTGCACCAGGTCCACGAGCAAGCCCGAGCCCTCGACCAGGAGCCCGGCCGCGACCTCAGTGCGCGCCGCCGCCTCGCCCAGCACGCGGGCCGCGACGTCCTCCAGCAGATGCGCCACCAGCTGCATCGGCGCGAGGCCCATCATCGCGGAATTGCCCTTGAGCGTGTGCAGCGTCCCTTTGAGGCCGGCGACGTCCGCCGCGTCGGTGTCTCCGCCGCGCCAGCGCCGCTCCAGGCCGAGGAACGCGCTGCTCACCGCTTCCGCAAGCGGCAGGCTTTCCGCGATGTAGTCCTGGATCAGGTCGGCGAAGGCGTCGTCGGTCATCGGTCAGGCGGCCGGTGCACGCTCGGCTTGCAGTTGGGCGATCAGCCGCTCGACGTCGGACGGCTGAAACGGCTTGCGGAGATAGTCCCGCGCCCCCGCCGCGCGCCCCCGGGCTTCGTCCTCCGGGGTGCTCTCGGTCGTCACCAGAACGACGGGCACGTGCGGGTGGAGAGCTTCCGCCTGGCGCCGGGCCAGCAGCTCCAGCCCGTTCATCTCCGGCATGTTGAGATCGAGCAGGACCAGCGTGAGCTCAGGGTGCGCGGCGAGCAGTGCGTAGCCTTCGCGTCCGTTCATGGCGTGATAGACTGTGCTGCCGGCGAGAGGACCTTTGCCGAAGATCAGGCGGTACATCTGGTGGTGGAGGGCGGAGTCGTCCACCACCAGGAAGCTGCCCGGCCGGGGCGTCGCATCACTCATCGGAGTTGTGCCCTCCGCCGCGAAGACGCGGTTGCACGGCTTGTTGGGGTGCGATCAGGGGATCAGGTCCGCGGGCGATGACCATCCACGCTCGGCTCTGCGGTCCATCTTGATGAAAGGAGCAAATCACATACCCCGGTGGGCGGGGCAGCTAAACGCTTGTCGTACTGCGCGGTAGGGTCCCGCGGCTCATCGCCGCCGCGAGCGGTCCGCCGCAAGATGCCGGGTGGGCTACTTGATCACGACGACGACGGGATGCCGAGTTGCGCCGTCGGGCGCCCGCACCGCGGCGTCGAGGGAGTCCACGTCCCAGACGGCGATCGTGGCCGCGTAACCGGTCGTGCGGAAGGTCTCGAGATCCTGCGGGGAAAGCCGGCGCTCCTTGAGCGGAAGGTTCTGAAGATCGGCGCGATAGGGATGGGTGTGCCACGTCCCCACCAGGCGGGGAACCCCCTCGCAGCTCCCGGCCACGGCGAGCTGCAGCTGTTTCATGTCGCGGGCCGGCACCCAACCGTCAACGCGGACCACGCCGTCGCGCTCGCTCCCCTGGAGGCAGCCGAGATACTCCCGCTGGGTCGGGCGGACGGTCCCCAGCATCCGCTCGAGGGTGTTGAGGTCGCGCAGCTCGTTCCAGTGCCGGTTGTACGCCAGGAACACCGCGTTCATCGAGTCCCGCACCGCTCCGGGGATGATGATCGCCGGGCCGTGGGGGAGCCTGAGGGACCGGCGCGCGGCGACGCCGCCGGCGATCAGGATGATGCCTCCGGCGAGGGCGGCGAGCGCGGCCAGCGCGCGCCGATGGACGACCGGCGACGCGCCTGGCGTCATCGGTCGGGTGGGCGGATATTCCTCAGCCATGCGTCGAAGCACCCTCCTTACGCTCATTGCCGCGGCCGTGTTCGCGGCCTTCCTGTTGTACAGCACGCTCGCCTCGCAACGGGCCGAATGCGCCGTGTCGGTCGAGTACCAGGGCCGGACTGGTCAGGCCACGGCGTCCGGCGCCACCGCGCGCGAGGCCGAGCGGCAGGCTCGAGCCACCGCCTGCGGCCCCATCGCCCGCGGCATGAACGAGTCCATCGCCTGCACCAACCAGCCTCCGGTCAGGCGCGAGTGCCGCACCCTCTGAGCGGACTCCGTCTCCGGCTCCCGCATCCCCTCATTCTGCTGCTCGGGTGCCTGCTCGCGGCCGCCCTGCTCAGTCACGTACTGCCGGCCGGCCGGTACGACCGTCGGGACGACCCCGTCACCGGACGCAGCGTCGTCGTCCCGGGCACGTATCACAACGTACCCCCACGGCCCGTGGGCGTGTTCCAGGCGGTGGTCGCCGTCCCCAAGGGCCTCACGGACGCGGCGTCGGTCGTTTTCCTCGTGTTCCTCGTCGGGGGCGCCTTCGCCGTGGTGGACCAGACCGGCGCGCTGGCGGACGCCATCGCCTGGCTCGCGGGGCGCCTCGCCCGGCGGGAGACGCTCGTCATCCCGATCGCGACGCTCGCATTCGCGCTCGGCGGCATAACCGAGAACATGCAGGAGGAGATCATCGCTTTCGTCCCGATCCTTCTGCTGCTCACCCGCCGGCTCGGCTTCGACCCGCTCACCGCGGCTGCCGTCAGTCTTGGCGGGGCCGGTGTCGGTGCCGCCTTCAGCCCGATCAATCCGTTCCAGGTCGGCATCGCGCAGAAGCTCGCGCAACTGCCGCCGCTCTCCGGGGGTCTGTTCCGGGCCGTGTTCCTCGTCCTCGCGCTCGCGATCTGGATCTGGGGCACCGTGCGCTACGCTCAGCGCCACCGGATCGCGTCCGAGGCCGTGGCGGTTCCGGATGTCAGAGCGGTGACGGGGGCCCGCTCGGGCATCGTCCTCGCGCTGGTGCTGGCCGCGTTCGCGATGCTGGTGATCGGTATTCTCCGGCTCGGCTGGGGCTTCGACGAGCTGTCCGCGGTGTTCTTCACCATGGGGCTCGCCGCCGGGCTGGTTGCCGGGCTGGGGTGGTCGGGGACGGCCGAAGCGTTCGTGACCGGGTTCCGCTCGATGGCCGGCGCGGCGATGCTGGTCGGCTTCGCACGGGCGATCTACGTGGCGCTCGATGAGGGGCGCATTCTCGACACCATCGTGCACGGCCTTTTCACCCCCCTCGCCCATCTTCCGGTCGCCGCCTCGGCCATCGGAATGATGGTCGCCCACACCCTGGTTCACATTCCCGTGCCGAGCGTGAGCGGGCACGCCGTGCTCACGATCCCGATCCTGGTGCCGGTCTCCGATCTGTTGGGCCTCTCCCGCCAGGTCACCGTGCTCGCCTACCAATACGGCGCCGGCTTGAGCGAGATCCTCACGCCGACCAACGGGGCGATGATGGCCATTCTCGCCGCGGCCGGCGTTCCATTCAGCAAATGGCTTCGCTTTGCCCTCCCACTTTGGGCCGCTCTGTTCGGGCTGGGAACGCTTGCGGTGGTGGCCGGAATCGCGTTCGGACTGTCGTAAACCGGCCCGGTCCGCCTCCCAGCCTGGCCGAACGGTCCACACCAGGCGTCGAACTCGTGCCTCAGTATGGCCTCAAGTCCCTCCCCCAGGCCCTGAATCTCATCCCCGCCCAACCGGCGTACGATAACTGAACTCACTGGCTTGGCTTGGCGTTGTAGTGCCTGGGGGGTATCGCTGATCGGGGGTACCCGGGGTGGGACTGGCACCGGTGTTGCATTCCAGTCCCTGGGGAGCCTGGAGGAGCATGGGGCCATGGATGAGCTCAAGATCCGGGACATGGAGCAGGACGAGGATTTCGCCGTCTGGTTCTCCGAGCTGGCTGCGGAGAGCGAGGATGCGGCGGGCTGGGGGAACCCTGTCAACGACCGCTATCTCGTGCTGAGCAACGAGATCGGCGACTGGATCGGGGGCGTCCGGTTCTCCCTGCGGGGCGGGGTGGCCAACCTCCTCGACGTCGCGGTGGTCCCGACCGAGCGGCATCAGGGGCACGCCCATCGGCTGCTCGCGGCTTTTGAGGAGCGGGCCCGGGAGGCCGGGGCCCATCTGGCCGAGTTCTGGACGGATGACCTCGAGTCCGAGGGCCTGCTCGGCGCCTTGGGCTGGCGAGTTCTGTTGCGGCGCCGGGGCTACATTGGGGGCCGTACCTGGGCACTCATGGAGAAGGAGTTGGGCGCCGACCTGCCCTGACGGCACATTGGCACGATGCCGGCCAGCCGCGTACTTTTCGTGGCTGGCCGTTCTCATTCCGCTTGCGGACTTTCTTCGGGGACTCCGCGCTTTCTCTCTATCCCGGCGAAAACGAACTCATGGGACTCACGGATTCCGCGCGCGAGCTCTTCTCCAAACTCGAGGTCCTGAGGGACCTCGAGGGCAAAGTCCGCGAGCTGATGGAGAGCCACGAGCGGAAGCGGGATCTGTGGTATCCCTCCGAGCTGATCGGGCCCCGGGAGGGCGACTGCCCGGACACCCACTACGGCCGGCTGCGCGAGCGGGCGGCCGGGATTCCGGACCCCGCGCGGGCGGCCCTGGCGCTCAACCTGCTCACCGAGGAAGGGCTCCCCCATTTTCACCGGCTGCTGGCCGTATATCTGGGCGATGACAGCTTCTGGCGCCTGTGGAACAACCTTTGGACGGCCGAGGAGGATCGCCACGGCCAGGTCCTCCATGACTACGCCCGCGAGGCGCGACTCCTCAACCAACGAACGCTCGAGGAAATGCAGTTCGAGTATATCAAGGCCGGTTTCCATCCGGAGTGGGATCGCGATCCGTATCGGGTGTTCGCGTACACCACGGTGCAGGAACGCGCGACCCAGCACTCACACGCCGAGACGGGCAAGCTGGTCGGCGAGTACGAGCCGATCCTCGGCGAGATCCTCAGCAACGTGGCGAAGGAAGAAGCTCGGCACTACACCTTCTACCGGACCGTCTTCGAGGAGATCTTGAAGCGGGACCCCGATCAGGCGCTCCACGCCGCCTCCTTTATCCTGCCCAGCATCGACATGCCCGGGCACACCATGCCGGGCTTCCGGGATCTGGCCGATGTGATCCGCCGCGCGGGGATCTATGGGCCGCGCGACTACCTGCGCATCGTCCAGGAGCAGATCCGCTATTGGCAGATCGAGAGCCTCGACGGCCTGTCGGAGCTCGGTCGCAAGGCGCAGGAGAAGATCATGAGCATTCCCGAGCGGTTGCGTCGTGTCTGCGACATCATGGAGACGCGGAGCCGGGCGAAGACGTTCAGCTTCGAGGTCGTGTTCAACCGCGAATTCGCGATGGAATGACCCGCCGGGTCGCCCTTGCCGCGCTGCTGGTCGCCGCGGGGCTCGCGGCCTGCGCCGGCTCATCCTCATCCAAGCCTAAGGGGTCCGCCCGCTCGACGGCGCTCGACACGCTCCCCCCGGATCAACGCGACGCCGCCCTGCTCGGCCGCGAGGTGTTTCAGCTCGTGGACCGGGCCGCCGACTACAAGGGCTCGCACCGGGGGAACCCGCCGTCCACCCTCCGTCAGATGGGCGTCGAGAGTCTCGCCCCCATCTTCGTGCGCCGGATCCGCGTCGTGACCGACTCGGCGGTCGTCACCGTCGCCTACCGGAAGCCGCGCGGCCGGGCCGTCGAATCCTGCGAGGGGACGGCGGCCATTCTGGAGGAGGCCACGTTGCGCGGCGGCGTGTTCAGCGTCGTCTGCACCACCCCGTCGGGCGCGATCGGAAAGTACCAGGTCCCTGCGCCGTGATTGCCGGCCTGCTCGACCTGGTGACGCGAAGCCTCGTTGTCGCGGCGTTCGTCTACGCCGTGGTTGTGGCCTGCACCCACTGGGCAGTCCGGAGCCGTCGCCTCAGCCCCTTCGGAGCCTGGCCCCGGTTCGTCCGGCGGATGAGCGAGCCGGTGCTTCTCCCGCTCGAGCGCCGCATCGTGCGCGCCGGCGGTGGCCCTTCGGACGCGCCGCTCTGGCTCCTCGGCATCGTGGTCGTGGGCGGGTTGGTGCTGATCAGTCTCGTGCGCTGGGCGATCGGCATTGCATATGAGCTCGGAGCATTGTCGCAAGGGAGCCCGCGGGACTGGCTCATCGCGGCGGTGTCGTGGGCGTTCCGGCTTATGATGCTCGCCCTGCTGGTCCGGGTGGTCGGCTCCTGGTTCAGCCTCTCCCCGTATTCCCGGTGGATGCGCCCGTTCGTGGTGCTCACCGAGTGGCTGCTCGAGCCGCTTCGCCGCGTGCTTCCGCTCTTCGGGCCGCTCGACCTGAGCCCTATGGTGGCCTACCTGCTGCTCTGGATCGCGCAGCAGGCAATCGTCCGGGCGCTCCTCTGAGGCCCATCGAGCCTGCGCCGGGCGGGGTCCGGCTTCGGGTGCGGGTCCAGCCCCGGGCGACGCGGACCGAGGTGGTGGGGCTGCACGGTGACGAGATCCGGATCCGCATCGCCGCCCCTCCGGTGGACGGCGCCGCGAACGACGCCCTGGTCAGGTTGCTGGCGGAACAGCTCGGCGTGCCGCGCTCGTCGGTCGAGGTGACGGCCGGTGTCGGCGCGAGGAGCAAGGTCGTGGTCGTCGGCGGGATCGAGCCGGCCTCGGCGGCGCGCCGACTGGGAGTGCGCGGGGCTCGTACCGCCCCTTGATGGAGCCCGCCACCCGGTTAGCTTCCGGGAGAGACAACAGAAGGCTCGTGGCGATTTGCGGCAGCTTGCGGCCACGTTAAACAACCGCTAAAACGCCTGACCCGGGGTCGTTTTGGCGCCCGGGTTTTTCGTATTGGAGCGGCTCGTGACCACTGTGTCCCCACCATCCCGCACCGGCAAGGCCGGCCACCGCCCGCGCAATGCGCGGCTGGCCCGTCTCGGTCCGCTCCTGGCGGAGCGGATCCTGGTGCTGGACGGCGCCATGGGGACCATGATCCAGGCACACCGGCTGGGTGAGCGGGAGTACCGCGGGGAGCGGTTCGCGGACTGGCCCCGCGAGCTCAAGGGCAACAACGATCTCCTGTCGCTCACCCAGCCCGCGATCGTCCGCGATATCCACCGGGCCTATCTCGAGGCCGGCGCCGACATCATCGAGAGCAACACGTTCAACTCCACCGCCGTCTCGATGGCCGATTACGGCATGGAGGCGCTCACCTACGACCTGAATCTCGCGGGCGCGCGGCTGGCGCGCGCCGCGGCGGACGAATTCGAAGCGCGGGAGCCGGGGCGGCCGCGCTTCGTGGCCGGCGCGATGGGCCCCACGAACCGCACGGCCTCGATCTCGCCCAACGTGAACGACCCCGGGTTCCGAAACGTCGATTTCGACACGCTGGCGGCGAGCTATGCGGAGGCTGCGCGGGGGCTTCTGGACGGGGGGGCGGATCTGCTCCTCGTCGAGACGATCTTCGACACGCTCAACGCCAAGGCCGCAATCTTCGCCATCGAGGGCCTGTTCGAGGAGCGGGGGGACCGGGTCCCGCTGATCATCTCCGGCACCATCACCGACCAGAGCGGCCGCACGCTGTCGGGCCAGACACCGGAGGCGTTCTGGTACTCGGTGATGCACGCCCGGCCGCTCGTCGTCGGCTTCAACTGCGCCCTCGGCGGCCGGCAGCTCCGGCCCCACATCCAGGAGCTGGCGCGGGTGGCGCCGACCTTCGTGAGCGCGTATCCCAACGCCGGCCTGCCGAACGAATTCGGCGGGTACGACGAGACTGCCGAGCTGACGGCCGGTGTGCTCCGCGAGTTCGCCGAGCACGGCCTCGTGAACCTCGTGGGCGGCTGCTGCGGCACCACGCCGGCTCACATCCGGGCGATCGCCGAGGCGGTGCGGGGACTGCCGCCCCGCCGGCCGCCGGAGCCGCCGCACCGCTGCCGGCTGAGCGGGCTCGAGCCGCTGGTCATCGGCCCGGACACGAATTTCGTGAACGTGGGCGAGCGAACCAACGTCACCGGCTCTCGCCGGTTCGCCAAGCTCGTCCTGGACGGCCGGTACGAGGCCGCGCTCGAGGTGGCGCGCCAGCAGGTAGAGAGCGGCGCGCAGCTGCTCGACGTGAACATGGACGAGGCGATGCTCGACTCGGAGCGCGCCATGCAAACCTTCTTGCACCTCCTCGCCTCCGAGCCGGCCATCAGCCGGGTACCCGTGGTGGTGGACTCGTCCAAGTGGTCGGTGATCGAGGCCGGGCTCAAGTGCCTGCAGGGAAAGGGCGTCGTCAACTCCATCTCGCTCAAGGAGGGCGAGCCGGCATTCGTGCGCCAGGCCCGGCTGGTTCGCCGCTACGGGGCGGCCGTGATCGTGATGGCGTTCGACGAGCAGGGGCAGGCGGATTCGGCGGAGCGGAAGGTCGAGATCTGCACCCGGTCGTACCGCATCCTCACCGAACAGGTGGGATTCCCGCCCGAGGACGTGATCTTCGACCCCAACATCTTCGCCATCGCGACCGGCATCGAGGAGCATGCCGGCTATGCTGTCGCCTACATCGAGGCGACCCGGCGGATCAAGGCGACGCTGCCGCACGCCCTGGTGAGCGGCGGCGTCAGCAACGTGTCGTTCTCCTTCCGGGGCAACAATCCGCTGCGCGAGGCGATCCACACCGTATTCCTCTACCACGCCATCCGCGCTGGCATGGACATGGGGATCGTGAACGCGGGCGCGCTGCCGATCTACAGCGACATCGCGCCCGATCTGCTCGAGCGGGTGGAAGACGTGGTCCTAAGCCGCCGACCGGACGCGACCGAGCGCCTGCTCGAGATCGCGGACACGGTGAAGAGCCGGGAGGTCGCGACCGCGGACCTGGCCTGGCGCGAGGCGCCGGTGCACGAGCGGCTGGCGCACGCGCTGGTCGAGGGCATCGCGGACTACGTCGTGCAGGACACCGAGGAGGCACGCCACCTCTTCGAGCGGCCGATTCAGGTGATCGAGGGGCCGCTCATGGATGGCATGAACATCGTGGGCGATCTCTTCGGCTCGGGCAAGATGTTCCTGCCCCAGGTGGTGAAGAGCGCGCGCGTGATGAAGAAGGCAGTCGCCCACCTGGTCCCGTACATCGAGGCGGAGAAGCACGCCAACTCGAAGCCGAAGGGGAAGGTGCTGCTCGCGACGGTGAAGGGCGACGTGCACGACATCGGGAAGAACATCGTGGGCGTCGTACTCCAGTGCAACAACTACGACGTGCTGGATCTCGGCGTCATGGTCCCCTGCGCCCGGATCCTCGAGACCGCCCGGGTCGAGGGGGTGGACATCGTCGGGCTGTCGGGCCTGATCACGCCGTCGCTCGAGGAGATGGCGTTCGTGGCCAGCGAGATGGAGCGGGAGGGGTTCTCGATCCCGCTCCTGATCGGCGGGGCGACGACATCGCGGGCCCACACCGCGGTCAAGATCGCGCCGCAGTACACCGCGCCGACGGTGCACGTGCTCGACGCGTCCCGGGCCGTGGGCGTGGCGAGCAGCCTCCTGAGCGACACCGGGCGGGACCATTTCGTCCGCGGGGTGGCGGAGGAGTATCGCGGCATCCGCGAGGCCCGGGCGGAGCGGCCCACCGGCCAGCGCCGGCCGACGATCGCGGAGGCCAGGGCCAACCGCTTTGCGATCGATTGGCGGGCGACGCCGCCGCCTCGCCCCTGCTTCCTGGGAGTCCGGACCCTGGACAACTATCCGCTCGACGAGCTGGTCGCGCGGATCGACTGGACCCCGTTCTTCCAGACCTGGGAGCTCAAGGGTCATTACCCGGCGATCCTGGACGATCCGAAGGTGGGCAAGGCGGCGAGAGGCCTCTTCGCCGATGCGGAGCGGATGCTCCGTGCGATCGTCGTGGACAGATCCCTCACCGCGCGGGCCGCCGTGGGCTTCTTCCCGGCGAATGCCGTAGGCGACGACATCGAGCTCTACGCCGACGACTCGCGGAGCGCGGTCGTCGCCACGATCCACACGCTGCGCCAGCAGATGCCCAAGAGTTCGGGTCGGCCGAACCTCGCACTGGCGGATTACGTGGCGCCCAAGGAGACCGGGGTGCACGACTACGTGGGCGGGTTCGCCGTGACGCCGGGGCACGGACTCGCCGGGCTGGTCGCCGGCCATGAGGCGCAGCACGACGACTACAGCGCCATCCTTGCGAAGGCGCTCGCAGACCGGCTGGCCGAGGCATTCGCCGAGCGGCTGCACGAGCGGGTCCGGACCGAGCTCTGGGGCTACGCGCCGGGCGAGGCCCTCGAGAACGACGCTCTGGTGCGGGAAGAGTACCAGGGCATCCGTCCGGCCCCAGGCTATCCCGCGTGCCCCGACCATACCGAGAAGCGGACGCTATTCGACGTCCTCGGGGCGGAAGCCCGGGCGGGCATCACACTGACGGACAGCTTCGCCATGTTGCCGGCGGCCGCGGTGAGCGGTTGGTATTTCTGGCGGCCGGAGGCGAAATACTTCGGCGTCGGGAAGATCGAGAGAGACCAGGTCGAGGACTACGCCCGGCGCAAGGGGATGGACCTGGCGACCGTGGAGCGGTGGCTGGCGCCCAATCTGAACTACGACCGGTGACCGATGCTGACGCTCTGTGATCTCATCGCTGACAACCGCGTGCACGTGTTCGACGGCGCGATGGGGACGATGCTCTACGGAAGAGGCGTGTTCGTCAACGTCTGCTACGACGAGCTCAACCTCTCCCAGCCCGGCCTGGTGCAGGAGGTACACGAGGCGTACGTGCGGGCCGGCGCCGAGATCCTCGAGACCAACACGTTTGGCGCGAATCCCGTGAAGCTCTCAGCCTACGGCCTCGAGGGGCGGACCGAGGAGATCAACCGGACGGCGGTGGCCATCGCGCTCCGGGCGGCGCACGCCAGGGCGAGCGTGCTGGGCGCGATCGGCCCGCTGGGCATTCGGATCGAGCCGTGGGGGGCGACCGCTAAGGACGAGGCAGTCGAGCACTTTGCGCGCCAGGCCACCGGGCTGCTGGACGGGGGCGTGGACGGCTTCGTTCTGGAGACCTTCAGCGACATCGAGGAGCTTCATGCCGCGTTGCTCGCCGTGCGCCGGCTCTCGACCCTCCCGGTCGTCGCGCAGATGACCGTGGGCGAGGACGGTAGCACGCCCTACGGGACCTCAGTGGAGTCCCTGGCCGCGCAGCTTACGGAGTGGAGCGCGGACGTGATCGGGCTCAACTGCTCCGTGGGCCCGGCGCCGATGCTCGACGCCATCGAGCGGATGGCGGCGGTGACGACCAAGCCACTGTCGGCCCAGCCGAACGCGGGGCTCCCCCGGGCCGTGGGGGACCGCCGGATCTACCTTGCGAGCCCGGAGTACATGGCCCAGTACGCCCGCCGCCTGATCCAGGCTGGCGTCCGGTTCATCGGCGGGTGCTGCGGGACGACCCCGGAGCACGTCCGACGGATCCGGGAACAAGTGGCGAGCGCCGAGCCCCGGCGTGCCGCCACCATCCGTCCCAGCAGTGAGATCGGGCGGCCGTTGGGGGTCGAGCCAGGCTCGCTGGCCGAGCGCTCACGCTGGGGCCGGAAGCTGGCAGGCGGCGAGCTCGTCACCAGCGTCGAGCTGGTGCCCCCGAGCGGCTGGCACGCGGGCGAGATGCTCGACCATTGCCGGACCCTCAAGGAAGCAGGCATCGACGCGGTGCACGTCCTCGACAGCCCGCGGGCGCGGGCGCGCATGGGAGTGCTTCCGGCCGCGCTCATCATCGAGCGCGAGGTCGGCATCGAGACCGTCTTCCACTACACCTGCCGCGACCGGAACATGCTCGGCATGCTGAGCGATCTGCTCGGCGCCGCCGCCGGCGGGCTGCGGAACATTCTGATCGTCACGGGCGATCCGCCCGTCGCCGGCCCTTACCGCGACGCGACCGCGGTCTTCGACATCGACAGCATCGGTCTCACCAACCTCGTGCGGCAGCTCAACCGGGGACTCGATCCCGGCGGCAACTCCATCGGCGATCCGACTCGATTCGTCATCGGAGTCGCGCTCAATCAGGGTGCAGTGGAGCTGGATCGGGAGCTGGAGCGGTTCGCCTGGAAGGTAGAGGCCGGAGCCGAGTTTGCCGTGACCCAGCCGGTGTTCGATCCGGAGGCGCTGGCCCGGGTCATCGACCGAATCGAGGGCCGGCGGATTCCGGTCATCGCGTCGCTCTGGCCCCTCACCTCGCTCCGTAACGCGGAGTTCCTGGGCAACGAGGTTCCCGGCTTGCACGTGCCGGGAGCCGTGATCGAGCGGATGCGGCAGGCCCAGTCGCGGGGTCCGGAAGCCGCGCAGGCCGAAGGCGTCCGGATCGCGCGGGAGATGTTCGAAGCAGTGCGCGGCATCATTCAGGGAATCCAGGTCAGCGCGCCGTTCGGGCGCGTGGCTCAGGCGCTCGAAGTGCTCGAGGTGCTCTCGCCCGCCGACCCCCTCAGCTGATCAGCTCGACAATGCGCCGATAGCGCGCGTCCGGACGATCGAAGCCGAGATTGCTGAGGTAGACCTTGTCGACCCCGATCTCGCGCAGCGCGCAGATGCTGCGCGCGCAGATTTCTTCCGCTGAAAGCCCCGCCTCGAAGTCCCGAGTCACGCCCTCTGCCGGAACCGGAAAGAACTCGCTCAGCTGGGCCAGCGTCCGCGGGTTCGCGCTGCGATAGAGAAAGACGCCGAACACGCCCGGATAGGCGACCCCTCGCCGCCGGGCTGCGTCCACAAAGCGCTCTACCTGGGGCGCGTGGTGGTGGGAGACGATCTGCGTAAGGTAGTAGTCTGCCTCAAAGTCCGCATCGAGCAGGAAGTCCACCTGGCGCCCGGGATCCCTGTGGGGGTTGACCCAGCCGCCGAGGTTCAGGCCGGGTACCCAGCGCCGCATGAGGCGCCGGAGGTGGTAGGCGTGCGGGACCGCCCGCGCGGTGCCCCCGGACTGATCGCCGCCCACCACGGTGAGCGCCTCGAAGCCGTGCGAAGCAGCCCGGGCAGCGTAGAGCTGGAGGTACTCGAGCGAGTGCTTGGAGGTGAGGAACGGCACCAGCCGCGCGGCGGGCAGCTCACCGGCGAGGTTGGCCGTAAGATGGGCGAGGTTCTCCTCCTCGGACCGGCCGACGGCGTTGTCGGTGAGCAAGATGAGCGTGTCCTGCCGCGCGAGCCGGCGGATCGAGTGGTACATGTCGATCCACGCGTCCACGCTGTCGGCGTAGGACATCCCACTCTGCGGTGGCCGAAGCTCGACCGCGAGGAGTGGCCGGTCTTCGCGCAGGCGGCGGAGGACGGAGGTCGTGGTGGCGCCGGGAGTGGTAGACATCGGTGTCGTGGGACCGAAACGTAATACATGGAGGCCGGTCGGTCGGGAACCGCCGTCCCGATACAGTTAGATTATTGACAGGAGGAGTTCGGTCGCTGGGTCGGGGTGGAGGCATGACCCCCGGAAAAGCTGGATGGCTGGCATTGTCCTTCGTGCTGGCATCCTGCAGCACCTATCAGAAGCTTGTGGCACCTGCAGTGCCGTATGGGACGGAGACGCCTGATGTGGGCGAGGTGCCGGAC